>Ga0302325_10031435_pt1 | contig 10922 bp, 3 predicted proteins | sample Palsa_T0_2_FD_201948 | JGI IMG/M metagenome (GOLD analysis project Ga0302325, IMG submission 201948) | Peat permafrost microbial communities from Stordalen Mire near Abisko, Sweden - Palsa_T0_2 | ecosystem: Environmental > Terrestrial > Soil > Palsa > Peat permafrost | place: Sweden: Abisko... | reverse complement strand
GAACGGACCTCCGGACCCCCCATCGGGCGACGCGGCGCCGTGGTTGTCTCTCCCCGGAGTCCGCGGAAATGCGCGTAGCCCCGGGCCGGCGTGAAAACCCAAGGCATGACGGCCCGGTTGCGTGTAGCGAGCAGGAAGCCGAAGGCGGGACCGGTGGGCAAGGACCCGGGGGGCCGAGGAGACCGACCGCGCGTTATGGGCGAACTCCTTCGTCTTTCCGTTCCGGCTGCAACGGCCGACCAGGTTGGGAGTTGCGGCTGCCCAGGCAAATCCTCGCTCGATGCGCGATTTGTCCGGTTCACGTAGCGCCCAGAAGCTGGCTCTCCGGAACGTCGACGACCGGCGTGAGCAGCAGGCGGCCGTCCTCGAGTTGTTCGAGACGGAGGAGCTCTCCCGCGAGCTCCCGGCCGATGCTGATCTACCCACTCTGGGCCATGCGCTTGACGTCCGGACGCACGATAGCATGACGCTGGCGGCCGGCTTCCCACCTATTGGTCGGTGTCGTGTCCACGGGCGTACGCGCGCTCCAGGGTCCACGCGGGACTAGGGCAGGACTAGGGCGGCATGCTCGACCTGCACGAGGAGGAGTCCGGTCATCCCCGGGCCTTGCGCGAAAGCGGCCTCTACGGGCCGTTCCGGAAGCTCGTCCATCCCCAGGGCGAGGCCTTGCGCATCCTTGACAAGACCCGCGCGGTCTTCATCGACCAGGCTGCCGAGCAGGGCGATGGGGTCCGCCAGCAGGTCGACCGCAGAGCTCTTCGAGAGCTGCCCGTTCGCGTCGGGCAGCAGCGTCGTCATGGCCCGGGTGGAGGGCTGCTGCCACATGTCGATGGCCACGGCTTTGATGCCGGCCAGCTCGTCGAGCGAGAAGCGCCCGATGAAGCCGTACACGCTCTCGGTTCCCCGGTCCGGCGCGATGTCGATGACGTGACCGGTGCCCAAGTCGCACACGATGGTCGCGGACGTGTGCCCCCGAGCGATCCCCGGAGTACACTTGTTGCACCTGGCGTCACTGCAAACAGCGTGATGATGCCGGAAGGCTAACGCTATCGAGGGTATAGTACCTGTGACGGACAGGCTGACGTTGCTCGCCACACGAACCCTCGAAGCAGAGATTTTAGTCTGCGGCAGGCTGGCCGCTGCGGAACAGCCTGTACACGAAGTAAGGAGCATGTTCCGGGGCGCGCTTGTTACTGAAGTCCTGGAATCGCGCAGCCGACTCACGTTGTGAAAAGAGGTGCCGCTTGGTGAGGTGATGTCCCCACTCGGTTCGCAGGGCTTCCGGGTCCTCTCCCGGACGAAACCAGAGCATGCCTGACGTTAGAAACCGATCCGCGACGTCGTATCCGATCGGCTTCCACCTCCTCCACTCTGTGCCGTCCTCAAGTTCCGTCGTGCGTTGTCGCCAGTCCTCCGCAGCGTCGAGCGGGACGCTCCACCATTCGAGCACGACAGCCACAACCCACCAACGCCCGGGTACCGATGCCAAGCGACTCTTCAGACGGGCTTCGTTGTCCCAGAGCCCTTGAACCGGTCCCCGCCAGTCCAGGATTGTGAAGTCCAACGGCCATGCTGATGGCCATACCAAATAGTCCACCGAGACGGGTGCGGTGACGTCCAGGCGTAGGAGCGCCTTACGCCTTCGCGATAAGGGCCATTGCGCCCTTATCTCCGAGGGAGGTCGTCGCGCATCAAATCCCAGAAACAGTTCCTCGTCGCGAGCGCCATCGTCAATCACTGCTTTCATCCTGTTCTGTCTTCACAGACAACGGGTCAGCCGCTGCAAGTAGCAAGTGCACGTCTGAGGGTTCTGATTATACTTAAAGTAGTGCACGTGCCCATTGGGACATCCGTGTTGATTAGGGACATTGTGCACCTGGTCCGGAGGGGGCGTCGGACACGGCGGACACGGATTGGGGTCGGGACAGATGTTCGGCCCGCCACCCCCGCCGCCGGCTGCTCCCGCCGGTCCAAAATCAGCCGCCACGCAGCTCGCCAGACAGGCGAAGTCGAGAGAGGGACATTGTGTCATGCAATCCAAAACCGCCGACAAAAGTCCTCCGGTCATAACGTCGCCCGGGTCGGTTCCGTCGGGATCTATGGCGCTAACGGGATCGTTCAGTGCATATCCGTAGAGGTTCATTCCGCCGTTGAAACCAAGGGGATCTTTGCTCGTCCATCTTCCCACGCTCTCATCGTAGTCCCGCGCCCCGAACCGCACGAGGCCGGTGTCCGTGTCGTACAACCCTCCCGCGAACCCGAACGGAGTAGACCCGGGGCTCGTATCGTTCACCACGTTCCCGAACTCATCGTAGTCGATCTCCTCGACGACGCTGCCGCTGGCCGTGTCGACCACCAACCGGGGGCTACCGAGATGATCGCTCAGCACGCGGAAGGTCCCCGTAGACGTGGTGTAGTAGTCCGGCACGTTGGCCTTGCTCCCGAATACGAACCGCGCCACCAGGTTGCCGCTGCCGTCGAGTTGCGCAACGGCCTTGAGCGCGTCCTGGTACAAGAAGCCGGCGGTGAGCGTCGCGTTGACGCTCTTGCCGACCCTTCGATTCTCGCCGTCCACCACGTAGTCGACGTTCGTCCCGCTCGGCAGCGTGACGTGGAGCAGGTTCCCGAGCGCATCGTAGGTGTATCCGGTCGTACCCGAGCCGTCCGCCTTGCTCGTCAGCTCGCCATTGGCAGTGTACGCGTAGCTCGCGCCGCCGTACGTGAGCAGCCGGTCCTGCACGTCATACGTCGGGTTCACCGTACCGCTGGTGTTGGTGAACGTGGTCCGGTTGTCGTCCGCGTCGTAGCCGTAGTGGGACGCGAAGTTCCCATCCTCGGTCACGTCGGTCAGCCGGCCGCTCGTGTCGAAGGTGTACCCCCAGACGTGCGTCGTCGAGCCGATGACCTCGGTCTTCTGGGTGATGCGCCCGACGGGGTCTCGAACGACGCTCTCCGAGTACAGCGGATTGCCGTTGTAGCTGGCGACGTAGGTGGCAAAGAGGCCGTTGCCGTCGTAGGCATACGCGTCCGTGACCAGGCCGAGGGTGGTACCGGTCACGCGGCCGTTCTCGGGATCGCGGCTGACGGTGAGGTCGCCCGCCTGCGTCAACAGGCTGTCGGCGTCGTAGCCGAGCGCGATGGCTTGCCCGTCGACGGTCTGCGAGGTGATGCGGAAGCTCGAGTCGAAACCGAAGGTGACCGCGCCCGGCACGAGCCCACTCCAGGTGAGGCCGGTGCGCAGAAAGCCGTCGTAGGAATACGCGAGCGTCTCGCCCCCGGGCGACGCGATCGCGGTAAGGTGCCCGGTGGCCGGATCGTACGAGCGCGACAGCACGCCCTGCGGATAGGTTGTACTGGAGAGGCGCCCGGCAAAGTCGTACCCGTAGGCAAGAGCGACGGCGTCCGGTTGCGTGACGCTCGTGAGGCGCCTGTCGACGTCGTAGTCGTACTGCGTCGACGGCAACCCCGTGCCGATGCTGGGCGGCGTGTACGACGCCAGGAGCTCGACGGGTGTGTACGCGAAGTCGTGCGCGTTGTCCGCGGGCGTCGTGACGACCGTGGTGTTGCCATCGGGGTCGTAGACCGTGCCGACGACGCGTCCGTCCGGCAGAACCGTCTGCAGCGCGCGGCCGAGCGGGTCGTTCTGGTAGCTCACAGTATTGCCGAGGGGGTCGGTCATGCTGGCCACGTACCCGGACGGATCGTAGCTCATCGTCCACGTGCGGGAAGGGCCTTGGCTCATGCTGGTGATGCGGCCCTGGCTGTCGTAGACGAAGGTGACCGGCGTCACGTTGGGCACCGACGTTTGCACCGGCTGGCCCTGGGCGTTGAGCGTGGTGACCGTCTGCCGCCCCATCGGGCTAGTCGCCGTCCACGTGAGCGAGCCCGCGTCGAAGAGGCGCGTCCAGGTGTTGCCGTTGAGGCTCGTCTGCTCGAGGAAGGTCGCCAGGAGGCCATTGGCGTTGTTCGTCACGCTGCGCGTCGTGCTCTGCACCGACGTGAGGCCCGAGGGCGTCGTCGTCGTTACCGACGGCATGGGCGCCAGGATCCCGAAGCCCACCCGTGGATCCGGCGTGTCGGCGGTGGTCGTGACCGTCCCGTCGGGGACGGTCACCGTCGTGACCGAGCTGGGCGTGAACTGGAGCGAGCTCTGAAGTCCACTGGGCAACGTGTTGAGGCGCGCGAGGACTCCGGACGAAGTGGTCGTCTGATAGACGGATTGCAGGCCCAGCGCGGTGGTCGAGCTCACCACCGACCCCGTGAACAAGACTGTGCTCGCAAGCGTCTTGGAGCCCCCGGCCGGGTCTTGGTCCTCGCTCAGCCTTCCGATCGCGTCGTAGCTGTACTCGGACAGCGCGCCGCGCGCGTCGGTCTTCGTTTGCATGAGACCGCCCGTGTCGTAGGTGAACTGCGTCGTCTGGCCGGCGGCATCGGTCGCGGCGGCGAGGTAGCCGCTGGGGTCGGGCGTGAAGACGCTCTGCTCGCCGAACGGCGCGACGATGCCGGTCAGGTTTTCGCTCCCGTCGTGCTGGATCTGGGTGACGTTGCCGTGGACGTCGACCACGCTCGAGAGCCGGCCGCCGCTGTCGTAGGCGAACTGGTAGAGCGTCGCGCCGGTGAACGCGTCGAGTGTTTGGAGGTGCCTGCCGCTCCCATCGAAGACGTAAACCTGCTGTCCGTCCTTCGATGGAAAAGAGATGGTGTTGGCCGCGGGAGAGAAACCCGTCAAGACGGACTGCACGCGGCGCACTCGGCTGTCGGCCGAGTCGGCCACGTAGAGACTGCCGTCGGGCCCGATGCGGATGCCGTGGCAGACGCCCATGGTGGCGGCGGCCGCGAGTCCGTTGTCGCCGCCAAAGATGAAGTGGCCCGCGACTCCGACGATGGTGCTGATGATGCCGTTCGGGGCGACCTGGCGCACCGTCTCGTTCTGGTCGACGATGTCGACGCTGCCATCCGGGCCGATGGCAACGTCCATCGGGAAGTTCAACAGAGCGGCCGTCGCCGGACCTCCGTCACCGTCATACCCGCCGCGGCCGCCGAACACCCCGGCGAAGGGGTGAATGATTCCGTCGGTCCCCACACGCCGCACGACGTCGCCGTTGGACTCGGCGACGTAGAAGCTGCCGTCGGGGGCGACGCGGACTTTCATCGGGCCGCTGAGGGCCGTGGCGGTGGCGGGAACGTCGCTCGATACGAGGTTCGTGCCATTGCCCGCCACCGTGCTGACCGTGCCGTCCGGACCGACCCGCCGGATGCGCCCGTTGTCGACATCCGCGATGTAGATCGTCCCATCGGCCGTGACGTCCACGCCCCACGGCTGCTGAAAGACCGCCTGGAGCGCCGGGCCGCCATCGCCTGAAAAGCCGCCGGCCGCGGTGCCCGTGGGACCGGATCCGGCCACGGTCTGGATGATCCCATCCGGGAACACGCGGCGGATGCGCTGGTTGTTGGTGTCGGCGATGTAAAGGCTTCCGTCGGGTCCGAAGGCCAAGTCCTCGGGGCCGTGCAACTGGGCCGCCGTCGCCGGTCCGCCGTCCCCCGAAAATCCATTGTTCAAGCACTGACCGGCAAAGGTCCGGATGATTCCGTCCGGCGTGACCCGACGAACGCAATCCTCGTTGTCGGCGATGTAGAAGCTCCCATCGGGTCCGATGGCCACGGACTCGGGCGACGACAGGACGGCGGACGTCGCCGGCCCCCCATCGCCGTTCGAGCCGCTGTTGACGTTACCGCCCCCGGCCACCGTTTGAATCACCGGGGGCACGTCGGCGGACGTGAGGTTATCGCCGTTTCCGAAACGCAGGGTCTGGCCCGACACGTCGTAGCTGTGGTGGACATCGAGGTCCCAGCCGCCGAAACCCGCGGGCTCGGCGTCCCACAGCGCCATCGTGCTGTTCCAGTACTGCCAGATGGTGATGTCCTGTCCGCTGATGTTGAACGAGACGCCGTTCCCGCTCAGGCCGAAGAGGTCCACGTTCTGGTAGACGCTGGAGTAGGTGTTACCGACGCGCACGCCGACGGGCTGTCCGCCCTGCAAGCGGCGCCCGAACGCGTCGAGGCCATTCCAGCTGAACGCCGTCGTCAGGTTGGTCTGCGCGGGAAAGCTCTGCGTGAAGACGTTTCCTCCGACGCTGACCTCGAGGGCCAGCCCGAGCACCGGGCCCACGAGGGAGGAGCCACTCACCGGGATGTTCAGCGTCGGCTGTCTCCCGCGCTGCCGGTCGCTCTCATAGTGCAGCGTGAACGGCGTGCCGGCGATGGCGAGGTCTTCTCCGAGCGAACGGCGCTGGCAGGTGATGGTCGAGGCGTTCTGGTCTTTGCACCCGCCCGGGCCGCCCGGCGGATCGGGGGCCGGTGGCGGGCCTCCGGGGGGGCCCGATCCGACGGGCGGTCCGCCGCCCATGTTCAGGTCCCACGGCGGCGAGAAGTGCGGAATGGGAACCCGCCAGAGCGTCTGGCCCGGAGCGTAGAGCACGGCCAGCTCCTGGCGCTCGAGATCAGTGATCCCTATGGAGGTGAGCGCCGTGCCGGTGTCGGCGACCCCGTCGCCGTCGAGGTCGAGGTCCGCTTCGCCTCCGGTCACGCTCAGGATCTGCAAGACCACCCCGTTGGGCGAGGCCACCCACGCCCCGGCGACCGGATCGTAGGAACCTGCGGGGACGTTCGCGCCCACGGGGAATCCGCGGTAGTTCTCGAGATAGAAGGGAAGCGGCGGAGAGAAAGCCAGCTCGGTGGCCCCCGCCGCCAGCTCCTCGTCGGCGCTGAGCTGCACGGCGTAGGTGTAGCCGCTGGTCGGCGGCAGAGGGGCCGGCATCCGACTCGGACCGCTGGGCCCCAGGGTGTATTCGGTGGCCCGCACCTGCATCGACGTGAGCGGCGACGTGGTGCCATCCGGCAGCGTCATGGTCGCCTGCGTCCCGGGCGGCACGAGCACCGTGGCCTGCCGCGTTCCATCGCTGTCGATGCTCGGCGTGCCGCGAGCGACCTGCATGCCGACCATGTCGCTGAGGTCCACGCCGGTGACCTGGGGGTCGAGTTGGACGAGGACGACGTCGGCCGCCGTCACGTAGTCCTGCCACGGCGCTTGCACGACCCGCTCGGCGGGGAGGTACGTAGCCAGAGCGATATGGAGCCGCACCGTCTGTCCTCCGTTGACGGCCATATCGAACCCGCCGTCCCCCTGGGTGAGCGTGCTGCCCAGCTCCGGGTGATTGACCACCGTCACGGCGGCGCCGGGCAGCGCCGAGCCGTCCTCGCCGTACACGTGGCCCTGGACCACCGCGATCGTCGACGCCGCAATCGTTCCCGGCGCGACGTCCGTCTGCACCGGATCGGTACCCGAGTAAAGAAACGCCGCCGAGCTGGCCAGCACCGTGCTGACGGTCGGATCGAGGGAGCTGCACGCGTGGTGGACGACGCCGTTCACCGGATCGCAGGTGTCGAGCGTGCATGGGTCGCCGTCGTCGAGGGTCACGAAGCCGCCCGGCGTGCAGGTGCCGCCGGCAGAGTTGAACGTTCCGGCCAGATGGCAGACGTCGGCGGGAGTGCAGAATACGGCTGCGCTCGGCCCGGTCGTCGAGGCGCCGCCCGGATCCACGGACGTTACGCTGAAGGTGTAGGGCGTGCCTGGATCCAGTCCCGACAGGGTCGCGCCGAGCGTGCTGCCCGACGCTGTCGCGACCAGCGTCCCGTTCTCGTAGATGTCATAGGTCGTCACGCCGGCGGGGTCCGTCGAGGGCGTCCAGGTGAGGTCCACCGACGTCGGTCCCGTGGCGGTGACGGTGACCGTGGACCCGGTCCCGGTCGCTCCGCCGGGCGCCGCAACGCACAGCTGCGTGGTCGGATCGCAGTCCGGCGTAGTCCCCGCGCAATCGCCATCGACGTTGCAGCCGCCCGCCGGCTCGCAGGTGCCGTCGACGCTGCACGCCTGCGAACGGCAGACCACTCCGGCGCTCATGGAGTCGCACGGCCCGTCGCCGTCGGCGTAGCCACACTCGTTGTCGTCCGTGTCGCAAACGCCGCTGACGCACACCAGCGTTGCGGCGGCCGGGAAGCACTCGCCGTCCAGCGTAGGACTGGTGTGTGACGCATCGACGGGGAGGGTCGTGCCATTGGCCAGCTGGGCGGCGCAGGCGGTCGTGCTCTCGTCGCACCACTGCCCCGCCGCGCAGTCGCCGTCTCGCTCGCAGCCACCCGCAGGCTCGCAGACCGTGGCGACGCTGCACTCTCCCGAACGGCACACCGGCGCCGCGCCGGCTACGCAGAGACCATCCCCATCGGCATAGCCGCACAGGTTGTCTCCGGTGTCGCAGACGCCGGAAGCGCAAACCGCCGCTCCCGCGGCGAGGGTGCACAGTCCGGTCAGTGGCGGCGTGTGCCCGGGGACGGTGGGAACGGCGACGCCATTGGCGAGCGTCGCCGTACAGACGTTGGTCGCCGTATCGCAGAAGTGCCCGGCCGCGCACTGCGCATCAGCAACGCACTGGGCGACGCTGCCCGTCAACGCCGTCACCTGAAGCCCGGTGGGGCCGCCGCCCGAGTTTACGGTGACGAAGGCCAGGGTGTTGGTCCCGATCTGGAAGGGGCTCCCCGCCGGGACCCGGAACGGGGTCGCCGAGCCGTACGCCTCCGCGCCCCGCGCCGCCACCGTCTTCCCATTGAGGGTCAGCGTCACCGAATCGTCGGCGGCCCAGGATCCCTGGAGCGTGGCTGTCGTCGGGTTTGCCGCCAGCGTGAACGTCGTCGTGTACGTGTAGACGCCGTTCTTCGCTCCCGCCGTGCTCGCTCGAATGCTGATCCAGGACGAGGTCGCGGTATCCGCGGTCCACGCCGCGTTGGCGGCGACGGCGAGGGCGTCGGGGCCCCGGAAGGAGGGATCGTTGCTCGAAAGAGTGTAGTGCGGATCGACGGTACCGGCCGCCAGCGCGGCGCCCTTCGCGTCCACTCCCGTGGCGAAGAGGCCCGCGACCGCCAGGTCACTCGACGTCGTGGCCACGCGCTCGGGCGCGGACGACGCGCTGCACGCGACCGCCCCCAGGAGCACCGTGGCGATGGTCGTGCGACGGAAAAACGCCGACTCGTCTGACTTTTTCATCCGGTGTCCCCTCGCAAGTCAAAGTCGCTCAACCGGTGTCCACTCGCAAGTCACAGTCGCTGGGGCGCGTCGCCGATGTGGATCTCGACGCGGCGACAGGAACGTCGGGTCAACCCCTCCGTCTCTCCCCCATCGGTCGTCGGGAAGCGAAGTTGCGCGAAATCGCTCTAGGCCGGAAGGATAAGCCGCATCACCACGAGCCGGATGGCCGTTGGCAAGGGGGCGACGCCATGCGGACATGGGCGCCGTTTGCTGCGTCTTGCCGACCATGGCCGAGGGCTCTCATCCTATTCGCCGGGATGGTGGCCCCGGGCGACCGCGCGTTCCAGGTTCACGCGGGCTCGGTCCTGCTTCCCCTGCGCTGCGAAGGCGCGCGAGAGCTCGAGCCACGGGCGCGCGTACGTCGCGTCGACCTCGCCGGACCAGCCCCACGGATCGCGCGGGGCCGAGACCTCGCGCGCGAAGGCCCGCGCGACCTCCAGGTTCATCTCCTCCAACGCGTCGGGATCCGGAGGCGCCTCGCCCGGCGGCAGCACGCGCACGACGGTCCCCAGCGCGTAGGTCGCGAGGCCCGGCGGTACCAGCAAATCCATCGAGTCGGTCACGAACACGGCGCGGCCCTTCTCCACCAGCGCTTCGACCAGCGCGGGCCCCTGATCGGGCACGCTCGCCACGCCGAGCGCGCGCGCGATCCTTTCGCGGTACCAGGCGTCGCGCAGCATCCCTGCCTCGACGTAAACCACGTCGGTCCGCACGCCGAGCACCGTCTGCAGGTAGAAGAAGCCGAAGCAGCGGTGGTCCCCCGTTCCTACCATGACCGCGCCCGGCGGAAGCTCGGCGAGGGTGTTCCGCAGATACTGCTCCACGGTGGGCCCGTTGGCTTCTCTCACCTCGTCCGGCACCTGCGTGGCCTCGAACGTCGTGATGGCCAGCGCCGTCGCCCAGGCCAGTGCGAGACCGAGGCGAGGACTGGCTCGCGAAAGCAGCACGTCTGCGCCCCACGCAAAGGCGATGGACGCGAGCATCAGCGGAAGCAGGTGGAAGCGCTGGATGAGGACGGCATAGATGCCCACCGGCTTGCTGACCAGGAGCGCGAGGAGCACCGGCCCGGACAAGATCAAGCTCGCCACGAGTGCCGCCGCGCCCCACCGGTCACACGGCCGCCGGTGACCGGGGATTAGGGCCGACGCGAGCCCGAGCGCCGCCACGGGCACGCCCACGCCGAGGAGGCCCCGCTCCAGGGACTCCGCCAGCGCCGCCCAGTGCATCGCGGGCGCGGAGACGCGACGGTCGGTCGCCGTCTCGCTCCAGTACTCGGCGCGCTCGACGTGACGGAGCAGGTCGGAGAGAGTCATGGGACCGCCCCAGACCCAGCGACCCTCCGGATGCCGCGACGCCCAGAGGAGGTAGAGGTACGGCGTGAGACCCAGCGCCAGCGCCCCTCCCGCGAACAGCGCGGCGCGCGCCCGCTCCGCGCCCGGGCGGCACTCGCGCATCGCCCGCGCCGCGCCCAGAAGAGCGATGGGCGCGAGCGTGAGGAGGGTGTGCTGGTGGCTGAGGCCGAGGCCGACCACCAGCGCGATCGCCGCCCCTCGTCGCGCCCCGCGCAGCGGCCCCCGGAGTCCGGCGAGGGCGATCAGCGACGCGCACAGGAGGGCGTTGAGCGTGAAGACTTCGGCCAGCGTCGCGTAGAGCCAGGCCAGCGGCGACGACGCGTAGAGTGTCGCCGCGACCAGCGACGCCTCGGGCGAGCACCCCCAGCTCCGGCACGCGAGATAGAGGACCCCCGCGGCGAGCGCTCCCATCGCGGCGGTCACGCGCGCCG
>Ga0302325_10031432_pt1 | contig 10923 bp, 11 predicted proteins | sample Palsa_T0_2_FD_201948 | JGI IMG/M metagenome (GOLD analysis project Ga0302325, IMG submission 201948) | Peat permafrost microbial communities from Stordalen Mire near Abisko, Sweden - Palsa_T0_2 | ecosystem: Environmental > Terrestrial > Soil > Palsa > Peat permafrost | place: Sweden: Abisko... | reverse complement strand
GCAGTACAACCCGCTGGAGATGGCCAGCGGCGCCACCGACCTCATCAACGAGGCCGCCACGGCGAAGATCACCGGCGAGGAAGAGCGCTACTCCAACACCGATCTCCCCGTCTTTGCGGCCAACGTCGACGGAGCCATGGAGGTGGTAAGCCTGCTGCAGCCGTATCTGCAGCACAAGGCCCCGAGCCTGCTGACCCAGATCAAGAACAGGAACGCCGCGATCGGCCAGCAGCTGGCCAGGTACAAGGCCAGCCCCGGCTACGACGACACCGGCTACGTCGAGTACTCCACCGTCCTTGACCCGCAGCGCCGGCAGCTGTCCGCGGCGGTCAACGCGCTGGCCGAGTCCCTGTCCCGGCTGTCGGTCCAGGTCAGCTAGCACCAGGCCGGACACGACGAGAGGAAACGAGCGGATGACAGCCCGTGACGCGGCGCCAGCCGAGCCGGGTGACAATCCGGCCGGGAACCAGGGGCCGTCGCGACGGCGGCTGCTCGCCGGCGCGGGAGCCGCCGGCGCCGCCGTCGTGGCGGGCGGCCTGGCCGGCTACTTCGCCCGGCCGGGGAGCAGGCCGGCTGGTACCGCCGGCGGCGCGGCAGACGACCACGACCAGGCCGTCGCGTTCTACGGAACCCACCAGGCCGGCATCGCTACCCCGGCCCAGGACCGGCTCGCCTTCGGCGCGCTCAGCGTTGTTCCAGGCGCGGCCCGCGCTGACGTCCGTGACCTGCTGCGCGACTGGACGACCGCGGCCGCGCGGATGACCGCAGGGGAACCCGTCGGCGAGGACACCCAGCCCTACGCACCGCCCGTGGACACCGGCGAGGCCGTCGGCTCTTCCGTCTCCCGGCTGACCATCACCCTCGGCTACGGTCCGTCGCTGTTCGACCATAGGTTCGGGCTCGCCGCCCGCAAGCCCGCCGCGCTGACCCAGCTGCCGCCGCTGCCCAACGAGAACCTCGACCCCGGCTACACCGGCGGGGACCTGTGCGTCCAGGCCTGCTCCGACGATCCGCTCGTGGCCTTCCACGCCGTGCGGAACCTGGCCAGAATCGGCATGGGCGTCGTCGAGCACAACTGGATGGAACTCGGCTTCGGCCGCACCTCCGCCACCACCACCGGGCAGCAGACACCGCGCAACCTGCTCGGATTCAAGGACGGTACCCGCAACGTCAAGGCCGAACAGACGGAACTTATGGACAGCTACGTCTGGGTCGGCGCAGAAACCGACCAGCCGTGGCTGCGCGGCGGCAGCTACCTCATCGCCCGCAAGATCCGCATCTTCGTGGAGAACTGGGACCGTGACTACCTGCAGGACCAGGAGAACGTCATCGGCCGCGGCAAAGTCTCCGGCGCCCCGCTATCCGGCGGGACCGAGTTCACCGCCCCCGACTTCACCGCCACCGGAACCGGCGGCCGGCCCGCCATTCCCGCTCACGCGCACGTCCGCCTGGCCAGCTTCGAGCACAACGGCGGAACCCGGATCCTGCGCCGCGGCTACTCCTTCACCGACGGCATCGACCCGCAGGCCGGCACCCTGCTGGGGGGCCTGTTCTTCATCGCCTTCATGAAAAACCCCGCCCAGTTCATCCGGCTGCAGACCGCCCTGGCTGCCGATGCGCTGAACGAGTACATCCAGCACACCGGCAGCGCCGTATTCGCCTGCCCGCCGGGCCTGCGCCCGGGCCAGCACTGGGGGGACGCCCTGTTCAGCTGATGCGCTGTTCAGCTGATGCGCTGTTCAGCTGATGCGCTGTTCAGCTGATGCGCTGTTCACCTGATCCGCTGTTCACCTGACGCGGGGCACGCACGGTGGCCCGTTCGGTCAGATGATCTTGGTCAGCAGCCAGAACGTGGTTCCGGTGCCCGCGCCGTAGGCGAGGTGCGCGCTCAGGTCCCAGGCCAGGGTCTTCGCGTCGTACTTCCAGATGGGCTGGTACAGCCCGGCTTGCGGGAGCACGACGTAGCTGGTGGCCCAGACGGTGGCGCCGAAGGGCAGGCCGTACGCCGGGTTCGGCCTGCGCGCCGAGCCGGCGACGACGCCGTACCCGGCCGCGGCGGTCGATCCGTAGGCCCAGTGCGCGACGGTGCTGATCGGCCAGGCCCGGCGGTCGGGGAGCTTGCGCTGGGTGAAGCCCTCGATCACGCGGCGGACGACCTGCCCCGGGTCAGGCGCCGTCTCCCAGCTGTCGACCGGTGCGAATTCCCAGGCCAGCGGGCTCTCGGTGCCGCCCGCGCGGCGTTGCTTCAGGTACTGGACGGTGTCCAGGCAGATGGTGCCCACGCCGCCGGCCAGCAGGCCGGCGACGACGGCTCCGAGGGGGGTCAGCGGGTGTTTTCTGGTCCGCATGGCGAGCCTCCAGTCAGGGTCAGGGTGACCATCACCGCTCCGCTCCCCGCGAGCCGGAGAAGATCTCCAGAAAGAACAAGAACACGTTCAGCAGGTCAAGGAAGATCGACGCGGCCAGGAGGGGCGCGGAGGCGGTGTCTTGGTTGGTGCGCAGCCGCTGGAAGTCGAACATGGTGAACCCGGCAAAGATGACCAGGCCGAGCACGGAGTAGGCCAGATCGGCCCCGGGGATGTGCACGAAGGTCAGCACGAGGCCGGCCACGATCAGGGCCAGCAGCGCCCAGAAGCAGACCCGGGCGATCGCGGTCAGGTCGCGCCGGGTGGCGTAGCCCGCCGCGCCGAACCCGGCCATGAACAGCGCGGTCGCCCCGCCCGCTTCCCACAGCGCCCGCGGGTCCATGCTGCCGTAGTACGCGACTGTGGGCGCCACCGCCACCCCGATCAGCAGGCCGAAGGCGGCGAGCAGCCCGACGGTAAGCTGCTGGGACCTGCGCGCAGCGAACCGCATGCCGATGAGGCAGACGAAGGCGGCGATGAACGCGACGATGCCCACGCCGCCGGTCAGGTTGTGGCCCAGCCAGGCGCCGAGCGCGAACAACGCGGCGGTGGCCGCGACGTAGGCCATCGTCTGCGCGAACAGGGCATGCGCCTGGCCGCGGGCCGCCGTCCCCATCCTCTGATAGCTGAGCGTCTCGTTCATCCTGACCGCCTCTCTTATACCCTCTGCCCGCCCGTCACCGGCCCGGCAGGCGGGCGGTAACCTCCTGGATCAGCCCGCCGCTGCCACCCGGGTCTTCAAAGGCGACGAACGAACCGTAGCTCGCGTGCTCCGGAGCCCGGGCCAGCGACCCCGTGCCGTCGTCCCGGCGTGGCGGAACACCCCGGTGACAACCTCGAGTCCGTACTCCATGATTCTGCTCCCTTTCCTGGTGCCGGCGGTCTGAGTCCAGGCCGCCGGTCAAGTCCTGTTCCCACCATCGCGTTCGCAGGCCCCCGGGCACACCAGGGGGAGGCCCTGGCCCGGACCCTGGTTATGGGTCACGGGCCGTCCGGGTGCCTCCGGCCGGGTGCAGCCGCCGCCGCTGCGCTGGCCCGGGACGTCCTCTCGCTTGTGCTGCCGGGTTCGCCCGCTTTCCTGCTTTGCCCGCCCGTCGTCTGCGGAGGGCCGAAGATGGAAGCGTGGTCGATCACCCAGAGCGCCTGCGCTCTCCGTTCACCCAGATCGAGATGCGCGGAATGTGGACGTACAGTGATGACGCCCTCACGATCAAAGGGTGCTGGCGGCCGGGGGGCACCGCCGGGGCCGGCCGCTGGGTCCTGGCCGACCCGGCGACCGGAAACGTCCAGGGCGTCGTTCCGGCGGGAGAATTCTCACGCCGGTTCCGGCCCGTGGACGTGTTCGCCGACGTGCCAGGGCTTCCTACCTACCTGGGGACGGTTACCGCGCCTGACGGTACCGCCCTGGTCGACCTGGTCCTCGACCGCAACCCCTACATGCTGGCTAACGGACCCCGGCGGGTGGCCCGGCCCCACGTACTCCTGGTGCCCCGCCGCCATCGCGACGGGTGGTCGTCGGCCACGGCTTCCGAACTGGCGGCTTGTCGTACGGCGATGGCCCTGGTCGCCGCGTGGTACCGCAGCACGGACGGCGGACACGTGGTGTTCTGCGCCAATGACAGCGCACCGAACCTGGACTACCTGCGCGACGTGGAAATCGCGAGCGGGACCCTGGCCGGCACCGGCACCGGCACCGGCGTGGCGACCACCAAGAATCCCCGGCAGGATGTGCAGCACGCCCACTTGCACGCCTTCTACGCCGAACACGGTGCGACCGAGAACCACGAGTCGTCGGCGCAGCGGGGGCATCCCGTCATGGCCGAGGGTCACCGGGCGTTCAGTGCCGCCCTCGGCAGCGACGCCGTGCCGGTGGAACCTGACGGCACGAGGCTCGCCGCCGACGTTCGCGCCGCGGCGCAGCCCTGGGGTGGTAGTTACTGCTCCTACCGGCTGGGCGTGGACGCCCCGTTGTGGGTGATGCCGGCCCTGGGACCTTCCCAGGACGAGTTCAACCGGCGCCTGGCCCGGGCCGATGGCCTCGAGGCGGAACCCGACCCGAAGCTGGGCGGGGCCGTCAACCTGGTGCGGCCCAGCCTGGCCGATGCGGAGCGGCTCCATGCGGCCCAACGGGCCACAGCCGAACAGCGGGCCGGTTTCGAGACCTTCGCGGCCCAGCGCGCACTGAACCCACGGTCACTGGCTGTGGATCCCGCACCTGGACCGCCGCGCGCTCGGTAAAGCCTGGTCCGCTCGCGGGTGGCCGCCGTGCCGCCCGCGCGCTTGGACCCCGCCTCGACGGCAAGCCTGCCCGCCTGGATACCATCGACCACGATCCGGCAGCGCGGGACACGGGGGGTTGACGATGACCGACGTGGAGGATTATTGGAAGCCGGGACAGGACACCCAGGCGGTCGCGACGGCGCGGCTGCTGGGACAGGACCCGGACAAGATCCACTGCCCCGCCTGGGGGGTCATCGGCAACCTGGGTGACAGCATCTGCTACGCCGGGGTTCCGGCGAAGGTCGAGGCGATCCAGGCCGAGCTGCGCCGCCGGGTCGCGGACGCTGATCTTCCGGTGCGGGTCATCGAGCCCAACTTCGCGGGCGGGATTTCCGACGGGCAGCGTAACGGCACGCCGGAGATGCGGTACTCGCTGATCGGCCGGGAGACCACCAACGACGGCGTGTGCCTGCACCTTGAGGGCAGCGACCTGCGCGGGGTGATCGCCGTGGTCGCCTGCGACAAGCCGCCGGTCGGGACACTGGCCGCGATCCTGGAGCACAATGTGCCCGCGGTGATCATGTCCGACGGGTCGATCCGCCCCGGCATCGACTCGGTCACCGGCGAGCCGATCGACATCATCTCCTGCTTTCAGGCGGCGGCGGAGCCGGCCGCCGAACGGCGCCGCATCGCGCTGGAGGCCTCGCCCGGCCACGGCAGCTGCGGTGGCATGTTCACCTACAACACCATGCAGTCGTTCATCGCGGCCTGCGGCATGGAGCCGCTGCACATGGTGAGCCCCGCCTCGCAGGATCCTCGCCGTACCGCGGAGTTCCCGGCCCAGCTGCTGGATGCGCTGCAGGTGCAGGCGACGCGTGATATCCGGCCCCGTGACATTGTCACCGCGGCGTCGCTGCGGAACGCGATGCTGGTGGCGATCGCGATGGGCGGTTCCACCAACGTGGTGCTGCACGCGCCGGAGCTGGCCCGCGCGGCCGGCCTGGACTTCTGGCGCGAGGTCATCACCCAGGACGAGTTCAACCGGGTGTCGCGGACGCTGCCGGTGCTGGTGAACGCGCGCCCGTTCGGCCGGTACTCGATGGTCGACATCGACGCCAGGGGCGGCCTGCCGGTGATCGTCGGTGAGCTGCTCGGCGCCGGGCTGCTCGACGGCAGCTGCCTGACCTGTACCGGGGAGACGCTCGCCGGGCAGGTCGCCCGGCTCGGCCCGCCCGCCCCGGACGGCGAGGTCATCCATCCGCTGTCGGCGCCGTTCAAGCCGACAGGCGGCCTGCGGCTGCTGCGCGGCAACCTGGCCCCCGATGGCGGCGCGGTGATCAAGCTCGCCGGGATCGAGGGCGGGATGGCCGGCGGCCGGTTCGCCGGGCGCGCCCGCGTCTTCGACAGCGAGGCGGCGCTGATCGAGGCGCTGGCCTCCGCGCCGGAGCGGTTCGAGGACCGCGACATAGTGGTGATCCGCTACGAGGGTCCGCGCGGCGCTCCGGGCATGCCGGAAATGCTCGATCCGACGTCGCGGATCACCGCGCTGTGCCGCCGCCGCGGCATCACCATCGCGCTGATGACCGACGCCCGCTTCTCGGGCGGATCGGTAGGACTTGTCATCGGCCACGTCTCACCCGAGGCCGCGCTGGGCGGCCCCATCGCGCTCATCGCCGACGGCGACACCATCGTCGTGGACGTCAACCACGACACCCTGGACTGCGCAGAACTGCAGGACCCGGCCACGCTCGCGGCACGGCAGGCACAATGGCAGGCCGAAGCCGAGCGCAACGACGGCACCCACCCGCTGGTACGACCCGCCGCCACCCGGCTACTTCGGCGGATGCGCGCATCCGCGCTCCCCCCGCTCCAAGGCGCCGGGCTGTCCGGAGCCGGCTGAAATTCCGGCCCGCCTGAACCGGCAAGGACGCCGAGCAGGACCGGCGAACGACCTCAGTCAGCACCGGCATCACCGTGACCGTGTCACGGCACCTGAGCCCTTGGCGTTACCATTTGATTACTTACTGCGCCGGCTCCTGTCAACCAGGCGCCTGCGCGGCGCGTCCAACTCCGCACGCAGTGCCCGCGGCAACCCATCCCGAAGGACGAACTGATTCAGATGACAGCTACCAAGCCGGGACTACCGGCCAGCGCCACCGGAAATCCCCTCGGCCCCGGCTGCCCGGATGGCCGTCTCCTCGCGCTCAGGTGCCTGGGCATCCCTCAGATGATCACGCGGACGCCGATGAGCAGGCACCGCGCGCTCGCGCACAGGCTGGCCGCATTCTGCGCTCGGATCCGGCCGCGGAACACCGCCGAACTCGCGTCATTGGTCCTGTACATGGGCGAGGAAATTGACCGGCGCGAACGGATGCTCGATGCCGCACTGCGCGCCACCGCTGAAGGTCCCGGCGATCGCGTTCCCGTCCGGCACTAGAGCATGGGCCGCTCAGCATCGCAGCGATACGCCACGTACTATGAGAGCCGAATGACGATCGCGCTGTGACGGGAGACGCCGTGGCTATCGGGACTGAGGTCCTCGACGCTGGGCGCGACGACCATCTTGCCCTGTTCTACCGCGATGAGCAGGAACTCACCGAGCGGGTGAGCGAATACCTTCTCCCCGCCGTCCAGGACGGCGGCGTGGCGATCGTGGTCGCCACTCCAGCTCACCGCCGGTCCTTCGAAGGACACCTGGCCGGCCTCGGAGTCGATGTGGCAGGCGCCCGCGCACGCGGCTTCTACCTCGCTCACGACGCAAGCGAGACGATGCGCGGCTTCATGGTCGCCGACTGGCCAGATCCCGGCGGGTTCTGGCGGGCGATCAGCCCCCTGCTCAGGCAGGCCGCTAAGGCCGGGCCGCCGGTTCGCGTCTTCGGCGAGATGGTCTCGCTGCTGTGGGAGGCCGGCCGGATCGATGCCGCCATCGAGGTCGAGGCGATGTGGAACGAACTGGGGGGCCAGTACCCGTTCTCGCTGCTCTGCGCCTACCCGGCGCAGCCGGTGAGCTGCGCCCACCACCTCGACGCCCTGGCGGAGGTGCGCCGCGCCCACACGCAGGTCATCGGCGGCCCACCCGAGGCCGAATAAGCCCGGCCCACACAGTCTGCGACTCAATCCCGCGCTAATACGCGTAGAGCTGATCCAGGCCGACAAGACGGATGCCGGGGCGTTGGCCGGCTTGCAGTTCGCGGTCGAAGCCTGCGCCGGAGTAGCAGGCGAGTACCGCGTGCTGAGTGTCGAATCCCTTGACCGCGAGCAGGTCCCGCGCGCGGCGCAGGCGCTCGACGTGGCGCAGGTCCATAACCCGGTCCCACTTCACCTGGCCGAGGGAGAGAATCTTGCGCGGCCGGCCGTGCTCGGCCGGCGCGAGCACCGCGACGTCGATCTGGATCTGGGTCCGGTTGGCTGGGTCCGAGACCATGCCGGACCCTACCTCCCCAGGCGGCCCGCCGAAGACCGCGGGATCGGCCGCCATCGCGTAGTCGCGGCAGATCGCTTCGAAATGCGGTCCCGTTACCTGGGACAGGAAACGTGCGCAGGCTCCGGACCAGACGGCTGATCCGCCGCCGAGTTCGAGACGCGCCCATTCCCGGCTCATGATGGCCTGGTAGAAGGTGATGAGCGGCTCGGCGATGCGGTACCTCGCCCGTCCCGATCTGAACAGATCAGGCTCCTTGATCAGCAGCCGGGAATCCTCCAGGACCCGGAGGGGATGCGCCACCTCGTTGGACTTCCGGCCGATATAGCTGGCGATTCCGCCGGAGGTGTTATTTCCCTCGGCGACGGCCGCGAGCACAGAATGATAGAGCGACGGGTCGCGGATGTCGGTCTCATCGGCGAGCAGGTAGCGGGCTTCCCGGAAGAGCGGGGTCTGCGGATTCAGCACGGTCCGGATCACCCACGGGTCGAAGTCAGCGAGGTCGGCGGGGGTGTCTTCGCGCAGGAGCTCCCGCCGGTAAGCGGGAGTTCCGCCGACCACTGAATGCACGAGCACGGCCAGCTTGGGATCGGTAATGTCCCAGAACCGCGCACCTGTGCGACGTGACCCCGTCATGGAACCCGCCCCTTCCCGGGCGCGCGCAAGAGAAATTCTTGACTTCCTATCGACGATAGGATAATCTCCTATCAGTGATAGGGAAGTGCGAGGGAGGATCAGATGGCACCGATCTACCTGGCCGGCGCCCCGGCCGATAGCCGGCATCGGGAACTGCTCAGGGGGGCGGACCGTCGCCGGCTGCTCGCGGGACTGCCCCCGGAGCCCGGCCTGCTTCAGCGGTTCGCCCCGGGTTGCCGGCTGGGGTCGGCGGCCGGCGGAATGTCCGGCGGCGGTGGTGGCGGCGCACGAGCCGTCGGCAATCTGATCGGTCCGTGATGGCGGGCTCGGTCGCGAAGCGCCGTGAGGCGAGGGTGGCGGGGATCCTGGCGTGTGCCTGGAGGCTAGGCCGGGAACACGGGATCGCCGGGGTGTCGCTGCACGCCCTGGCGCGGGAGGTCGGAATCCGTCAGCCGTCGCTGTATGAGTACTTCGACTCGAAGAACGCCTTGTACGACGCGATGTTCGCCGACGGCAACCGGCGGCTGATCGAGCGCCTGGACACTCTGACATTCTCCCAAGAGCCCCGTGATGCTCTCAAGCAGTTCCTGGCCGCCTTCACGACGTTCGCGTGTGAGGAACCCGCCCGCTACCAGCTGCTGTTCCAGCGGCCCATCCCCGGCTTCACGCCCTCGCCGGAATCGTATGCGCTGGCCGGGGAGGTACTGGGCCGCGCGGTCGCGCTGATGCGGGCCGCAGGGGTGACCGGGCCGGGCGACATCGACTGCGTCGTCGCCATGACGGCCGGTCTCACCGAGGCGCAGCTCAGCAACGATCCTGGCGGCAACCGCTGGCTCCGCCATCTCGACCGTCTCGTCGACCTCCTAGTCGACGACGCCATCTCAAGGCGAGGAACAAATGAAACCTGATCGCATCGACCGCCCGGAAGCTCGCCGCCTCGCCGAGGAGGAGTTCCAGCGCTTCGCGGAGCTGGTCGCCGTACTCACGCCAGCTGAGTGGACGCTGCCCACCGACTGCAGCGCCTGGGACGTCCGCAAGGTCGCCCTGCACGTGCTCGGATCGGCCGACGCGCAGGCCTCGGTGCGGGAGTTCGCGCACCAGATGCGCCTGGGGCTGCCGCTGAACAAGCAGATCGATTCGCATCATTGGGTCGACGGCCTGAACGAGCTGCAGATCCGCGAGCGCGCCAACCTCTCCGACGCGGAGCTGGTCGGCCAGCTCAAGGAGGTAGGCCCGAAGGCGGTCCGAGGCCGGTGGCGCACGCCGCCCCCGATGCGGTACCTGCCGCTCCCGTTCGGCCCGCCGGTCGGCTGGCAGCCGCTTAAGTACCTCCTCGACGTAGGGTTCACCCGCGATATCTGGTGCCATCGCATCGACATCTGTGGCGCGACCGGCAGGCCGATGGACCTCACGCCAGGCCACGACGGCCGCCTGGTCGCCGACATCGTGGCCGAATGGGCCGCGATCCACCGTGACCCGTTCGACCTCGTGCTGGACGGCCCGGCCGGCGGGACCTTCCGCCAGGGCCACGGCGGTGAACACGTCGACATCGACGCCATCGAGTACATCCGCACGCTCACCGGTCGCCGGCCGGGCCGCGGCGTGCTCGGCCACCCGCTGCCCCTCTGATCCCGTCTCACCGCCACACCCACCACAAGGAGGAACCACCATGGCCACCGTCATCATGCAGAAGTGGGAGGGCCTTGCGCCCGATCAGTACGACGCGCTCCGCGAGATTGTCGGCTGGGACCGCGACGTACCCGCCGGAATGCGCTTCCACGTCGCCTCATTCGGCGACGGCGTGCTGCGCATGACCGACGTATGGGACAGCGAGGAGCTGTTCGGCACGTTCGTCCAGACCCGGATACTCCCCGGACTCCGCCAACTCGGCATCCCCGGTCAGCCCGACATGATCACCCAGGCCGCACACGAGGTCACCGCCGCACACAGCTCCTGAGGGGGGAACCCCAACCCGTCCGGCCGGCGGCGATCCGCCGGCCGGACGGCGCAGAGCCCTCGACGCAGGCTTTCCATCCCACCAGCCCGGATTCGCCGCTGCCTGGCATCTGTGAAGGCTGGTGTAGCGCAGTCCCGTTCCGTGCACCCTGATGCCGCACGCCGGCTGGCTCGGCGCGTCACCGACCGACCCCGGAGCGGTAACCTCCCCGGGCTGGTTCCTGCGATGTGGCACCTTAAGCTGGCCGCGCCTGTTAGCCATGACGTACCTTCAGTCACGGGTGT
>Ga0302325_10031431_pt1 | contig 10923 bp, 9 predicted proteins | sample Palsa_T0_2_FD_201948 | JGI IMG/M metagenome (GOLD analysis project Ga0302325, IMG submission 201948) | Peat permafrost microbial communities from Stordalen Mire near Abisko, Sweden - Palsa_T0_2 | ecosystem: Environmental > Terrestrial > Soil > Palsa > Peat permafrost | place: Sweden: Abisko... | reverse complement strand
CTGGCCTCCCGAACACTGGCCTGCCGAACACTGGCCTGCCCCCTGGCCGACCCCCGCAGGCGACGCCGCGCCGGGAGACCGGCGGCTGGCCGACCCAGGCCGCGGCGGCGCCCGCCGCCCCGCCGGCCACCGAGCAGCTGCCGCCGTGGGAGCTGCCCGCGCCGGGCAGCGTCCGGGCCACCGCCGGGAACCCGGCCGCCGACCAGACGCGGTCCACCAGCAGCCTGCGGGCAACCGGCGCGCACAAGGCCGCGCGGACCACCGGGTCACTCAGCATCACCGGCGCCATGCGAGCCACCGGTTCACTGCGGACCACCGGCTCACTGCGGACCACGGGCTCACTGCGGACCACGGGCGCCATGCGGGCGGCCAAGCCGATCGCGCCCGGCACCGGCACCGCCCGGATCGTCTGGCCCATCGTGGTGCTCTCCGTCATCACGCTCGGGCTCGTCGGCGTCGGCTACCTGTGGTGGCTGAGCACGCTGCCCATGCACACCCCCGGCGCGGTGATCATCACCATCGGCGAGATACTCGGGCTGCTGGCCGGGTACGCGGTCGTCATCCTGGTCGCGCTGATGGCCAGGCTGCCCCCGCTGGAACGCGGCATCGGCACCGACCGGCTCGCCCGCTGGCACGCCACCGGCGGCCGGATTGTGATCTACGTGGTCACTGGGCACGTGGTCTTCATCATCTGGGGCTACGCGCTCACCGCGCACCAGAACGTGGTGCACCAGACCGTCAGCATGATCGAGACCTTCCCCGACATCCTGATGGCGACCGTCGCCTGGTTCCTGCTGCTGATGGTGGCGGTGATCTCGATCCGGGCCGCGCGCCGCCGGATCGCCTACGAGACCTGGTACTACGCGCACCTGTACACCTACCTGGCGATCGCGCTGGCGTTCAGCCACCAGTTCGCCGACGGCGGCACGTTCGCCGAGAGCTTCACGGCCCGGGTCGCCTGGTCGGCGCTGTACGCGGTGGTCGGGGGGCTGCTGCTCTGGTACCGGGTGCTCACCCCGATCCGCAGCGCCCGGCGCCACCAGTTCACCGTGCAGTCCGTCCGGCCCGAGGCGCAGGGCATCGTGTCGGTGTTCATCAGCGGCCGCGGCTTCGACCACCTGCGCGCCGAGCCCGGGCAGTTCTTCCGCTGGCGGTTCCTCACCCGCGAGCTTTGGTGGCAGTCGCATCCCTACTCGCTGTCGGCGATGCCGCAGCCGGACCTGATGCGGATCACCGTCAAGGCCCGGGGCGACCACAGCGGCTCGCTCGCCAACCTCAAGCCGGGCACCCGGATCATCGCCGAGGGCCCCTACGGGGCGTTCACCCCGTCCCTGACCGGCCGCCGGGTGCTGTTCATCGCCGGCGGGGTCGGCATCACCCCGATCCGGGCCATGTTCGCCGCGCTGCCCAAGCGGATGTCCGGCGGCATCACCCTGCTGTACCGCGCCAGCCACCCGCGGGACGTGGTGTTCAGCCGGGAGCTCAACGCCATCGCCAGCGACCGGGACGCCGCGCTGCACTACCTGATCGGCGCCCGCGAAGATCTGGGGTACGACCCGCTGGACGCCGGCCACCTGCAGCAGACGGTCCCCGGCCTGCACCGCTACGAGGCCTACGTCTGCGGGCCGACCGGCATGACCCAGGCAGCGGTGAACTCACTGCTGGCCGCCGGCATACCGCGGCGGCGCATCCACCATGAGTCCTTCGACTTCTGAAAAAGGCGAGCCATGTTTTCTGTAGGCCCGTGTTTTTCTGTAGCCCCGTGTTTTCGGTAAGCCCCGTGTTTTCGGTAAGCAGAGCCTTAAGGAGGCTGCATGCGTCGCGCTGTCTTGACCCTCAGCGGCACCGTCGCCGGTCTTGCCGCGCTGTTCTCGTTCCGGACGCACGTACCGGGCGTCAGCGAGGTCGCGGCCCCGAGCACCCCCGTCGGGCTGGCCGGGTCCGCGCCCGCGGTATCGACGTCGGCTACCGCCGCGCCGACGCTGAAGCCGCCGACGAGCACGCCGTCCAAGTCCGGAGCGTCCAGTGCCACGGGCGCCAAGGCAAGCACGGCGCCGACGATGACGCAGACCACCACCGCGCCGGCCACCACCCCGGCCAAGACCACCCCGGCAAGCGCCAAGCCGAGCAGCACCCCGACCAAGAAGGCCTCGTCGCCCGCCACCACCGCGCCGGCGGCCGCCCCGAGCAGCAGCGCCCCGGCGTCCGGCAGCTATGCGGGCCCAACCGAGAACACCCAGTACGGCGAGGTCCAGGTGACCATCACGGTGTCGGCCGGCAAGATCACCAACGCGGTCGGCAGCCTGCCGGACGGCGGCGACTCCATCGGGGCCAACGCCGTCAACCAGCTCGACAGCGAGGTCGTCTCCGACCAGAGCGCCAACGTCCAGGCGGTCAGCGGCGCCACCTACACGAGCGACGGCTACATCGCGTCGCTGCAGAGCGCCGTTGACCAGGCCGGCTTGTAGGGGGTCAGTGGCCCAGGCGACGGCTGAAGCCCGGCGGGATCACCAGGTCGTCCGGCGTCAGCTCGGAGATCGAGGAGCGGCCGAGGCCGAGCAGGCAGGCGTCAATGCTCGACCGCATCAGGTCGAGGACGTTCTCCACGCCCGCCTGACCGTTCGCGCCGAGGCCCCACAGGTACGCGCGGCCGATCAGCACGGCCTTAGCGCCGAGCGCGAGTGCCTTCACCACGTCGCCGCCGCGCCGCACGCCGCCGTCGAGCAGCACCTCGACCTGGTCGCCGACCGCGGTGGCGATGTCCGGCAGCAGCCGGATGGTCGCCGGGGTACCGTCCAGGTTGTTGCCGCCGTGGTTTGACACGGAGATCGCGGTGGCGCCGGCGTCGATCGCCCGCTTCGCCTCGTCGATGCGGGTAATGCCCTTGACCATGAACGGCCCGGTCCACTGCGACCGCAGCCAGGCCACGTCCTCCCAGCTCGGGGGGGTCGTACCGGCCCACTGCCCGTAGGCGCCGAAGAACGTCGGGGCCGGCGCCCCGCCGACCGGCAGGTTCGGCACCGTCAGGTCGGGCACCACGCCGTTGCGCAGCCACTGGTAGAGGTACGCGGGCCGCACCGCGACCGACGGCGCCTGCCTGAGCATCTCCTGGAACGTCATCTTCTCCGGGATGCGCGGCGAGCCCCAGTCGCGGCCGAAGGAGAACGACCAGTCGAGCGTCACGATGATGCCGACCGCGCCCGCCTTGCGGGCCCGTTCCATCCGCAGCTGCATCTCGTCGCGGCCGCCCACCCAGTACATCTGGAAAAACAGCTTCGGGTTGGCCGCGATGACGTCCTCGATCGGCTTGGAGGCGAAGGACGACAGGCCCATCGCGGTGCCCCGGGCGGCGGCGGCGCGGGCCACCGCGACCTCCCCATCGGGGTGCACGGCCTGCACGCCGGTGGGCGAGATGAGCACCGGCAGCGAGATGTCCTGGCCCATGACGTTGGTGGCCATCTCGCGGGTGGCGGGCAGCCCGGCGGTCAGCGGCGCGAAGCCAAGCTCACCGAACGCGGCTATGTTGTCCTTGATGGTGTGCCCGGCCTCGGCTCCGCCGATGACCGCGCCGTACACCGATGCGGGCAGGTGCTTCTTAGCCCGGCGCTGCGCGACGGCCACCGTCTCGAACCACTTGTTAGCCATGATCTGCTTCCTTCCCTAGCTGGCAAAAAAATCACTGAGGGCAGGAGCCACGTCACGGTACGTGGATACCTGCCGGAGCCGGCCGCGGCCGAGACGGACAAGGTCGTGTGCCAGCTCGACGTCCTGCTCCCCGGTGACGTCGAGCAGTACGTCAAGCCGCGGCAGCCGCGCGGCGAACGGCCGCGGGTCGGGGCCGGCGTTGTGCACGCAGTCCGAGAGCAGCAGCACCCGTGCGTCACGGGCGGGGACCCGCGCCAGCTCGCGCAGCGCGGTCTGCAGCGGGAACGCCAGGTTGGTGAGTCCCCGCGCGGGAATCCGCAGCATCGTCTCCACCAGCCGCTCGGGCGTCAGGTGCTCCCCAAGGCGGGAAAGCACCGCCGCGTCTGACCAGAAGGCGATCACACCCAGGTTGTCCCGGGCGAGCTCGGCGGCGAGGGCGCCGACGGTCGCCGCCGCCGTCCGCACCCGCTCGCCGCGCATCGACCCGGACAGGTCGACGAGCAGCACCACCGAACGGGTGGTGCTGATCCGCTCGCGGACGATGATGTCCTCGTCCGCGGGCACCGGGTGCTCGGCGAGCTGCTCAAGCGTGCGGTCCAGGTCGATGTCGTCGGAGCCGCCCCGGTAGGGGACGCTGGCGACGTCGCCGATGCCGCGCCGCGCGGCCCGGTCCCGGCGCGGCCGGAGCACGGCGAGCCGCGAGGCGATCTCGCGGGCCCGGCGCAGCGTCTCGGGGTCTCCTGCGGCCTGCGGGTCGTTGATGACGGCGGTCAGCTGTGCCTGCTCGTCGGTGACCGCCGGCCCGCCGCTGCCGGTTGCCGTTCTTTGCTTTCCCGAACGGTCGTCGCGTTTCCCTGACATCGTCATCCCGCCTCCAGCGCCGCGCGCGGGCACCGCGTCAAGCAGGGACGGGTCCTCGGTCAGGGTCTTCGGCTTGCGCCGGAGCGGCTTGAGGGTGCCCGTCTGATCGCGTCGCCGGCCCGGATCACCCGGGCGCTTGACCGGGGAATCCGCCGCGATCGTCCTTCAACCGGGAGCGGCGGCGGCCGGGTCGAGGATGAAGTGGTCCTCCCAGATCTCCCGCAGCACCAGCTCCGGGGTGGCGTCGACGGTCTCGTCGAGGAAGATCCGGCCGGACAGCGCCAGGATCATCGCGTCGTAGACGGTGTCACGGTAGGCCTCCTCGGCCGCCTCGTCCCACTCGCCCGCCGACGGCTCGTCCCAGACCGTCTCGCCGGTCGCGTGGCCGTCGGAGTCATGGTTCGCCGCCGACGAGCAAACACGCGCCCGTTCCGGATCTAGTTGGAAAAGCTGCCCGGCGACCAGGGTCAGGTCGATCGCACCGCGCACCGACGACCCCTGCCTGATGGCCTCGTGCGCGCGCGTCGCGCGCGTCACCGCCACCGCGTCGGCGATCAGCCGCTCGTACAGGGCGGGCTTGAGGTCCGCCAGTGCCGCCTGCTCGAACCGGGCCGCGCGGAGCGCGACGATGCCGCGCTCGGCCGCCGCGTCCTGGTAGTCAACCGCGAGCCTGCACAGCCGGTCGTGGACGGAGGTAGACAGCCGGGTGGTGCCGATGTTGTCGTAGGGGTTCATCGACGCGATGACACGGAAGGTGTCCCGCGCGATCACCTCGCCGACCCGGGGCACCGCCACCCGCCGCTCGGCCATCGCGGTCAGCAGGGTGTTGAGGGTGTCCTCGGGCGCCCGGTTGAACTCCTCGATGTAGAGGAAGCCGCCCGCGCGCATCGCCTCGATCAGCGGGCCGTCAACGAAGTTCTCCGGGCTGTAGTCCTCGCGCAGCACCCGGGCCGGGTTATGGTGCCCGACCAGCTTGGCGGGGGTGAGGTCGGCGTTGCCCTCCACGAAGACAAGCGGGATGCCCCACTCGGCGGTGATCGCCCGCAGCAGCGTGGACTTGCTGGTTCCTGGTGGCCCCTCAAGCAGGATGTCGCGGCCCGCCGCGACGGCCGCGAGCACCAGGCTGAGTTCACGCGCCCGGCCCACGACCTTGGCCTGGATGCGGTCTCTGATGCTCGCGAGGGACTCGCGGCCGTCACGGCTGATGGTCACTGGCCGATTCTCCTCTTCTTGCTACTTCTGCCGGAAGCCGACGTTGACCGCCAAGCGCGCTGCCCGGGTTACTTCTTGTTCGTGAAGCCGGCGTCCACCGGGAGGGTCACGCCGGTGACATAGCGGCCGTCGTCGGAGACCAGGAACAGGATCGCGTTGGAGATGTCCACCGGCTCCACCATGTCGACCGGCAGCGCGTTCATCATCCCCTCGCCCATGGTCGGGTCGTGCTGAAGGAACTCCAGCATGGCGTCGTTGACCACCATCGGCGTGTTCACGCCGGTCGGGTGCACCGAGTTCACCCGGATGCGGTGCTTGGCCAGGTAGTTGGCGTAAGCGCGCATGAGGCCGACCAGTCCGTGCTTGGCGGCGGTGTAGCCGAGGCCGCCGGGGGTCTCACCGCCGATGCCGTTGAGGCCGGCGGTCGAGCTGGTAAGCACGATCGCGCCGCCCGCGCCGCGCTCGATCATGCTCGGGACGGCGATCCTGACGGTGTTGTAGACGCCGGTCAGGTTGACGTCGAGGACGTCCTGCCACTCCTGGTCCTGCGGGTGCATCGACAACGGCGCGATGCCCGCGTTGGCGAGCACGATGTCGACCGGGCCGAGCTCGGCCACGCCGGCCTCGAAGGCCGCCTTGAGCTGGGCGGCGTCGCGGACGTCGGCCTGGGCGGCGTAGATGCGCCGGTCCAGCGCCTCGACCTGCTTGGCCGTCTCGGCCAGGTCGTCGGGCGTGGACATCGGGTACGGCACGGTGTCGATCTGCTGGCAGATGTCGACGGCGATGATGTTCGCGCCCTCTTGCGCGAGCCGGATCGCGTGGCTGCGGCCCTGGCCGCGGGCCGCGCCGGTAATGAAAGCGACCTTGCCGTCAAGCTTTCCCATGACCTTGCATTCCCCTCTCCCGCCTGGCCCGGTGCTGGCCAGACCCCAGGGTGGCTGGTACCCCGGTGAACGACTGCGTGGTCCCGGGACGGTGCGGGAGCCGGTACGCGGACGTGCTGTTACACCCGCCGGGCACCCGGTTGGCTGCCTGCGAGCGGCGCTTGGCACCGCGGCCGGAGCGACATCGCTCGGGCTATTACGTCACTCAATGACGTAATACGTAGATGTTAATGACAGGCACTGACACAAGCAACCAAGGTGACCATGGTCACACGGGGACGGCGCCCGGCAGGCAATGTTAATGTCAGTAGGTGACATAAGTTGCGGAGAGGGCGGTGCGGTTGAGCGAGCACGGGCAGGACGCCACCGGCAAGACGGCCGCCGACCGGGCAGGCGCCGCGTGGCCCGGTGTCGTCCGCCGCGGGCGGCCGCCGTCCACCAGCCGGCGCGAGCTGCGGCTGATCGCGCTGCGGATGTTCGCGGAGCGCGGGTTCGACAACACCACCATCGAGCAGATCGCCGCCGAGGCCGGGGTCAGCGAGCGCACCTTCTTCCGCTACTTCACGAACAAGGCGAGCGTGCTCTGGACCGACTTCGAGACCGAGGTGGAGGCCATCAGGGCAGCGCTCGCCGCGGTACCCGAGAGCGTGCCGATGATGGCGGCAATCCGCGACGCGGTGGTCGCGGCGAACCACTACCAGGCCGACGACATCCCGGAAATGCGGATGCGGATGCAGCTGATCGCCACCGTGCCCGCGCTGTCGTTCAGCGCCGCCGAGCACTACGAGGCCTGGGAGCTGGCGGTCAGCGAGTTCGCGGGGCGGCGGCTCGGCCAGCCCGCCTCTTCGCTGTACCCGCTGGCGATCGGCCGGGCCGCCCTCGCCGCCTGCCGCGCCGCCTACGACCGCTGGTCCGCCCGCGCCGACGGCGACCTCACCGCCTACCTGGACCTGGTGCTCACCGCGCTGGCGGCCGGCTTCGCCATCGACCAGGTCAAGGCCGCCAGCGCCGCGGCCGGGTGAAGGCTACGAGAAGCTGCAGCCGCTGCTGTTATCACGCCGTAAGGGCAGTCAGAGGCGTTATTGTGAAGACTTTTTAGTGCTATCACACTAAAAAGTCTTCATGATCATGTAAGTGTTCGATATCGGGGTGGGGCTTGGGTGGGTGGCTCGGACGGTTGCGGGTGGCTTGGCTGCTGACATGCCATGAAGCTGGCTCTCAGCCGGTTTTCAGGGACCGGGGTTACGTTTGTGGCATGGATGAGTTCAGGGCGCGCCGGGTGGTCGACGCACTCAGGGACCGCGGGGTCAACGCTCATTTGCTGCGCGGAGCGGCCGAGTTCGGCGTGCGGGTGCCGTTGCCGGGCGGGCGTGAGGCTGAGTGGGACACCGACGGGACAGCGGGGCTTGAGGCCCAGGTGATGCAGGACGGCATGCTCGTGGGGTACGTGCCGCTGATCGAGGGCTCCGAGGACTTCGACGAGGCCCAGGTGGTTGATGCCATCGCGCGCACCGACTACCACAAGCCCGTCGCCAGCCAGCGCACCATCGCGCCGCCGCCCGGGCCGGCCCTTACCCGCGACGGCGGCCTGTTCCGCCGCTTCCTCGACGGCTTCCGCTACCGCTAACGATGCCTGGCCGTAGGGATGGTCTGGGTGACGGGGCTGATAGGCGACGCCGCGAACTGTTAATCCTCGGGGTGGCTGATGTCCTGGGGGTGAAGCGACTCGTGGGACTCGGTTTCGCTGTCCCCGGTGATGGTTGCCGCCGGCGCCTCGGGGACCGGCGCGGCGGTCGCTGAGGCTGACGACCTGAGCTCTAGCTGCGGGATCAGCCAGCTGGCGAGGAAGGCGAGGGCGGCGATGGGGGCCGCCACCAGGAAGACGGTCTGGATTGACTCGGCGTAGCCGGCGACGAAGGCGGCGCGGACGGCGGCGGTCAGGTGGCCGAGCGCGGCCGGGGTCACGTCAGAGGCGCTGAAGCCGGCCGGCAGGCTCAGCCCGTGCAGGTGGCTGGATAGCTTGCCGACCAGCACGTTGGCGAAGATGGCGCCGAAGATCGCGGTGCCGAACGAGCCGCCGATCGACCGGAAGAAGGTGGCGCCTGAGGTGGCGACGCCGAGCTGACTGTGCGGGACGCCGTTCTGCACGATGATCACCAGCACCTGCATGACACCGCCGAGGCCCATGCCGAGCACGAGCATGGACAGCGAGTCGGTGAGCGTCGATGAGGAGGGGCTCATCAGCGAGAGCAGGTACAGGCCGATGGTCATCAGCGCGGTGCCGGCGATCGGGAAGAAGCGGTAGCGGCCGGTCCGCGCGATGACCTGGCCGGAGGTGATCGAGATCACCAGCATGCCGGCCATCAGCGGCAGCAGGTAGACACCGGAGATGGTCGGCGAGATTCCCCGGACCACCTGGAAGAACGCGGGCAGGTAGGTGATCGCGCCGAACATGCCGAAGCCGACGATGAAGCCCACCACGCTGGTAACGGAGAAGACGCGGGTGCTGAACAGGTGCAGCGGCAGGATCGGCTCGGCGGCGCGCCGCTCGGCCAGCACGAACGCCGCGATCAGCACCGCGCCGCCGACGCCGAGGATGTAGATGGGCGCCGAGGCCCACGGGTAGGTGGTGCCGCCCAGGCTGGTCAGCAGGATCAGCGCGGTAGCCGCGAGTGACAGCAGGACGGCGCCCAGGTAGTCGATCGTGTGGTGCACCCGGTTGAGCTTGCCGGGGACCTGGGTGGCGACCACAATCAGCGCGACAGCGCCGATCGGCACGTTGATGTAGAAGATCCAGCGCCAGGTCAGGTTGTCCACGAAGACACCGCCGAGCAGCGGTCCGATCACGCTGGCGAAGCCGAAGACCGCACCGAACAGCCCCTGGTACCGGCCGCGCTCGCGGGGCGAGACGATGTCACCGACTATCGCCTGCGCGCCGACCATGAGGCCGCCCGAGCCGAGGCCCTGTACCGCGCGGAACGCGATGAGCATGACCATGGAGTTGCTGAGGCCGGAGAGCACCGAGCCGACAAGGAAGATGACGATCGCCGCCTGGAAGAAGATCTTCCTGCCGTACTGGTCGCCGAGCTTGCCCCACAGCGGGGTGGACACCGTGGTGGCGAGCAGGTACGCGGTGACCACCCAGGCGATGTGCGAGCCGCCCTTGAGGTCGCCGACGATCGTCGGCAGCGCCGTGGAGACGATCGTCTGGTCAAGCGCGGCGAGCAGCATGCCGCACATGAGCGCGCCGATGATGACGAGGATGCGGCGGCGGCCGAACTGCGGCACCCCGTCCTCGATCTCAGCGGCGTGCGGGCCCGGGGCGGGAGTGGCTGAGGCCATCAGTTCTCGTCCTTTCTGTCCTGCGTGACGTTCGCCGTCAGGCGGCGCAAGTCGCTGCTTTCCGGCAGGCCGCCCGCGAGCGAGCGCAGTGCCTGGTCAATGAGCTGGCTGAGGCTGCCAGCGCCGTCGGCGCCGATCCAGAACGACAGGCAGGCGCGGACCACGGCGACCGCCGCCGCCGCGAGCACCCCCGGGTACGGGTCGGTCTCCTGGTCGGTCCCGAGGCGCACGGCGAGGCCGTCGGTGATGGCCCGCTCTATCGCGGCCATCTGGGCCGCGTGGGCGGCGCGGATGTGCGGGTCGGTGCGCGCCACCTTCATCCGGCGCATCCACGCAAGCGGGTCGCCGCCGAGCGAGCGCAACTCGTCGGCGCTCTCCTTGGCGTCCTCGGCAAGCACCACGCGCAGCACGTCGATGGCCGGCTGGCCGGGAAGCAGCGTCGCGACCCGCTCGCGGAGCACGCCGTCCCGGTCCGAGTCGCCGCTGAACAGCACGGCTTCCTTGGACGGGAAGTAGTTGAAGAACGTGCGCGGCGAGACGTCGGCCGCCTCGGCGATGTCCTCCACGGTGACGTTGGCGAACCCGCGCTGCGCGACCAGTTCAAGGGCGGCCCGGCGGAGCAGCCGGCGGGTGGCCAGCTTCTTGCGCGCGCGCAGCGAGACGGGCTGCTCCGTCACGGATGACGTCCAAGCAACGCTCATCGTGCCCTCCCCGAAACCACGCGTCCAAGCCCAAGTTGCAGTCCCAGCATCATTGCAGTGACTGCAACAAAGCTCGACCCACACTTTGTTCCCACGCTCAGGCGAGCGGTCCCGCTAGCAGCTAGCCGACGCTGCGAACGGCTAGCCCGCGGGCCGTGACGGCGTTTCAGGCGCTGGACGCGATGCCCCCGATCACCATGACGAGCACAAAAGGATCATGAGCCCGTACACGACATCTCGCCCGGTGGGACCAAAGATGAGGCCGGTGGGACCAAAGA
>Ga0302325_10031430_pt1 | contig 10923 bp, 10 predicted proteins | sample Palsa_T0_2_FD_201948 | JGI IMG/M metagenome (GOLD analysis project Ga0302325, IMG submission 201948) | Peat permafrost microbial communities from Stordalen Mire near Abisko, Sweden - Palsa_T0_2 | ecosystem: Environmental > Terrestrial > Soil > Palsa > Peat permafrost | place: Sweden: Abisko... | reverse complement strand
GGCCTTGAAAAAAGTGGCCGCACGACATTCCTTGTATTGTGCGGAGACCGGCACAGCCGCTCTCCGCCCCGATCAACTCAAGCAGTTCTTCGACCAGCCGATCTAGGACGCCATCCACATCCGACGCGGAGTTGAGCGTATCGCTCAGATGAAGGAGCGACCTCAGAGATCGCTCCGTCTCCTTTTGGGCCGTTACGTCGCGTATGCTGTATATGTAACCGCGCAGGCTGTTTTCGTCTCGCAAGGCTGTGATAGTGACCAGGCAATCGATCTGCGTCCCGTCCTTCCGGCTTGACCGCATGCCGTAGTCCTTAACTGAACTGCCTCCATCCATATGGCGTTGGAGACGGTGAAAGTCCTCCGGAGCGCCGCCGAGGGTTCGGCCGGCGTCAGTCCCGACGATGTCGCTGCGCTCATAACCGAAAAGATCGAGCCAAGCCCGATTCACGTCAACGACTTGGGATTCAGGGGTGAGGATGACAATCGCTTCCGGGCTCTCTTCGAAAAGCTGTTGGTATCTCGCGATGGTCTCGCAGGAGCTGTCGTCCATGTGTCTCGTCATCCTTCTGCGGTGAGATTATCAGAATGCGGCCGTGCCTTCCCGGGGTAGCCCAAGTCTTCAGTCCTCAGTCGGTATCCCACTCCCGGTTCGGTCACAATGTAGCGAGGCGTCATAGGATCAGATCGCAGCTTGCGGCGCAGATGGCTCAACGTGACGCGCAGCAGGTGCACCGCGTCCTGATATTGGGTTCCTCCCCAGAGTTCGCGGATCAGTTGATGGTGAGTCCGAACGTTCCCGGCGTGGTGGATTAGCACCTTCATGAGGTCATATTCGGTCGCCGTGAGTTTCACCGGGATTTCGCCGACAAATACCGTTCTCCGCCCCAAATCGACTCTGAGATCGTCGACTACAAAAACATCATCCCGTGTTGCGCTTACGCTACGCAAGGTTGCGCGCATGCGCGCCAACAACTCGGGTATGGTAAACGGCTTGGTCAGATAGTCATGGGCGCCAATATCGAGGGAATTGACTTTTTCGGATTCTTCGTGGCGAACCGAGATGACGATAATGGGGGTGATCGCCCGTTCTCGCAAATGCCGGATGACTTCCTTGCCATCCATGTCGGGCAAGCCGAGATCGAGGAGGATCAAATCAGGCCGGACGGACTGAACCGTCTGAAGAGCCTCTTTTCCATTCCGGGCTTGATAGACACTGTAGCCTGCTGCCGGCAGAACCACACCGAGAGTCTGCTGAATCGATTGTTCGTCGTCCACGAGAAGCACGCGTGGACCCTGCTTCTCCATCGATCACGCCTTTCGAAGACTTCGTTCTGGTGAAGACACAGTCCGACCCTATTTGCTCAAATTTATGGCCAAGTACGCAGTCCGTCCATACCGCGGACACAGTACATTTCGTCCGCTTAACGTAGTAGACGAACGGCGCAAACCTCAACCATGCGCGCATGACCGCGAAGTGGCCCAGTGCCGCCAAACTCCTTATTGTACAATGGCTTCCAGTCTGGTCGTCGGCGCCCAAGCGGACGAAGACAGATCTCCGATTAAACGCAAGAAACATCAATTGGATGCGGCTCACCCAAAGACGGTTACCATTATTTCGCGGTGGCAGTCCCGCTCGCAGACGGGACCGGTTCCGAGAGGCTTCCCGGTTCGGCGGCTCAACCGCGCCGATGCGTCGTTGGTGAAAGGTCGGGGAATTTAGTCCTGAGGCTTCGATCGACAGTTGAAGCGTTGAATCTCGAGGTAAGCACAACGAAGCAGTTGCGAAATCAACGGGGTGACCAAACCTCGCTGGCTCCGCAAGTTCAGAATGCGGGCGCTTCCTTAGGACACGGAAGCGCGTTGGCGCTCTCCAGTCGCCGTTCACACTTGGCGGCAAGGTAGGGGCAAAAACGTCAATAAAACGTCAAAAAGGCGGCGACGGCTGCTAAGGACTACCAAGCGCTCTAGAGGGCCACACTATAATAGAATCTCCATGGCCAGACTGTCTGCAGTTCCGGGCCAGATCCTCATCGTCGATGATGATGAACGGCAGCGTAGCGCGTTGGTCGCCATGCTTGCCGATTGCGACTTCAATACGCAGGTCGCGGGTGACGGGCAAGAAGCGCTGGAACGGCTCACTACATTCGACCCAGACGTCATCATCGCAGACTTGGTCATGCCCCGCGCGGACGGCTTTGAACTGCTCCGGCATTTGAAGGAACGTGGCAACCTCACTCCGGCGATTGTGCTCACTGGTTTCGGCAGCATGGAAAAGGCGCTATCGGTCGTCCATGACCTCAAGGCATTCTGGTACCTGGAAAAGCCGGTGGAACAGCGGGCCTTTCAGATTCTTCTGGAACGCGCGATTCTCTACAAGAGAAGCCTGCAAAGGACCGGCGAGTTGAGGCGCGACCTGAGCCTTCACGGCGTAGTCGGGGACTTGGTAGGAACCTCCCCGGCGATGCAGCAGATCTTCTCACTCATCAGGCAGGTGGCTCCCACGTCAGCGCCCGTATTAATCTGTGGGGAAAGTGGCACCGGCAAGGAGTTGGTTGCGCGCGAGATCCATAAGTATAGCCCCCGCTGCGACGGTCCTTTCGTCGCGATCAATGCAGCCGCCTTACCCGAGACTCTGGTGGAGAGCGAATTATTCGGTCACGAGAAGGGCGCGTTCACAGGCGCTATGGAGCGTTCGGCCGGCTGTTTTGAACAGGCTCATGCGGGCACTTTGTTCCTTGACGAAATTGGCGAAATGCCCCAGTCTACACAACCGAAGCTGCTTCGCGTTCTCGAGGACTTGCGAGTGCGCAGGCTTGGCGGCAGGCACGAAATCGCAGTTGACGCTCGAGTACTTGCCGCGACCAGCCAGGCTCTCCAAACCCACCTCCGCGAGGAACTTTATTATCGGCTGAGCGTATTCCAGATCGTCGTTCCCCCGCTGCGCGAACACAAAGAGGATATCCCGCTGATTGCCGGTGTCATGCTGCAGACTATGAACAAGAAACACGGGACGCGCGTTACCGGGGTTGACGCCGATGCGCTGGATGTCTTTCACCGGCATGAGTGGCCAGGTAATGTGCGGGAGCTGCGCAATGTTCTGGAGCGAGCTGCCATCATGGCCGGCGAGGGTTTGATCGGCCTGAGCAATCTTCCTTTCCCCGGTCTCGGGTTAGGCCCAAGCCTATATCTCCGGCCGGCTCCGGCCGCTGCGGATCCTACAACGCTACAGCCTGGACAAACGCTCAAGAAACTGGAAGAGGCTTACATAAAACTTACACTCGACCACGTATGCGGCAATCGGCAGCTCGCCGCCGAGATGTTGGGCATCAGCTTGCGGACGCTGCAAAACCGGATCGCTACATTACGTGGTGAGAAAACGGCGGCGCACGGCTCGTGATGGCGCGAATACTGTCTGATTTTGGAGCGTCGACCGACCGCCGCTCAGACGAGGGGAATCGCTTCTTTGCCCGGGGACGAAATCACGCGGCGCGGTCGGTGGTTTGTCTGAACAACACCCGCTTCCTCTGATCGCTCACTCGGTATTGGGGCCACCTCGTCTCACCGTGCTAAACCTGCGCCAATGCTCCCCAATTCCTGTAATGGCTTCAGCCGCCATCGCAAAGAATCTAGTTCCTGTGTTCGGTTTGCGCCCTTCGGATCGATCATACTGCGGGATGATCCAGATGCACGGCCCGGGATTCATGCGGTCGCTGCCCGAACTTGTCTGCTGCAATAGTTTCGCGGGCCGCTTGTTCCCCCTGCCGTTGCGCCGCTTTAAAGGAACCCCTATAAAGACCCGCTGTGTTGCTCCACACCATCTTGCGGCCCAGCTTATACGCGTTTTCGCTCATGACGTTCCGGCGTGTTCTATCGCGCAGCAAGCCACTCACCTCGCGTGCAATCGCCGTCGGGTCCGCGAATGGCACCAGCACACCGCGCTGGTCGCTCAACAGTTCTGCGGCGTGCCAATACGGCGTTGAGATCACGGCCCTGCCCGCGCCAAACGCATACGCTAATGTACCTGAGGTACTCTGGGCTGCGTCCAGATAAGGCGTAACGTAGAGATCTGCCGCTCCAATGAACTCGGTCAACTCCTTCAGTTCCACAAAGCGATTCTGGAAGATGACGTGCCTTCCAAGTTTGTTTTTCCTGGCGATGGCCTCGAGGCTTAAGCGATAGGTCTCGCCTCGCGTGCGCAATTCCTGGGGGTGCGTGGCGCCCAACACGATATAGACGACGTTGGGAAACTCCGCGACCACGCCCGGCAGAGCATTGAGCACATGCTCGATCCCTTTGTTCGGCGAAAGCAGCCCGAACGTCAACAGGACCATCTTTCCGCCCATGCCAAACTGGTCCTTGTAGCGATCCGGAGCGACGAATGGCACGTCGGGAATGCCGTGCGGGATGAGATCGATCTTGGCCGCGGGCGCCTGGTACACATCCTGCAATATGGTGCGCCCCCGTTCCGTCATGACCACCAGCCGGGTTGAGTGCGCGATCAATTGTTGCATCACGCGACGCTGGTTGGGATCCGGCCTAAGAAGGACGGTGTGGAGCGTGGTGACTGCCGGCATCTTCAATTCGCGCAGCAGAGCTAGTACATGGCTACCGGCCGGCCCGCCGAATATTCCGAACTCGTGCTGGATTGAGACAACGTTCACGTCGGTGCAGTTTAAGAAGTGCGCTGCCCGCCGGTAGGAATCCAAGGCCTGCTCCTCAATCTCGAGGTGAACCACGTCCGGATACCGATAGCCCCCATCGATGTCATTGACCGCCACCGCGAAGCACCGGCTTTGAGGATGCCGTGCCGACATGGCCTGAAGCAGGTCGGATGTAAACGTAGCAATACCGCATTTTCGAGGCAGGTAATTGCCGACAATCGCGATGGTCCGAGGTATCGACTCCGACTTCACAAACCGCCCCGTCTTTTCCGGCTTCTTTCTGCCGCCGCGGTTTCCGTTAGCGGAGATGATGGTCGGCGAACTGGGATCAGAAGCCTTCACTTACGCTGCACTGAGAAGAGTACCGTTGAGACGTTCTGTACTCCCTTGTCGGTCCTGGTCGGCAGCCTCTTGGCACTGTATACAACGCGAAGCCCAGGGCATGGCGACGAGGCGTTTGGGGCTGATCGCCGATTCGCAGTCAGTGCAGCTTCCAAAGCTGCCGTCGCGAATTCGTCCCAATGCGTCTTTCACGTCGCGCAGCAGGCTGGACTCGCGGTCCACATTGCGAATGGCCAGCTCTCGTTGAGTCGCGTACTGAATCTCGTCCATCTGCTCCGGGCTCTTCTCGATTGCAATGCCATCTCGCCTTTGCAAAACCTGAACCAGTTCGGCCGCTCTTCGTTCCAGGATCTGTTGGAACCCGCCTGTCTCTGTCTGTGCTGTGTTCATGTCCGATCCCCTTCGCCCGTTCGGGCTGAGCATTCTCCCTTGCACGGGATAGCCCATCTGAAAGTCCCTTTGTTTGAAGGCTCGAGTCACGAGCCAACGGAGTTTCACCGGGAACTCAGCTGCAAAAGGCCGTATCGTAATGCGAAAGTTGCCGACGGGCGCACAGCTAGGGCAGAAAACTCAGTGCCTACAGCTTACTGGGGGGCCGGGCCCCGCACGACCTGAACAAAGACCCCTGGACGAATCCACTTTTCGAAAGCCACTCGAACCTGCTCCGCGGTGAGCGTGTAATAACGTTGCGCGGCCCGTATAGGCTCATCTAGTGGGAGCCCGACCAAAGCACGGGACACGAAGCCGCCGGCCACCGAATCTTCGCTCGATTCACTCAATGTAATTTGGCGCAATAGCAAGGCCTTGGCCTGCTGAAGTTCGGTCGCCGTCACGTTTGTGGTGCGCATCGCGGCTAGTTCCTGCTCCACCAGTAGACGGGCCTTCGACACGTTTGCCGGATCGCAACCATACGTGACCGTGTACGTCGCCCGCGTTTCCGTGGCGTGCAGCGCATTGTCCACGTTGTATACATACCCTGCCTTTTGCCTGAGATCCCGATACAGGCGGGTGGCGTAAAAGCCGCCGCCGAGCACGTGATCGCCAAGCTGCAAGGCATAGTAGTCCGGATGAAAGCGATTCATCGGGATCTCCTGGGCGAGTTCGACTGAGTCCTGCACCTGGGCCGGATCCGGGACGTTGACAGCGGCCGGCTTGTTAACAGGTACCGCCGGAAGAGTCACGGTTGGCTTCGTCCCCACGCCCTTCCATCCGCCGAACCATTTCTCGAACACCAGCCGGGCTTCCTCGGGAGTGACGTCGCCAATAACCGCAACGGTGGTCATATCGGGGCGAAACACGGTCGCGTAGTAAGCTTTGATGTCAACCAGCGCTAAAGCGGAAACCGATTGAGGCGTGGCTTCCCGAAGCTCCGGGTCGTCTTTCGGCAGCAGCGCGGATTCCAAAGCGCGATTCGTACGGTATGCCGGACTGGCAAGTGTACCGGCGACGAGTTGCGCCGCCTGATCGCGCACGATCCGGAACGCATCCGGCGGCAAAGCGGGATGGAGTTCATTCTCCGCCAGCAGTTCCACGCCCTTCGCAAAGTCCTGCTTCAGAACCTTCAGACCGAAGTTCGTTCCACCATTCTCGGTGGCCGCGATATCATCCAGAGCCTTCTGAAACGCAAGGCGGTCGCGCGTCTCCGTCCCGTAGGAGAATAATTCCGCGAGCACGTCATCGGACCCATCCTTGCCGGCGGGAGTCTGCAAATCCGATTCGTGTTTGACCGAACCGATCACCGTGACAGTTGGGCTGACCCTTTCCGTTCGGACAATCAGGCGCAGGCCGTTCGAGAGAGTCAGATCGGAGGGAGGGGTGGGGGCTTGTGGCACTTTCAAACTCTTCACGGAGGCTTCCGCCCAATCGGGTAACGCAACCGGCTTGGTGGGCGCGACCGTCGTCACTTCGGCTCCGCCGAAGCCTTTGTCTGCGACCGCTTCACCTGAAGCCGAAGGTTTCAACGTCGCAACGATGGCGCTCTGCACCGCCAGATAAGTCGCCGCCACCCGGTTTACATCGGCCAGCGTGACGTTTTTCATCGCCTCGACAATGTCCGACGGTGAGTCGCGGCCTTCACCGGCCAAAGCCTGCGACCAGCTTGCCGCCAGATCCGGGATGGAGTTCTGTTGAAACTCGGCGCTCGCGATTTCCCCTTTCTTGGCGGCTTCCACCAACGCGGCGGGCACACCTTTATTCGCGTAGCTTGCGAGGATGGTCTTCATCTCGGCGGTAATGGGCGCCGGATCGGTCTCGGGCGCCACTGCGGCAAGCGCAAAACTGACGCTGGCTTTCGGATAGGTTTCGGCCAGGCCAAAATCCGTTACCAAGGCCTTGCCGAGTGGTACCAGGCCATAGAGGTCGGCGCGCTGGCTGCCAATGACGTCGCTCAGAATACGGGTCGCGGCAAAGTCGGGGCTGGATGTTCCGGGCATGCGGAAGGCGACAAACACCAGTTCATACGGGAGATTGCTATCGAGCGTGAAGCTGTCCGCCTCGACTGGCGGCAGGTGGATCTCCGGGTGCGCTGGAATCGGCCTTTGCTTGATCGGCCCATACAACTGCTTGACGCGGGCCAGCGTCGCCGCGGGGTCAACGTCCCCGGCGATCACCAGAATGGCGTTGTTCGGCGCATACCAATCCTGAAAATACTTCTTGAGCATCGCGCCGGTGGTGGCGTCGAACGAATCCTTGGTGCCCAGTGCGTCATGCGCGTACGGCGTGCCCTTGAAGAGATCCTGGTTGAGGCGCGTAACGAATTTGTATGTCGGATTCGACAGGTCTCGCGCGACTTCCTGTTCGATTGCTCCGCGCTCTTCCAACCATTGCTCCTGCGAGTCCTGGACATCCTGCATGCAAGCCGAATCCACCCGTAGCGCGACTTCCAGGTCCGGGGCCGGCACAGTGACGAAATACTGAGTGATATTTTGCTGAGTGTCCGCGTTTTGGTCGCCGCCCAGTTCCGCATAGATCGCGGCTATCTGATCCGCGCTCAGCCCCGCGCATCCGCGAAACGCCATATGTTCCTGGGCATGGGCCGTGCCGGGAAAACCCGCGGGTGTTTCATTGCCGCCCGCCAGGTAGTTCTCCTCTATAGTGACCACCGGGGCCAGCGGATCCCGCACAATTACCACGCGCAAACCGTTCTCCAAAGTAGCCCGAACCACGCTGTTACGTGTCTGCTCCTGGGGTGCGGCCACACCTGCGATCAGAAGCACAGTAGGTATCAATAGCATTCGGCGCTGCAAGACAGACCTCCGTCCCTTCTACCTGACCCCCGACGGAAAATGAAAGCAACGGCAGGCGGGATACTCTAGCCTGCCGATAGACGCTTGATTTTCGATCCCGCGAATCATCTTGTTGAAAAAATACCTGCTTCACTCAAGGTCTACGCGCTGCCTTGTGCGGCAAGGAACCAGTCTTCCTCCGGCGATCCGTCCCCCGCCGCCTCTACCTTGCCATAGCGCATAGGCCAGCGCCGCGATATCCTCGTGCCCAAAGATCGCGATGCCGTGTTCATTCACGGCACTCCGATGCGCTTGCCCCGTCCGCTCAAAAGTCTGTTGGGAGTGTTCCAGAGCTTGCCTGGAGAGCTCTTGCCCGGTTTCGTGATCTTGCCTCTCATGGGCTTCCGCGGCCCTGCGATGAGCGTGAGCGGCATTGTCGTGCAGTTCCGCGGCACGTTGGTGGTTTTCGTAATGCGATCCGTGGCTATAACGTGCAGACATTAGAACGTCCCTATCTTTCCGGACTTGGTGTGGGCTTCCCTGGCCAGCGTGTAAGCGTGATCCGAGTATTCCAGTGCTCGCTCCGCATGCCAGGTTCCCGCTACGTCGTCCCCTTTCTCATTATGTTCGGCGGCTGTACGATGGGCGTTTGCCGCAAGTTCGTGCTGCTCGGCGGCTCTGCGGTGTGACTCGTGCATCTGTTCTCTCCTGTGGTGGTAGTTGAACTCTCGCTCTCATGTGCACGAAGTGCACCAATCCCTCATAGAAGTGAAGGAGCGGCTTGCGCTCTGGCGACGGACCTGCCATTTTGTGTACTCTGCATGTCCAACGGCAGATTCTGCACCTTCCCGGCTTGCCGGTCCCGCAAAGGGCACAAGGCCCGGCAGGCCAATAGCGAAACACGTTGGTGCCGCACGTGCATTGGGATTGTGTCAGGCCGCGCACGGACAAGTCGCGGCTGAATTCGCAAAGCCGAGGCGGAGGCCAAGAAGCGTTTCAAGGCTTCAGCCACTGGATCCAGGTTGTTCCATCGCGAAGTGGCGATGGAACGGTCAAGTTGCAGTCAACAACAACCCAGGAGGGCGAGACAGTGTTAACGAACAAACATTTGAAAGATTTTGTGATCCGAGCCACGGACGGTGAGCTTGGAACCATAGATCAACTCTACTTCGACGATGAAAGGTGGGCCATCCGGTACCTCATGGTGGAGACCGGCGGATGGCTGGGCGGCAGGCGAGTTCTGATCTCGCCAATGTCTGTGACCCATTTGGACTGGGACAGCAAACGACTGAATGTGGCGCTGACGAAGAAGCAAGTTGAGCATAGCCCCGACATCGACACGCACAAGCCCGTCTCCCGACAGCACGAGGCACAATACCTGGGGTATTACGGGTATCCCTATTATTGGGGCGGCCCTTATTTGTGGGGTCCTGCGTTCTACCCAGCGGGTCTAACCAGTCAAGCCAGTACCTCTGCGCAAACGATGGCGGATAGGGTACGGAAAGAATCGACGGATTCACATCTGCGCAGTACTGAGGCCGTTACCGGCTATAACATCGAGGCTGCCGATGGTGAAATCGGACATGTGGACGGATTTGTGGTGGACGATGAAGTCTGGGCAATTCGCTACATCGAGGTGGCAACGCGCAATTGGTGGCCGGGCAAGAAAGTCCTAGTTTCACCCGCGTGGATAAAGCGGGTTAGTTGGACAGAATCTAAAGTGGATGTCGGCCTGTCCCGGGAAACTATCAAAAACGGTCCTGAGTATATCGAGTCCAGGCCCATTACCCGAGAATATGAAAACCGGCTCTACGCTCACTACGGCCGGCCTCCATATTGGCTCCATGATGCCGAACACAAGCCTTCTCTTTCCTTGAGCGGCGTCTAAGGCGTGGCCTTTTGTGAAAACGGAAGCCCACGCATTCGCTTGTGGTATGAGCCCTGCTCAGAATGTGTCGTTCGATCACGCGCGAAGAAGAAACTGCTCGAGTGTCGTGTTTCGAGATTGTATGAAACATTCAATCTTTGTTTACCTGCGGGCCGTCAGACCTCTGCAGCGTGGTCAGTGACACGAAGACCACAAAGATTTCTGAGCGCCCGCTGGTCCCGTAAAGCGCTATCTCGGTGCCGACATTCGTCAGCCTAAACTCGTCCGAGTCACTGTCTTCCGCACTGATCGGGCTTGACAGCTTGACCGCCAGTCCGCTCCTCGCCCTCGGAATTGAGGGAGGATGAGACTTGTTGGGGGCGCTACCTTTAATGAAACCCAGCTGCCTACCGTTGGGAAGTTGCCTGAAATTGGCGGGCGTAACCGGACTTGCCGCCTTGACGGCTTTTTGACGCCGTTTTGACGACGATACCTCTAGAGTGAAATTGTTGGCTAATCGAAGGTTGGTTAAAGCAATGGCGGACAAACCAACACACATCGAGAGACTGTCAGCTTTTGAGCAGTCAACGCTGCTTGCAGGTGACAGGCTGGAACCGGCCGAACTTACCGCGTGTTCAGCCGATGGCGTGCGGTTAAGCTCATTATTCTTGCAAATGGCCGCACTTAAGGGCCTGTTGAACGGGACCGCGAAATAAGCTGGCGGCAGCGGATCTGAGATGGGCTATCGCATTAAGTGGCATGGCACAGAAGGGGGCCAGATGGTGCAACGGGAACAACTGCCAGAGTTCAAGAGAAATCCGGCGGTCGG
>Ga0302325_10031429_pt1 | contig 10923 bp, 11 predicted proteins | sample Palsa_T0_2_FD_201948 | JGI IMG/M metagenome (GOLD analysis project Ga0302325, IMG submission 201948) | Peat permafrost microbial communities from Stordalen Mire near Abisko, Sweden - Palsa_T0_2 | ecosystem: Environmental > Terrestrial > Soil > Palsa > Peat permafrost | place: Sweden: Abisko... | reverse complement strand
TGGTCCGGATGGCCGCGGCGTTCCGCCCGGCCCTGCAGGCCCGCGGCGTCCCCCGGGCCTGCTACCTGGACAACGGCAGCCCGTTCGTCGACGCGTGGCTGCTGCGCGGCTGCGCCGTCCTCGGCATCAAGCTCATCCACTCCCGGCCCGGCAAACCAGAAGGCAGAGGTAAAATCGAACGTTTTTTCAGGACTGTGCGGGAGCAGTTCCTGGTCGAGGCCGGCGACGGGGCCGGCGTTGCGGACCTGGCGGAGATGAACCGCCTGTTCCAGGCCTGGACGGAAACCTCCTACCACCGGGCGGTCCACTCCGAGACCGGCCAGGCCCCGGCCGCCCGGTGGGAGAAGGCCACGCCGCAAGAGCGGGCCGTCCCCGAGCCCGCCCTGCTGCGGGAGGCGTTCTTGTGGTCCGAGCGGCGCAAGGCCGACAAGACCGCCCTGGTCCGCCTGCACGGCAACGTCTACCAGGTCGACGCGTGGCTGGCCGGGCGGATGCTCGAGCTGCTGTTCTCCCCGTTCGACCTGGACCGGATCGAGGTCCGCCTCGCCGGGAAGCCCGCCGGGACCGCCGTCCCGTTCGTCATGGGCCGGCACCGCCACCCCAAGACCCGCACCCCGGACGGGCAGGCCCGCACCGAGCCGGCCCCGACCGGGATCGACTACCTGGCCGCCCTCGGCGACAGCCACGACCAGGCCCTGCGCGAGCAGGTCTCCTACCAGTTCCTCGTCAGCGGCCCGGAGGAACCGCAGACGAAGGAAGAACCAGAACACAAGCAGGAAGAGCGGGAGGAAGGCCGTGACTGACTCCCGCGACCAGACCCTGGCCCTGGCCCGCACCGCGGCCGGGGCGGTCCGCTCCCTGAACCACGCCACCCTCGGCGGCCAGGGCCTGGACTGGCCCGCCGACGCCTACGAGCTCATCGGCGAGCTGGCGCTCGCCGCGGCCGGCCTGCCCCAGCTGCTGGCCCAGGTCGGCCGGTGGCTCGCATCCGCCCTCGCCGCCGGCCGGCTCGGCTGCGACGACGGCACCGACCCGGCCGGCGCGGTCAGCGGCGCCTGGCTGTTCATCTCCGGCGCCCGGAACACCGCCGCGGCCCTGGCCCGCGACCTCGGCTGCGCCCAGCAGCAGCTCGCCGCCGTCCACGGCGGACCGTCCGCGGAAGAAGGAGAATCCTGATGATCGACGCCGTCCTCACCCGGTTCGGGCTCGCCCGGATGCCGTTCGGCCGCGACCTGCCCCCCTCCAGGCTGCACCGCCACCACGACTGCGGCGAGGCCGCCGCCCGCATCGCCTGGGCCGTCGCCGACAAGACGATCGCCATGGTCACGGGCGAGGTCGGGACCGGGAAGACAGTCGCCATCCGCGCCGCCGTCGCCGACCTCGACCCCGCCAGCCACACCGTCATCTACGTCGGCAACCCCGCCACCGGCGTGAGGGGCATCCTCGCGCATGTGGTCACGGCCCTCGGCGGCAAGCCCGTCCGCGGCACCGCCGCCCTCGCCGTCCAGGCCTGGAACGCCCTGGCCGGCGAGGCAGCCGAAAGAGGCCGGACCCCGGTGCTGGCCATCGACGAGGCGCACCTGCTCGACCATGATCAACTAGAGTCGATAAGGATGATGACCAATCATGACATGGACTCTTCCACCCCGTTCGCGACCATCCTGGTCGGCCAGCCGACGCTCCGGCATGCCGTCAAGCTCGGAGTGCTAGCAGCCCTGGAGCAGCGGATCACCGTCCGCTACCAGATGAAAGGCATGACCCCCGACGAGACCGCCAGCTACATCCGCCACCACCTCGAGCAGGCCGGCCGCACCGCCGAGCTGTTCACCGACGAGGCGATCGCCCAGATCCACCAGGCCGCCCGCGGCAAGCCCCGCACCGTCAACAACATCTGCACCGCCGCCCTGATCGCCACCGCCGGCGCCGGCAAGAACCTCGTCGATCACGCCTCCGCCAGGGCCGCCATCGCGGAGGTCACCGCGGCAGACTGAGCGTCCCCGCGACACCCTGAACACCAGCCCCGCCCGGCTCCGCCGGGCGGGGCCATTCACATCATGCACACGCTCATCAGCAACGACGCCGCCACGCTCATCATGAGTGTCCGGCAACAACCAGCACACTGTCGGAGAACCACTGGCACGCCTTCACCACAACTTCGGTCTTCGACAAGCTCTGCTGCGGCACGTCGGCGTAGACGGAGTCCTGACGGGACTGAAAATCCTGAAGACGCCGCAGGTAGACCGTCTTGCCGGCGCCGAGCTTGCCCACGATGACCCGCACCATGGAGTCGTTTGCACGGGTCGCGAGGTGACCATATGCCGGATTGCCGCCGAAGTCGACGAACTCGCTGATCACATCCTCGATGTCGGCTCGTGACCCGTCCGGATTGCCAAACGGCCCCACAGGGTCGAGCCGACGCCGCCTGCTTGCCATCCTTCTCTCCCCCACCCGAATCGTAGCCTCCGACAGAAGTAAGAGCCAGCAGAGCGTCAGCACCGGGAAGGTCAGCGAACCGAATGAAACCGGTCGTCCCACCACTCACTCGTTGCGAGCGCTGACCGAAGCGGGCGGCTGCGACGGCGTCGCCAGTGCGAACCTCCGGCTACCCCCACGACAACATCGTGCTTGATCTCCTAGTGGACGTTCTCGGTCGCGCTGTGCGAACGCACTACGCTAAGAGCCTTCCGGTTGGCGAGCGGGTCCGGTCCCATGCGCCGAACCGCCGGATGGTGACTGGTCGGCCGCTCCTGCTGACGGCAGAAGATGAGGTCGTTACCGTGATGGGTTGTCGGCGGCTGGCCGCCCGTGCGCGTGTCGGTCAAACAATTCGCTCTGGCCGCGCTGCCTCTGGCCGCGCTGCCTCTCGTCGGCCGTCAGCTCGCTGTCGCTGCGGTCGCGCTGGCCTGTACGTCTGCTCACGGGCATGGATTAATCGTCAATGGGGATGCGGCCCCCGTGAATCGTCGGCTCGAACAAAGATCCCGAAGCCAGCGACAAACCAAGTGACAACACCCTCAGGCAACGGCCGACATGCCGCGACACAGTCAGACACCGCAATTTCTCCGACCTGCGGTAACCCGATCCCACCCGACCCCAACGGACGAATCCGGCATGCATGGCATGCAGGGGTCAGGGCTTCTCCGACCTAGTCGCGTGAAGGGCTCTCCCGGTCAGTGCCCGACAGGTCACTCCTGGCCTCTGCTATCGCAGGTCTGAGCCGAATGAGGACCTTTCGGATCAGCGCAATGGCGTGGTAGGCGACGATGAGGGCGATAGTGAGCGCTATCGCAGGGTCCAGCCAATACCAGCCGCCTGTAGCCAAAATTATCGCGCCAGTCGCGGCCACGCCTGCTGCTGCAGCAGCATCCGCGATGGTGTCAAGCAGGACTGCAGCAACGGATAGGTCGTGTTCGTCGGTCTCGTCCTCATCGTCCCCACGGAGGATGAGCGCGCCACCAGTCATGACAAGCGCGGCTATACCGCTCACTATGAGCACGGGCAGGCCGTCCACCTGGGGTACGCCGGTGGCAAGCCGGTCTACCGCAGCGGTGGCCACGAGCAACTCGAGTACGAGCAGCCATCCGCCGTTTATGAGCGCGGCAACGTTGGACGCCCTCGGGGCGCCATCCCGCCTTGCCCTTCCCAAAGGACGCGCGGACAGTCGAATCGCCAGCAAGGCCACACCCACGCCGGCGGCATCGAGGAGATAGTCGCCGCCTTCTGCTAGCACCGCCAAGGAATGAGCCGTCACGCCGACCGCCACTAGGGCCCCCACTAGGGCTAGGTTCAGCGCCAGGACCACCAGCAAGCGTCGCGTCTGTGGCATGTCGGTGATCCTATGAACCTTCAGGGCTGATGGCGGTCACTCCAGTAGGCCAGCTATGTCGGCTGCCGCGCCGATGGACGCCGCGGCCTGGCCTGCCAGGCCGCGGATCATGCAGGCCAGTGCTCGCGGATGTATCTCAGCAGGCTCGAACCGTTCAGCTCGCGGGTCCCATTCGCCGCTCGTATGTAGAAACGCTCTCCGCCGTCCTCTCGGTGCCAGGTCTCGGTAGTGCGCGGAGGGCAGGAGACGACTGCTACCGTCTGCGGCCCGTGAGGTACCAGCGAAACGCGTACGGCGTTCCAGATCTCAGCTCCCAGGGCGTTGATGATCACCTGTTGCAACGACAGCAGCCAGCCGTCCGTATCTTGCTTTCCCTGCTTGAGGTATTCGAAGTCAGGTTCAATGCCAAGCACATTGCCGGAGTCGGCGACCCCGATTAGCAGAGTGCCGCCTTCGCTGTTGAGGAATGCTGCAACAGTCTTCGTGGCGCTCTTCCAAAGATTCTTCTCGATCTCTTTCCGAGTGAGCGTCGGCTTCCGCGGGTCCGGAGGCTCGGACTCGTACGGGTGATGAAGTGAGGCCTTGAACTCGATCTTGTCGCTCTCGCCCGAGGCTATAAGCGTATCAACGTTCGACGTGTAGCGGATCTCGTTGAGCCGCTTCAGCACGGTTTCGGCATCTGCGGGACGGTCCTCGGGTGATTCCGAGAGCAGTTCCGCTGTGAGGTCTCCGAACGCTGATGGGAAGTCTGGCCGCTGGGCGCGGAGGAGTCCGGCCTCTCCGGGACGGTCCGCGCCGGTTGCGGCGACATAGAGTATGCCGCCCAGGGAGTAAAGGTCACAGCGCTGGTCCAGAGGTCCGCCCGCCTGTTCCTCGGGTGCGGCGAATGAATTCGTCGTGATTGGCCGCAGGTCGTCGGCTCCAGTTGCGGGGATCGCTGAATCGAAGTCACCGAGGTGAGCCACATGATGCTCATCAAGCCAGACGTTCTCCGGCGAAACGTCCCGATGGATGAGGCCCCCTCTGTGCAGGTGCGCCAGACCGCGGCTGAGCTGACGTCCGAGTCTGAGAACTTCATCGAGAGACTGCTTGCCCGTGTTCTTCAGATGCTCGGCCAGCGTTCCGCCGCTCAAGTATTCGAATATCATGTATTCGACGGTGCCGTCTTCGTTTACGTCGTAGTCGTAAAGCGACACAATGTTGGCGTGGCGGCCGATGCGGCCGAGAACCTTGGCCTCCCGTTCTGTGCCCTCTGGGTCATCGCGAGCCGCCTCCGGCTTGACAAAGGAGATCGCTACTAGCCGGTCCATCCTCTGATCAAAGGCCAGAAATGTCCGTTTCCTGTCTCCCTGGCCAAGCAGTTGCCGAATCTCATATCGCCCCACAAAAAGTTCGTCAGGCCCGAGTCCTGTAGGCCCGCCCATAGCTGTGTCTCCTCCAAGCCCGTTCACTCATCGCTCGTACCGGATCCGCCCTGGCGAAGAAGGGTGACCGCCGCTATCCGATCATCTACCGGAAAGGTCTCGCCCACAATGGTTCTGGCTTCTCGTCAACTAAACAGAGGTATCCAGCTGTATCCAGTGCTGTTTACAGCGAGTAGTTACCGGGGGCGGGCGACGGCCGTGCCTACAACCTTGAGTTCATCGAGCTGCCATCCTGCTTTCGCAGGGCCGCCTGCGTTTCTGCACGCTAACAGCGGTTCGCGCGGTGTTTCACCACCCCGTCTGGAGGACGGCCAAGGACGGCTTCGCGTCGGTCGGGACGTCTTAGCACGTCCAGGACCGGTTCTATCGCGTAGTAACCGCGTCCTGACACCGTGGCGCACTCTGCGATGGACAACAGCGAAATCCGTCCAGTAGGCGGACCTCGCGCCTCGTGGAAGGAACCATCCGTGTATCCCAACCTCATCGCCACCCTGGTCGAGGATCGCCGCAGGTCTTACCGATGTGGTGCGGTCGCCAGCAAGCCCCAGCAACCGTGCCGTAAGTGCCTCGCCCACATGATCTGGCGTCGCCACGCAAGCCAGTGCTCCCGGAGCACCGCCAAGCACCAGGCCAACCGGCGCTCCCGCGCTTGGTCACAGATCCTCGCTACGGCCACATCCATGCTCCGTATCCATGCCAAGGGGGTCAGAAGCTAATGCTCACGATTCTGTTCCTGGCGGTCGGCAGTGTCATGGTGTTCGTCCTTGTCCTCCTAACTGTCGTAGTCGTCGCCATCAAGCAGGAGCCGCAGGCGGAAGAGCTGGCGACCCAGCCACCCAATGCGATTACCGCGCGGGTTCGTCGCCTGCTCGGTGTGTATGTCCGCAAGCCCGACCAGCCTCCAGCCGACGATGATCACAGAGAAACGTGCCTTACCGCCTGGGAACCAGCCCGCTGGCCAGAAGGCCCCGCGAAATGAAGGGCTATAGGCAGCGCGCTTCCAGCAGGACATCGCGATCCAATGTCGGCGGACCGAGCTACAGGCGCGGTCCAGCCACGCTCGAGAGCCCCGAAATCGGACGGAGGTGACAGCCATTGCGGGCATACACGGTCGAGCAGGTAGCCGAGATGCTGCACGTCGGTCGTGACAAGGTCTACTGCCTGCTCAGGACCGGCCAGCTACGCAGCATCAAGATCGGCAAGCTGCGACGGATTACCGAGCAGCAGCTGGCCGAGTTCATCGCATCCCTCGGAGACGCCGCATAGGCCCAAGGCGTGACCCAAGCTAGGGACGTCTTGGGACTTCTTGTGCTAAAATGGCAGGTAGATAACCCGACTCCCACCGGAGGGAACTAGCCGGTGAAGATCCTGATCAGAAATCGCCACGGCACGATCTATCCCGAACGCGGCGGGTACACCGGGGTGATCGACCTCGGATACGACGGTCGCGGCAATCGCGTACGGATCAAGAAGAAGGGCAGGACCAAGCAAGAGGTCAAAGATCGGCTTATCCGGGCCGTCGACGACCTGGACGCAGGCATCAAGACCAGCGACAGCTACACGGTAGGCGAAGCCCTCCGCGACTGGCTTGACAGAGGAACCCGGGACCTCGACGAGAAAACCGTCGAGACGTACCGAATTCTCATCGACAAGCACCTCGTCCCGCAGATCGGTGCGCTAAAGCTCAAGAGACTCACCGCGAACCAGGTCGACGACTGGCTCGAAGGCCTCACCGAGGTACTCGCGACGGCCAGCCTGCATAAGCTCCACAGCGTCTTGAAGCGCGCCATCCGTCAGGCGCAGGCCCGCGACATGGTTGGCCGGAACGTTGCCGAACTAGTCACCACTCCGCGCGGCCGCTGCGGACGGCCAAGCAAGGCGCTAACGCTCGACCAGGCCATCGAGGTCTTGGCCCGCGCCCGCAAGCACTGGCTATACGCCTACGTGACAGTTAGCCTGCTCACCGGTGTGCGGACAGAGGAAGCCCGCGCCCTCCAGTGGTCACACGTGGTGGTCTGGGTCGAGGACGCGAGGCAATGGCGACCGATCGCGACAGCAGGCTTCGACCACGACAAGCTCGCGGTCTACGTCTGGCGCTCCGTCCGGGCTGGCGGCGACACCAAGACTCAGAAGTCCCGCCGTACCCTCGAGGTCCCCGACGAGGTGGCACGGGCGTTGAAGCAGCACCACACCAAGCAGGCTGCCAGGCGACTGAGGGCGGGGGAGACCTGGCAGGATAACGACCTCGTCTTCTGTACCCGCAACGGCAGACCACTCGCTGCAGGCAACGTTCGCCGAGCATTCCGCGCAATCACCGAGGCGGCTGGCATAGGGGAGGACTGGACACCCAGAGAACTACGGCACACCTTCGTCTCGATCATGAGTGATAACGACGTGCCCATCGAGACGATCGCCGACCTGGTCGGACACCGAACGACAATCGTCACCCAGACCGTTTACCGGCACCAGCTCCGGCCTGTCATCGAGACCGGCGCGACGGCCATGAACACGATCTTGAAGCGCCAGAAGAACACCGGGTTTGCCTGACTTCTGGATCTGACCCGTATTTCGTGAAGATAACGAGCCCTTGCCCGGGCATAGGTGGCTACCTGTAACGATCTGGTTCGTTTTGCCGCGTGATCGGCGTGTTTCGCACGTGAAAAGAGGGACTCCTGGTAGGCCGGCGGTTGTCTAGTCCAGCCGTCCTTCCAGGAGTCCGCCGTGTCATTTTTGCAGGCCAATGGGTGTTTGTCATGCCAGCACGGGATCAGTTTCGAGATGCTGCTGCCGCACCTGGTCGCCGTGATCGTGGAGGAAACCGAGATCGTCGGGGACTGCGTGTGGCTCCTGGCCCGCGCTCGCACTGACAGTGCTGCCTGCCCGCGGTGCAGGTATTCGTCCGGCAAGGTGCACAGCACCTACCGCCGCCGGCTGGCCGACGCCGCGATCGGCGGACGGCGGGTGCGGATCCGGCTCGGGGTCCGCCGGTTCTTCTGCGGCAACCCGGACTGTCCAGCGGTCACCTTCGCCGAGCAGGTCGATGGCCTGACCTCCCGGCATTCCCGGCGGACTCCGCCGCTGGCACGCACGCTGACCTCGGTCGCGCTGGCCCTGGCCGGCCGCGCCGGAGCGCGGCTGGCCGCCGCCTTGGACCTGACGGCCGGCAGGTCCAGCCTGCTGCGGCTGGTCATCGCGCAGCCCGACCCCGGAACCGGCACCGTGACCATCCTGGGCGTGGACGACTTCGCGTTCCGCCGGGGCCGCGACTACGGCACCATCCTGATCGACGTCGAGACCGGAAGGCCCGTTGACCTGCTGCGCGACCGCGAAGCGGAAACCTTCGCCGACTGGCTGAAGGAACATCCCGGGACCGAGATCATCTGCCGGGACCGGGCCGGCGCCTACGCCGACGGCGCACGCCAGGGCGCCCCGCAAGCGGTCCAGGTCGCCGACCGGTGGCATATCTGGCAGTGCGCCGCGAGGCGCTGCTTGACCCGATGGAGGTGAGAGACCGTCCGTCGGCCCGCTGTCGCAGCAGCGGGCCGGAGCTGGAGGCAGCCTGAGCCGGGGATCGCCGGGGAGGGCGGGAGCAGCCTCGACAAAGTCGCGTCGGCCCGGTACTGCCGGATGGGCCGGGCGCGGTGAGCGAGACGGGAAGGTATACGCGAGGAACCGGTGTCGTTACGCCTCTTGATGTGCCGCCAGCTCAAACCCGGTGGATACGGGCTGGTCAGCGGTGCGCACCCGCCCCTAACCAGGAACGGGGAACTCCAGTCCGGGTCTTGCCAGCCTGGGATGGGAGGCCACGGTGAATGCCTGCGGCGTAACCGTGGCGAGGCCGCAGGGGCAGAGCCGGGTGCCTAACCCGTCAACGGGTCAGCAGTGAACGCGGGAACCGTCCGTGACCGCTCCGTACTCCGCCTTCCGGCCAGGGAGGCGGGGCGGATAGGCGCGATGCCTGCCGAAGGCGCGGACGGGGCGGAGCCGCCGTAGTACTCCGGGGCCGGGAAAGCCGGCCGCATGGGGAAGGGCGGCAGCGTGTCAGTCAAGGAAGGAGCTGTAATGCCCGAAGACGCACCGGGGAATCCCGGTGCCGTGCGGCCGGACGCGCTGCCTGCCCCGCAGGGTGCGGTCTACCGCAAGGTACGGGAGATGCAGGCCAAGTTGCACCGCTGGGCGGGAGAAGACCACTCCCGCCGGTTCGGTGACCTGTTCAACCTCGTTTGCGACCTGGAGTTCCTGGCTGAGGGATGGCACCGCGTGCGGGCCAACGCCGGGTCGCGGACGCCGGGGATCGACAAGGCCACGGTGGCCGACATCGAGAACCGGATCGGGGCGGGGGCGTTCCTGGAGCAGATCCGGGACTCGCTGAAGTCCGGCGAGTTCCGCCCGGAGCCGGTGCGGCAGGTGATGATCCCGAAGAAAAGCGGCAAGATGCGCAAGCTAGGGATACCTACCGTCGCCGACCGGGTAGTCCAGGCCGCCCTCAAGCTCGTGCTCGAACCCATCTTTGAGGCGGACTTCCAGCCGTGCTCATACGGGTTCCGCCCGGGCCGCCGCGCGCACGACGCGATCTCCGAGATCCAGCTGTTCGCCACCCAGGGGTACACCTGGGCGCTTGAGGCCGACATCAGGGCCTGCTTCGACGAAATCGGGCACGTCCCCCTGATGGACCGCCTGCGGGCCAGGATCAAGGACAAACGGGTGCTCGCGCTGGTCAAGGCGTTCCTCAAAGCCGGGGTCATGACGGCCGACGGCGACCGGGAAGAGAGCTACACGGGAACCCCGGCCGGAGGGATCCTGTCCCCGCTGCTGGCCAACATCGCACTGTCCGCGCTGGATGATCACTTCACCCGGCAGTGGCACGAGCAGATGGGCACCAGGTGGCAGCGGGAAAAGCGCAGGCGCAAAGGGCTGGGCACGTGGCGGCTGGTCCGCTACGCCGACGACTGGGTCATCCTGGTCAACGGCACCCGTGTCCACGCCGAGGCACTGCGCGAAGAGGCAGCCGCCGTCCTGGCCCCGCTGGGCCTGCGGCTGGCCGAGGAGAAAACCCGCGTGGTCCACATCGACGAGGGCTTCGACTTCCTGGGCTTCACGATCCGCCGGATGCGGAAACGGGGCACGGAGAAGCACTATGTCTACACGGTCCCGTCCAGGACGGCCGTCCAGGCCGTCAAGGACAAGATCTCAGCCAAGACATACAGGTCGACCCGGCACCTGGACCCCGGCGTGCTCATCCAGAGCATCAACCGGACCCTGACCGGGTGGGCGAACTACTTCCGCTACGGAGTGTCCAAAGACGTATTCAGCGCGGTCGACGCCCACGCGTGGGGCCGGATCATGCGCTGGCTGCGGCACAAGTACTCCCACATGGGGATGCCGGAACTGCGCCGCCGCTTCTGCGTGCGCGGAACCTGGCAGTTCGCAGCCAACGGAGTCAGGTTCACCGGCGCATTCTCAGTGCCGGTCACCCGCTACCGCTACCGCGGCAGCATACCGACCCCGTGGGCACCCCAGCCGGTCCCAGCGCCCGGCTAGCCCCAGCGGGCAAGGCACGTGGAGCGCCCGGTGCGCTGAGAGGCGCACGCCGGGTGCGGCGGGCGGGCCGGGGAAACCCACCAGGGAAAACCCTGGCAGGGCGCCCCGGTCCGACCCAACCAACCTGGCCGA
>Ga0302325_10031427_pt1 | contig 10923 bp, 12 predicted proteins | sample Palsa_T0_2_FD_201948 | JGI IMG/M metagenome (GOLD analysis project Ga0302325, IMG submission 201948) | Peat permafrost microbial communities from Stordalen Mire near Abisko, Sweden - Palsa_T0_2 | ecosystem: Environmental > Terrestrial > Soil > Palsa > Peat permafrost | place: Sweden: Abisko... | reverse complement strand
GCCCGGCCATCTCCTCGTGGCCGATTTCCGGGTTGACCCCGACCATCTCGGGTCGCTCGAGTGAGTTGATGAACGCCAGCGCGTTCCCCACGGTGGGCAGCAGGATGTCCCCGCGCGGCTCGTTCGGTTTCGGCTCGATCGCGAAGCGGATGTCATAGCCCTGCTCCCGGACGTATTCGCAGAGCAGGTTCAGTCCCTCGGCGTAACGGTCAAGGGCGGCGCGGATGTCCTTGGCGGCGCCCGACTCGGCGCCTTCCCGGCCGCCCCAGAAGATGTAGGTCCTGGCGCCGAGATCCGCCGCCAGGTCCAGGTTGCGCATGACCTTGGCCAGGGCGAAGCGCCGGATTTCCCGCTCGTTGGCGGTGAACGCACCGTCCTTGAACATCGGGTGGCCGAACAAGTTGGTGGTGGCCGTCGTCGCCACTAGCCCGGTCTCGGCCAGCGCCTTGCGGAACGCGCCGACGCGCTCATCGCGTTCCGCGGCCGAGGCGTCGAAGGCGAACACGTCGTTGTCGTGGAAGTTCACGCCGTAGGCGCCGAGCTCCGCCAGCTTGTACACGGCGCGTTCGGCGGGCATGGGCGGCCGGACGGCGCTGCCGAAGACGTCGACGCCCTGCCATCCGACTGTCCAGATGCCGAACGAGAAGTGGTCCTCGCGCGAGGGAACGTACTCCGTGCTCACGGGCCGGTCCTTTCCTGTGGTGCCACTGGAGACTCCATGTTTTCACGGACGCTTAGGTCACGGCGCCCTGCGCGCCTTGACCGGCGGGTTGAGGCTGCGCCGTCGCAGCCTGGCCCGTCACCAACTGGCCCGTCACCAGCTAACGGTGTCGTCGCGGAGCGACGCGTACCGCTGACGGACCTCCGGAGTGGGTTCCGCGGTGTACTCGGCGCTTGTCCCCGCCAGCGGCCAGTGCGGGGGCTGGTCCGCGCCGCTCGCGGCCCAGGCGGCCTGCCGGGCGGCGCCGAGCGCCACGTACTCCGCGGGTTCGGGCACGGTCACCGGCACGCAGAAGATCGACGGAGCGATCTCGCGGACGGCCGGCGACCGGGCGGCGCCTCCGATGAGGATCACCCGCTGCGTGGTGATCCCGCAGTCGGCCAGGTTGTCGATGGCGTCCGCGAGGGAGCAGAGCACGGCCTCGACGGCGGCCCGGGCAAGATTCTCGGGTGTGGTGTTGGCGCTGGTCATCCCGCGCAGTACGCCGTGGGCGTCCGGCCGGTTGGGGGAACGCTCGCCGTCGAGGTAGGGCAGCAGGGTCAGGCCGCGGGCCCCAGGCGGAGCGGCCAGGGCCAGGCGATCCAGGCCCTGGACGTCAGTGCCCAGCATCCTGGCGGTGACGGTCAGCACCCGGGCGGCGTTGATCGTGGCCACCAGCGGCAGGAAATGCCCGGTGGCATCGGCGAAGCCGGCCACCGCGCCGGTCTCGTCGGCCGCGGCCTGGCCGGCGACCGCGTACGCGGTGCCTGAGGTGCCGATCGAGACGACGACTTCGCCCGGGTCCAGGCCAAGGCCGAGCGCGGCACCCATGTTGTCCCCGGTTCCCGCGGAAAGCGCCGCGCCCTCCGCGGTTGTCGCCACGACCTCGGCCGGGGCGGCCAGCCTCGGCAGTCCGGCCGGCCGGCCGAGTGCGGCCTCGACCAGCTCGGGCCGCCAGCGGCCGGTGGCGGGGGAGAAGTAACCGGTGCCCGAGGCGTCGCCGCGATCGGTCGTCGGCTCAGCGGGGCAGTCTGCCAGCCGCCAGGTCAGCCAGTCGTGCGGGAGCAGCACCTGTGCGGTCCTGGCGGCGGCCTCTGGTTCGTGCTCCGCCAGCCAGCGCAGCTTGGTGACCGTGAAGGAGGCGGTCGGGACGCTTCCGGTCTGCCGTGCCCACTGCCGCGGGCCGCCCAGTTCGGTGATGAGCGCCCGGGCCTGCGGCGCGGACCGGACGTCGTTCCAGAGCAGGGCGGGCCTGATCACCTGGCCGGTCTCGTCGAGGACCACCATGCCGTGCTGCTGCGCGGCCACCCCGATCGCGTCGGCGCGGTCGAGCAGCCCGGCCCCCGCCTTGACCAGGGCATCCCACCACAGTTCCGGGTCGCACTCGGTGCCGTCCGGATGCGGGGCGCTGGCCTGCCCGAGGATGGTGCCATCGTCGGCCTGGCAGAGCAGCACCTTGGTGGACTGAGTGGATGAATCGACGCCAGCGACAAGCATCAGCGGCTCCCAGCCAGGCCGAGCGGAGGAACATCGGGTAGGGGACAAGCCAGGCCCACGATAGTGCCCGGCGGGCCGAGGACGCCATCCCGGGAGCCGCCGGCGAAGCGCTGCCGACTACTTTCAGTTACCGGCAGAGCGAGGGCCGCTACCGGCCGGGCGTCTCGTCTGGTGAGACGGATTTGAGGCCGGACGTTTGGTCGAAAACTTTATGACCTGCACCGCTGTGAGCTGCACATTACAAATGAACGTGCATTTGGTCTTGCAACGACCGTGCAATTTCGGGCAGGATGAGCTTGCGTCAATCAGCTGGGATTGTCGCATAACGCTTCGCGGGGTCGCGATGGGCTTGAGCCAAGTAGGGTTGCCGACACGGACCAAGGTCGATCCTGCCGTCCGTCGTCCGCTTGACCTGGACGCGAAGCTGTCTTCCGCCCCAGGACGCCCTCGCGTGGTCCGGATGCCGTCCGACTGGTGGGATTCACCCGCAGTGGCGGCATGCACCCTCAGCGCCGGTGCCCAGTCCGGTCGGACCGCCAGGAAATTCACCAGGAACACGCTGAAGGACTGGGGCCTGGCCCCGCTAGCGGATGACGCGGAAGCCATCGTCGGCGAATTCGTGGCCAACGCGGTGTCCCACGCCGCGCGGTGCATAGAATCCGGGCAGCCCCTCGGCCTGCGGCTGCTGCGCAGGACCGGTGAGGTCATGTGCGCGGTGCTCGATTCATCCGATACCGCGCCGGTGCTCAGGGTGCCTGACCGGAACGAAGAGGCCGGCCGCGGCCTGCAGATGGTCGACGCGCTCAGCGATGTCTGGGGCTGGAGCCCGGTCACCGGCCGCGGCAAGGCCGTCTGGGCCATCTTGTTCTGCGCCTTACCTTCCTGGCTGACCCAGCCCGTGAAATTGAGCCCGTGAACCCTGAGACCTGGCCTCGTGCCACCAGCCCTGAGCTACCCTCAGTCAGCACACACGACGAGGGAGGCCATAATCCGATGCCCTGGACCTGGCGGTACGAGAAGACGGACGGCACCGCGATCACCACCGATGACCTGCAAGAGGCCATCTTCGCCAGCCAGGGTGACGCGGAGAGCTGGCTAGGCGAGAACTGGCGTGCGCTGCTCGCGGCCGGCGTGGATCAGGTCACGCTGTTCGATGAAAGCAAGGCGGAGTACGGCCCGATGAGCCTGCGCCCGGAAGACTAGGGTCGGGAGGGCGGGCTGCCGGTACGAGCCGGGTCGCGCACGATCACCTGGCCGAGCGCCTCGTCGATCTTACCCATCAGGCCGGGGTCCAGCCGCACGCCAGCTGCCTTCACATTCTCCCGCACCTGCTCAGGCCGGGTGGCGCCGATGATGGCGGCGGACACGTTCGGATTCTGCAGCACCCATGCCACCGCGAGCTGGGCCAGCGAAAGCCCGGCCTGGGCAGCCAGCGGGTTGAGGTGCTGCACCGCCTCCAACGTCTCGTCCGTGAGCAACCGCTTGATGAAGTTCGAACCCGAGGGATCCGTGGCGCGGGAGTCCGCTGGCGGCGCCGCCCCCGGCGCGTACTTGCCGGTCAGCACGCCCTGCGCGATCGGGGAGAATACGATCTGGCCGATGCCTTCCTTCTCGCACAGCGGAACGACCTCGGCCTCGATGACCCGCCACAGCATGCTGTACTGCGGCTGGTTAGACACGATCCGGTCAAGGCCGAGTTCGTCGGCGACCTTGAGCGCGGCGGCGATCTGCTCCGCCCGCCACTCGGACACGCCCACGTACAGGACTTTGCCCGCGCGGACGAGGTCGTCGAAGGCGCGCATGGTCTCTTCGATCGGGGTCTCGTAGTCGTACCTGTGCGCCTGGTACAGGTCGATGTAGTCGGTCTGCAGCCTGCGCAGCGAGGCGTTGGCCGATTCGGCGATGTGCTTACGCGACAGGCCGCGGTCGTTCCGGCCGTCGCCCAGCGGCCAGTACACCTTGGTGAAGATCTCAAGCGATTCGCGCCGCATGCCGTGCAGCGCCCGGCCGAGGACTTCCTCGGCCCGCCCGCCCGCGTAGGTATCGGCGGTGTCGAACGTGGTGATGCCCTCGTCAAGCGCGGCCCGGACGCACTCGGCCGCGGCCTGCTCGGCCACCTGCGACCCGTGGGTGACCCAGTTCCCGTACGCGATCTCGCTGATGACCAGGCCGCTTTTACCAAGGTGCCGGTATTCCATGGTCTTTATGTTAGAGCTTCTGGCCGGGCTGAACTCGCGGGGCCGGCACCCGGAACCGCCGTATCTGCAGCGCCCGCATCACCGCGTACAAGGTCAGGCCCCTAGCCGTCTCGCCTGGCAGCCGCTCCGCGATCAGCCTGGTCAGGCTGCGGCGGATCAGGAAGGCGTCGATGAGGATCACGACGACAAGCACCAGCACCAGCGGGGAGATGATCTCCTCCGCTTTGCCGTTCCGCAGAAACACGGCGGCGAGCAGGACCACCAGCACGTACATGTAGTACTCGCTGATCCGGCGCTTGGAGTCCACGAAGTCGCGGGCGAGTGCGCGGGTAGGACCGCGGTCGCGAGGATTGAGCGCCCAGGCCTCACCGCGCTTCATCGCATCGTACTTGGTGGCCCGGTTGGCGCGGGCCTTGACTTTATCCTCGGGGGTACGCGGCGCGGCCGGCGCGCGCGACCCGGTGATCGGCTGGCGCCGCTTGGCCTCGGCCACGCTGCGCTTGGGGGTGGGCCGCCCCTTGGCCGCCTCGGCGGGGGAGCGGCCAGTCTTATTGTCGGATGTCTTATTGTCGGCCGGTGCGTCCGGGCTCAGCGCGCCCGGGGAATCCTGGGCCGTGCCGTCCGTCGCCCCGGCGCTACGGCGTCGGAACACGCGCATAGCTTAGAGCCCAGCACGAAATGGTGCGCGCTGCCCCTACCGGGACAGGGCGTGAGCTTATCCCGCCGGGAAAGGAGAACTGCGCGCCTTACGCCTACGGGGACGTGGTAGCTCGCATGCGGGTGACCGCGTAGGGTGGAATGCGACTAGTCGCACGGGCTCGTCCGCCGTCTAGCCGGGTGCCGGCCTCATCGGCCCGGTCGCGCGGCCTGGTGGCGGCCAAAGATGTTAATGAAGGGGACGGCCGCGCGTATGGGCGTGATGAAGCGAGTACAGCTTGTCTTCAAGGCCAAGGCCAACAAGGCCCTGGACAAGATGGAAGACCCTCGTGAGACCCTTGACTATTCCTACCAGCGGCAGCTGGAGTTGCTGACGAAGGTCCGCCGCGGTGTCGCGGACGTCGCCACCTCGCGCAAGCGCGTCGAGCTGCAGATGAACCAGTTGCAGCAGCAGGCGAATAAGCTCGACGACCAGGCGCGCAAAGCCCTCGGGCTGGGGCGTGAGGACCTGGCCCGGGATGCGCTCCAGCGCAAGTCGTCCGCGCAGAGCCAGCTGAACGACTTGCAGGCGCAGTACGCCCAGCTGCAGGCCGAAGAGGAGAAGCTGACCGTTGCCTCGCAGCGGCTGCAGGCCAAGGTTGACGCCTTCCGCACCAGGAAGGAGACCATCAAGGCCACCTACACCGCGGCCGAGGCGCAGACCAGGATCAACGAGGCGTTCTCCGGCATCTCCGAGGAGATGGGCGACGTCGGCATGGCGATCCAGCGCGCCGAGGACAAGACCGCCCAGATGCAGGCCCGGGCCGGCGCGATCGACGAGCTGATGGCCTCGGGCGCGCTTGACGACGTGGGCGGCCGGCGCGACGACATTCAGGCCGAGCTGGATCAGCTGAGCGCGAACAGCGACGTCGAAAGCGAGCTACGCAGGCTCAGGGGCGAGATCGCCGCCAGCGCGCCGAAGCAGCTCGAGGGTGCCGGTCCCAACGGCGACGGCCAGGCGGCCAACGGCGACCAGGGGCAGGCTCAGTCGGCCCCGTACGCTCCGCCGGCTCCGACCCAGAATCCCCGGCAAGCCGCTCAGTCCGCCGGGATCCCGGTGTCTGATCTGCCCAGCGCGAACGATCAGCCGCAGGATGGTGAGGGATCGTGATCGTCAGGATCCTCGGCGAGGGCCAGTTCAGGGTCGACGACACCGCCACGACCGGGCTGAATCACCTGGACACCGAGCTTGAAACCGCCGTCGAGCGCGGTGACGAGGCGGCTTTCAAGGCTGCGCTGACCGGCCTGCTGGCCCAGGTTCGGGCGCAAGGTTCACCGCTGCCCCCGGATACTCTGGAACCGTCGGACCTGATCCTTCCTCACCAGGACTCGAGCATGGATGAGGTGCGCAAGCTGCTCACGGACGAAGGCCTCATTCCGGGCTGATCCCGGGCCGCAGGCCGTAGGCTTGCAGGCCTAGGGCAGTCTTTAAGGCCTAGAGCATACTTGCGGGTAACGTTCGGCTAGGGTCCAGCGTTCTACATATAGATTTCAGCTACATAATGCTGCTGGCTCCGGCCTGGTAAAACCAGCCGTGGGCCGAACGGAGGTGGCGCCATGGCGGCGCGTACCAGGTACGCACCCGACCGGGGACTGACGGTGCGGATGACCGCGACCATGTTCCTGCTCGGGCTGGTGTTTGTCGCGTTCGTCGCCGCGATCATCGGCATCGGGTACGCGTATCACGCGTCTGACGCCGCGATCGTGCTGTTCGCGGTGGTCCTTGGCGGCGGTTTCGCCATCGGGTCGCTGTTTTACTCAGACAAGATCGCGCTCCGCACGGCGGGCGCGGTAGAGGTCAGCCCGGGCGACTCGCCGGACGCCGCTCGCATCCACGGCATCGTCGACCGGCTGTGTGCGCTGGCCGACATGCCGAAGCCGCGGGTGGCGATCGCCGACACGCGACTGCCGAACGCCTTCGCGACCGGCCGCAACGCCGACCACGCGGTGCTCTGCGTGACCACCAGCCTGATGCGCAGGCTGGACGACGCGGAGCTCGAGGGCGTCATCGCGCACGAGATGTCGCACGTCGCGCACAAGGACGTCCAGGTGATGACCGCCGCGTCGTTCCTGGCCATCATCGCCGCGCTGCTAATCAGGGTGGCGTTCTACGGCGAGCTGTTCGGCGGCGGCCGCGGCCGCGGCCGCGGCAACCAGAACACCGCCTTGATCATGTTCGCCCTGATGGCGGTGAGCATCGTGGTGTACGCGGTCAGCTTCGTGCTGATCCGGATGCTCTCTCGCTACCGTGAGCTGGCCGCGGACCGCAGCGGCGCGCTGCTCACCGGCCAGCCGAGCGCGCTGAAGAGCGCGCTGCTCAAGGTCACCGGGGACATGGCCAGGATCCCGACCCAGGACCTGCGCACGGCTGAGCCGCTGAACGCCTTCTTCTTCGCGCCCGCGATGAACCTGAGCGCCAAGGCGAGCATGTCCACGATCTTCTCCACCCACCCGTCGCTCGAGCGCAGGCTGGCCGAGCTCGACAAGGTCCAGCAGCAGCTCAATCGCCGGGCCGGGTAAGGGCGCTCGTGGGCTTTCTCGACACGCTGCTCGGCCGGACCAAACCGGTCCAGCCCAAGCTGGATGACCTGTTCGCCCTGCCGTCAGCGGCGGTCACGCTCGATGCCGGAGCCGGTTTCAAGCCCACCGGTTCCGGCTCGGTGTGCTTCCGCCCGGTCGAGGGCCGGTCCTTCTCCGACGTGCAGAAGGACGTGACCGAACTGCTCGACGTGAGCTCGGGCAAAGAAGGCGGCCTGCCCGTCGAGGTCACCAAGGACTCCTACGGGTTCAACTGGCTGGTCAGCTCGCGTATGTCGGACGAGCTCGACGCGCTGGTCACCGACCTGCACGCGGTGAATTCCTCGCTGGTCGACAACGGCTTCGGCCCGCAGCTGCTGTGTACCCTGGTCGCCTTCAAAGACGATCAGGAGCGCAGGCTGGCGCTGGTCTACCTGTTCAAGCGCGGCACGTTCTACCCGTTCGCGCCGCTGTCCGGCGAGCGCCGGGACAACGCGCTCGAGCTGCAGGTCAAGGGCGTGATCGGTGACGACCTGAAGTTCGAGCCGGACCTGACCCGCTGGTTCCCCGTCTGGGGCGCCCCAGGCCTGTGACCCTCCCCCCGGGACGGGGGGGCCCAGGGGGGTCGTCCCCCCGGAAGATACACTGGGAATGCAGGCGCACCGCATATCGTTGGGATTAGATTGCAGAGCCGCACACGCGGCACACGAGCTAAGGCGGGAGCCAAGGTGACTGTTCAGCAAGAGGCCACGCAGGGACAAGAGGCCACCCAGGGCATCGTCCTGACCGACGGCGCGGCCACCAAGGTGAGCACTCTGCTCGCGCAAGAGGGGCGTACCGACCTCAGGCTGCGTATCGCGGTCCAGCCGGGCGGCTGCTCCGGCCTGAAGTACCAGCTCTACTTTGACGAGCGCGACATCGACGGCGACATCGTCAGCGACTTCGACGGGGTCCAGGTCGTGACCGACAAGATGAGCGCGCCGTACCTGATGGGTGCGACCATCGACTTCGTGGACACGATCGAGAAGCAGGGTTTTACCATCGACAACCCGAACGCGTCAGGCTCCTGCGCCTGCGGCGACTCCTTCCACTGACGCCCGGCCGGGGTTAGCCACCGTGCGCATAGCGGTCACGGGCTCAATCGCGACCGACCACTTGATGACGTTTCCCGGCAGGTTCACCGACCAGCTCATCGCGGACAAGCTGGATAAGGTCTCGTTGTCGTTTCTCGTCGATGACCTGGCCATCCGGCGAGGCGGGGTAGCGGCTAATATCGCCTTCGGGCTCGGCCTGCTCGGCCTGCGTCCGCTGCTGGTAGGCACGGTCGGGGCCGACTTCGAGGATTACCGGCGCTGGCTGGAAGACCACGGGGTGAGCACCGCTGGGGTGCGGACGTCGCTACTGCACCACACCGCCCGCTTCGTCTGCACGACCGACGAGGACGGAAACCAGATCGGCTCGTTCTACGCGGGCGCGATGAGCGAGGACGGCGAAAACGACGTCGCGATGGTGGCGGCCGGTAACGGCGGTATCGACCTGGTCCTGGTCGGGGCCGGCGATCCCGGTGCGATGGTGTCGCACTCCGGGCAGTGCCGCCAGGCCGGGATCCCGTTCGCCGCCGACCCGTCTCAGCAGCTCGCCAGGATTCTCGGCGATGAGCAGGTCCGCGCGATGGTCGACGGCGCCGAGTACCTGTTCGGCAACGAGTATGAGGAAGCCCTGATCGAACGCAAGTCCGGCTGGGGCACGGCGGAGATGCTGAACCGGGTCAAGGTGCGGATCACCACCCTCGGCGCCGCCGGTGCCCGGATCGAGCAGGCCGGCCAGCCGCCGATCCTGATTCCCGCGGTGCCGGACGCCCAGCCCGTGGACCCGACCGGCTCTGGTGACGCTTTCCGTTCCGGTTTCCTGGCCGCCGTGGCGTGGGGACTGTCCCTCGAACGTGCCGCACAGCTCGGCAACCTGATGGCCGTGCACGCCCTTGAGGCCACCGGACCGCAGGAGTATGACCTGAAACCAGGCCCGCTCGCGGACCGTTTCGCCCTCGCCTACGGTGACACCGCGGCCGCCGAAGTCGCCGCTTACCTGCCCGGCTGACACCTCCGGTCGCCGTCTCATGAGTTTCAGCTGGACGAGCACGCCGACACGAAGATGACCCTCGTCCTGACCGACCCGCTTTTGACCCATCTCCGGTGTGGCGCCAACCGGCTTGCCCGCTCCGTCGTCATAATTGCTGGACGGCGCACGAGGCGCCGCGCAGACGAAGGGCACGCCCGTGTTCCCAAGAGCCGTGTTTTCAGTTGCGGTCCCGGCCGCTGCGCTCATCTGCTTGGCGGCGGTGGCGGGCTGCTCGTCGTCAGCTAGCCAGCCGGCCACGCCGACCACCACCACCCCGCCGACCGCCAGCCCGACGGTTCCGAGCGCCTCGAGCGGCGCCAACACACCGGCGGTGGCGACGCCGTCCTCCCCGGCCGGACCGGTCACGAGTGCCGTCTCGTGCGCGACCAGTTCGCTGGACGTCAAGCAGGGACTCGCGCAGGGTTACGCCGGCGGGGTCTATGAGGTGATCGACTTCACCAACACCTCCAACGCCCCCTGCTCCTTGTACGGCTACCCGGGCGTCTCGCTGGTCACCGGGCCGCCGTACACCCAGGTCGGCCTGGCCGCCAAGCGGAGCACGACGTCAGCCAAGGTCAAGCTGATCACGCTCGCCCCCGGCGCGACCGCCAACGCCCTGCTGCAGATCGTGGACGCGCTGAACTATCCCAGCGCCACCTGCGGACCCACCAAGGCCACCGCCCTCAAGGTGTACCCGCCGAACCAGACCGCGCCCGTTTACCTCCCCAACACCTCGACGGCCTGCTCCAAATCCGTCCAGACCATGAACATAGGCCCCGTGCAGGCCGGCTCCGGCGGCTCCAGCTGACGGACCGGGCGGTAGCGTTGCGGGCATGGAAACCGTGCTCGCATCCGGAGACCTGCCCGCGCTCACCCGCGCTCTCGCGGCCGGCTACCACGGACCGCCTGCGCTGACCCTGATCCGGGCGTTCACCGAGTGGACGTTCGACCCGTGGATGACGGCGCTGGTGATCATCCTCGGCGGCAGCTACCTGGCCGGCGTGCGCAGAGTCGCCGGCTGGCCGGTGGCGCGGCGGATCTGGTTCCTCGGCTTGGGTCTGGGCTTCCTCGTGATCGCGACGATGTCCTGGGTGGGCACCTATCAGCCGTTCCTGATGTATGCCCGGGCGGTACAGACGGTGCTGCTCGTCCTCGTGGTGCCGCTGTTTCTCGCGCTGGGGCGCCCGGTCTCGCTGG
>Ga0302325_10031425_pt1 | contig 10924 bp, 13 predicted proteins | sample Palsa_T0_2_FD_201948 | JGI IMG/M metagenome (GOLD analysis project Ga0302325, IMG submission 201948) | Peat permafrost microbial communities from Stordalen Mire near Abisko, Sweden - Palsa_T0_2 | ecosystem: Environmental > Terrestrial > Soil > Palsa > Peat permafrost | place: Sweden: Abisko... | reverse complement strand
TGCCGGAAAATTCGCGGAAGTGAACTACAAGGCCATTCCATCGGTCATCTACACGGCTCCCGAGATCGCCTGGGTGGGTCTCACCGAGGAGCAGGTCAAGGCGAGCGGCCGTGCCTACAAAGTTGGCGTCTTTCCGTTTCTCGCCAGCGGCCGTGCGCGCGCCATGGAACAGACGCAGGGGTTTGCAAAATTGATCGCTGCCCAGAACGATGATGAAATCCTGGGCGTCCACATCATCGGTCCTCTCGCGGGCGAGCTCATTGCCGAGGCGGTATTGGCGATGGAATACTCGGCGAGCAGCGAGGATCTGCAGCGCACGATGCACGCGCACCCGACGTTGAGCGAAGCGCTGCACGAAGCTGCGCTCGCGGCGGACAAGCGCGCCATAGATTTCGTGAATCGTTAGCCGCCCCCGGGCGGCCGCCGGCGGGGCAACGATTCAGGCTCCGCCGTCCAGCTGACGCTGAGAACGCGCTCAGCGCGCAGCGCGCGCATGCGCAGGAAGCTTGCACAGTCACGGCGATGGATGGTGACCCCGCGCGCGAGCGTCACGTAGCCCGTGATGGCCTCGGGGCGGGTCGGCCCACAGCAGCGTGCGAGCGTTGCCGGCAAATCTCCCACGCCTTCGATCTCGATTCCGCCGCGCGCCCGCGGCGCCACGCGCGCCGCGGGCGGCTGAATCGTGCGCGCCGCTGCGGCAGCTGCCGGCAGCGGCGCGCTCGGATTACTCGCAGCGCCGACCTCGAGGCGGCGAAACCACGCACGTACCTTGGCGCGACTGCGCGCGGAGGCAAGATAGCCATCGGTCGCGAGCCAATCGCGGCTCGGCGCCGGATCCTTGCCGACGATGATTTCGACGATCTCGCCATTTTTGAGCGCGTAGTTCAGCGGCACGATGCGCCCATTCACCTTCGCGCCGCGGCAGCGGTGTCCAAGGCCGGTGTGCACGTGGTAAGCGAAGTCGAGCGGCGTCGCCGCCCGCGGCAAGTCAATGACTTCGCCCTTTGGAGTCAGGGCGTAGACGCGGTCGCTGAAGAGCTCGCCACGCATGTTCTCCAGGAAATCGCGGCTCGCGTCCGCCGCCTGCGCAGGTGCCAGGAGCCTCCTTACCCACTCGATCTTGCGCTCGTAGGAAACGTTGCGCGGGCCGCCTTCCTTGTACTGCCAGTGCGCGGCGACGCCGAGCTCCGCGTGCTCGTGCATCTGCTGCGTGCGGATCTGGATCTCGACGCTCATCTGCTGAGGGCCTATCACCGCCGTGTGAATTGAGCGGTAGAGATTCTCCTTCGGGGTAGCGATGTAGTCGTCGAACTCATCGGGCACGTAGCGCCACAGTCCGTGCACGATGCTCAAGGCGGCATAGCAGTCGGGCACCGAAGCGACGATGATGCGCACCGCGCGTACATCAAAGAGCTGCTCGAAGGCAATGCGCTTGGCGCGCATTTTTCTATAAATACTGTAGATGTGTTTAGGCCGTCCGTAGACTTCGGCGGCGATCCCCGCGGCCTTGAGTTCCGCGCGCAAGAGAGTGCACAGCTGCAGAATGTAGTGCTCGCGATCCGCGCGTCGCTCCTTCAAAGCCGTCGCGACGCGGCGGTACTCCGCACCCTCGAGGTGACGGAACGCGAGATCCTCGAGCTCCCACTTGATTTGCCAGACGCCCAGGCGGCTCGCGAGCGGCGCAAACACCGCGCGCGCCTCAAGTGCGAGGCGCTCACGCTCCAAAAGCCCGAGGTCTCGCGCATGGCGCACCTGCACCAGGTGCTCGGCAAGGCGCGCGAGCACCAGGCGTGGATCACTGACGACGGCGAGCAGCATTTTTCGCACCGTTTCGGCCTGCCGCGCATCAAGTCCCTGAGCGGCGGACCAGTTGCGAGGCAGTCCGAGCTCGCCTAGATCCTGCAGGTCAGAGGCAGTACGCGCGGCGGCAGGGGAGACCAAACGGCTGAGTTTCTCCACGCTCAGACCGGCGTGCCCCAACGCGGGTCGAATGAGGACGGCGCAGGCAAGGTCCTCAGCCCCGGTCAGCGCACCGACGATTTGCGCTGCTTCAGCGCCGAGGACGATGGATACTGGCGCACCTACAGTCGCAATATCAATCGCCGCGGTGGCGCGCGCGATGGACTCACGGATCGGCGGAGGACAGGTCAGTACAGTTTCCACAACATGTGGCGCTTGACTAAGCGGCCTCGTGCGACGTGTCGCGGGCTGCGAATTGCCGCTATGATACCTTCTGTCTTCACGACGACGTCGCAGACGTGAGCTTTCATACCGCCCGCTACGAAGGGTACGGTCCGGGCGGCGCGGCAGTGATCGTCGATTGTTTCACCGACAACCGCGATCGGACTGCCGCAAAGCTGCGGCAGGTGTTCGCGGTTAACGGCGGCAACCTGGGTGCCCCTGACTCGGTTGCGTACCTTTTCAAATCGGTGGGGCGCATGACCTATCCGCAGGGGACGGACGCCGAGGTCCTCAGGAGGCTTGCCCTTGATATTGGAGCGGAGGATTTTGTGATGACTTCCAGCGGATCCATCGAGGTCCTGACAGACCCGCTGGAGCTCGATGCGCTGCAGGCGCGGCTGTGTGCGGAGGGTTTTGTCCCCGCCATGGTCGATGTCACCGAGCGCGCATCGATCGCGGTGCCGCTCGCCGGCGCCCTCGCCGAATCGATGCAGCGGCTTCTGAAAGCGCTGTGGCAACTGGACGACGTCCGACACGTGTACTCAAATGCCGAGATACCCCGCGAGTTCCTGGCGTCGCTTTGAGCCGTCGCCGACGGCCATCCGCACGGCGCCTGTGGCAAGCCTGCGCATTCTGGGACTCGACCCCGGATCGCGGCGCACGGGGTTCGGCGTGATCGACTGCAACGGTCCTGACAATGTCCACTTCACGCATGGTTGCATCATCGCCTCCGGAGCGAGCCTGGCGCAGCGCCTGCGCGTCATATTCGAGGGCGTGCGTGAGCTCGTCGCGATGCATTGCCCGCAGGAAGTTGCCGTGGAGCGGGTGTTCGTCAATCGCAATGCCGACAGCGCTCTCAAGCTTGGGCAAGCGCGCGGCGCAGTGCTCTCCGCAGTACCTGAGGGCCTGCCGATTTTTGAGTACGCCCCGCGCGCGATCAAACTCGCCGTGGTGGGCTTTGGCGCCGCCGAGAAAAGTCAGGTCGCCCACATGATTCGTGCGCTCTTGAGGCTCGAGGGCCACATTGCCGCGGACGCATCCGATGCGCTGGCGATCGCCGTCTGCCACGCACATTCGCGCCGCCTGCTTGAGCTGACGCGATGATCGGCTCATTGCGCGGTCGCATCGTTGCGAAGACCGCACCGCAGCTGATGATCGATGTGAGTGGCGTCGGCTATGAGCTCGAAGCGCCGATGTCGACTTTTTTCCACCTGCCGGGGATCGGGCAGGAGGTGAGCCTGCTGACGCATCTGGTGGTGCGCGAGGATGCGCACGTGCTGTTTGGATTTGCGACGCAAAATGAGCGACGCCTGTTTCGCAACCTCCTGAAGGTATCCGGCATCGGACCGAAAATCGCACTGGCACTTCTATCCGGAATCAGTGTCGAAGCCTTTGCGCAGTGCATCCTCAACAAGGACGTCGACGCCCTGGTGCGCGTACCGGGCATTGGGCGCAAGACCGCCGAGCGGCTGTTTGTGGAAATGCGCGATCGCATCGGGCCCCTCGAGGGGGTTCCGGGCCTTGCGAGCAGCGCTGACACGAGCCCTGAAGGGGAGGCCTTGAGTGCGCTCATTGGACTGGGCTACAAGCCGGCTGAGGCGGCCCGTTTGCTGAAGGTGGTGGGCCCGGGTACGCAGTCCACCGAAGAACTCATTCGCCGTGCGCTGCAGGGCGCGGCGCGTGAATAAAGGAGCTGCGAGGCCATGATGCCAGCCGAGCGCGTAATCGACGTAGCCGCAGGTCGCGAAGAAGAAGCCGTCGAGCGGGCGATTCGTCCGCGCACCCTCGCCGAATACGTCGGGCAGACGCAGGTCAAGGCGCAGCTCGAAATATTCCTAAGTGCCGCGCGGCAGCGCTCCGAGGCGCTCGATCATGTGCTCATCTTTGGGCCGCCCGGCCTTGGCAAGACGACGCTTGCCAACATCATCGCGGCGGAGCTGGGTGTCAATCTGCGCCAGACCGCAGGCCCGGTACTCGAGCGGCCGGGCGATCTTGCGGCGATTTTGACCAATCTGCAGCCGCGCGATGTGCTCTTCGTCGACGAGATCCACAGGCTCTCGCCGGTCGTTGAGGAAGTGCTCTATCCGGCGATGGAGGACTATCAGCTGGACATCATGATCGGCGAAGGTCCCGCCGCGCGCTCGATCAAGCTCAGCCTGCCGCCTTTCACGCTCGTCGGTGCGACGACGCGCGCGGGCCTGTTGACCTCGCCGCTGCGGGATCGGTTCGGCATCGTGCAGCGTCTGGAATTCTACGGTGTCGAGGAGCTCGAGCGCATCGTGACTCGGTCCGCCGCGATATTGAAGACACCCATCGATGCGGCCGGTGCGCAGCGCATCGCCGAGCGCGCGCGCGGCACGCCGCGTATTGCGAACCGGCTGTTGCGCCGGGTGCGAGACTACGCACAGGTGAAGGGCAATGGAAGCATTGATGAGGGTCTCGCGGTCGCTGCGCTTGACATGCTCGAGGTCGACCGTCAGGGCTTTGACTCGCTCGATCGGAAGCTGCTGGCGACGATCATCGATAAGTTCGATGGCGGCCCGGTTGGCATCGAAAGCATTGCCGCTGCCATCGGCGAGGAGCGCGGCACACTCGAGGATGTGATCGAGCCGTTCCTCATTCAGCAAGGCTACGTGATGCGCACCGCCCGCGGGCGCATCGCCACGCGCAGCGCCTATCTGCATCTCGGGCTGAAGCCGCCGGAGCGGCCGATGGCGAGTCTGCCGTTGTTCGAAGAAAACCGGTGAGCACATTTTCGTGGTCGGTGCGCGTTTACTGGGAGGACACCGATGGCGGCGGCGTCGTCTACTACGCGAACTACCTGAAGTACCTGGAACGTGCGCGCACCGAATGGCTGCGCTCGCTTGGGTTCTCGCAACGTGCGCTCGCGCAGGATCCGGGTATCGTGTTCACCGTCACCGATGTCAACATCCAATACCGGCGTCCCGCGCGCCTGGATGACGAACTCATCGTGAGCTGCGATGCGAAGATTGACGGCGCCGCATCAATCAGCTTCGAGCAGCGCGTCTCGCGGTACGCCGTCGATGCTGCAGAAGGCGCCGAGACCCTCGCCGTGGCGCGTGCACAGATCGTATGCGTGGATGCGCGCACCTTCAAGCCGAAGAGATTGCCACCCTTAATCAAAAATGCGCTTGGCGCGCCGGAGCTGAAATGACCCCGGACCTGTCGATCGTGCGTCTTGTCCTGCAGGCGAGCATTCCTGTGCAGGTGGTGCTGGTGCTTCTGGCATTGGCTTCGCTCACGTCGTGGGCGATCATTTTTCGCAAGCGTCGGGTGATCAGGCGGGCGCGCCGCGAAGCGGATCAGTTCGAGAACAACTTCTGGTCGGGCGGCGATCTGGCACAGCTTTATCGCGGCATTGAGTCCCGTGGAGGTGCGACCGGGATGTCGAGCATTTTCGAATTCGGCTTCCGAGAATTCGCGCGCTCCAAACAGCATGGCTCGACAACTCCTGATCAGCTTCTCGAAAGCGCCCGGCGCGCGATGCGCGTGGCGCAATTAAAGGAGATCGATCGTCTGGAGCAGAGCCTCGCGACCCTCGCAAGCGTCGGCTCGACGAGTCCGTATGTCGGGCTTTTCGGGACGGTGTGGGGAATCATGAGTGCCTTCAGCTCCCTCGGCAATGTGCAGCAGGCGACCCTTGCGATGGTGGCACCCGGTATTTCAGAAGCGCTGGTCGCAACCGCGGCGGGCCTGTTCGCGGCGATTCCCGCGGTACTCGCCTACAACCGTTATGCAGACCAGGTTGGGCGGCTGGAGATTCGTTACGATGGATTCATGGAGGAATTCTCGACGGTCTTACAGCGCCATGCGCCGCGCGGTGGCGCGGCGGGCGTATAGGAGGTCGAATCGATGGCTCAAGTGACGCGAAAACGTAAGCTTATGGGTGACATCAACGTCGTTCCCTACATTGATGTCATGCTGGTTCTGTTGATCATTTTCATGGCCACAGCGCCACTGCTGACGCAGGGCATCAAGGTGGACCTGCCGAAGGCCCAGACGGAACCTCTTAGTGCCGAATCGAATCCACTCATTCTGACCATCGATCGGACGGGCAAACTGTCTTTGAACGTCGGCAGCCATCCTGAAAATGCGCTTGATGAGGAGACGGTGGGCGCGCGCACGGCGGCGGCCATCCGCCGCAAGCCCGACATCGCGGTCCTCGTCCGTGCGGATCGGACCATTGCCTATGGACGCCTGGTCGACGCCATGGTGATTCTGCAGAAGGCCGGAGCCAAGAAGATCGGCTTTGTCACGGATCCGCCCCCTGGCCCCGCACGGCGCAGCTGAGGGCTCGGCAGCGGACCTGTATGGCCGAACGCCGGAGCGACCGCTGGGTCTCGATCGCACTGTCGCTGTTGCTGCATGCAGCCGTGGTGGGCGCGCTCGCGTGGGGCTGGTGGACCTTTCACGAACCCGCACCGACGCCCGTGCATACGCTTGCCATCGATGCGACGGTGGTCGACGGGCGCGCGCTCGCCCCCACGCCGGCGCCCGCGGTCAAGCCCCCGCCCGCGCCTAAGCCTGCGCCAGAACCCGAGCCGACCGGACCGCCTGCGCCGACCCCGGAGGAGCTCGCGCAGCGCGCCAAGGCACTCCAGGACGAGGCAGAGCACGAACAGCGTGAGCTTGAGGACAAGCGAACGGCCGAGGCGGCAGCCACCAAAGAGGCGCAGGCGAAGCGCGAGGCGGAGGAGAAGCGGCAGCAGGAGGAGAAGCGTGAGGAGGAGCAGAAGCGCCAGGCTGAAGAGAAGCGCCAGCAGGAGGAGAAGCGCAAGGTCGACGAGAAGCGGATGGCAGAAGATAAACGCAAGGCCGAAGAGCAGCGCTTGCGCGAGCAGCGCGAGGCTGAGCTTCAGCATAGCCTGCAGGCGGAGGAGCATGTGATGGCAGCCCGATCGAATGGCCAGCTTGCAAGCTGGGAGGCGCAGATTCAGGCGCGGATTCAGCGTGCCTGGCTTAAGCCCCCATCGGCAGGGAAGGGAATTGACTGTATCGTGTATGTCACCCAGGTCCCGGGAGGTGAGGTGGTAGACGTACGTCTAGGAGAATGTAACGGCGACGCATCGGTGCGCGAGTCGATTCAGGCGGCCGCCTTTCGCGCCTCGCCCCTGCCACCGCCGCCGGATCCGGCGCTCTTCGAGCGCAATCTTGAAATTCAGTTCAAACCGGTCGACTAATGCCATGACTGTTGCACATCGAATTTTTCGCCCTGCCGTGCGCGGATGCGCTTTTGTTATCTTGAGCTCGTGCGCGGCCTTGACTGCACAGGCGCAACTCAAAATCGAAATCACCTCCGGTGTGACCGATCCGATCCCGATTGCGATTGTCCCGTTTGCGCGCTCGGCGCCGGCGGACGGGGGCTTGGATGTCGCCGCCGTCATCCAGCACGATCTGGAGGGTAGCGGGCGATTTCATGCGATGCCGCGCGCGCGCATGCAGACGACGCCTTCGCGTGTCGAGAACGTGCAGCTCGCGGACTGGCGCGCGGACGGTAACGACTATGTGGTTGTCGGCCGTGTGACGCCTTTGCCGGATGGGCAGCTCGCGCTCGACTTTGACCTCGTCAATGTCCTGAACAGCCAGCGCCTGGCGAGCCAGCGCTTTACCGGTGCCCCAAGTGCATTGCGCAACGCTGCGCATCGCGCGAGCGACGCGATCTACGAGAAGATCGTGGGCGTGCGCGGCGCGTTTGCGACCCGCATCGCCTACATTGCGGTGAACGGCGCACCGCCCACGCAGGTATTTCAGCTCATCATTGCCGATGCCGACGGTGAGAATCCGCGCATGATCCTCGAGTCACGCCAGCCGCTGATGTCGCCGGCATGGTCCGCGGATGGACAGTGGCTTGCCTACGTCTCGTTTGAGAACCACCGCTCGGCGGTCTATGTCCAGGAAGTGCGCTCCGGTGAGCGTCGGCCGGTGTCGGTGCGCGCAGGAGTCAATGGCGCGCCCGCCTGGTCTCCGGACGGACACAAGCTCGCATTGACGCTCGGCGGTACCGGCGGTAATCCGGACATCTATGTGCTCGATCTTGCGACTCAGAACCTGACGCGCGTAACCGATGATCCCGCCATTGACACAGAGGCTGCGTGGGCGCCGGATGGCACGGCCCTGTACTTCACTTCGGATCGCGCGGGCGGTCCGCAGATCTATGAAATAGGATTGCAAAGCGGCGCGCGGCCGAAACGGATAACCTTCGAAGGGACTTACAATGCGCGCCCACGCGTCTCGGCGGATGGCAAGCAGCTCGCCATGGTCACGCTCGATCAGGGCAATTATCGCATCGCCGTGCAGGACCTGCAGAGCGGGGCGGTGCGCGTCTTATCCCGCGGGCGCCTGGACACCTCGCCAAGCTTCGCGCCCAACAGCGCCGCTTTGATCTATTCTGAGCAGGAAGGTGATCGCGGCGTGCTCGCGACGGTTGCGGTGGATGGTCTCACCGGCCAGCGGTTGAAGTCCGATTTGGGAGAAGTTCGGGAACCGGTATGGGGTCCCTTTCTCCAACAGTGAAATCTTAGGCCGTAAGCGCGGTCGTGAAATGGGGAGCGAATATTATGCGTCGAACAGTTTTAATCTTGATGGTTGCCGCGGCGTTGGGTCTTGCTGCCTGCGGGAGTAAGGCCAAAAAGCCCGAAGGCCCGGCGGGAGGAACCGTTGCCGGCGCGCAGACCTCCGGCGCCGATGCGGCTTCTGCGGCCGGGGGCAACGAGGAGGGTGCCGCGGCCCCTGGCCCCATGGGTGGCACGCTTGCGCGCCGTATCATTTACTTTGACTTCGATAAGAGCGAGATCCGCCCGGACGGAGCGGAAATCGTCTCTGCCCACGCGAAATACCTGGCCGCCAATCCAACCGTGCGCGTGCGCCTGGAAGGCCACACTGATGAACGGGGTTCGCGCGAGTACAACATCGGATTAGGCGAACGGCGCGCCCAATCGGTGCGCCGCGCGCTCCTGTTGCAGGGGGCCACCGAGAACCAGCTGTCCACCGTCAGCTACGGCGCGGAGCGGCCCGCCGCGGCCGGCAGCACTGAGGCTGCCTGGACTCAGAATCGACGGGTCGAGATTGTCTATCTCAAATAGAGGGAGTGCTCCATGCTGAAACCGGGTGCAATCTGCCTCGCGCTGCTACTCGCCGGCTGTTCGCTTACCCGTTCCGAGGAAGATCCGGTACAGGTGAAACTCAATGATATCGACGCGCGCCTGACGCGTCTTGAGCGGGTACTGTCGAATCAGAGTCTCCTTGAGATGGCGCAGCACCTTGATGCCGTTCAGGCGGATGTGCGCACGCTTCGCGGGCAAGTTGACGAGTTGCAGAACGGCGCTGACACGCTGCGCAAGCAGCAGCGCGATCTGTATGCGGATCTCGACCGGCGTATGGCCGAGCACAGCCCGGCAGCTGCTGCGTCCACTGCGCCGGCAAGCGCCCCATCGGGCGCGGCAACCCCGGATCAGGCGGCCTACATTCAGCCATTCGAGGCACTGAAGAGCGGCAACTACGCAGCCTCAATCGCAGGGTTTAAACAGTATCTTCAAAACTATCCCAAGAGCGACCTCGCCGACAATGCGCAATACTGGCTGGGTGAGGCGTATTACGTCACGCGGGATTACAACAATGCCGCGACTGCATTTGCCGCCGTCGGTACGCAGTGGCCGAACTCGCGTAAAGCCCCGGATGCTTTGCTTAAACTGGGTTTTACGCAGTTTGAGTTGAAGCGCTTCGACGACGCGCGGGTGACGCTTGCCCAGGTGACACAGCGTTTTCCGGATAGCGAAGCGGCAAAGCTCGCTGCTGATCGCCTCAAGCGGATGCCGGCCAACGCCCAATAGCGCCCCGCAACCCGAGGGCACATGTCTCGCCTTAAGCTTACGGAAATCTTCTATTCGCTGCAGGGAGAGGCGGACACCGCGGGCATTCCGACCACTTTTGTCAGACTGACCGGCTGCCCGCTGCGCTGCCAATACTGCGACACGGCGTACGCCTTCCACGGCGGGCAGTGGTGGGAGTTCGCCGGGATTCTCGAGCGCGTCCAGGGGTATGGCGCGCGTCACGTTTGCGTGACCGGCGGTGAGCCTCTCGCGCAGAAGAGCTGCGTTGAACTTCTGAGCGAACTGTGCGCGGCAGGATACCGGGTGTCGCTTGAGACGAGCGGCGCGATGGCACTCGCCGGCATTGATCCGCGCGTCGTGCTGGTCGTTGATGTGAAGACGCCCGGTTCCGGGGAGGAGTCACGTAACCGCTACGAAGAACTTGGCGGTCTCACGCAGAAGGATCTCGTCAAGTTCGTGATCTGCAACCGCGCCGACTATGACTGGAGCGCCGCGAAGGTGCGCGAGTTGTCGCTTGATTCGCGCTGCAATGTGCTTTTTTCTCCCAGCCACGAACAACTGCCGGCGCGCGAGCTCGCCGATTGGGTGCTCGAGGATCGCTTGCCGGTGCGCTTTCAGATCCAGTTACACAAATATCTGTGGGGCAATGTCCCCGGCAGGTAGTCATCGTCCATGCCAGCGCATTACGCACCTTAGAAGCGAGCTTGAAAAAAACCGCCGTCATCCTTCTCTCAGGTGGTCTCGACTCGGCCACCACGCTTGCGCTTGCCCGGGAGCAGGGCTTCGACTGCTACGCGCTGTCCGTCGCCTACGGGCAGCGGCATTCCTCGGAACTTGAGGCGGCCGGCCGCGTCGCGCGTTCGCTCGGGGCGCTCGAACATCGCATCATGCAC
>Ga0302325_10031424_pt1 | contig 10924 bp, 12 predicted proteins | sample Palsa_T0_2_FD_201948 | JGI IMG/M metagenome (GOLD analysis project Ga0302325, IMG submission 201948) | Peat permafrost microbial communities from Stordalen Mire near Abisko, Sweden - Palsa_T0_2 | ecosystem: Environmental > Terrestrial > Soil > Palsa > Peat permafrost | place: Sweden: Abisko... | reverse complement strand
GGGATTGGTTGGTAGCTTCATGTGGGCAGAAAATTAATTCATTATTAACTGGTTTCTTTCAATATTTAGAGAATCGTAAACCATAGATGTTTTGCTACATATAGATTTGATGTACCAAAAGTTTCGGAGGCGTCGACAACACCTTCAAAGTCAACAATAAATCCCAATCAGCCTCCTCAAGATTTTAGCACAGACTCATGTCCAAACTTCTCGGCGGATATCTTAATCGGTCATTTCATCCGCGCACCGAAACCCCAAAAAGGATTTCTTGTTCAAGTCGTGACTTTGTTGCACCTCGCATCGGCGGCCGACAGTACTGTATGATGTTACGCAGCCGGAGAGAGATTTTGGTTTCAGTCGGTCAGATTACAAGACCGTCTTACAGAGAGTTTTGCCAGATCCTGATATTATCAGCCGCATGCAGGACCTATTTCCATCACTTCTCAATTTTTCAATTCTTATGATCTCCAAAGTCATGTGTACAGCTAACCGAATTCATCATTGTCATTCACCGTCGAGCTCTCGTACCCGAATTTTTCCTCACTTGAGATATTCATCTTATGATCTAGGAATAATCGCTCAGAAGTTTAAAAGGATTAGAGTAAAGAGAGGAGGCGCTAAAAATGCAGTGCTACAATGTTCTTCGAGATATGACCATCCTCTAAACATTGTCGCTGGACTCAAAGTGATTAGCCCGCGCCAGCAAGTGTCAACCGATAAGTGCTTAAAGTCGCCTTTCTCTCATTCGTCATCTTAGAAGTCAAGGTACCTGTAATATCAGCCATTAGTTCTCGTAGTTCTTGCATGGACGTCTCACCGATTGCACTGTCACCGTTCTCGTCATCACCGTTGTTGATGTCAATGTAGTCGTTCTATCACCACGCAACGTCAGGAACTCCTCTTTATTACGGGCCAACCACGGGAGCTAGACTAACATTTCAGGAGTGGGAGTTACAGAATTCAGAGTGAGCGTGATGGTCTTCGCGGGCAACGTGCTCGTAACTGTGAGATTTCGAATTAAAGTCGATATCGGTAGAATGGTTGAGATCGAAGTCATGTTCTTCGGGGTCATCGACGAGTAAATTATTTCGGTAGATATAGATAACGGACCTGCGCCTACTATTATGCTTTCGGTTGGGCCGAGAAGAAGCACGGCAGGCTAGAAGGTCAGCGTCGTTCATTGGGGATGGATGGATGAACCTCACCGAAGCAAAAGTTGTCCATATGATCAGAGTACTGGTTGTGATCACGGGGACGTGTTCGATGTAGACAGCCCAGACTTCTTGTATCGTGGTGCAGCTTGAAGGACCGGTAAAATCATATTCGCAGACCAGAACCGTAATATTCGAGGGTGTATTCGCTGCTAATGACTGCCATGGAGCAATATAAAAAGATACAAGGCTCTGAACGTAGGTTGTGACAGATGGTGAAACATTTGGAGCAGGCGTCGTAGTAGCCGTCAGAGTCGCCGTGACTATAGAGTAGCTGCTTTGCGTTGAGAACGTGATGTTTTGGCTACAATCACTGATCGTAGCTTGGGTGAAAGCGTAGGTCAACACTGTGGAGCAGGTAGTGGTGACAATCTTCTTAAAAACTATTGAACAAGATGCTTTTTGCAACCCAGGAGTGTTGCACACCTCGTATAGTGGGATGATGGAGCTGACAGCCATGCCTTGAGAGGCCAGTGTTGGCTCTATAACTCTCGGAGTCGGCACAGAGAAGGTGTATGATTGAGATGGAGATGAGCTTGAAGCAAATAAGCTTGCAACAAAAGCTTCGGGCTGCCATGCTTGCGATTGATCAGATGTATTAGCGCGACGGAGCCAGGATGCTTCTGAAGGCGAGACGCACAGCGTCCATACAAAAAAATAGAATGGAAAGAGTATTGATGATGCCATTTTGCTCTTCGAGAGCTGGAACAAAATCAGAAGTTGGTGGAAAAGACAGTGTTAATAAGCAGCGCTTAAAGGGAAAGAATAAAATGCGCCACGTAGTTATATATACGTGCTTTCCCATTCGTGCCGCGCTCAGAACTCGAGGAAGCAGGTATGCGCGCAATGTCGAGGAATGTATCAACGAACTCTAGAGCCCAGCCTCTTGATGTTGATTCTCTTTGAAACATCTTTGGGAAACGCTATTTCCTCTGCTTTTGAGTGCGGATGCAATCATCAAGAAATCGTTGAAGACAGGTAAAGAGACAAGTGAAAAGCAAGCTTTCTCGAGAATGCTCACAAAAGAGATCCAAATGACACATCTTGGTCACCGTACAACCACAACTTCCATCAACAGACACTTTCTCTTCCAACCCTTGGACTAAACAAATATCGAATTCCTCTGCTTTCTCCAGCCACCCGTTTCAGATCCTCTTCTTATCATTCCATGGCGCCCTCAAAGAAGCATTCCATTACCAAGTCAGCCACCTCAAAACCTCCCGTCTCAGCCCCTCCCACCCCACCAAACTGGCCCGCCTTCCGCCCTCTCGTCCCTCCCTCAGATCTCTCTCTAGAAACACTTCTTCCCTCGCAGATCGTCCTCATCCGGAACTTCTGGACTGGAAAGTTGTGTAAAGATTATGTTTCATTTTTGAAGACGTTGCCGCTCGTGACGACCCCAGGGAAGCCTAAGAAGGGCGATGCCGTCAGAGTTAATGACCGGTTTCAGATCAATGATGAGGGATTTGCGAAGAGGTTGTGGGAGGAGACTGGGTTGAAGGGCCTTATTCTGGGAGAAGGGGAGAGTGCTGATGAGGATGGGGAAGGGATGAGTGAGAGTGAGAGGGAGGAGTTATGGTATGCTTTATATCTCCTGAAGCTCAAAAAATTGGCTGAAAAAACAAAGGGCAGGTGAGGTAGTAGGTCTAAATCCTTCGATACGCATCTATCGGTACTCGAAAGGGCAGTTCTTTGATTGTCATTGTGAGTAATGTCTTCCTCACGTGATATCAAACCTCTAACATTACATTCTTCAGACGACGAATCAAATCATCTTTCTCTTTCTAATATACCTGTGAAAACAACTTGGACTCTCCTTCTCTATCTCACATCCCCGTCAACAGGTTGTCAAGGTGGAGAGACAGTGTTCTATCCAGATGAGATAGTCATCCCGGGCAAGAAGAACATGGTTGAGGAGCCAATCGTTGTGGTATTAGAAACGGGGATGTTACTGTTGCATAAGCATGGAAATGATTGCATGTTGGTAAGTAATGTTTAATTATTTCTGGATTTTGAGTTAGTTGGCCGTAGACTAACGAAATTATAGCACGAAGGGAGAGAAGTCACCGATGGGGAGAAGTGGGTTATCCGAACGGATCTTTGTGTGAAGAAAGAGAAGTCCAGATTCGCGGATTAGAGACTCAAGTATTGCTATAATTCTCGCAGATAAAAAATCTTGATACCATTTAAGAAATCCTCATCCATAATTCATCGATGCACAATTTCATTGGCCTGCAATCCTTCCACCCGATTAGGTCATACAATTGTAATAGTCTGCGTCTTGCAATCATTCAGCCAGGCCACCTGCTCTTGGTATCGATCGAATTCAGCTTTGAAATCATAGATATCCTTCCTCATTAAGAGAAACTCAAAGACTCCAAGACGAGTATACTCCAATTCATTGTTGCGTCGCAGCAAAAGCCCCATGGGAGGTCTGCTCTGAACGACGACATCCGGTTGACTTCTTCTCTCGATTATCTTGAGAAGAAATACGGGGATGTGATCGGCGTCAGCCGTGCTGAATTCTTCTTCGATAGCATCGGGCCTCACTTTTATCCGGAGGCAAGAATCGCTATCTCTATCATTGGGACGCCGAAGAACCTTCCATTGTGACAGCTTCGAAGGGTCGTGGGGATGCATCCAACGTGCTGCTTTCAATTTTCCTGTAAGGACAAGCTTGCCCGATTCTACTGCCCCAAATTTGGCGTCATATTGGTCCAAGTCACTTTTCACGGGTTGGATATCGACACTGAGGACGGAGAATTGAGGGTCGACTGAATCGGAGGGTTCTTCGGGAAGGAATGTAATCGGATCATTGATGGCAGCCCATGACCAGGATGGCGCTTGGTATACTCGAGGTCTTCGAAGCAAAAGCTTCTCATCCCCGTCAAGTACCCAGAATAGTTCAGCGATCAAGGCAGACTTCCATAGTCCAGCACAGTACTCATCAGCCAGTATTCTCGAGAACCCCATCGCTACCCCCGAAATGGCGGGTAGACGATCCGTCGGTAAAGTCAACGTAAGTTTTGTATACCGCTTCAATATACTTTTCCATCTCTGTAGCCCAGATATCCCGGATGCATCACTAAAAGAGGATCCCCAAAACGAAATGGCATCTAATGCCTTTCTGAAAATCATGTCAGATCTTCCACTCTCGTTCTCAACACCTAGTCTCAGGCCATCAGTTTGTGTTCCATCTTCATGCATACAAATCCAACGTGTTTGAAGAGAGCCATATTCGATGACTCGGGAGGATAGCAATCTTTCTTGGAGGGCCCAACCTCTTTTGCTCAATGGCTCCATTGATCCTTCTTTGACCTCTGGGACAAGGCGAATTGACCCTTTTTCTCCATTCTGGCAGCAATAGGAAAACTCGAGGATTGGGTACGGACTGTCTTGGTTCAATGGCCGTCTGCTCTGCAAGAATCCTTCTTGAACGCTAGAGGCTCGTGAAGCACTGATAGTCACCCTTGCTTGGCTGTAGATTGACGGCATCTGCCCTATCTCAAACGTCTTGTCTTGGCGGTCGTTTTGTATAATACACAGTGAATCGACCCAGAGGTATCGAAGTCCTAATTTTGAAGCCACAGTGATAGCATCTTGGATAGTTTTCGGTAATCCCGTATAGTTGATGCGTATTAGATGTTGGTTGATATTCCGGGAGGTCGTTGTGATCGGTTGCTCGCCTCCCCAGCAATAACTCAAAGCTGCGTATGGCGCAAAGTCTCGTCCGAAAGTCTCACGAAGCCTTAGACGAGGATATGTTTGATCATGGAAGTGCTCGATCTCAAGTAGCCTCGTCGGCATGAAATCACCCCTCGGCTTTGCACACTGTGTGTGGCTCTCTAAGCAGGTCTTCAGCCAGTTTTGGGCCATTGAATGGCTTTGCTCACTGCCTGGGAATAGATTCATAGGCCGTACAGGGATTTCTCCAGCGGCACTGTGGACTAGGCTGCGTAAGCATCTGCTCTAGACCAGGAGGTAGAAGCAACTTCACCATCGTCAACAATAGCAAGAAACTCCTGCTTCCCAAATGCTGTCGGGTTAAAGGAAAATGTAGCGCCAATTTTCAGACCATGATCAGTTTTCACATCTGTCATTGCACAACCAAACTGCCAAGCGCCATCCCATGTACGACTGGCTGCGAGGTATTCTCCTTCGGCCTTATCAACAAGCCACAAAAGTGGGCAGAGTTTGCATGCTACAGCCTCACTCTCTGCTAGTCTCATTTCGGTGGTTGTAATGTCAAATATGATCATGTTTGGAGGCGCTATGAAAACATCCCCAAAACTTCTCAAACTGGCTAATATGCGGCTGCTGGGCTTCCCAGCTAAAGCTAGGACCGCGTCCTCGAATCTGCCCTCGAGTTTGTTGTAAATGAAGCTCCGTTCGTGCGCCAGCGGTTGAAAAAACGATATCCTTTGACAGATCTGACAGCAGGGCGAAAGATATTCCCCTTCATTAACTCGATAATCTCCTCCTTTATCATTTCGATGATCTCTGCCTTGCTTGCTCCGGTAAAGTCCAGAGGAGAACGACGCGTACAAGCCAGATGCTGAGCTTGCTGTATCAAGGAGTCCACTTGCTCCATTTTTGCGTAGTTGTCACAAGATTTATAAGGCTGATCACAACGGCTTCATTCGGAACCTGCTCGGGGCAAATGTACAAAAGAAAAAGAAACGGAGGTGTTGCCCGGGAACAATGCTGCCCACGTTTCATGAAGCGCCACAAAAACAGCCACTCAGCTGACATAGCCTTGGTTATTCCTTGGCAGAACACAGTTGACAGTCAAATTATGGGTGTGAAGGAATGGGTTGCTGACCGAGTTTCCATCGAGAAAGAGAATTCCAAGTGGCAGAAGTGGAAGGAACGAGTTTCTTGCACGTGCTCAAGCGTCTCATCCAGTCCCAAATGTCCACCAGATTTATGCAAGTAATAATAAAATATTCTCTTGTCTAATTTAAGATCTAACAGGTTCGTGGATTGGGTGATGCAAGCGCTTGTGTTCATGCTGTAAAATCTGGGATACAAGGACCTTTCATTGCCAAGCTGCTGCATTCTAGAGGGACAAAAGGATTCGAAACCAACTCTTTCTTTAAAGGGCGACACCATCCTCGATAACCCAGAAAACATTTTGTTTCTTCGATACCACACTGATATCGTCGATGGTGGATTGTCGAGGAACCATGCAGGAATAAATCGCGCCGAGACGCTGCTGATAAGGAGACGTGTACGAGCTGCGGAGCATATGATGAGGGTGGTTAGCCAACACTTGTTTCGTGTGTCTTGCGGTCTCAGAGCGTCTGGTGGCACTTGAGAGAAGTAGAATGGTGGTTGAAAGAGGAAATTTAGGAGGTTGCTTTAAGCAGATGATGAGACAGCAAAACTGATAGGAAGATGTAAAACCTCGAAGGCTTCAGAATATGAGAACATGATACCAAGACCAATCTATTTGAGAGACTTCAGTTCGTGTTTCTAAAAAATATATAATGTTCTAAGGGGAGCGTTAAACCTATATTTTGTCGGTATTGAACGGAGCCCGTGTTACTTCAACTTATCGAATCCAGAGACTAAGACTCCATACGACGATCTAAAAATAATCAGTAGAGATCGACAGATTCGCCACGCTGTGATGATTGTCGCATGGGATGTCTGAGAAGCGCGGCTTTGAAAAGGAAAGAGCGATTTAAGCGATCCACCAAACGGCCTGAGCAACGCAGAAAGCAAAAAGAATTAACTTGATCCCTGAAAGTGATCCTCCAATGGAGATTCCCTGGAAGCGTAACGTAAGGACTCCAGGAAGGAACGGAGGGTATTTCGTTGTTATTGGCCAAGAGCAAGTGGTGATGCTTTCACCAACAGCAATATCCACCATCAACGACCTTTTAACGCCTGTCAGTGATTGCAGTGCAGTGAGAGATTTGGGGTGGCGTGCGCGTACGATGTCACTTCCATTGAGGTAGGAGCTTGCATCACTGGCCATCCACACAATAGTTCCCTGCAGCTCGTATGGGCGTGCAAGTCGTCCCATCGGAATATCCTTCACCCACCCGGCCTCGATATGACGGCCCTCTTTTGCAAGAAGATCGATGATCAAGTCGGTTTTCATGTATCCGGGACAGAGACTATTAACTCGGATTCCTTTTGGTCCCCACTGCAGGCAAGTCAGAGGCCGAGCTGTTTTAAAGTGAGCATATCAGAACAGACCTCTGTTGCAAGACTTCTTCCGAGTAATGAGACGGCTGCTTTAGACTATTATACGTATTGATCATGATCAGCAGTCATAAGTCAACAACATTAGACGTGGAACAATCATACCGCATTGTAGGCTGCTTGTTTTTGTGGGCGAACGCAGATGATAGAGCTCATGCTGGACACCAATATTAGATTGCCTTTCATCTCGTTGTCTATCCAGTGTCTCCCCGCCTCTTTCGCAAAAAGAAAGCTCCCGTGCACATTAACGTCAAACATTTTAAGCCAGCGAGAATATTCGTAGTTCTCGGCCTCGAAATTCTCGACAATCCCAGCAGCAGTCACGACAACATCGACCTTGCCAAAGTCCTTCACAACCGATTCCCATGTCTGCTTGACTTGTTCTTCGGATGTGACATCGCAGGCATATGCTCGTAATTCTGGAGTATAGGAGGATGGTGTCGACGATTGTGAGGCAACGTGCTCGGTGATGTGCTTAATTGACGATTGTCCGGCTTGTAGGGAGAGGTCGACGCATGCTCCTTGAGCACCACTTAGAGCAAAAGCTGTCAAGAATTCCTTTCCCAGGCCTCGAGCTGCGCCAGTCACCAAGCACGTCTTTCCTTCGAGGGAGAATGATGAGAGAGTCATCAGAGTTCGCCGATGTCTTGTGGTAGCAATGGGCGTCAGCATTGATCTGCCAACCAGGCTGCGACGAGCCATTTGTGACAATAGAGATGCCATGATACAGTAATAACAACAGTATATGTAGAACGTTGAAGCTATCCGACTGCAATCGGTTTCAAAGAAGTCAATTGTTGAGGATGAGCAGCTCCGTACTGGGTCAAAGCTGTTTCATATTACCCCGCCACACCTTCCCTTGAAGGGTGGCAGAAGATGGGGGAGAGAGAGGGATAAGCATCGTGAGATTGGTGGGTGGCGGGGTGTTGTCTCATGGAATGGTGGCTGCTTACGGTTCAAAGAGGTAGGGCAAAGTATTTGTGCGGGGAGAGCTCCGCTGACATCGCTAAACCTGCCTAACGAGGTAAAGAGGTAACCCCAAATGGCACCAGTCACTGTAGATGTGTGTCTGAGAAACAATGACTTCGAAAGCCAGACCATTCTGCCTATTCTCAGGGGAAACTAATCATCACTGCAGAGCATTAGGTTATGACTCTGGTTCCTCAATCGCTGGATTTCCATTATTACCATATCAAACCTTCCTGTCCACCAGTTCAAAACCAAAACCAAGAACATCTGATAGGAACTACTAAATTCTCGTTCATCTTTTATTGCAATACAAGATTGCATTCACTAAAAATGCCCCAATCTATCTGTAATCTATGAAACTCAACCCTCAACCCTGGATATATTGCTTGCCAAACCGGTCATAGAGTCCTTATTTTGGCATAACCTGCTCTCCATTTATGAGGCATATCAAGCACTTGCTTGCATACCCATTGATGCCACTTTTCAAACGAGAGGCGCTTCTCACCTCGACATAAATGCTCTTTGAATCAAGTTGGCACACTTTAGCGCATGAGTTTCCTGCAGGAGCCGTAGGTTGACCATAAGAATGAGGCGACTAGGAGGCAAAGATGAATTTCGGTTCGCCTTCTGGTCGAAGGAAAACAATTGCCCCACTGTAATAGCAAATCCAGTCAAGGTCCACTCGGCTGTGGGTTCAGATGTCCGACAGCACCGTGGCCTCGCTCACCTAGTCCTCCCGGCCGCAGTATTGGGCCATGAGGTCCTGCAGAAGGCTCGCTCTCCCCCTTCCCGTCATCGACGCGAACTCCCAAGGCACCATCCCGATTTGCTCTCCATACACCACCTTCCTCTCCACCAAACTCCTCCTTTTTCCACACTTCAACCTTTGCCTTGCATTCTTCCAATGCTTCTTCGCCAGCTCTCCATGCCGCTTGACGATGAGGCGAAGATACTGTAATCAAAATGCTCTCCTCGCCGATAGGAACGATACCCAATCGATGGATCATTGCAATCGACGTCAACTCGTGCTTCTCTAGGACGGATTTGCAGATTGTGAGCATTGTTTGGAGAGCTCGGGGTTCGTAGGAAGTATACTGGAGTTCTTTTACTGGTTTCCCAGCAAAATTATCACGCGTTGTCCCTTGACAACATCAATTACTTGACCTTAATTGGGGGATGGGTGGACTTTACCAGCGAACAGTACAATTGCTCCAGCCTTCGGGCTCCGAACACGGTCTATCATTGACGCCGAATCAAGGTGATCGTGTGTGAGAGCGACATAACAATTACCTTCTTGCAATTCTTTTGCCATGATGGTTTCACGTGGATGGTTAATGAAGATGATGAATGTCCGGTTGTTTAAAATTCCGCGTTATTCAGATAATCACGTGACTAACGATATCCATTCTTTGCAATCCCGAGGTCGACTTCCCCCCTCGCATGCCAACAACAAAACACTTCCACAAACTTGCCAGCAAATTTCTCATGATGAGCACCAACCGCCCAACCCGGCCGTCCTCTGGGGTTGAGCCAGATATGTACGACGATCGGCCATATGCAGACGATTATTATCGCGGCTCGGCACAAAGCTACCAGATCTCGAGGAAGGGTAATCGATAGCTGGAGAAAGAGCCTCACTTGAACCTTTACTAATATTCGATGTCTCAAGATAATCCGAGAACACCACCGCGAGGACCTGCAGGCGAAAGAGGATATGATTCTGCACATTCGGAGAAGCGCCACTGGGAGGACAAGCATGACAGTAGAGACCGTGGATATGAACGTTCGAGGTCGCCACGTAGAGAGGGCAGAGGACGATACACCGATCGAGACAGAGAGGGATACCAATCTCCACGCCGGGATAGAAGTCGAAGTCGCTCACCCTACTATGGAGCTCCGCCGAATCGAAATGTCATACTTGATGGAATCCCTCTGCACATGACACAGGAAGACGTTGGCCGCCCCATTCCTACCCTTTGGCGCATTCTACCACCACCAGATTGCCTCATTTTATCCTAAGTGTTTATTGAAGAAAGCATGGAACTCTGGCTAAGCATAGGGGTTGGCCACTGTGGCCTTTCTCTGGGATTTACAGATTTTAAATGAACTTCAACATAGTCTTCGTCTTGAGGGCCTAGAAGAAATAAGGTTGATCAAGGACAAACGCACAGGTATGGATTACATCGTCAGTCAATTTTCAGGCTTCTCTGATTTGAAGTGCTTCACAGGTCAATCTCGAGGCTTTGCGTTCGCTCAGTTCGTAAGCATTTCCGATGCCAGACGATTTCTTGATCGAAATTACCCATCGATGCTACTTCATGGCACATATGACCCAAATAATGCAGCTCCTGCAGAGCCAGCAAAGGTTCGGATAGCCTACAGCCGGGAAAGAGACGACAAAGACAGAGCAGGAAAGAATGACGATGACTGGAAGTGTGATGTGGTATGTTCTATTATATCATTAGCGCAAGCTGGGCTAATGTGATTTAGTGCTACCTATCCAACTTCTCTACTCGAAATCTATGCTTTCG
>Ga0302325_10031423_pt1 | contig 10924 bp, 12 predicted proteins | sample Palsa_T0_2_FD_201948 | JGI IMG/M metagenome (GOLD analysis project Ga0302325, IMG submission 201948) | Peat permafrost microbial communities from Stordalen Mire near Abisko, Sweden - Palsa_T0_2 | ecosystem: Environmental > Terrestrial > Soil > Palsa > Peat permafrost | place: Sweden: Abisko... | reverse complement strand
TCGGCCTCATTAAACCCGCACTTCGGAGTATTGAGAAAATATCTGCCATTCTTCTCAGTTTCTTCTTCGCGTCACCATCTTCGAGACAACCTTCCATTCATCAACGTCACCAATCAACCTTAAAACCGCGATTTGGACGCGATCTAAGGCTTTGAAGGCTGTCTTCTTCCTTGGAGACGATTCGGCAACACTTTCAACCACCCGAAGCTTTGACTGTTGTTTCCCAACCTTGGAGGCAACACTACAAACCCCTGAGTCTTTCAGAGTTTTCTCCTTACCTAGGGAGGCAATCCGGTGATAATTTCAGCCACTTGTCAATATAACACTCCCAGGAGACGATTCAGCGATACTTTCAATCAGCTTTCAAACATAACACACTCAGAGAGACGATTCGGCGACACCTTTCAATCACCTGTCAACATAAAGCATCCATAGGAATTTGTCTTGTGTTGTCCAAAGGCTCTGAACTGAGGGTATTGTTCGGGTTGTAACGCGAAAGCACAGAACCAGGAGAGACTATATGAATTGAATAACTCACTAAGGTTTGATTGATGTTTCCTGATCCCCTTTCAGCAAATTGGCTAACCTCGTTCTTTATAGTCTTATCTAAATAGAGTTCGCGTCTTGGTTCAAGCCATGGCGTCTAGATCTCATCTTCTACCCAAGGAGCAGGGGATCTCCTCTGAGGACCATGATATTCAAGATGTTGCTCTGCCAGAGCAAAGAGCTCAGCCGACATCCCCTGTTTTCGCTCAACGAAAGCAGCCAACAGAAGTCTCATCCTTTCCCTACTTTGAGTCTGAAAATTCGGAAAGTCCTCAGGAGACGACGCATCCCGAAAGACCTCCTTTCCGGGCACTTTTCAGTGACCTCGAAAAAGCAGTCACCTGTATTCGATCTGGCTCGGCCAGAGAGAAGACTAGTCCAGACTCGCCTCATTTGGGTGAGGACGACCGGCCTGGCATCCAGCCTGTCGATCTTGCTACCCACGGGTCTCCAACTCTCTCCAAGGCTGCTCGTTTGTCCCAGTCAATGAGCTTGGAACTGGAGACCACCAACATTCCAGATTCTCCACAGCGGCCTACTCAATCTCGAGAGCTCGATAAGGGATGGAGTCCAATCCGGCGAACTTTAGCAGCATTCTCGTCCTCGTTTAGCGGACCTTCTTCATCTGAGGCTGCATTGGACTCTCGACCTGCACTTGATCCTCTGTCGCCATCTAAGAGGAGAACCTCTGCACGCCTATCAGATCTGTTCTACGGCAAGGGGAAATCGACGCCTGTATTGCCTACACATGCTGGAGAGACAACTGGCCATTGGTCAAGAATCCGAAGTCGTCTTCCACAACATTCTCTACAAGAAGGAAGCACAATTGACAACATCCTCCGACAGTATAAGAATTCTGATGCCGGAAGTTATGACTCCCCCAATCGCCCTATGGCTGCCTTTGACCGAAACCTTTCAGATGTAACGGACAATAGCTTCTTGTCTGAAGATCACGACGTTGGTGAAGAAGGTTACGCATCTCAACACAACACTTTACCAAGGTCAGCTGCGCAAAACAACCTTTCGTCAGCAGAAACTGCTTCAAATGAACAGGATGCAAATGATCTGGCCGATATTACTGAGATTCGGTCAGACTATAACCCACGCCGGAAGCGTCCATCTCTTAGGTTTGCGTCCAGTCATGAGCTCTCTCAGAGCGACCTGTCAAGACTACCTCTCGAACAAGCTATCATGGAGTTGCGCCGTGTAAGCAATGTAAGCCTTTCAAGCCAAGATTCGAACTCTACAATCCGTGGTCAGACGGAGAACCAAGAGTTGCCCTGCAAGTCTCCAAATCGTGGTAACCAAGAGCATCACTCAACCAATGGCAAGTCTCCAGTAAGAGCGTATCTTCCGCAATCCAGCCATTGCCAGCCAATGAGCGGATCGTCTTCTGAAGTCATTTCAATTGATGAAGAAACTCGACGCTTGGCTCAGACCGTGTTGTGCTACAATGAAGCATCAATCGATCCGGAGTGGAATGCCAAAGATACAAATGGCCCACACGTTAGATCGGGTCATGCGAATCCCGGCACAACTTTACCGCAACCAGAAAATGATGCTGAGGATTGGGAGACAGTGGTGTCGGAGGCACCTCGTTGGGGTTGCTCTCTTTCTCGTTGTGGCCATGGTCACGGTGTTCATCAGACCTCCAGCAGCATTGCGGAGTCTTCGGACGCTGGTACACAAAGTAGCTTCGAGCAGATGAGCCGATTAGGGTCGACTGAGCGCATTATTCAGCACCCAGGAAATATCGATAGAAATCGAGAATTGCGCCAGCTTAACCTAAAACATGGCAAGATGCCAGTCATGGCGCCTAAGTTTGGCGATCATCGAGTCAACGGGTACGCAGCAGATTCAATGAGAACTCGCCCAGTCCAATTGTACACCACGCCGTCTCCCCTTGGTGAGTCTCACAAGAATCCGTTTGCTGGCAAAGCTCCGAAACTCTTTACTCCAAAGTCTCGGCGACCAACGGGAATGCCTCAGGATAGAGAGAATAGGAATCCATTCTCACCCTCCTCGTCAAGCACGGCAACAATTGGCAATGCACTATATCCACGGGCACTTAGACTTACTCCGAGGATGGCTCGTGCCAATCGGTTTAGATACAGACAAGAGGAGACCGAGGTTGATTACAACTCTATTTTGTCTACTCAGAGCTCGATGGCTACCAACAGCCCCCGACACCTCGGAAACAGTCGCAATCAAGATGACTGGGACTACCAGAGCAGTTTTGCTCGACCGGGCCAATATCAACACCGCCGAGGAAACGTTAAGACTGCCAACAATCAGCTTCCACTCAACCAAGCGGACGGTTTTGGTGAGGTCGATACGTCTGCTGTCAACCAAGGAGGTCTTACTAGAGATCTTGAGCAACAAAGACATCGTCCAACTCAAATGCGTGTTCCAGTCTCTCCTGAACCAACACTCACACCTCGACCGGCTTATCTTTTCGACATTGAGGACCCTGATTACCAAGCCGAGGAAGATCCTAGACAAGAGAGGATCTCTAATATTTGTCTCTGGTCCATTCAAATCTTTCCTCCGTTCAACGTTCTATTTGCAGCCGGCGCTTTCGATATCCTGATGATGTTGTTCACTTGTGGTAAGATTCGCAAGTTCAGCGACAGCAAGAAACGAACTGCTCGCTTTATTGCCATTCTCTGGGTCGCCTTGTGCATCCTAGGTTCTCTCATCTTTGGTGTTTCTCGGCTTGTACCGCGTTAATCGTGCCCTGTCGATAACACTGGAGAGTGCAACATTGACCTGAGTTTCGCAATTCATTAAGTTTCGGATGAGGGGAATGTCCACTGTACAATAATGTATGATTTTTACGGCAAAAGAATTGTGATGCAGCATAACTGCATTACAACGGAGGCGTAAAGGGACCATGTGGTCTCTGCAAATGCTTCTACGTCTGTTCTGAATGCGAGAATGCGAACAGAACATGGTGTAATCACAACGAGGATACGATAATGGACTTGGAAGCAAAAAGGGAGTATCAGATCCTATAAATGCTTCTATACATACGATATTATGATGAGTGGACGGACTCCTGTAACGATAGTATACAATGAAAAGCCAAAAAAACAAACAAAAAAGTTTGTTCGCTTGCTTGGTGATGTGAATATACTTTCTGCTGAGTTTGGTTGAACCTCAATGTTACTCTCTGTGAGGTACTTTAAGCTGTCCTAAGCTTCAATTTCTTTCAACATAACTGTAGATTGTCCATGTCTTGATATTTACGCATTCTATGCAGTGGGATTACTTTAAAGAGGCTCTTTGATCTGAATGCTCCTTTCAGTCATATATGTGCACGAAAAGTACAACCCAAATGAATTAACACTTCTCTAGACAAAAACAAACCCAAAAACAGCTCTTAGCATGCCTGTACTGAAAATCCCATATGCTTTACCAAAACACAAGAACATGGGTAATGGTCACGTGCAAAATATTGTGGCGGTTCTTTGCCGCGATCAGGTTCCGCTTTCGCGAGAACAGTCAACCTGCTCAACATCTCCAATCCCCGACCTACGATCCTGTACATACCTTGGACGAGGGATGTTCTCGTCGACAGTCCGGAGGGCAGCCTCATCTGCTCCTCAAACATCCATTGCATCCTCATTGTCGGGCACGACTCCCCGAGCAATTGTGACCCAAGCGCTGTCCTACCGCTCTCACCAAAGACGGTTTTCCTCATCGAAACCTTCCAGTCCTGCCGATGGCTCAAAGGGCGTAGCTGAGGGACAAAGTGTACCTGCGGCTCCTGCAAAGACAAGACCAGAGAAGAAGGCAAAGTCGTCAAAACCAAGATTAGAGGGGGAGCAGAAGCCGCAAACGAGCACAAAAAAGGCAAAGGATGTTGCAGCGAGCTCAACAGTGAAAGGCAGAGATGAGTCGATGCTTCATCTACCAAGTTTACCTAGTACTCAGCACATAACACCTATGCGTAAGTCCAGGGAATGGTCACTATAGCCTTGGTTGCGCTCTAACAAAACTCTTCTGCAGAAATCAGCGCCTCCGCCTTCTTCTCGCTCCATCGACCTATCTCCACCACCAACAGCTTTCCTAAAACAGTCACCGAAGATGCCTTCGCTGCGATCTTCACACCGCGCACGAAAGCCAATGCAAAACCTTCAGAAGTCATCAACACCTTATCCAACACGCTGAAGAGCATCGATGCTGTGACAGGGAAGCCGGATAATGTCAAGCTTGGTCCTCGCCAGGAGCAATGGAACGAGGAGACAGATAATGTTAAAGCAGCTATAACAGCCGAGTCATATCGAAGAGCAGAAGTGGAACACCTTGACAACGCTCCAGAGAACGCAGGCATGTATGTCCTGTCGCATCGATACCAGCCTTTCAGCCCACCTCCAGCACCTGTACCGATGGATACAGCAGAATCGCTCGCAGCAGGAGCAGAAGCCGCCGAGTCTCTGGAACCACAACACCGAACTTATACTGCTGTCCTAACCATCGAGGAGTCAACCGATATAAATGGAGAGGTCACATACATGGCACACAGCTCTCCTTTAGTCGCAGAAGATCCACCCACCGTCCCCACTAGATTCCTCGAACGCATGCAGATCCGCAACGAGCGGTACAGAAATCAGCACCCAGAGGAGACCGACATGCTAGCCATCAGCGTCAAGAGACAACGAAAGTTGAAGATGAAGAAGCATAAATACAAGAAGCTTATGAGGCGAACACGGAATTTGAGACGGAAGTTGGATCGCAATTAGACGGTGTTTGTGTACTGCATTTGCATTCTCTTTATTAAAGGTGCATAGGGGTTTTTTATTGGTTTTCATGGTTCAGGGACCCGTACAGCAACAGCATCGGCTCTCTGAGAGGCTCGTCCAATGTCATAGAAGTTCTCGGAAGCTTTTGACCATGACCTTGATATGAAATCCTCTCTAGTATCCATCTGGCTTTGTCCCGTCTGACTCGTCCAGCTGTTTCTCTAGCTGATCATTCGAGGTTGTTTCCTCGGCATTCCTTCCCCTCCTACTGCAAGTGAACTGTCTATATTGAAGAAATCAACTCACATGTCTACACTTCCTCTTCTATCTCAACACGACCCCTCTCCTCACGCCTCTTCTCAACCCAAACCCCCAACTCCCTCCAAATCCTCTCCTTCTCCGCCACCGAAAGCGAAGCAGCAAGTCCACTCGTACTACAAGCCACAAAGATCTTCGCTCCCTTCCACTCCTCACTCTTCCCCATCCTCTCCCCATCATCCTGCCACCCATATCTAAACTCCTCCTTCTTAATCGCCTTCCCCTTCTGCTTCCTCCAAACACTCTCCCAAATACTCTTCCCCACCAAACAAACCGCTTCGGGTTTGTACCGCCCAATCTTCTCCTCCAGCACGTGTACACTGTCATCCATTTCCTTTTTACTCAACTCACTCCCATTCCTCGTCGGCCTGCTCACAATATTCGTATTCCCCAACGAATAGAGCTCCGGCAGACTTCCATCTTCAGAGGGATGCAAACGTCTCGTTGTAAGGCCTGAGGAGTGCAGAAGTTTCCAGAACAGGTTGGAGGGGTGGGCATATGCGTGACCAGTGGTAGAGGTTGTTATTCCGGGGTTGAGACCGATGAAGATGCAGATCAGGTTGGGTGCTAATACATCTTGCAACTCGGGGAGGTGGGCGTACTTTGAGGGCGCTGCGTAGCCCGCGGGAGAGCGTGATTTCTTTCTTGGAGAAGGAGATGCTGATAAGTTGCTGGTTTTGCGCTTTGTTGCTGAAATAGATGGTGATTGAATACCTGGTATGGATTTGGATATCTCTGGTGCTGGTGTTTGAGATTGCTCAATATCTGGTTCTGACTTGAGTCGAGGACTTCTGCGGGTGCCTGAAAAAGCATAAGTTGAAAGGTTTAGTCTGCCCTTGAAGGTTGCAGGAACTGGATCAGAGCCCGAGAGAGGATTTGTATCCTCTTCCTTGAGCTCTTCATCCATAGCGGGGTCCAGGAAGGAAGCTATTCGGCAGGTGTGGGGTAAAAGTCGTAGCTTGCAGGGGAGAAATGCAACAAGACGGCAATGCAACGCGGTGGATCTGACTTCCACAACAGGCTGGATAGGAATTGGAGGTCTAATTTGTCGTCTCAAATACAATAAGCATGTGGTCCTTCTCAAGCTTTCAATTCGAACGGCAGCTGGCTTATTATACGAGCCCGTATTTGATGAATAGGAGGTGGCTCTGCTCTGTTGCCTCGTGAACTCGGTTTCAGTGACCTCAATTGCTTTTTCGGTGGGTACCTGAGCTATTTAAAGAACCACCTGCATTTCCAAGGTACAAAACCTTCGAAGCTCCCGAAGCTTTGTACGAACTTCATTAAAACTCGAAAATAAAACTGCCCAGCATGGAAACCGTCAAGAACATTCTGTCGAAGGTGCATATTGGCGGAGAGAATGAGGAGGGTGCCCCGCCAAAGGAACCTACCCCCGCAGAGCTCGAGGAGCTCAAGGAGAAATACACAAAGGCAAAACAGGAGCAAGTCTTCGCATTCTACGATTCCCTCGATGTAGCAGGAAAAGCTGCCCTCTTCGAACAACTCTCAGGTTTCGATCCAGAACACATCAACACCATCACAGACCGAGCTCTCAATCCACCGAAACCCAAAGATGCAGACAAGCAATCAGGCCTGGAACCCCTCCCCGACTCTGCCACGGCGAGTATCCTCGATTCGAAGGCTGAAGATATTGAGAAGTGGTATCAATCAGGTCTGGACTTGATTGCGGAGAACAAGGTGGGCGTGGTGCTCATGGCCGGGGGGCAAGGGACAAGGTTGGGTAGCTCAGCTCCAAAAGGTTGCTTCGACATCGGTCTGCCGTCCTCGAAATCTCTATTTCAGATCCAGGCGGAGCGGATACGCAAGATTGAGCAGCTGGCACGCAAGAAGGCAGGACATGGAGCGGAGAAGAAGATCGAGGTTCCTTGGTACGTTATGACTAGTGGCCCGACTCGAGGACCCACGGAGAAGTACTTCCAAGAGCACAATTATTTTGGGTTACAGAAGGAGAATGTCGTTATTTTTGAGCAGGGTGTTTTACCTTGTATCTCGAATGATGGCAAAATTCTGCTGGAGAGCAAGGGCAGGGTGGCGGTAGCTCCAGATGGAAATGGGGGCATTTACCAGGCGTTGGTCACTTCCAATGTTATGGCTGATATGCGGAAACGAGGTATCGAGCACGTTCACGCCTATTGTGTGGATAACTGCCTGGTCAAGGTTGCAGATCCGGTCTTCATCGGCTTTTCCGCCTCGAAGGATGTGGATATTGCAACCAAGGTGGTACGAAAGCGTAATGCTACCGAATCTGTTGGTCTCATCCTGCTCAAGAATGGGAAGCCAGATGTTGTGGAGTACTCTGAAATCGACAAGGAGACTGCTGAAGCTAAGGATGCTAAGCAACATTACATCTTGAAGTTCAGAGCTGCAAATATCGTCAATCACTACTATTCTTTCCGATTCCTTGAGTCGATTCCAGAATGGGCTCACAAGCTGCCTCACCACGTTGCCCGCAAGAAGATTCCATACGTGGACACGGAGAAGGGAACCACGGTTAAGCCCGAGAAGCCAAATGGTATCAAGCTGGAGCAATTTGTGTTCGACGTGTTCCCGATGTTGGAGCTGAATAAGTTTGCTTGTATGGAAGTCAAGCGCGAGGATGAATTCTCACCGCTGAAGAATGCTAAAGGCACTGGTGAGGATGATCCTGATACCAGTAAGAGGGATATCATGCAGCAGGGCACAAGATGGTTGCAGGCTGCTGGTGCAATTGTTGTGAGTGAGGGTGATGAGACTGGCATTGAGGTCTCGCCGTTGATCAGCTACGTATGTTTTTACTGCTTCTCTGTTCATTAACTCCGACTGACTTAGTTACAGGGTGGAGAAGGACTGGAGAAATTGAAGGGCAAGACTATTACGGCTCCAGCCGTGCTCGAGAAGGAACTTGTTTAAGAAGTTTATGACGATTCTCTGTTACGAATAGACGACACAAAATGCCACTATACCTTTTCTTTGGAATCAACGAGGTCCCGGGTGCTGTGTGAGCCATGGTCCCACCGCTCGATCCCAATTCGCTTGGCTGCAAACCCCGTGATCTCTCAGCCATGGTTGATCTACTTCTAGCTTATTCTAAAGCTACTCTAGAAGTGTTCTAGAAGGACGTCAGAAGGACTCTAGAAGTCCTACTACTATGAAGATTTGGTTCCCATTTTGATATCACGTGCTTCTGAGCTCCCCTGTCGTCATTCCTTTACACCCTTGTCAGTTTCGCTCAGCCCTATCGCCTCCTTCATAGCCTTCTACCTCAAATCTGCCGAATGCACGAGCAATTAAATCTAGAGAATGGACATGGAATTGCTCCTTCTGATGCTCTTAGAAACATGCCTTGCCACAATGCCCTTCCAATCGAAATTTGGAATTCAGACTTCGAGTAATGACGTTGTGCAGATGACTGTGGCTCAGCCGTGGACAACGAGGCGCAGCTCCAAACATTCAACGTCGCCAAGCCCCTATCAATCAAACTAACAACACACCATCCCATACAACCGCCGGCTCTTCGTCGCTTCGAGCAAGTTGATAAGCTGTGGAGAAATCGAATGCCTCATGACACGCTGATCATGAGTCAAGCCAAGGCTGCACTTACTTAACCGTCCCTCTGTGCCACCCACAAGGCATTGGACGAGGCGGACAAGGCGCACACCTTTAAATTTATCAACCCCAGCCATCTGAGACACTCAAATATCTTGGCTCTTTCATCACATCGCGAACCATCCTTCTTCTCCATTCTGTGTCCAGTATTGCGGTATCATGAAATTCTCGATCAACACATGTACGGTAGCGCTATTGCTACTGTCTAATACTCCTGCGTTTGCTCATCCGCAACCTATTACCGATATCCAGCTCGTGCCGAGGGAAGCTGAGCGCGAGAATGCGGTTTTCGATGATGTGAATGAGCTGTTTAAGCGGAAAGGTGGTGGAGGAGGTGGCGGGAAGGGGGGTTCTTCAGGTTCTTCTTCGTCTGGGGGCAAGGGAGGGTCGTCAAGCGGTGGAAGCTCGTCTTCTGGGTATGTCCCTTCCTTTTCGGAGCACGGGGGTATGAGTGGCGTTCAAACTGCAAGCAAGAGTAGTACTTCGTCAACTCGAGCAATCGGATCGTCTACCAGCTCGTGGACGAGTGAGTGGGGAGGCTGATCTTCGCGCAGTGGCAGCCGAAACCCCCTGGCTTTTTCTTTTGGGTCATTTTCTTCTACAAAATCTGACAAACATTCTAGTTCTAGTTCATCAGGCAGGGGCTCTTCGTCTTCGAATACAGGAGGAGCTACAAGGACAGGATCGGGCGTTACTCCCAATTACGGAGGAGGACGCTATTATGGCGGTGGAGCAACCTCTCCTTATAGATCTGGTGCCCGTTCACCTCTAGGCATTGTCGGTGTCCCTCTTGCATCTGGTGCTCTGGCATTCTACCCAGGCATATGGCTCTACGGTGCATACGCCTACCCCTACGGCCATGTAAGTCTAATCCTCGTTCTAAAATAATTTCAACTCTGATCTCCTGGGCAGCCATATACCTTCCATAATCGCACCGCCAGAGCCAACAGCACAAACACCACCACAACCGCCACTCGAGATCTTACCATGCTTGTCGAGAGCCGTCAAGATAGCACAACAGGCCTGGAGGAAACCAAGCCCGTCACATGTCTCTGCGCCATGTATGCCGAGTGCGGTTGTGACGACAATGGAAACACGACTTTCCTCGACTCCATAATTGGTGATGGCACCTACTCGAATCTGAACCTCAGCTTAGTCAATGTCGCTGATATCAACGGGACAAGTACAATTGTCCTTAACGGTACTTTACCGAATGGCACGACAGCTGCTGGTGGAACAGATGATGCTTCCGGCGCAGCGAGGACTGTCATTGAGGCGAGTGGATACTGGGTTATGATTGCGTTGGTGGGAATGACGGTCTTCATGGTCTAAGCCCCCAGGTCTCTAATCGGCTAGGACCTTGTAAATTGTACTAGGATACATGGCATATATTCCACCGGCGTTACTTTGGGCTGGGGGCTTTTTTCATAGACTTGAAGGCTCAAGCCTTAGACGAGTTTGACGATTTTATGCACTTCCTTTCATTTGTATTATTAGTCGTACTCGAAGAATGCATTCGAGGGCTTTTCAAATTAAACCAATGACTTCGTCAACCTTACTTCTGTCTCTTTAAAAAACAAATGTGACTATAGCAGTTACTTGCAAAGGCTTTGTTTTGGTCCATGCTTCGAGTAATTAGTGTCAAGTGACTCTGTTGATAGTGAGGTGGAAAGAGCCTTGAGTCCTGCAAGAAAATACATTATTTGGCA
>Ga0302325_10031421_pt1 | contig 10924 bp, 6 predicted proteins | sample Palsa_T0_2_FD_201948 | JGI IMG/M metagenome (GOLD analysis project Ga0302325, IMG submission 201948) | Peat permafrost microbial communities from Stordalen Mire near Abisko, Sweden - Palsa_T0_2 | ecosystem: Environmental > Terrestrial > Soil > Palsa > Peat permafrost | place: Sweden: Abisko... | reverse complement strand
GACCGGGCGCTGCCCAAGTTCACCAGCGAACGCGACGGGCGCCGTCGCATCGTGGAGGATCCGCCGCTGATGACCCGGGTCAGCTACGCCGAGGCGGACGAGCTGGCCCGAGGGCTTGATGAGTACCTGCGTACCCTGGCTCCGCACTGGCGCCGGGCGCTTGGAGGCTACACGCTGGTCGATATCGCTCACAAGGTGGTCGGCGTCGGCAGCGTCGGACTGCGCGCCTACGTGGCGCTGCTCGAGGGCAGCAGCCCCGATGACGTGGTCTTCTTGCAGCTCAAGCAGGCCCGCCGGTCGGTTCTGGCCCGCTATGTGCACGGTGATTCAGCCTGGCACGCCCACCAGGGCCAGCGGGTCGTGGAATATCAGCAGGCGCTGCAGACGGTCAGCGACCCGCTGCTCGGCTGGGCCACCGTCGGCGAGCATCAGTACTACGTGCGGCAGTTCAGGAACATGAAGGGCACCGTCGCCCTGGACTCCATCGACGCCGCGGCGCTGGCCGACTACGCCGCGATCGTCGGGCACCTGCTGGCCAAGGGTCACGCCCGCACCAGCGGGGCATCCATGATCGTCGGCTACGTCGGCTCCTCCGACCGCCTCGCCAGCGCCCTGGCCCGGTTCGCCAGGCGGTACGCCGACCAGACCGAGGCCGATCACGCCGCCCTGGTCAAGGCCGCTGACCGGGGTATCGTGCCCATCGAGCGCGGCCTGTAACACCGGCCTCCGACGAGGCGTGATCAGTAGAGTCAGGCCGCGGCGGCACGCTGCGCACGCCCGCTTGACGCGGGTACGCACTCTCCCTTAACCGGACCGCCGGGACCGGCCGGTCAGCACGTACCCGCTGCCGAACGCCACCTCTTGCACCTGAACGTCCTCGATCAGCGGCTCCAGATGATGCCACGGCTGGTCGAACCCCTCGAAGCTCCGCACGTAGGGAGCATGCAGGATCCTGGCTTGCATGTTCACGGCGACCAGCCACGACGCGGCCCACTTGCCGCCGCCCGCGGCCACCTGCGCCTGCGGGCGCAGCTGGCTCATGACGTTCAGCAGCGCGTCCGGGGACTGCAGGATGTCGTGGACGGCGCAGAACAGGGCGGCATCCGCGGTGTCCGCTATCCGGGCGTCCTGCGCCCCCGACTGCACGATCGTGACGTTACGCCAGCCTTCGCGCGCGACACGCTCGCGGGCTATCGCCGCCATCTCGGGTGACTCCTCGATGCCGACGACACCACCCTGCGAGCCCACCTTCTCGCGCAGCATGCCGCAGCACAGGCCCGTCCCGCAGCCCACGTCGAGGACCACCTGCCCCCGGCCGACCGGGAGTGCCTCGACGATGGCCTGACGGTAGGCCTGGAACGCGCTGGTCCTCCGATCGTACGAGCAGGCGTCCTCGCTGTAGGCGCGCTGCCGCGGGACTCCGTGGGCCGGCGGATGCGCGGCCCCTTCGGCAGGCGGATGCGCGGCCCCTTCGGCAGGCACCTGCACTGCCAGCAGAGAATCTGCCGATTTGTTCATGACTTATCACCCGCTATCCACGGAGTGACACCTCGCAAGGTGTCTTCGGGGCGGTATTCGGTAACAGGACCCAACGTACCCAGGGTTGCGGTCAGCCGTGTCAACGGCGGGTTAATTTTTGCCAGCCGCGGTGAATTTTAGCCGGACGGGAAAATGTTCTTTGTGCGGCGTCGAGACGACGATGATGCTGAGGTGGCTGAGGGTTTTGCGCGCCCAGGATGAGGGCTTTTGTTTCCTTAAACGGTTGAAAACCGCAGAATCGTTTGGTGATCTAATCGGGAGCATGGGTCACCCGATCAGCAGGGCAGCGGTCAACGGCTGACTTAGCGTCGCCCTTCGCCGTGCTGCACCACGCGCATCGCGGCCCGGAACACCGGGCTCCAGCTGGCCGTCGGGCGCGTGGGCGCAGCCCGGCCGTCGCCTGACAGCGTACGGGATTTACCGCGTTGACCGCGATGCTGGCACCGGGCAAAGTCACTCCAATGGAAGTGGCATCATAGAGGTGATGAGTAATTCACGTTCCCCCCGTTTCCCTGTGACCGTCACCCATCTTCCGGTCACGCGTTGCAAGATCTGCCACCGCACCGTGGCGTACCGGCCAGGTAACCTCAGCGAGGTCCTGACCGAGCACTACCGCCGGGCCCATCCCGAAGCGCTCGGCCTTCCCTCCGGTAGCCGCTGACCAGCCATCGCGCAGGGCCCCGGAGTCCCGGCCGGGGCTGTCCCGTGCCCGCAGTGCTTTCGCCGGCGCCCATGACCGACTTAAGCGCGCGCTTATTACGCTACGACTTCATCGGGGCCGGCGGATATCGGCGGACGCCGGGCTAGTGCTGCAGGCACGGCCGATGGCGGTGTCTTTCGAGGGCGCCAACCCCCGGAGAACGCGGTCCAGCATACGCAGCGCGGTCGGCAGTCCGCTGGTGCTGACGGCGCCGAACCCGATCAGCAGGCCCGGTTGGGCCGGGGCGGTGTGGAAGCAGTCGGACAAGCCGGAGACGACGATCCCGTGCCCGGCCGCGGCCTGCAGCACCTCATTCTCGCGGAGACCCGGTCGCAGCACGGCCGCGATGTGCAGCCCGGCGTGGGCCGTGCGGGGGGTGAGGTGCTCGGCCAGCGACCCGGAGAGCGCCTCGGTGAGGATGTGATGGCGCTCGGCGTAGACGCGCCGGTTGCGCCGGATGTGCTTGTCGAGCAGGCCGTCGTCGATGAAGCCGGCCAGGGCGGTCTGCATCGCGATCGGCGGATGCCAGTCGATGAGCTGTCTCAGCGCGGTGACCGGCCCGGCCAGCGGCTTGGGGACGGCGGCGAATCCGAGGCGGACCGAGGGGGAGAAGGTCTTGGAGAATGAGCCCACGTACACCACCCGCCCGTCCGCGTCGAGGGCCTGGAGGGGCTCGAGCGGCCGGTCGACGTAACGGAATTCGGTGTCGTAGTCATCTTCGATGACCGCCGCGTCGTGCCGTTCCGCCCAGCGCAGCAGCGCCCGGCGCCGCGGCATCGACATGGTCATGCCGAGGGGATATTGATGCGACGGCGTGACGTACACGATGCGCGCCGAGGGCGGCAGCAGGTCCACCATCAGTCCCTGGTCATCGACGGGTACGCCGACGACCCTCGCGCCGAGGGCGCCGAACAGGCGCCGCACCGGCACGTACCCGGGGTCTTCGACCGCGACGCAGTCGCCGGGCTCGAGCAAGACCCGGGCGACCAGGTCGATGGCATGCTGGGTGCCGGAGGTGACCACGACCGTATCTTCTCCGGCCGCCACCGATCGGGACCGGGCCACCCAGCCGGCGATGGCCCGCCGCAGCCTGATCCGGCCGGCCGGGTCGCCGTACTCCCGGTGTTCGGCGGCGACGGCGGCGGTGACCCGGCGGCGCCACATCGCGGCCGGGAACAGTGCGGGGTCCGGGAGGCCGGGCCTGAGGTCGAATCGGCAGCCGTACGGGGGCGGCTGGAAGTACGGCGACCAGCCCGCGAACCGCGGGCCCGGCCGAAGGGCGGACGCCGCGCCCGCCTCCATCGGAGGCGCCGGGGACGCGGAGGCCACCACGCTGCCGCCGCCGGAGCGTCCCTCCGCGTAGCCCTCCGCCACCAGGCGGCCATACGCGGTCGTGACCGTGTGCCTGGACACGCCGAGGTCAGCTGCGAGCTGGCGGCTGGGGACAAGCTGATCTCCGGGCAGCAATCGGCCCTCGGTTATGGCCCGGCGGAGCTGCTCGTACAGCTGCCCGGTCAGCGACTTCCCGGATTCAGGGTCGAGGAAGATGTCCATCTCGTCGGTTTACCACCAGCTTGGTATGGCCAAACGGTGCCATTTTGGATCTCGACGGGAAACCATCTGCTTCATAAGGTGGCTGGTGGGCGGTTCCCACCCGGCCGCCCATCGGCAGGCAGATGAGTAACCAGGCGATTCACCGGCCTTTGTTTCAGCCGCGAGGTTCATCGAGACAGCGGGGGCGCCGGTGAATCGGCTGATCTGGGGCGATGATCTGGGCCCGCCCGGGCGGCCAGGGGCAGATGTCCGGGCGGGCCGCGGTCGGACTTAAGCGGCGGTCGGACGTAAGCGGCGGTCGGACTTAAGCGGCGGTGGGCCTTTGGGGGGCGGTCGGTCTTTGAAGGGGCGGTCGGTCTTTGGGGCAGTTGGCCTTAGGAGCGATGGAAGGAGTTTGCCGTGGGTGTGGTCAAGCAGTTGCTCGATGGCCTTTCCTTCGGTGAGTCGCTGCGCTGGCACCAAGACCGTCTGTGGCTGGCCGATTGGGGCGCGCAGGAGGTCCTCGCCGTCGACCGGGAGGGCCGGCCGGAGGTGATGGCCCGGGTTGGTTTCCCCGCGTTTCCGATGTGCATCGACTGGCTGCCCGACGGCCGGCTACTCATCGTCGCGGCGCGTGACGGCCGGTTGCTGCGCCAGGAGCCGGACGGGTCGCTGGTGACCCACGCCGATCTGACCGATCTGACTGATCGCGGGCATCCCTGGAACGAGATCGTCGTGGACGGCCGTGGGAATGCCTACCTCAACAACCAGGGCTTCGACTTCCCCGGCGGCGAGTTCGCACCCGGCACGATCGCCCTGCTCAAGCCGGACGGGGCGGCCCGGCTGGTGGCTGACGGGATCGCCTTCCCTAACGGCATGGCCGTGACGCCCGACAACTCGACGCTGATTGTCGCCGAGTCCTACGGCCAGAAACTGACGGCGTTCCAGATCGCCGCCGATGGCAGCCTGTCGCGGCCGCGGGTGTGGGCGTACCTCGGCGACGGCGTGCCCGACGGCATCTGCCTCGACGCCCAGGGAGCCATCTGGTACGCCGACGTTCCGAACAGGCAGTGCGTGCGGGTCCGCGAGGGCGGGGCTGTGCTGCAGAGGATCCAGCTTGACCGCGGCTGCTTCTCGTGCGCGCTTGGCGGCACAGACAGGACAACCCTGTTCATGGTGGCCACCCAATGGCGCGGGACCGAGCGCATGACTGATAAATCACGGACCGGCCAGCTGCTGACGGCCCGAGCGCCGGCCGCCGGCGTCGGCTGGCCATAAGAAGGGTTCGAGCCGCCAGCCGCCGATGATCGGCCCAAGCGGCAGCCCCACGACACCGCAGTGAGGCCGGCATCGTCGGCAACGCCACGTTGAGCGTGCCCGCCAAAGATCCGTCAGCTGACCGATGTCTTTCACTGCAATTTGCAGCACTATTTTTCCTGCAACAAGCAGCGGGTGTTTCGGGTCATCTCGCTCGGGTCGGCCGTCCGACCGGGCTCGACCTGGGCCGCGTCCGGCTGTCCGCGGGATCGGCCGCGGCAACGGACCCCGCGAAGCCGCAAGACCCCCGCAAAAGCCTTATTAAGCCCCGCAAGACCCGCAACTAGGGACCAGGCGCCCGTCCAGGCCCGGGACGTCCCTGCGGACCACGAGGAAGAGAGCAACCGGCGATGATACGTAGGTTCACGCGGGCCGTCCGGGTCGTGGAGCTAATTGGTGTCGCGGCGGCCGTCGCCGTCCTGGCGATCCTGCTTGTGCCCAGGCTTACCGGCGGCGGGGACGCCGCCGCCGCGCCCGTCATCGAGCAGCCGGACCTGGACGTCGCGGTCGTGCCCGCGGTCGACTCCGCCGGTTTCTTCGTCGCCCTGCACGAAGGCCTGTTCGCGGCGCACGGCCTGCACGTCATCTTCAAGCCGGCGGTCAGTTCCGAGACGGTCATCAACGCCCAGGCGCTCGATGAGCCGAGCGACCGGATCGACATCTCCTGCGGCAACTACGTCAGCTACCTCCAAGCGCAGCAGAACTACGACCAGGGCCAGCGGTCTTCCTCGACCAGCGATCCCATGGTCGCTGCCGACCTGGAGATTTTCGCCGAAGGCTCGGTGATGGACCCGGGCACCCAGGGCCTTTACGTGATGCCAGGCTCGCGCATCTCGACGCTGGCCGGCCTGGAAGGCAAGACCGTCGGCGTCAACGCGCCGGGGAACATCCTGTACCTGCTGGTCGCCTCCGTGCTGGCCGATCACGGGCTGCGCGTGTCCGGAGTGCATTTCGCGTACTACCCGCTACCCGACATGGCCACGATGCTCAAGGCCGGGAAGATCGCGGCGGCGGTGCTGCCCGAGCCGTTCGCAACCCAGGCGGAGCAGTCGATGGGCGTCACGATGATCGCCGACCTGGACCAGGGCGCTACCGCCGCGTTCCCGGTGCAGGGCTGCGCCGTCACCCGGCAGTGGGCCGCGGCGCACCCGGTGACGCTGGCGGCCTTCCGCGCCGCGTTCGAGCAGGGCCAGCAGATCGCGGACGCCAACCGGTCCGTCGTGGAACAGTCGATGGAGGCGCTGAAGGCGCCGCTCGGGGTCTCCAAGGTGACCGCGGCGATGATGGCGCTGGACAGCTATCCGGTCGGCCCGGTCGACTCGGTACGCATCCAACGGGTCGCCAACGTGATGCGGCAGTTCCTCGGCTTCCCTGCCTTCGACGCGAAATCGATGATCGGCGGCTGACCGTCTCGCCTCGGCGGTCAGGGCCGATCGGCACGTTCGCGTTTGCCGGCGTGGCGTCCTGGCGAAAACCCCTCTGCCGGGCAGAATGCAACAAGGCCCCCTCCATGTATGAGATGGAGGGGGCCTTGCCTGGCCCGCCGCCCCAGGTCGGCCAGTCGCCCGGCCGCCCCGGCGCTGCGCGCCGCCCGCCGGGGCCAGACGCCCGTGCGATGTACCGGCTTCCCGGTCCATTCTACGTTTCCGAGGTTGCCCTCAGATGGCGCCCGTTTCCGACGGTGAAAGTATTTCTACTGCCTCCGTGAGCGTCACGCAAGGGCCTGCCACAATTCATTTTTGGTTTTTTCTCTATCCACATGATGTCCACAGGACAAAGACACTTATTCGCCCTTTACGGCGGTTATCCACCGGCTTATGCACAAGGCATCCACAGGTAACCAGATGTAACTCGGCAAGTGCAATTATGCTATAGCTGCATGTAAGCGATCAGTCTTTGCTGACCACTTTAAGTAATCAGAAGCTGTCCCGAATTGACGGCGCCGGGCTGGCTGCCGCGTTGGCTGCCGCGAGCCCGGCCCGGGGCCGGGTCCCGCCCGCCACCCCCGCCACCGCGGTCCCGGGTTCCGCCCAGGGCTCCGGCGTGTTCCACGGAACACGCCGGAGCCCTGGGGTTCCGCCAGGCGGGGCACTGCCCGCCGGACCGGGACCAGGGTGCGGCCGGCGAGCACTCCTCAAGTTTCTGACCGCCACCAGGAACCATCACGGAGGGTAAACGCGTTTTAACCATAGTGAAGGGCAGCCGATAGTATTTGACTGATAAATTCCCGCCTGGACAGCGCGGCCTGTCCGCCAGGACGGAACGGGAAATCGATGGGTGACCATGCGGCGCAAGTCACGGGTGGACAGCGCTAACTCGTGGCCCGGACGCCCGAGCGGAGGTCCTATATGTTCCCAGAGTCGGGATTGTCGGAAAAGCGGAGATGGTCCCGAATGGTCAGGAGGAATGATCGTCAACCTATCGCGGGCTAGCCGCTGGTGGGCGGCCGGGCTCGCGGTGACGCTGCTGGCTGTCCTGACAATTATCGCGTTTGCAAGTGGCGGCAATCGTGCGCGAAATAATACGCCATCGACGTTGTTCGGCACGCTTGATACCCAGACGAGTACCGCAGCGACCGAAAAGCGAGATGGAATCTCGGTTGCTATGTTCGAACTCAACTGGGCGAGCTTCGAACCATCCGAAGGGGTCTTTAGCGCCTCTTACATGGTCACCATGCGATCCTATCTTGAGGCCTTTCGCGCCGCCGGGATGCGAGTTACCCTCGGCTTGGGCCTGGAGGACACGCCGTCCTGGGTATTCTCTCTGCCCGATAGCCGCTACGTGAACCAAGACGGGGACAGATCAAGCGAGGCTGATTTCGTATTCAGTGCGGCGGTCCGCCAGGCCGCCGCTGCCTACCTCGCCAGAGTTGCCGCCGATCTCCCCCTGTCGGATTTCTGGGCGATCCGGCTCGCCTCCGGTGGGGATGACGAGATGCTCTATCCTCCCGGCGGGAGTTACTGGGCCTTCGGGAGCGCGGCTATGACCGGAGCGGGCTTGCCTGCGACCATGACGCCCAATCCCTTCCCGGACTGGCGGCCAGGTCGGCCGGGCCTGACTGCGGCCCAAATCGACCGGTGGGTCAACTGGTACGTCGGGGGCCTGGATAATGTGACCAACTGGCAGCTGCATATTCTGTCCGGTCTGGGTTACGCCGGTTATTATCAGCTAATCACTCCGGGTTCGGGAACACGCCCAGATGTTCTGAGCGCGGAAGAACGGCAGAACCTGCCGGACGGTACCACTGGGGTAGGGGCAGTCTGGAATCGCTACTACGCGCTGCTGCCCGATAAGGCCAAAGTGGTGGCATACGTATCCTCTGTCGCGGACGAGTCTGGTGCCGACGACTCCTGCCAGCCCGGAGATGACCTGCTTCCGCTCACGTCGAGCGCGATGGATTCCTGGTCGGCGACGCGATGGATCAGTCGGATCGCAGCCGGGCAAGGTTTGCCAGTCGCTGGCGAAAATGCCGGGTACAGCATGCCAGTGAGCCTGGACTTTCAGTATACCAATATAGGTTCGACCGGAATGATGGCGGACGCGGTCCGGCAAGCGATCTCTTGTAACTTCCAAGTCTTCTATTGGGCTCATGACGTCAATCTTTGGAATGGCACCATTCCGTACGCGCTCTACGTCGGTTACATCGCGCTGGCGGCTCGCACGTGAACACAACAGCCCTGGCCACAGCGGCTCGCAAACCGCCGGCCACCATGACAAGCTGGCTTATGGACCTTGATCAGTTGCGAGCGCAGACGCCCGGGTGTTTGCACCGGATCCATCTGAACAATGCCGGGGCAGCGTTGATGTCCCGGTCAACTCTGGAGGCGATGACCACTCATCTGCGGCTGGAGGCCGAGATAGGTGGGTATGAAGCTGCGGCGCAGGCGCAGGAGCAGATCGATGCCACGTATGCCGCCCTGGCGCAGCTTGTGGGCGGTCGAAGCGATGAGGTGGCGCTGTTCGACAACTCGACCCACGCGTGGAACTCCGCTTTCTACTCGGTCCCGCTGGGTCCTGGTGACCGGGTCCTAACCGGCCGCGACGAGTACGGCAGCAGCGTGCTGGCCTACCTGCAGGTCGCCCAGCGCTCGGGCGCCGAGATCGTGGTCGTGCCCAACGATGGTGACGGGCAGATCGACCTCGGCGCACTTACCGAGCTCGTCGACGAACGGACCAAGCTGATCGGGCTGACCTGGGTGCCGACCAGCGGCGGCTTGGTCAATCCCGCCGCTGCGGTCGGGCGCATCGCCCGCGACGCCGGCGTGCTGTACCTTCTGGACGCCACCCAGGCCGTCGGCCAGTTTCCCGTCGACGTCAACGACGCGGGCTGCGATCTGCTGACCGGGACCGGGCGGAAGTTTCTGCGCGGACCGCGCGGAACCGGCTTCCTGTGGGTCCGTGACGCCGCCCTGGAGCGACTCGACCCGTTCGTCGCCGAGATCCGCTCCGCCAGATGGGATGGCGGACGCGGCTTCAGCTGGGCCGAAGGCGCCCGCCGCTTCGAAACCTGGGAGAACAGCTACGTCAACATCATCGGCCTCGGCGCCGCGGTGCGACAGGCCCTCGAGTTGCGCCTTGACGCCATTGGCGACCGCACCCGCACCCTCGGTGAGCGGTTGCGGGAGGGCCTCGGTCAGCTCCCGGGCGTCACCACCCACGACCTCGGCACGCATCGCTGCGCCATCGTCACCGCGAAGATCGCCGGTCGCAGCGCGGCTGACGTCGCAGCTGCACTCGGCCGAGCCAGCATCAACGTCAGCACCACCGTGGCCGAACACAACCCGTTCGACACCGAAGAGCGTGGCATTCACCCGGTCGTCCGCTTCTCCCCGCACTACTACAACACCGAAGCGGAGATCGACCGGGCCGTCGCCGCGGTAGCGGAGCTCGCCAGCGCACCGGCCGCCGGACGCTCCTGAGCGCCGCAGTCATGACTGCCTGGGCCCAGAGCCGCGTTGTGCGGTCATCCTCGCTGCTGATCCGCCGTCGCCGCTGCGGCGCTCGCCGCTTCGAACCCGGCGAGGAGCGCGTTCAGCCCGAACTCGAAGCGGTCGTCGGCAGCTGCCCCGGTCATGTACGGAGCTATGGCGGTCAGCACCGGGTACCGGGCCGGGGGCAACGTGGCGTAGAAACCATGGACCCCGGCGAAGTAGCGTTCGAGTTCGGCCGGGTCGGCCTTGCGTCCGGCCCGGCAAGCTGGCGGAGATGCTCGCGATCGTCCAGGAAGTGAGCGTGGACAGCGGCATTCCCATCGCGACCGTGGCTGCGGCAGCAGCTCGGACCCGCGTCGCTGGCCGTGCATCAGGCGATCAAGACGGCGCTGGACCCGGCCGGCATCCTCAACCCGGGCCGGTCCTTCTGACGCGCACAAGCCGTCGGCAGCGCGGTTGCCGGCCGCGTCGGCCTGGCCGCCGGACAGCTCAGCGCCGATCAAGTATTACCCGCCCCTCGCTGTGCGCCTTTGACCGCCCGCGATAACACCAGGCGCTCGCCTCTCACGGCGCGGACTCCTTGGAATCACTCATTTAGACCCATACCCTCCTGCAGAGTCCTGCGGGCATAGCGTCCCTGTGCGGATCTAGTGAGTGCCGGGGCCAGGGGCAAGGTCAGAGTTCGGCCTAGGCAGCGCGGCCGAGGATCGGGGGGATGGTCTTCGCTTCGAAGATGTCGATGTCGCGCACCACCCGTTCGCCGGCGCCGCTGCGCTGTAGCTGGTAATACAGGCCACTGCTGCGGCGCACGTCGTGGTAGGCGAGGTCGAGCTGGGCTAGGCGAGGTGAGGACAGCGGCAGGTCGTGCCTGGCCCGGTAGCGCTCGATGAGCTGGTGCTTGATG
>Ga0302325_10031419_pt1 | contig 10925 bp, 6 predicted proteins | sample Palsa_T0_2_FD_201948 | JGI IMG/M metagenome (GOLD analysis project Ga0302325, IMG submission 201948) | Peat permafrost microbial communities from Stordalen Mire near Abisko, Sweden - Palsa_T0_2 | ecosystem: Environmental > Terrestrial > Soil > Palsa > Peat permafrost | place: Sweden: Abisko... | reverse complement strand
TGGACGACCTGCCCGAGGTGGAGTTCTGGCTCGCCTCCGACGTGGACAATCCGCTGCTCGGCGCGGCCGGCGCGGCCGCGGTGTACGGACCGCAGAAGGGCGCGTCCGACGAGGACGTACGGGTGCTCGAGGCCGGACTGGCGCGGTGGGCGGACCTCGCCGAGGCCGCCGTCGCCAGCCGGCCGGGAGGCGCCGGCGCCGACGCTGGCGCTCGCGCTGGCTCCGGCTCTGGCTCTGGCTTCGGTCGGCCGTCGCCGCACCGGGTGGCGGAGCAGCCGGGAGCCGGCGCGGCCGGCGGGCTCGGGTTCGCGGCCCTGCTCTTCCTCGGCGCCCGGATGCGACCCGGCATCGAGCTGCTGCTCGAGCTGGCCTCGTTCGACGAGCGGCTGGACGGGGCGCGGCTGGTGATCACCGGCGAGGGGTCGCTCGACGCGCAGACGCTGCACGGCAAGGCCCCGGTCGGGGTGGCCCTCGCCGCCGCCGCGCACGCGCCGCCGGTTCCGGTGGTGGCGGTCGCGGGCCGGTGCACGCTGTCGCCGGACGAGCTCAGCGCGGCGGGCATCTCCGCCGTGTACGCCGTGGCCGAGATCGAACCGGATCAGGACCTGCGCATGGCCAACGCCGGCCCGCTGGTCGAGCGGCTCGCCGCGCGCATCGCGGCCGACTGGCTCGGCTAGCCCAATCGACGACTACACGCAGCAGGAGGGCCGCGATCGATGGACGCTGACTCGGCGCACTTCGCGCACGCGTTTGAAGATCTCCCGGCCGAGGCACGGGTACAGGCCGCCGAGATCGCGAGCACGCAGCCGGGCATCAGCCTCAGGCGACGGATCATCGAGGAGCTCGAAACGTTCGGCCTGGACTCCTACGGCACGCTTGAGGAGTGTCGGCTGCTGCGCTTCCTGTCACGCTACCCGGTCACGGCGTACACCTACCCGGTCGCCCGTCGGGTCTGGCGCGGAGAGCGGCCGGACGCCGCCAAGCTGGCCGAGCTGGCCGGCGGCGATCAAGTGCGCGCCACGATCAACCTGTGCGCGGAGATGCCGGAAGGCGACGCTCCGGCGATTGCGGCAGCGGGACTGGCCGGGCGGCTGCGGACCACTCACATCCCGATCACTGATATGGAGTCGCCGACGGTCGACCAGCTGACCGAGTTGATGGACCTGCTGTCCGGGCCGGACGGTGAGCTGACCTACGTGCACTGCGAGGCAGGCAGGGGCCGCACCGGCGTGGTAATCGCGTGCTACCGGTTGGCGGTGACCGGCTGGGGCGTCACCGACGCGCTCGCCGAGGCGGTGAACTTCGGCTGCATCGTGCCGGGCCAGCAGGCGTTCATCCGCGAGTTCGGCGAGACGCTGCGGGGCGCCTCGCTCGCGGGCCGGTACCCGCTCGTGCCGTTCGGCTCCGTCAGCGCCACGCCGGCCCAGATGTCGGCGACCTTCCACGCCGCGGCGGACTCACGGGAGGCGGACAGCCCGCTGCCGGGGGCCCGAGCCCGAGCGAAACCGTAATACGTTCTTAAGTTACCGATATGCGCACGCGCTTGCGTCGATAATCTGGGTACCTGGCCCTGCCGCACCCGTGTCCGCGCAACGCTGCCCGCGCGCCGTGATCGGGGCCCTGCAGGAAATTTGAACGCAAAGGTCTGCGAAGGGACCCGACCATGTCGGAGCGGCCTGCCATCCAGTATGCGGAATTGCTCCGGCAACTGCGGGCCGAACGGGGACTGACCCAGGAGGAGCTCGCCTCGGCCGCCGGGATCAGCCCGCGGACGATCAGTGACCTCGAGCGCGGCATCAACCAGACCCCGCGCAAGGCCACCGCCGAGCTGTTGGCCGATGCGCTGCGCCTGCCCGAGCCCGGGCGCGAGCAGTTCATGACGGCGGCCCGCAGGAGGCCGGCCGACGCCGACGCAGGCGCGGGCACGGGCACGCCGGCGGCCGGCGTCGCCGGCCCCGAGGACGTCGCGGACGACGCGGACGACGCGGACGCCTCGAACGTGGTGTGGATCGAGTCGGCCGCCAGCACGGCGTTCGTTGACCGCGAGGAGGAACTTGGCGCCCTGCGGGAGGCGTGGTCATGGGCTCGGGCGGGCCGTCGCGTGCTGGCGCTCGTCGCCGGGGAGCCGGGGATCGGGAAGACAGCGCTGACGGCCGAGTTGGCGCGGTCGGTGCGGGCGGACGGTGGCTTGGTGCTGTACGGCCGCTGGGACGAGCACGTGCCCGCCCCGTATCAGGCGTTCCGCGAGGCACTGAACGACTACGCGCGAGTCTGCCCGGACGTGGTGCTCCGGCGTGACCTGGCCGGCCTGGCGGAGGAGATCGCCCGGCTCTGCCCGGAGCCGGCGCATCGGGTCGGGGCCTCCGCCCCGCCTCAGGCGGCGGCCCAGGCCGAGCGGTTCCGGCTGTTCGAGTCGATCGACACCTGGATCGGGCGGATCGCGGCCCGCCATCCGGTGCTGCTGGTCCTCGACGACCTGCAGTGGGCGGACCAGCCGTCCTTCTTCCTGCTTCCGCACCTGATGCGGGCCAGGCGGTCGACGCCGCTGCTGACCGTGGCCATGTACCGCAATCTCGGGCCGGAGCGGAGCGAGTTCGCGGCTGCCCTGCCCGCGCTGACCCGGGATATCGACTGCCGGCGGGTGTCGCTGCGCGGGCTTGAGCACCGCGGCGTCACCACCCTGCTCGAGGACGCGGCCGGGCGGACGTTCGGCGAGCGCGAGTCGGGGATGGTGGCCGAGCTTGAGTACGAGACCGCGGGCAACCCCTTCTTCCTGCTGGAGATGGCCAGGCACCTGTCCGAGGTCGGCGCGTTCGACCGGGACGTGGTCCGGCTCGGCGAGACGCCGGCCGAGATCCCGCAGTCGATCCGCGACATGGTCCGGTCGCGGTTGCGCCGGCTGACCGGCGAGTGCGCGGAGACGCTCGCGGTCGCCGCGCTGATCGGCGAGCGGTTCGACGCCGATCTGGTGGCGTCGGCGGCGTCGCTGACGGACGCCGCGACCGTTGACCTCCTCGAGGAGGCGGCCGGGGCGGGTCTGATCGCGGAGATCGAGGACGAGCCCGATCACTGGCGGTTCTCCCACTCGCTGACCCGGCGGGTGACGTCGGAGGAGCTGAGCAGGGGGCGCCGGGCGGTGCTTCATCAGCGGATCGGCGAGAAGCTGGAGTTCCGCCCCGGCGTCGCCGCCGCCGAGCTCGCGCACCACTTCGGCGCGGCCGCGAACAAGGGGTCCGCGCAGAAGGCGGTCCGGTACGGCCACCTCGCGGGGAAGCGCGCGCTGCAGGAGGTCGCGGCCGAGGTCGCGGTGCGTCACTTCAGGAAGGCGCTCGAGCTGCTCGACCGGTTCGGACCCGACGACCAGGCGCTCCGCTGCGAGCTGCTGCTCGACCTCGCGGGCGCGCACGACCGGGCCGGGGAGTACCAGGCCCGCGACGAGCGGTTCGCCGAGGCGGCCGACACCGCCCGCCGGCTCGGGAGCGACGAGCTGTTCGCGCGGGCGGCGCTCGGCTACGGCGGTGTCCTGCCCGCGTCGGTCCGTCCCGACCTGCGGGCTCAGGCGCTGCTTGAGGAGGCGCTCAAGCGACTGGACGAGGGGGACGACGGGACGCGGGCGACGATCCTCGCCCGCCTCGCCCACTGGCTGCACAACGTGCGCCCCTACCCCGAGCGGCTGGAGCTCAGCGACCGGTCGGTGGCCATGGCCCGCCGCACGCACGACCGGCGAACGCTCGCCACCGTCCTGCTGCACCGCTGCTGGGCGCTCGACGGGCCGGGCGACGTCGGCGATTCCCTCGCGGTGGCGGGCGAGATCCTCACGATCGGGGCCGAGCTCGACGACCCCGCGCTGACCCTCGAGGGGCTCCGCATCCAGCTCGCGGCGCAGTTCGAGAACGGACGCCACGCCGCCGCCATGCGCACCGCGCAGGAGATGAAGACGCTGGCGGAAGCGGCGGCCCATCCGGAGTTCATCCGGCTGGCGGCAATGTGGGACATCGTCGCCGCCACCATGGGGGGCCACTTCGGCCGGGCCGAGGAACTGGCCGGGGAACTCGGCCGCAGACTCGACCAGATCGGCCATTCGCAGGCCCAGCTCATCTCGGTCGCGCAGAGCGCCTCCTGGCGGCTGCTTCAGGGGTACGCGACCGAGTACATCGCGCCGTTCGAGGCGCTGTCGGCGGCGGACCCCGGCAACCTCGCCTATCCCGCCATCACGGCTTGGTGCCTGGCCGAGGCGGGCGCCGGGGACCGGGCGGCCGAACTGCTCGGCCGGATCGATCCGGCCTCGGCGGCGGACGCGGACAAGAACTACGTGTGGTGGGCGGTGGTCGTGGGCTTCTCCGGCGCGGTCGACCTGGTGGGCGACCGGCGGTGGGCGGAGGCTCTGTACGAGCTGGCCGCCCCGTACGCCGGGAGCAACTGCACGCTGGGGCTGGCGAGCTTCCTCGGCGCGGCCGACCACTGGCTGGGGGTGCTGGCGACCGCCGCGGGCCGCTACACCGAGGCCGCCGCGCACCTGGAGGCCGCGCTGGCCAGGCATCGTGAGATGGGCGCACGGCCGTGGACGGCGCTCACCGAGGAGGCCTACGGGCGGGCGCTGTCCCTGCGCGGTCAGCCCGAGGACCTCGAGCGGGCGGCCGCGCTCACCGAGTCCGCGATGCGCACCGCGGGCGAACTCGAGCTGGCCGCGATCGTCAATCGGGCGCGGCTGCGCGGCTGACGGCGACGGCACGGCTGACGGCGGATCCGGGCCGCGCTAGCGGGCCTCGAGGAAGTTGACGATCCTCGGGTACACGTCGGTGGCGGCCCTGCTCCCGATGATCGCGTCGAGGTGGGCGTAGCCCTGGAGCACCTCACGCTGGTAGTCGCCACCGGGATTGCAGTCCCTCAGCCAGCGCAGCGTCTTCAGCGACCCGACCGGGTGGAAGATGTAGTTCTGCGAACCCTGCAGGAGCAGCAGCCGGGTGCCGGCGATGCGCTCCGGGTGCAAAAAGTAGTCCATCCCGCCGGTGTGCGTCACCGCGAGACCGCGCCGCATCATGAGCGACAGGTGCTGGAGCGAGTCGATGTTCCCGAACCCGAACATCTCGTTCAGCGCCCGGTGGGTCGCGTCGTTGAGCTGCGCGTGGCGGTGGGTGCAGCCGTAGATCGCGTTGATCCACCGGCACACCGCCTGGCCGCAGTGCTCCTCGGCCGGCATCGGGAGGGTCCGGAGGCCGAAATCGAGCAGCTCGTCGGGGGCCGACGGGCGGATGTCGGGCGACAGGCCGCCGACTCCCAGCGCGCGGAAGGCGCCCGGAGTGTGCAGCCGCGCCTTCACCTGGTTGAAGACCGACGTGGAGGGGTGCATGGGGAACTGCGCGCAGACCGCGGTCCGGATCCCCTGCAGCCCCGACAGGATCGCCATCTGCAGCGAGCCCGACCCGACGCAGTGGCCGAAGGCCTGCAGGTCGTCCCGGCCCGTCACCTCGAGGACCTTGCCGACCGCGGTCGGCCAGTCCACGCGGGCGATGTCGTCGATCGTGAACTCGCTCCGGGACGACGGCAGGTCGATGCCGGCCCGGTAGTCGAACAGCCAGATGTCATAGCCCTGGTCGGCCAGGTACTCGGTCAGGTTCTGCTCGATGGTCGACGCGAGGAACGAGTGCGACGACATGCCGAACCCGGTGGCCATGATGAGCGGCCCCTTGTGGCCGGCCCGGTACCTGGTCAGCCGCAGGAACGCGTCGTCGCCGAGCCTGTCGTCGGCGTGCCACTGCCCGCTGCCGTCGCACCACCAGATCCCGTCCGGGTCGGCGGGCTCGCGGACCGCCGGCGCCGTTCTCGGCGCGCTGGGGAAGGCCCCCACCTCATCGAGGACGCCGCCGTAGACGTGCACCATCTGCTCGGCGAAGAGCTCGAGGAACGCCCGGCGGTACTCGCCCTGCTGCCGGCGCGGCACCCCGTCGATCTTGATGCTGCGGATCAGCTTGGGCAGGTCGGCGGGCTTGAGGTAGAGGATCCCGGTGCCCGGCGGCTGCCCGCCCGTCCCGGTGATCGTCGTGTACAGCGTGGTCGTCTCTGACCAGGCATGCCGGACCCCGTCCTCGCGGATCACCTTGTGGCCCTCGAATGAGTACCGGTTCCCCTCCTGCGACTCAAGCGTCAGTCGGTACTGCATGTGCCAGGTTTCCACCTGGGCCGGGTCGGGGTCGAAGAGCGCGAAGGTGCCCTCGACCACGGTCAGGCGGCGGGCGGACAGCGCGGGCGCGACGACCGTTCCGGTGATCCGCGCCTCGCGCGCGGGGTCGAGGAGGGCCGCCTGGATGTCGTCGTACTCGATCGTGATGAGCAGATCGACGCGGGCGTTGTCGGTTCGGCCGCGGTCGTAGCCCGCGTGGTAGTCGTCGGGCACGCTCGTCGAGACGAAGCCGGTCAGGCGCTCGGTGAACTGCAGCCGGGCAAGGCCGGGCGCCAGCTCCGGAGCGGGCTCAGGCGGGTCGTCGGAGCTGCCCGCCGCCCACTGCCTGTCTTCGATCAGCAGCGCGGCCGTCCGCTCGGCGATGGCGGAGATGGTCAGCGACGGGTTCGCGTCGAGCGCGCACGGGACGACGGAGCCGTCGCACACGTACAACCCGTCGTGGACGCCGCCGCCGACCGGGTCGAACACCCGGCCCTTGTGGTCCACCACGCCCCCGCCCGCGTCGTCCGCCATCACGCACCCGCCGAGCGGATGCACGGTGATCAGCGACCGATCGTGCGTCCAGGCCCAGAGCGGGTCGGGAGTCTCGGTCCCCTGTAGCGCCGCGGTGGCCTCGGCCAGCAGCTGGTTGTCGCGGGCGAAGGCCGGCTGCTCGCCGCACTCGGGCCAGATCACCTGGATCCTGTCGTTCTCCATCGCGATCCGACCGCCGGCGTCGTCGGTGCTCATGACCAGGTAGGTCAGGGTGCGGCCGACCGGCCCGCGATGCGAGCCGAAGGGGATGCCGGCCAGTCCCTGCAACCGCTTCGCCGCCCCCTCGGGCACCCCGCCGGAGGCGGCGTTCAGCACGAGCGGAATCACCGACGCAAGCGCGCCCGGGATGGCGCCGTCCTCGATGATGAGCGCGTCTTCCAGCCCCGTGTCCGGGCCGCGTAGGTCGATCAGTCCGGTGATCGTGGGCCCCACCGCCGTGTCCGCGCGGGGGACGCGGTCGCCGAGGCCGACGTCGTGCACGGGCTCGTCGGTGTCGTAGGCGAACGCGAGCACGTCGCCGTTGCCGGAGAACCCGTCCCCGAGCCGCTCCGACACCGGCAGGCCGAGGTCACGCGAGCGCAGCAGGATCTGCGTCGACCCCAGCGTCCCGGCCGCGAGCACGACGACGTCGGCGGTGACGAACCGGGACGTGGCTGGTCCCCCGCCGAGGACGTCGAAGCCCACCCGCCAGGTGCCCTGGCAGCGGCGCACGGACTGCACCGCCACCTCGGTGAAGATGTGCGCCCCGTGCGCGTAAGCGTCGGGGAGGTAGTTCATCAGGACCGTGTTCTTAGCCCCGTAGTTGCAGCCCGAGCAGCAGTCGCCGCACAGGTTGCACGCGTTCTGCCGCACCCCGACGGCGTTCGGGCCGCTGGTGAACGTCACGTTGAGGTCGGGTCGGACCACCTGGCGGCCGAGGCCGGCCGCCGCCTGTTCGAGCGCCTGCAGCTTGGGCAGGGCCGGCCATGACCGCGGGTACGGGTTGGACCCGAGCATCTCCCTGGCCGCGCCCATGTACGGCCGCAGGGCCTCGGGGTGCTGCCGCAGCGGGGCCGGCCAGCGGTCGTCGGCGAAGATCGCGTCGCTCGGCTCGAGGGCCACGCTCGCGTTGATCAGCGAGGTGCCGCCGAGCCCGCAGCCCGTCAGCACGGTCACGTCGGGGCCGACCTGGAAGTCGAACAGGCCGACCGGGGACCCGTGGTCCGCCTTGGCCGTGTGGACCTGAATCTGACGCGCGGCTGAGAGGGCGGAGTTCGGGTACTCCCCCGGGTGCAGCTCCTTGCCCCGCTCCAGGACGCAGACATCCCGCCCGGCCCGCGCGATGCGGGCGGCGACGATCGCCCCGCCGTATCCAGAGCCAATCACAACCGCCGAGTAGTGGGCCTGTATCTGGTCGACTGGACGGGATAGCATTCTCATCGAGGGCTCCTATAGGATCCGACTCGCAATCGCAGCGGTGCGGGAATTACCCTACACGAAAAGACTCTTCGAAACGGGGCCGGGCCGATCCTGTGGGCCATCCTGTGGGCTTCCTGTGGGGGTATCCGTGTGGTCATCATCCAGGCCTGCTGCCAGGATGAAGCAGGGCCAGGGCCAGCCGTGCGAACGGCTGGCCCTGCACGGGCTTTGCGGGAATGTCACGCATCGAGGCTGACAGGAAAATAATTGTCATTCCGGTCTGCATGGCCTTACCTCTATGCCAGATCGGCGAAAGCAGCGCACGAAATTCCGCATGGGGTACGTTTCGCGGGCCGACCGCGAATTACCGTAATCCAAGGGAAGATGCACGTGGATCAGGAAAAGGATCCGCAGCCGCCACTCGAGCTGAGCCACCGGGTCCTGGACGCCGGCGGGGCCGCCGTGGAGCTCGGCGGCGAGCTTGACGTGGCTACCGCCGACGCGGCGTTCGGGTACGTCCGCGAGATTATCGACCACCTCGGCGGGCCGGTCGTCGTCAGTCTGGCCGGCGTGCGCTTCTGCGACGCCCGTGGCCTGCACGCGCTGGTGCGCATGGCGCGCTACGCCGAGCAGGCCGGCTGCCCGTTCCGGGTGACGTCGCCGAGCCCTCGGCTGGCCAGGCTCATGAAGATCACCGGTCTGGGCGGGACGTTCCTGGCCGCCAGCTAGCCGAGTGAGGCAATGGCCGACTCGGCCACGGTTTCGCGGTCGGGGGCGTAGCTGAAGGTGGCGCGGAGCCGCTCGCCCGCCAACACGCGCGGGACCCAGTACTTGCCGTCGTCCCACATGCGGTCGAGCGGCAGGGCCGCGATCGGAAACCACTGCGGCCGGATCTCGTTCGTTTCGGCCGCCTCGCCGCTCCAACTGCCGGCGATGAACACGTCGACGGTCATGTCCCACGCCGGGTGGGTCGGGAACAGGAAGGTGATCTGCGCGGCCTCGCGCAGCGAGTCGGCCGCCACCGCGATGCCGGACTCTTCCTTGACCTCGCGGGCCGCGGCCTGGGCGGCGGTTTCGCGCTCCTCGACGTGCCCGCCGAGCGCGACGATCTTCCCGGTGCCGAGGCCCGTCTTCTTGTACCCGAGCAGAACCTGGGGTTCGCCGTCGCCGTCGATCCTCGTCAGCAGGCAGAGGCAGGTCTGGGTGAGAGCCACCTGATCATTGTCGCAGACAGCCGGACGCGCGATAGGCCGCGACCGCGGCGGTGATGGCGTCGTCCACCGTCGGCAGGTCGTCGGCCCGCCGAGCGGCGGCGGCGCGGAGCCGGGCCGCGAGCGCGGGGTCGGTCAGGATCGCGGCGACGGCGGCAGCCAGGGCTGGCGGGTCTCCCGGCGCGACCAGCACCGCGGCGTCGCCGAGCAGATCCGGGATGCCGCCGACCCGGGTGGCCACGATAGGGAGGCCGGCCCGCAGCGCCTCCTGCAGGATCAGCGGCTGGCCCTCCCAACGGCTGGGCATCACCAACACCGTCGCTGCGGCCAGCAGGTCCGCCACGTCGTCGCGGTGCCCGAGGAACGCTGCGTCGACACCGAGCGCGGCCGCCCGCGCCCGCAGTTCCCCGGCCAGTGGCCCGTCGCCCGCGATCGCGACCAACGGCGAAGGATCGACGTCTCGCCAGTGCGCCGCCGCATCGAGGAGCGTGCTGAAGTCCTTCTGCGCGGCCAGGCGCCCGACCGCGAGGACCACCGGACGTCCGGCTTCGAACGCGTCACCCGGGCCGGAACCAGCGACACCGCCGGTAGCGGTCACCGGCCTGGCCGCGGTCGCAGAGGTTGGCGCGGTCCCGGCGGCGGCCGGCGGCGTTGTTCCCGCGTCGGCCGCCGGGACGACCGCCCGGCCCACCCGCCTCGCGCCGGCCGAGCGCATCCGCTCCTCGAGGTCGGACGAGACGCAGAGCACCAGGTCGGCGCCGCGCGCGACGACGCGCTCGAGCAGTCGGTAGACCGCGACCCGCGCTCCCCCGCCGACCGGTGGTGCGTTATGCATGGTGACCACGAGCCGCGGACGCCGCCCGCCCCGTGCCCGACGTCGCCGACCAGCCAGCGCGATGACGGTGAGCGCGCCCGCCCGCAGCCCGTGCGCGTGCACCACATCGGGCCGATCCGTCGAGCCCGCCGAAGCGCCGAGCAACCGCCGGAGGCGCAGCACGGCCGCCATGTCCCCGAGCCGCGGCCGGTCGCCGAACTCCACCGGCGAGAACGTCACCCCGGCCAGCGCGCCGAAGCCGAACGCCGCCTCGGCCGCGGACGGCCCGAGAACCGACACGACGATCGCGCGCCGGGCGAACCCCGTCGCCAGCATTCGGACGTGCGCCCCGGTCCCGCCCGTCGTCGTCCCGACGACCAGCGCGACGCGGCTAGCTGGGGCGGGCACGGAGGCGGGCCACCGCGGCGCGGAGGTCGCTGAAGTCGATGCTGCCCGCGACGGCGGCGAACACCACGATGACCACCAGCGTCACCAGCACCGAGGTTCCGACGTTGACGAAGAACCCGGGCGCCTCGAGCGCCCCCGCCAGCACCGATCCGGCCGCCGCCCCGGCCACCGCGCCGACCAGCCCGGCCAGGAACGCGCGGGACACCCCGTGCAGCGCCAGCGCGCCCCGGTCGCGCCTGACCAGGATCAGCAGCGCGAGGCCGGAGACCGTCAGCCCGAACGACATGCCGAGGCCGAGCGCGGGAACCACGTGGCGCGGCGGCGCGATCGGCACGATCACCAGGTCGGCCGCGATCACCAGCAGCCAGCCGCCGCCGAT
>Ga0302325_10031417_pt1 | contig 10925 bp, 5 predicted proteins | sample Palsa_T0_2_FD_201948 | JGI IMG/M metagenome (GOLD analysis project Ga0302325, IMG submission 201948) | Peat permafrost microbial communities from Stordalen Mire near Abisko, Sweden - Palsa_T0_2 | ecosystem: Environmental > Terrestrial > Soil > Palsa > Peat permafrost | place: Sweden: Abisko... | reverse complement strand
CTCGGCTTGCAATCCAAGGCTGTAGGCTTTCAACGCGTCAATCGAGGCCGTGGTGGCTTCGGCAAGCGGCACATCGTGCTTTTGCAGAGTGGCTCCCGATTCGCCGACCCGCTTACGAAAACCCCTGCTCATCCGGGTAATGGCTTCCAGAACCTCTTCCTTTCTGGCCACCTCCACCTGCTCCCGATCAATCACATCTCCGGTCCGGCAGTTCGTTGAGCGCAAGTTGAGCACATACCTCGCCCCGACATTCTGGATGGCGCCCTCCAGCAGCGCTGCCGTTCCGGTGCGAACGCAAACCTCTCGAGCAACCTGGCCGGTCACCTGTGTTTCGGGCGGTCGACCCATCAGGCGCAGGGTTTGCCGGATCCGATCTTCGGAAACGAGGTTCAGGTAAGGTGATTGCTGCAGCTGCACCTCGAGCCCCTGGCGCAACGCATTGTCGAAAACCGGATCGCCGGTGAGGTTGGTGAAATCGGCGACCAGGACGGAATCCTGGGCATTCAGTGGAATGGGCTGCTGACGGCGCAGAAGCAGGAACGCTCCGAGGCCTACAATCGCGGCAGCGGCTCCTGCGGGGAGCAGCCATTTGCGCCATTTCGGCTTGGCGTGCGCAGGTGGTGGAAGCGCGGCGGGCTGGGTCTCGACCGGCTCCGGTACCTGCTCCTCGATCAGAACCTGGGCGCGCGAGCGCATCTGCGCAATCAGCACCTCGCCGCCCTCGGTGATGGTACGGACCGGAACAGCGAATCGATAGCCGCGGCCGGGCAGGGTGACGATGTAACGCTCTCCTTCAAGCGTGTCGCCGAGCGCCTTGCGCAGCTTGAAGATGTGCTGGCTCAGGTTGGCTTCCTCGACGAAAGAGTCCGGCCAGACCTCCTTTAACAGCTCCTCCTTGGACACAACTTCCCGTCCGCGGCGCACCAACACCAGCAGCGTCTCAAAGGCCTTCGGAGTCACCGCAATGAGTTGGCCGTCGCGAAGGAGGACCTGCTTGTCCGGATCCATGCGGAATGGGCCGAACTCGTAGACGACCTTGGGATCGGCATTCATGGCATATGAACAGCGTGTACCGAGCCGGGGGAGGAACGTACCGGAAATCTACCACAGCCCCCCAGGCCTGGCGTGAAACGAGGGGGGAATCCTGGAATTACTGCAGTTTTGCGTACTCCGCTTTGGCTTGCTTCAGGACGGGGATGCGGGGGTCGGCGACTTTCCACAATTCCAAGAAGTCCTGGAACGCCTTTTTGGCTTTCGCCGTGTCGCCCGCCAGCGCGTAGCCGCGCGCCATCCCCAGATAGGAAAGCGAATAGAACTGTCCCCAGTTTGGGTGTTGCCAGGTGCTGCCCCAATTAGCGCCCTTATGATCCACGATTTTCCGAAACTCAGCCACCGCCTCCGCGCCGTTTTTCAGACGCAGGTAAGCCAAACCGCGCAAGTACGCTACCTCGGGATAAGCACGCTCGTATGGCGAGGCCGACGCCAGCAGTTCCACCGCTCTTGCCGGCTGATCACGCTTGAGCTCGATCGCGGCGCGAATGGCGGGGAGCTCGACTGCATTCCAGACGGTACCATTTGGAGAAAGCTTTGATGTCTCCGCGGCCAGCTTCCCCGCTTGGGCCGCATCGCCGCACATCGCCAGCGCCAGAGCGGGACGCCGCAGACGGTGCACAGTCTGGCAATTGCCCGACAGCGCGTCTGCGCGTGTATCAGCCTCTTCGAGTTCGGCCGCGACATCGGGCAGCCCCTGGCGCAACGCTGTCTGCGCGGCTCGTTCGTACAACGCGCTCGATGCACGACGCTGGCCCAGAACATTCCGAGAGGCCGCTTGCAAACCAAAGCTGAGGTATTCCTCCGGCCTGCCCGTATACCATTGAATTTCCCTGGCGACGGCTGCCTGGTCGCCTTGGAGATAGGCCATTTCGAGGAAGCGCTGGTGAATCCTCGCTCCGCCGATTCCCAGCGCTCGCACTTTCTGCGCCACTTCTCCGGCCTCCACCAGCCGATCAAGGCAGATGTATGCGTCCAATAGACGCCTGTAGGAAAATTCCACACGCGGCTCCAGCCGAACCGCTTCCTGACCCGCTTTCAGCCCCTCTTCGAATTGCCCCAGGGCTATCAAGCTTTCGCTCGAATCGTTACGGAACATCCAAAAGCGGGGGTAGTCCTGGCTCGCCAACCGATCCGCGTCAATCGCTTTGTCCAACTCGCCATTGAAGTTGTAGTAGAGGGTCGCGATGAAGTCCCGCTCAAAGGGGGAGACGCGGTCGATCAAAGCGAAAGCCTTATCGATGTATTCGCGCTGGCGCCCTATGTCTCCGGCGTTTTGGAAAGCGCCGGCAAGGAGGGTATAAGCCATGGCGAAATTCGGATCCAACGCGATGGCGCGTTCAGCCAAAGGAATGGCGGCTAGAAAATGACCCTGGGACATTTGGTCAGAACCTGCGGTGTAGGTTTGGAGAGCCTGCAGCGACGGCGTAGTCGCCTGTTCCAGCGGACGATTCCATTTCTGGATCGAACTGCGCGATTCTCCCAGCTTGCCGCGCATGGCAGTCGCGGCGTTTCCCAGCGAATTCAATACGTGCTCTTTATCGACTGCTTGCATCTGCTCCCGGGCGAGCGTTGCGCCGTCCTGACAGGCGATTGCCTGGAGCGTGATGACATAGCTTTTCCCCAGACTCGCGATTGCGCCGTCGATGGTGGCCGCGGCTCCTTCGCGCACGCAGACTTCGTGCGCGATCTGATTGGTAATGCGTGCACCCGGCAGAAGACTCATCCGGCGAAGAGCGGCCTGCACCTGCTCGTCGTCCATGATTTTTAGAAATGGCGATTGCTCCAGTTCGATGGCCAGGCCTTGGCGAAGAGTGCCGTCAAATACAGGGTCGCCGGTCGAATTGGCGAAGTCGGCGAGCACCACCGTATCGGTTTCCGTGAGAGCCCTACTTCGATTGAATAAGGTTAGAACCTCCCAGGTGCCGGGGGCGACCACGACGGAATCCCTGGCATTCAGGGGAATGGTCTGATGGTGGCGCAGAAGCAGTAGCAGTCCAAGGCCGGCGATCGCAATCGCGGCAGCGATTGCCGAGCCTAGCAGCCATTTCCGCCATTTCGGTATGGCGTGCGCAGGTGGCGGAAGGGCGGCGGGCTGGGTCTCGACGGGCTCCGGTACCTGCTCCTCAATCAGAACCTGCGCGCGCGAGCGCATTTGCGCAATCAGCACGTCACCGCCCTCGGTGATGGTACGGACCGGAACAGCGAATCGGTACCCGCGGCCGGGCAGGGTGACGATGTAACGCTCTCCTTCAAGCGTGTCGCCGAGCGCCTTGCGCAGCCTGAATATGTGCTGGCTCAGGTTGGCTTCCTCGACGAAAGAGTCCGGCCAGACCTCCTTTAGGAGTTCCTCCTTAGAGACAACTTCCCGCCCGCGGCGGACCAACACCAGCAGCGTCTCAAAGGCCTTCGGAGTCACCGCAATGAGTTGGCCGTCGCGGAGGAGGACCTGCTTGTCCGGATCCATACGAAAGGGACCGAACTCGTAGACGACCTTGGGATCGGGATTCATGGCATATGAACAACGTGTACCCAGCCGAGGGAGGAACGTACCGGGAAATCTACCACAGCCCTCCGGGCTTGACGTGAAAGCGAGGGAATCCTGGAATTACTGCAGTCTTGCGTACTCCACTTTGGCTTGCTTCAGGACGGGGATGCCGGGGTCAGCGTCTTTCCACAATTCCAAGAAGTCCTGGAACGCCTTTTTAGCTTTCGCCGTGTCGCCCGCCAGCGCGTAGCCACGCGCCATCCCTAGATAGGAAAGCGAATAGAACTGTCCCCAGTTTGGGTGTTGCCAGGTACTGCCCCAATTGGCGCCCTTATGTTCCGCTATTTTCTGAAACTCAGCTACCGCGTCCGCGCCCTTGCGCAGACGCAGGTAAGCCAAAGCGCGCAAGTACGCTACCTCGGGATAAGCACGCTCGTATGGCGAGGCCGATGCCAGGAGTTCCACCGCTTTTGCCGGGTGATCCCCCTTGAGCTCGATCGCGGCGCGAATAGCGGGGAGCTGGACCGCATTCCAGATGGTTAAGTTGGGAGAAAGCTTTGATGTTTCCGCGGCCAGCTTCCCCGCCTGGGCCGCATCGCCGCACATCGCCAGCGCCAGAGCGGGACGCCGCAGACGGTGCACGGTCTGGCAATTGCCCGACAGCGCGTCTGCGCGTGCATCCGCCTCTTCGAATCCGGCGGCGACATCGGGCAGTCCTTGGCGCAGCGCTGTCTGCGCGGCTCGCTGGTACAACTCGTTCGACTCACGACGCTGGCCCAGAACATTCCGGGAGGCCGCCTGCAAACCAAAGCTGAGGTACTCCTCCGGCTTGCCCATATACCATTGAGTTTCCCTGGCGACGGCTGTCTGGTCGCCCTGGAGATAGGCCATTTCCAGGAGACGCTGGTGAATCCTCGCTCCGCCGATTCCCAACGCTCGCACTTTCTGCTCCACTTCCCCGGCCTCAACGAGCCGATCAAGGCAGATGTAGGCGTCCAAGAGACGCCTGTACCCAAATTCCACACGCGGCTCTAGCCGAACCGCTTCCTGACCCGCTTTCAGGCCCTCTTCGAATTGCCCCAGGGCTATCAAGCTTTCGCTCAACTCGTTAGGGAACATCCAAAAGCGGGGATAGTCCTGGCTCGCCAATCGATACGCGTCATTCGCTTTGTCCAACTCGCCATTGAAGTTGTAGTACTTGGTCTCGATGAAGTCTCGCTCAAACGGGGAGACGCGGTCGATCAAAGCGAAAGCCTTATCGATGTATTCGCGCTGGCGCCCTATGTCTCCGGCGCTTTGGAAAGCACCGGCAAGGAGGGTATAAGCCATGGCGAAATTCGGATCCAACGCGATGGCGCGTTCAGCCAAAGGAATGGCGGCTAGAAAATGACCCTGGGACATTTGGTCAGCACCTGCGGTGAAGGTTTGGAGAGCCTCCAGCGAAGGTGTAGTCGCCTGTTCCAGCGGACGATTCCATTTCTGGATCGAGCTGCGCGATTCTCCCAGCTTGCCGCGCATGGCAGTCGCGGCGGTTCCCAGCGAATTCAATACGTGCTCTTTATCGACTGCTTGCATCTGCTCCCGGGCGAGCGTTGCGCCGTCCTGACAGGCGATTGCCTGGAGCGTGATGACATAGCTTTTCCCCAGACTCGCGATCGCGCCGTCGATGGTGGCCGCGGCTCCTTCGCGCACGCAGACTTCGTGCGCGATCTGATTGGTAATGCGTGCGCCCGGCAGAAGACTCATCAGGCGAAGAGCTTGCTGCACCTGTTCGTCGTCCATGATTTTTAGAAACGGCGATTGTTCCAGTTCGATAGCCAGACCCTGGCGAAGAGTGCCGTCAAATACAGGGTCGCCGGTCGAATTGGCGAAGTCGGCGAGCACAACCGTATCGGTTTCGCTGAGAGCCCTACTTCGATTGAATAAGGTTAGAACCTCCGAGGTGCCGGGGGCGACCACGACCGAATCCCTGGCATTCAGGGGAATGGTCTGATGATGGCGCAGAAGCAGTAGCAGTCCAAGACCGGCGATCGCAATCGCGGTTGCTGAGCCTAACAGCCATTTCCGCCATTTCGGCTTGACGTGCGCGGGTGGCGGAAGCGCGGCGGGCTGGGTCTCGACGGGCTCCGGTACCTGCTCCTCGATCAGAACCTGGGCGCGCGAGCGCGTTTGCGCAATTAGCACCTCGCCTCCCTCGGTGATGGTACGGACCGGAACAGCGAATCGATAGCCGCGACCCGGCAGGGTGACGATGTAACGCTCTCCTTCAAGCGTGTCGCCGAGCGCCTTGCGCAGCTTGAAGATGTGCTGGCTCAGATTGGCTTCCTCGACGAAAGAGTCCGGCCAAATCTCCTTTAGGAGCTCCTCTTTCGAGACAACTTCCCGCCCGCGGCGCACCAACACCAGCAGCATCTCAAAGGTCTTCGGAGTCACCGCAATGAGTTGGCCGTCGCGGAGGAGGACCTGTTTGTCCGGGTCCATACGAAAGGGACCGAACTCGTAGACGACCTTGGGATCGGGATTCATGGCATATACCCGGCCAAGAAAAAACGTACCGGAAATCTACCATAGCCCCCGAGCACTTGTGGTCGTTAAAAGCGAAGCCCCGGCAGGGAACTAAGGGTTCGGTAAGTTGTTGATTCCTAAATGTCAGGTCCTTCATTCAGATTCTTTAAGAAACATTGATGCGCGCGTTAAGGACTTTTCGTTCCGGCTCCGCTCAGCATGCGGTCATTCAAAGCCGCTGCACAGGCGAGCGCATTCCGGAGCGAACCCGGATTTCCTGCCACGCAGCACAGGACAGGGCCGCGTGTGCGCCTTTCAGTAAGGAAAGGCGCATGAAGTTCGCCGACGCCACCAAGTTCAACAGGAAATCCGGGGAAGCGATGGCGGTGAGGACAACAAAGATCACGATCGAAACCGAAGGCCTCTTAGTCATACGCCGGGCACGAACGGTGGTGACCTGGTGCCCTGGTTGTCAGGCCGAGGTAGACGTAGTGCTTCTGGGTGAGGACATGGCTCAACTCCTGAGCGGGCTGCCAACTGGCACCTTACACATTTGGAGCCCGCCTGAGGGTCCTGTCCTCATCTGCCTCCGATCCCTGGTGCAGCACTCACAATCCAACGACGTTTAAACCACGAGCGAACGCTCGCCAACAAAGGAGAAGGACGATGAAGGACACAGTAAAGAAGCAGACCGTTTTGACCCGGGCCGGTGTGGTGGTGGCGGCGCTTTGCTGGCCGCTCTGCGCTTCCGCACAAGCTCCCTACACGTTAGTGGATCTTGGCGTGGTGGGTGCAGCAGGCGGGCCAAACCATATTACGAACAATGACATCAGCGTCGGTTCGGTCCAGGGTTCCGGCGGCAACGACCATGCGGTCATCTATTTCGACCAACACATCATAGACATCAGCAAACCCGGCCTTGGGGGAGCGAACAGCCTCGCATACGGAAACAACCCCTGGGGTGAGGTCGTGGGCGGAGCCAACATTGCCAATGTTGACCCCAAGAAAGAGGACTTTTGCGGATTCCAGTCACTGGGAATCGCTACCGCCACGGCCAGTTGCCGGCCGTTTCTGTGGTGGGACGGCCAAATGATCGCACTTCCTACTCTCGACAACAATCATGGCAACAATGGCATCGCCGTCGCGATCAACGACTTTGGCGAGGTGGCCGGCGCTGCGGAAAACACAACCCCGGGCTGCCCCACGCAAAACCCAGCGGCATCTCTAAACCAGTACTACCACTACAAGCCCGTCCTCTGGCGGGATCACGCGATAGAGGAACTGGCTACCGTGGGAGGAGATCCGGTCGGCACGGCTTTGGCCATCAACAATCATGGAGAAGCGGCAGGGATAACGGGTACCTGCGGCGCCTTCAACCTGGTGTTGGGCTATTACATGAATCCGTTACACGCCGTGCTGTGGGAGAAGGATGGCACAGCCATCGATCTCAAGTCGCTGGGTGGAAATGAGAGCAGCGCGTTCGGAAATGCGGCCAAAGATATCAATTCTTTCGGTCATGTTGTAGGCTTCTCCTCGCTGTCGGATAATGTGACGTTCAACGCCTTTCTCTGGACCAGGGAAACCGGCAAGATGAAGGCCCTGGTACCCATTAAGGGAATCGCAAACAGTATCGCCATCGCCCTCAATGACAGCGATGAGGTCGTCGGATCTTCGATCAGTTCAACTTTTTCGACCCTGACCGCGACCATGTGGAAGCATGGTGTACCTGTGGACCTGAACACTCTTATCCCTGCCAACTCTTCGCTGTACCTGCTCTTTGGCTGCTCGATCAACTCCCGCGGGCAGATCCTTGGATTGGCGACAAATCTAGCCGGCACCGTCTATCACGCGTATGAACTGATTCCAGTTGGCGAATAGCAACGGCGGAACAAGCGCGGCATATGGGATTCGGGACGCCCGCGTCCGAGAATGCCACCGAATCCGATCAACCATATCGAGAGAGCAGGTTTTTCATGCTCTCTCGAATTCTTGCGCCGCGCGCTTGCGAAGAGATCACATGCTGAGATAGAAGCTTCGGTTGCTGGTTATTCCGTACGCAACGCTTCCATGGGTTCAACGGAAGCGGCCCGGCGTGCCGGGACGAAAGCGGCGCACCCTGAGACCACTGCCAATGCTGCAATTGCCAGCCCAAAGCTTGCCGGATCGAACGCAGAGATCCCGTAGAGCATAGACTTCAACGGACGCATCGCGAGCAGGGTAAGAGGAATGCCTGCGGCAAGGCCGAGCGTGAGTACCCAAAGGCTCTCACGCATGATCATGGTCAGCACCTGGCTGCGAGTTGCGCCGAGAGCCATCCGCAGACCGATTTCGGTCCGCCGCCGGCTCACCCGGAAGGAATACGTGCCGTAGAGGCCTGTAGCCACAAGCAGCGCGGCGAGCACCCCGAAAAAGCCGCCTAAGGCTGCAAACATGCGCTGTCGCTCGTAGGATTTCTCAAACTGCGCCTGCTGTGTCATTGGCCGCTCCAAGGGCACAGAGGGGTACAGAGCAGCGACAGACTTGCGCAATGCCGGCAGCATCACCATGGCGTCGCAGTGGGTACGCACTTCCAGATGCATGGTGCCGAGTGAGGAGAACTGCATTGCCGCGTAATAGGCCATGGGCATTGGTTTCTCAGCCACCGCCTCGTACTTGCTGTCACTGACGACGCCCACGATGGTCCTCTTGTCCTCGCCTGACCCCAGCACATGGCCCAGCGGGTTAGTGTTGGCCAAAAATCGTTTGGCGAATGTCTCATTCACCAGGGCGATAGGTTGAGACTTTTCGACGTCCGATTCCGCGACATCCCGGCCGGCAACGACAGGAATTCCCATTGTGCGAAAGAAACCGGCACCGACATCGTTGGACCTAAGCAGAGCCCCCTGCTGCAAGATTCCATCCAGCGTCAGCTCATTGTTGTCACTCCATCCGGTACCGGGGCGGTTCTCTGCCATCGATACGGATTTCACGCCCGGCAGCTGCCCAAGGTGGTCGAGCACTCTGCGATAGAAAAGGTGGCTGTCGGAACTGTCTTGCGGGGTGATCCCGAAGACCAGCAAGCCGTTGGCCTGCAGGCCGAGATTCTGGGTTGCGAAGTTGCGCAAAGTGCGCAGCAGCAGGCCCGCCGCCATGAGTAGTATCAGGCACACTGCAATTTGAGCAGAGAGCAAGGCACGTCCTGCAGCAACCCGGTTCCGCGTTGCACTGGTGTTGGGTGAAGTGGACCGCAGAACGCCTGCGACCGGCGCGCGCACAGCGCTCCACAGGGGAACCAGTCCAAAGACAAGCGCGGCTAGAACCGAAACAACGAGCGTGAAAAGCAGCACGGTACGGTCGGGGCTGAGACCGGTCTCGATGCCGGACCACGACGCTAACATGCGTGTTGCCGAAACGGCAAAAAGCCATCCCAACGCTGCACCGGCACCGACGAGCAGCAGGCTCTCGCACAGTAATTGGCGGAATATGTTCGCGTGGCTCGCGCCGATCGCCATGCGCAGACTGAATTCATGCTGCCGAACGGAGTTACGTGCCTGCAACATCATTACTACATTGGTGCAGGCGATCAGCAACACCAATGCCACCAAACCCATCAGAATTTCTACCGGCGTGCGATATTCCTCGTTGTATCCGCCAATGCCCCGTGCCGGCGCGAAGTCGAGCAGCGGTTTCCATTCTTTAGGATCGACGTCGCCGATCGTCTGCTTGACCACCGCGGCAAAGGTCCCGGACAGCTCTCGCTGTGCGCGCATCGGCGCAATCCCCGAACGCAGGCGAGCCATCATCCGCAAGCTCCACCACCTTTGAGACCCGTAGAGGGAATCGTCCGGTAAGCCCCAGGCGTTCAGTTCGGCACGCTTCTGCAACGGAATCCAGAAGTCAGTCGCAACCGCCGGCTCAATGCCGTTGAAGCCGCGAGCCGTGACACCTACGACAGTGAAAGGAACGCCTTTGATGTGGACCGTTTTGCCGAGTATGTCCGGGTCGCGAGCGAAGCTTCTGGCCCAATAGTCATAACTGAGGACAACAACCGGCGCATGGCTCTTTTCATCGTCCAGGGTGAATCCCCGTCCTACCTCGATCCGCGCGCTGAGGCCGGAGAAGAAGTTGCCACTGACCTCTTCACCTGCCGCCTCTTCGGGAAGTTCTGAATGACGCACGGCGACACTGCCATTGAAGCTGAGCGGCACATACGCGATCAGGTCCTCGAAGATCTCGCTCCGCTGCCGGAGAGCCTCAAACGTCACTTCGGAAAACGACGTATGCGCGTCTCCCGTGTCACTGGCGCCCGGCGGATTCGATTGTCCATTGGCCATGCGGACGTAGTAGAGTCCTTGGGGCCGTCCGACCGGCAGCAACTGCATCAGTACCGCGTTCATTACGCTGAATACCGCTGTATTCGCGCCGATACCGAGGGCCAGCATCAGCACCACCACCGTTGTAAAGCCCGGAGACTTGCGCAGCATCCGCAAACCGTAGCGCACATCGCGAGCGAAAATATCCATCCACCAACCAGGGCGCTGCTCGTCGCATTGTTCCCGAGTACGAACGATCCCGCCAAACTCGATCAAAGCCTGCCGGCGTGCTTCCGAAGAAGATAGTCCTGCTTCCTCTTTTGCCGCAATCGCCTGCTCCAAGTGAAACCGTATTTCATCGTCGAATTCGCTCGGCTTTTTGCGAAGAATCAGAAAGCGAAGGCGGGTCAGGAACTCAGTAATCATGATCACACCTCCGCAACGCGGCCCAATACAAGTGCAATCGCAGCCGACAACCGATCCCAGGTTTCGAGTTCCGTCTCCAATCGTTTTCTGCCCGCAGCCGTCAACCGATAGAACTTCGCCCGTCGATTGTTTTCCGAATTCCCCCAGTCTGACCGGATCCATCC
>Ga0302325_10031416_pt1 | contig 10925 bp, 8 predicted proteins | sample Palsa_T0_2_FD_201948 | JGI IMG/M metagenome (GOLD analysis project Ga0302325, IMG submission 201948) | Peat permafrost microbial communities from Stordalen Mire near Abisko, Sweden - Palsa_T0_2 | ecosystem: Environmental > Terrestrial > Soil > Palsa > Peat permafrost | place: Sweden: Abisko... | reverse complement strand
GGCGCTAACGGCGACATCTTTGGCTCGGCATTTGGAGGCGGTGACTTCGACTTCAACAAAACCGATTGTGCCGATTCCAGCGACCTCCCCGGCGGATGCGGCGTTTTGTTCGAGCTGAAACCGTAACCGCGGGCGGCGCATAGCGGTTGCAGGGGCGCGGAGCCTCGTGTCGTTCGAGGCTCCACGGTTTCTCAAAGATGTACGGGGATTGCTATTCCCGAGTGGAAGCTTTCAACTTAGTTATGTCTGAGGCCATCTTGTGCAAACCGATTCACGTTTCAATCTTCGCATTCTCGTTCCCAGAACTGCCGAACTGAGAAACTCAGGTCATTCGACTCCCCAAAGATTGTCCTGGCTCGCTGCCGCATTGTCCTTGATGGCCGGATCGGTCGCCGCCACATACGCGCAGTCCACCACGCCAACCCCGGCCGCTCCCGCATCCGTTCAAACGGTGGTCTTCAAGGGCAGCGCTTCGTCCAGCGGTTGGATCGACTTCATGCCCCTCACGAACTTCGGAATCTACTTGCCTGTCAAGATCAATGGCCGCGATGCGATGGCATTGCTTTATGGTGGACCTTCGAACATCGATAAGGATTTCGTCGAGTCCGTCGGCCTGGCGGCCAAGAAAGAAGGCGCGAGCCCGGTGAATGGGATTCAGATCCAGCTAGGTGACTTGAGCCTGCAGAACGCCGGGGCGAAGGCAGACGATCTGCAGAAGCAGGGCTACGACGCCAAGATTCTGGGCCAACCCGTACTCTTCCGGCTGGGGGAAGAGGTGTTCAATCAAGTGGTGGTGGACGTTGACTACGCCCACCATCGTGTCGCCTTTCGCGATCCCAGGACTGTGACCAAGCCCGCCGATGCAATCGAGGTTCCGCTGATGGAACTGGATGGCGAACGCGTGCTCCCCCTCTCAATCGATGGCGCGGCTCCGGCGCAGTTTGAGTTGGAGCTGGGGAACGTCATCGGCCCGTTAATGGTCACTCCGGCCTATGCCGCGAGGCAAAAGCTGATCGAGGGTCGTCCTACCTCTCAGCGTTTGTCGGGCCGCTATTCGGAGACCGTCGTCAGTGTCGATCATTTAAGCTTCGCCGGCATCGACTTTGCGCAGGTGCCGATCGCGCTGATACCTGACACCGAATTGCCGCCTCCCTCGATTACAGGTGGCGTCGGACTGCCGCTGCTGGCCAAGTTCAGGCTGATCATCGACTACCCGCACAGCCGACTCTATGCGATCCCCAACTCGGGAACGGCGACGACTTCTATCGAAAAAGACCGGATCGGCTTGGTGCTGAACAAAAAGATAACGAATGGCTTTTCGGTGGCATTCGTCTCCCCCAACAGCCCGGCTGAAGCAGCAGGGTTCAAGAAGGGCGACAAGATCAGTCTGATCGATGGAAAGCCGTTCGAGGCATGGCCTACTCAGGCGATCATTAAATTTCAAATGGCAGACTCCGGAACCATTCACATTCTCACCATGGCGGACGGAACCGTGAGGAAGATCAAGGCGGTGGACTTTTTCTGATGGGGCCTGCCCATCCTTTCCATTCATCCCAGCTCAAGGCGGGCTGCCCGTCCTTGTCGCGTCGCTTACGACAGAGCCTGCCCTGAGCTTGCCGATTTAGATTCAAGTCTTTCCCCAGCAACGGACGGGGAGTCAGCGAGGGCGACGATTCTGGCATGGAATCCACCCGAGTTGACGACCTGTCGGCCTTCCCGAAAGCGTTCCTGTCTTTCTTTAGCGAGTATCTGGTTGACGCGATATCTCAGACACGGCTACGGAGAGCTCGGCTGTAGCTTAGCGAAGGCCTGAACAAGTACCTCAGCGAGCAGACGACATCTGCGCGAGCAGTTCAACTTCTTGCAAAACCCTGACAGACACCGGAGAGACTCGATGGTTACCGCTCAGGTCTTCGGGAAAATCTGCCAAAGCAGGTTGAAGAAACTTTTACCTGCCAAATACATCTTGCCGACAACCGCCAAACATCGCGAAGGTACTCTCCCAATAGGCCCACAGGCAGACATCGGACGCTGCGAACTGGTATAGCGAAACAGGCGGGAATCAACGCTTCGCCCGTCAGCTATCAGCGGTAACTGACATCCTAATCGTCTGCCGTGAGCCAAAATCAAAATAAAAGAGGGAAGAATAATGAAGACGTTTTCATTTCATACGATCACCGGACTCTTAGCAGTTGGCCTGGCGTTTGGAGTCAACTTCGCACAAGCCCAGGCAGCCACCCTGGACCCAAGTTTCGGCACGGATGGAACCGTAACCACCACCTTCACCGGGGCCGGGTCGCCGGTCATGTTACCGATCGGCGCGGTCCAGCAGGCCAGTGGCGACATCGTGGTGCTCTCCCAGTTCGACTTCGTGTCGGACGAAGGCACTCAGATTGGCTTGACGCGCTACACCCCGGCCGGCAAGCTGGATACAACGTTTGGCACCAAGGGGAGCACAATTACCAACTTCTCCTCCTTCACCTTTGACCCGTTTGCATTTGTGTTGGAGCCGAATGGCAAAATCCTTGTCGCAGGGTTTGTATCAGGTGGGGGTAACTTCGGCCTAGCGCGGTTCACGGCCAACGGCGTGCTGGACACAACCTTTGGCACCGACGGCGTGGCGACGGCCGTCACCGGTGCAGACTTTCCGGACGCATTTCTGTTGCAACCCAACGGACAAATCCTGATGGGCGGTTTTAAAGATGGCGGCAAGAAGACCCTGGGGTCGCTCTCGCTGGTGCGCTTCAACTCCAATGGCGCGCTGGACCCGAACTTTGGCACGGCTGGCATTGCGCTGGTTACGCCCGCCCCTATATTAGGGCCGCAGGCGCTGGCCCTTCTCTCCAATGGCGATTACCTGGCTGTGGGCGAGAGCGGAGATGCGGTGGTCGGCACAGTCGTGGAGCTCAGATCTACAGGAGAGCTGTCGTCCACGGTGACTGCGGGAACTTTGGCGGCGAGCAGCCCGTTGGCGGGGCTCGAACCCTTCCCGACCATTTTCGAGTCGAACGGCGATTATCTTGTGGCCCAGCCTAGTCACGCTGGAGGCGAGAACAGCCACCGCACTGACGTGCAAGCGTCGCGCTTTAGCGAAACGGGCACGCTGGATACTACCTTTGCTGACACCCCATTTCCCTTCGGCACCACGCCAAATAACACCCCGCAGGCCCTGGCTGTGCAATCGAACGGACAGGTCGTGGTCGGCGGCCTTGAGCGTGCCACCATTGGGCCGAATTTCGGTGGCATTGCACGGCTCGATACCAACGGCGAGCTGGATACCACGTTTGGGAGCGGCGGCACATTGACGGTTGACAATAATGTGGAGGCCCTGCTGATCGACACCAACGGAGACATTCTTGCCATCGAGGGAACTGGCAACGATGGCATCGTGGTGGCGGCATATCTGGCGAATTAACCGTTAGACCCGTTGTTTGGGTCGGGGAAACCCGCAGAGTGGATGGCGCTCCTCGCGAACCGGCTCCGAGCCTATTCTCGATCCGCCCCCTCGAGGGGATGTCCTTCATCGAAAACGTCTCACCCGGCCCGCATTTTCTTCTGGCCGATAGCGGGCGCGGCTGGCGCGGGAACGCCAGTCGCGTCCGCTCCTTCGCTCCAAGAGAGCAGGGACACTCCGCAGAACGACAAAAAAGTTTTTGTTCGTCCTCCACATTATTCCTGGGAATAAAACTTGCCCGGCTCGGTTATCAACTCTGAACGTTGCCAACCACAGAGGACAAAATGACGAGCAGGAATCAGGTTCCTATCAACGACGATCTCATCGATCAGAATTTACAAGACCTTAATAACGACGGCGTGGACCGTCGCGGCTTTTTGAAGTGCATGGCATGGGCGGGTACCGGCCTGGTGTGGACTCTGAGCGGCGGCGTCCCAGTGTCACGAGCCTTCGCCAAGGCCGCCGACCGCAGCGCAACCAAAGGCGCGGACTTCACTTTTGTCCAGATCAGCGACAGCCACATTGGTTTCAACAAGCCCGCCAACCCAGACGTCACCGCTACCCTGCAAACGGCAATCGACAAGATCAACGCCATGCCTAACAAACCGGATTTCATCATTCACACCGGTGATCTGAGCCAGCTCTCGAAGCCCAGCGAGTTTGACACGCTGGATCAAGTATTAAAAGGCGCCTCGGCGAAACAGGTCTACTTCGTCCCCGGCGAGCACGACATGCTCTCGGATAACGGAGACGAGTTTCTTCAGCGCTACGGAAAAGGCACCAAGGGCACTGGCTGGTACAGCTTTGATCAGAAAGGCGTCCATTTCGTTGGTCTCGTAAACGTCGCCAATCTGAAGGCCGGAGGCATGGGCTCGCTCGGCAACGATCAGCTTGAATGGCTCGAGAAAGATCTCAAGGGACGCTCGGCCAGCACTCCCATCGTGCTCTTCGCTCACATTCCCCTCTGGACCATCTATCCCGACTGGGGCTGGGGCACCGACGACAGCGAACAGGCGTTGTCCTGTGTCAAACGTTTCGGTTCTGTCACGGTATTGAACGGCCACATTCACCAGATCATGCAAAAAGTCGAAGGCAAGGTCTCGTTCCACACGGCGATGTCGACCGCTTTCCCACAACCCGCGCCGGGAACGGCCGCTTCGGCTGGGCCTATGAAAGTAGCAGCCGACCGGTTACCGCAGGTATTGGGTATTACCGAGGTTAACTACGTGGTCAGCGGCCGCAGCCTCGCAATCATCGATACCCCACTCGGAGCTTAGGGGGTCTCTGAGGTCGGGGAATGACCAGGGGCTGGTGTGTTGTTGACCCGGCCCCCTGTAGGCTGCCGAGGATCGGGTTTCCAAACAGGAATCCGAAAGCAAGAATATCAACTCTCGAAAGGAACAAGACAATGAAGGGAAGAAGCATTTGGGCAGCAAGTTTCACAGCTTCGGTGATTATCGCGATTGCGCTGCTAGTAGCGGGATCACCGAGCGTTACGGCGAATGACCAGCCCTCCGCAGCAAACGGGGAAGTGAAAATCGACAACTTCAGCTTTGGGCCGCAGACACTCACGGTACCGGTCGGAGCCACGGTTACCTGGACGAACCGTGACGACATTCCGCATACGTCGGTCAGCACAGAGGGCGTGTTCAAGTCCAAGGTGATGGATACAGATGAGAAGTTTTCGTACACGTTTACCAAGGCAGGAACCTATCCCTACTACTGCACGATCCACCCAAAGATGACCGGCCAGGTCGTAGTGAAGTGAAACGTGCGTACTTCTATCTCCAAGAAAACCACGGCTGCTAAAAGGTGGCCGTCGTCCAAAGCGAGTTGAACGACCATGACGACACCGTCAGCACAATTCGAAGTCAAAGCCGCGGAAAGCACTGACCTGGATCTTGTCCATGCCTGTCAGAATGGTGATGTTGAGGCTTTCGAGCAACTGGTAACGCGATACGATCGCAAGCTTCTCAGAATCGCCCAGAGTGTCACGCGTAACAAAGAAGATTCACAGGACGCGGTTCAGGAGACTTTCTTGAAGGTCTTTCAGCACCTGGGCGAATTCAGGGAAGATTCTCAATTCTCGACGTGGCTATTTCGCATCACTGTGAATCAATCGCTCATGAAGCTGCGAAAACAACGAACCACGCAAGAGCTATCCTTGGACGAAAGTTTTGAAACAGAGGGAAACGCGGTTCCCATCGAAGTGACGGATTGGTCCCCGAATCCTGAGCAACTCTACGGCACCTCGGAGCTGCGGCGCATTCTGATCAAGACTCTAGAAGCTCTACCATCTATCTTGCGCACAGTTTTCGTGTTGCGGGATATCGAGGATTTGTCGATAGATCAAACGGCAGAAATCCTAAAGGTGAGCCGCAGTGCAGTAAAGGCGCGTCTATGGCGCGCGCGGCTCCAGCTCCGCGAGCGCCTGAACGAATATTTCAGCGAGAAAACAGAATCTTCACGCGTAGATCAAGTGTTGACAAACGCGCGAGAGATTTGCGACGCGGCGCGCCTCGCATTTTCGTAAACTTTTTTCCTCTCAACAAAATGCGTCGCAAGTCCTATGGGCGAGCCCTGGATAAGGTCCCGACCACAAGCCAAGGGTCCATTGTCAAGCAGAATAGGCCACCGTGCCTATTAGGCCTACCTAACACAGACACAACCCCTTCTCGCGAGCGCATTACTCTCTCCATCTGAGAGACAATGGTGATACTCTCGCCCGTCCAGTAATCCTGCCTTCACCGGTCATTACCATTACCAGACAAACAGTTGACAATCAATTGACAGCCTTCGGTGTGTCTCGCCTTTTGCCCACTGCGTCTAAGGTACATGCGTCCAGAAATACAGCGTACTCACTGAGACGCATGATCGACACTATGAAATAACCGCATCAAGCGCAGTTATCGATAGTGATCATCAACACATAAAGATGCAGAGGAGAATTTATGAAGAAGTCGTATTTGACCATTGCACTTACTCTGACCGTTTTGTTTGGCGCAGGCTTAAGTGCTCACGCACAAGATCCCGATAGCGTGGTCGTGAAGGTTCCGTTTGAATTCGTAGCTGGAGCCAGCACGCTGCCTGCGGGTACATACACCATTGGCCGCAACTCTCCTGGAGCAAACCCTGGCTTGAACATTCGCAGCGATGAACACAGCGTGTTTTTGCTTCCCATCGATGCCGATAGCGTTCCAGGTGGGCCTCCCAAACTCAGCTTCGAACATGTAGTAGGCAAGTATTTTCTCAGTAAGGTGGAGACACCGGAACGCGTTTATAACCTTAACACTTCGCCCGAAATGATCAAGCTAGGCCAGATGAGGGGCAATAGCACCGCACCCTTAGCAGGCGGCAACTAAGTTGGGCGCACCATTGGTTGTCAAGCGGGTGGCAGGGAGTCCGGTCGGAGGTTCATCCAGTCTGTGCCGGGCTGTCTTGTCCATCCGTTAACCAATGGCTTCCTGACGACAACGAAGTTGCCGAGTCAGCGTCTACAAATCATAAGTTAAGTTACGGAGAACATCATGAAAAAGACACTCTTGTTATGCGGCTTGCTCACGGCGTTGATAATCCCGTCAGGCTTGTGGGCTCAGCAGGCCGGCTATTCCCAGACCAACTTGGTCTCCAATACTGCCGGCATAGCCACTACCACAGACCCTCAACTTTTAAACCCTTGGGGTATCTCTGTTCTTCCCGGCCAAGATTTCTGGATCGCGGACAATAACAGCGGCGTTTCCACACTCTACGACCAGAATGGCGCCAAGGACACTGGCCTGATCGTGACAATACCGGGCGCGTCGAGCAATCCTAACGGGAACTGCAGTCCAGGTTGCCCAACAGGAACGGTTGCCAACGCCAGCGGTTCTTATTTTTCCGGCGGATCGTTCATATTCGATACCGAGGATGGGCTGATCGTGTACTGGAACGGATCCAGCAACACAGCAATTGTTGGGAAAGATAACTCTGCCAGCGGTGCAGTTTATAAAGGCCTGGCTCTGCTTGGCACCAATCTCTTGGCGGCCAATTTCAACAGCGGCAAGGTCGACGTCTACGATCCGAACTACACCCTTACTCCGTTGGCTGGATCGTTCACCGACCCGAACCTTCCCTCCGGCTTTGCTCCTCACGGCATCCATGTCATCGGTAGCCAAGTGTATATCGCTTACGCGATGCAGGACGCACCCAAGCACGACGCTGTGCCTGGTGCGGGCGCTGGCCAGGTGGATATTTTCGACACTAACGGTAACTTTGTAAGCACCTTCGTTGCCGCTGGCGGAAACAATAACCTCAACGCGCCTTGGGGGATTGTGGTGGCTCCAGCCAGCTTCGGCACGTTTGCGGGAGACATTCTGGTGGGAAATTTCGGCGACGGGACCATCAGTGCGTTTGACACGACCGGGAAGTTTCTTGGCCAGGTCACGAACTCCTCGGGGAACGTGCTGGTCAATCCGGGCTTGTGGGATATGGTGTTTGGCGGAGGAGGCGGCACGAGCAATGATCCCGGCGCAGCGGGGACGCTTTACATCACAGCGGGAGGCAGCGCTGGCCAACCCAATTTTCCCGCGGGTGGCAGTGCGACGGCTGTGTTCGCCAGCGTTAGCCCCGCAGCGTCGGCAGGGAGTCCCAATTTTTCTCTGAACCTATCGGCCCAAAGTACAACTGTCGCGGCTGGCGGTTCGTCTACGCTCATGGTTAGCGCCGCTGCAGTGGGAGGATTCAACGGTCAGATTTCTCTTACCTGTGTCGCTCCGGCTGGGTTGACTTGTGGTTTCAGCCCATCAACCATCTCCCCCGGTTCCAGCGCTGCGTCCTCTACTTTGACGATCGCAGCGGCCACAACTCCTCCAGCGGGAGGCGGGGGTTATAGCAGACTTGGAGCGGCGGCCTTCCTCCCCGGTTTAGGGCTACTTGGGACTGTTCTGATTCCCCGCAAACGGAACTCGTTCACAAGTAAGAAGATCATGTGGACAGGACTGCTGGGCTTGTTGCTTTTCGCCTCTCTGTTCGCGCTTGGATGCGCCGGTAGCAGTACCAAGAGTTCCACCGCTACCGGAGTCACAGCGTCGCAGGTGACAGTGATGGTAACAGGCACATCTGGCGCTCTGACTCAGTCCGCAGCGGTAACCGTCACCGTCAACTAAAGCCAGTCAGCCCTGCGAGGACGCATGCCCTATGCGTCCTTGCAAAGGCTTAAAGGGGCCTAAAAGGGAAAGACTAAGCACATCAATTCAAAGGTGCTCGTCGCACAAACAAAAATCGTGTAGACCAATTTATTAAATAGCTGGTCTCCATCGATGATTGCAGCGGCGCACCAAATGCTCGATGAAATTGGAATGATGAGGACGATGTTCGAACGGAAGGGTTTGCTGGCCATCGACAGTTGGGGCCCTGCGATTTTTGGCTTATTTCTAACGAAGGGTTTTTGCGTACCGGGGCGACCTTCGCGGCCGAAATAAACCTGACAGTCCAGCTCATCATGGGAGTGGCCTTAGTTGCAGGCGCTCGTTTGGCAAGACAGCGACGCTATAGATCTCACGGTATCTGTCAGACGAGTGTGCTTCTTTTGAATCTGGTCATGATCGGATCGGTGATGTGGCCGTCGTTTAAGCAACAGGTGACACCAGTCCTGTCTAGAGGCCTTCACAAATGGTATTACCGGTCCGCGGCAATTCATGCGGCACTCGGAATTGCCGCCGAGTTACTTGGACTCTACATCGTTCTTGTAGCCGGCACGAATGTTCTTCCAGACTGGTTGCGATTCAGCCACTGGAAATGGTGGATGTGGGCTGAACTTGCTCTCTGGGCGATTGTTCTACTCAGTGGCGTTGGAACCTACTGTGCCTGGTACGTGGCGCCGTTCCGGTAGACGATGTTTGACAATGCCGGATCCGTGCGACAGCGCCGCCAATCTTGCTGACCCAATAAACGACTTTGGAACCAGTGTCGTAATCAGTTTCGCGGCCCTGGGTACTTTGACACCGACTTCGACCCAGAGTGAAAGTGGCCAGTTTGGCCAAATCACGCAGACGGTCAGTCAGCCAACTACGATCCATGCCGCTCGCCGGGGGGCATATGCCTCGCCCAGAGTGATCGAGCTGCAGGCAAAGTGTTTGTTAACTCGGGCTGACCTCACGACACGCAAACCAATATCAACGGTAAGGTTCGCCGCCTGTCTCGAAGCGTAGTTACACCGTACTTACAAATAGTTGACAATAAGTTGACAAGCGCCGCGTATCTTCTCGCGAAAGTGGAGCGTCACATCCATAGTTTGAAGCTGTATCAAAACGAATCGGAGTATAACAATGAAAAACGCAGAGTGTTTTTTTTCCATCCAGCGTTCAGTGGGCCGCCGTTCTTTTATGAAAAGCGGTCTTCTGGCAGGAGGCGCGGTCCTAGGCGCCGGTCTTTTAGCAAAGGGAACGTTGGCACATGCGCAGGAAAGCGGCGCCCTCAATGCGGGTGATGTCGCTATCCTGCGTTTCCTGGCGGCCGCAGAACTGATCGAGTCCGACCTGTGGACACAGTACGCGGAACTGGGCGGCATCGGCCATCTTCCACCCATTGAGGTAGACCCGAACGAAACGTTGAACCCGTATCAGGTGGCCTTGTCGAACCTCGATCCTGATGGCCCGCAATATATAACCAGCAACACGCTGGATGAGGTGAGCCACGCTACTTTCCTCAACGCCTATCTCGAATCCCGAGGCGCTGATCCCGTCGACTTCAGCCAGTTCGAAACATTGCCGGGAAGCACAGCTACCGGATCGTCGGGCAAGTTACGCCTTACTAACCTCATGCAACTCAACGTCGATACCAGTTGGTTCGTTCGCTATCGGAGTTCCACTAATCCCGATCTTGGCGCCACGTTTCCACAGGCGCTCAACCTCAACGGCGTTACCGCGATTCCAAGAACCGATGCCGATTTCAACGGCCAATCCAATCCCAACTTTCCCGGCAACGATCACATTCAGGCGATTGCTAATGTGGCTGCGTTTCACTTCGGATACATCGAGCAAGGCGGCTCCAGCCTTTACGCAACCATGAGTCAAAAAGTGTCGGGCCCGGAAGTTCTGGAGATCACGCTTGGCATTGGCGGAGATGAGATCGCGCACTTTCTGGAATGGGTTGATTTTTCGGGTAACGGGGTGCAGGCCCCAGTGGCGCCATTCAGGGACAACATATCCGGCCTGACGTTTCCAAACTTTTTCAGTCCGCTCAATCGCTCGATTCAGCCCAGCTTGATCTTTCCCGTTCCTGTCGAGTTCAAGCCCAACCTTCCCAACGTCTCGATCATTCGTCCGCTGACCGATAAATTTGGGGGGGCCGTGGCGACGATCAAAAGCTTCACTGCCGATGGACTCCTTATCGGCCAAAGCCAGCAGTTCCTTAACATACTGCAAGCTATGGCTGTCGAAGCCGATTCCGCCGTGCGCTTAGCGCGGTAACCGGAACCCTAACTGTCCGGCTT
>Ga0302325_10031415_pt1 | contig 10926 bp, 5 predicted proteins | sample Palsa_T0_2_FD_201948 | JGI IMG/M metagenome (GOLD analysis project Ga0302325, IMG submission 201948) | Peat permafrost microbial communities from Stordalen Mire near Abisko, Sweden - Palsa_T0_2 | ecosystem: Environmental > Terrestrial > Soil > Palsa > Peat permafrost | place: Sweden: Abisko... | reverse complement strand
TCGCCGCGCTGCGCCACGAGTTCAAGTACGGGATCAACGCCTACCTGGCCTACCTGGCCGACTTCAGCGCCGGCGGGGGAGTGCCCGGCACGCTGGCCGAGCTGATCGACTTCAACAAGCGGAACGCGGACCTGGTGCTTTCCCGATTCGGTCAGGAACTGTTCGAGCAGGCCGAGGCGACCAGCGGAGACCTGGCCGACCGCGGTTACCTGTCGGCGCGGCGTGAGGCCACCCGGCTGGCCCGCGCCGCCATCGGCACGCCGCTGGCTCAGCACCGGCTGGAGGCCATCGTGGCTCTGACCGCCAACCCGGCCTGCCTCACCGACTACGTGCTCGGTGATCACCACGTATTCGGCAGCTCGGGCCCGGCCGCGGTCGCCGGGTGCCCATCCGTCACGGTGCCCTGCGGTTACGTATCCGGCCTGCCGGTCGGCCTTTCCTTCTTCGGTCCGCGCTGGACCGAGCCGCGGCTGATCGCCCTCGCCTACGCCTTCGAGCAGGCCACCGCCGTCCGCCAGCCCCCCGCCCTAGCCGCCAGCATCCCCTAGCCCCACCCCACCCCCACGGTTACCCACCCCCGCCGTCACGCCCCGCCGTCACCTCCACCCCACCCTTACCGAGCCCCACGATCACCTCCACCCCACCCTTACCTATTCCCCTACCATCACCTCCCCTCTACCCTGACCCCACCCCCACCGCCGCCCTCACCTCCACCCTTGCCCGGCCCCCCACCATCACCTCCATTCCCACCCTGACCCGGCCCCCCACCGCCCGCCGGCCGTGCCCCGGAGCGACCGCACCCGGTGGAACATCAGGCCGGTTATGGCCGGACCGGTGGAACATCGGGCCGGTTATGGCTGACGTTGCGACCTTCTCTTGTGCCACACTGGCCCGTTGCGTATCCGGTGTGCTGGCACGGAGGCGTGGGTTGCCGGGTCCGGGCCGCGCGATAACCTGGCGAGCATGGAGTCTTGGCGTCGTACGGATGTCCCGGTGCTTCCGGGGAGCGGTCCGGCGCCCCGGCTGCACGACACGGCCACCGGCAAACCGGTCCTCGCCTCGGCGGGTCCGGTGGCCACGCTGTATGCCTGCGGTATCACCCCGTATGACGCGACGCACATCGGGCACGCCGCCACCTACACGGCCTGGGACCTGCTCGTGCGCGCCTGGCTAGACGCAGCCCCAGAAACCCCAGACGTTCCGCAGCTCCCAGGGTCCAGGCCGTCCCCCTCCCGGTTCACCGTTATCTATGTGCAGAACGTCACCGACGTCGACGATCCGCTGCTCGAGCGGGCCACCCGGGACGGCGAAGACTGGCGTGAGCTGGCCCGCCGCGAAACGCAGCGGTACCGCGAGGACATGGAGGCACTGCGCGTGCTGCCGCCCACCCACCTGATCGGCGCGGTTGAGGCGCTGCCGATCATCGAGCGGTTCAGCGCCCAGATGGCGGAGCGCGGTGCCCTGTACAACGTCGATGAGGATGTCTACTTCGCGAAGTCGGCCGACCCGAGGTTCGGTATGCTGTCCGGGCCCGGCACGGCCTCCGAACTCGGCCCCTTGGAGATGGCCGAGCTCGCCGCGCAGCGCGGCGGCGATCCGAACCGGCCGGGGAAGAAAGATCCGCTGGATTGCCTGGTCTGGCGGGCGGAACGGCCCGGCGAGCCGTCCTGGGACTCGCCCTTCGGCCGCGGCAGGCCCGGCTGGCACGTCGAATGCGCCGCGATCGCCACCGAGTACCTGGGCCCGGTCTTCGATGTCCAGGCGGGCGGGGTTGACCTGGTGTTCCCGCACCACGAAATGAGCGCTTCGCACGCCCGGGTCGCGCTGGCTCCCGCCGAGCACGCGTTCGCCCGGGTGTACGCCCACGCCGGGATGGTCAGCTATCAGGGCGAGAAGATGTCCAAGTCGCTGGGGAACCTGGTGTTCGTGAGCAGGCTCCTGGCCGATGGCGTGGACCCGATGGCGATACGGATGTCGCTGCTGGCGCACCACTACCGCTCTGACTGGGAGTGGACCGACGCCGTCCTCGGCGATGGGCAGGCCCGGCTGGCCCGCTGGCGCACCGCGCTGGCCCGCGCCCAGGCAGCCGTTCCCTACCCGGCCGGGGACTCAGCCACGGTGGCCTCCGAGGCCGAGTTCGGCGGTCGCGAGGCCGAGTTCGGCGCGCCCGGCCCGGATCCGGCCGACATGGCCGCCGGCGTCCTAGCCGGAGTGCGGGCGCGCCTTCGCGACGACCTCGACGCTCCTGGTGCGCTCTCCATCCTTGATCGCTGGGCTGACTCGCTGCTGGCCAAGGCACCCACCCGGATCACCTCCCAGGATGTCTCCGGGGTCCGGCTCGTCAAGGAAACCGTCGACGCCCTGCTTGGAATCAGCCTGTAGTCCCCGGGCGCCGATTCTCTTCGCGCAGCGAGGCGGCAACGACATTTCATCGGGAACGCCCGCTGAGACCTGTGGATAACTCCCGTTTTCCACAGCTCTCAGACTCCCGGGCGGGAGCTTTCCCGAAACCGCACGCTGGTGATATGTCGCAAACTCTCACTGCGGGTGACGAATCCCCGCAAAAACCTCGAAACTCACAAGCCCAGCAAGAAGACTCCGCCCCCATCCGGGCTGACTCACCTGAGGCGCTGCTCGCGGTCGTCCCGCACCTGCTCGGCTTTATGCCCGAGGCCAGCCTCGTGGTGATCGGGACCGAGCCTCCGTGCGGCGGCGTTAAGGTCACCCTCCGATACGACCTGCCTGACCCGTCCGGCGCGGGCATAGCCGCGGACATAGCCGCGCACGCCATTGGCGTCCTCGGCTCGCAGGGGATAACCACGATGGTGGCGGTCGGCTACGGTCCCGGGGCGCTAGTCGACTTGGTGGCGGCGGCGGTGCGGGACGCGGGCCGCGAAGCCGGCATCGACCTGCAGGAATTTCTCCGGGTCGAGGGCGGCCGATACTGGTCGTATTTCTGCGGCGACGACGAATGCTGCCCGGCCGCCGGCGTGCCCATCGATCCGCGTCCTCATGCTCAAGCAGCTGCCATAGGCACCGCCGTCGAAGAAAAAGTGCTGCCCGGACGGGCCGCCGTGGCCGCCCGCGTTGCCCCGCTCGGCGGTATCGCCGCGGAGTCCATGCGCCAGGCCACCCGCCGGGCGGAGCGGCACGTCACGCAGTTGCTCGCGAAGGCCCGCAAGTCCGGCCGCCTGGGTGCCGTGCGGCACCTGATCGCCTCCGAAGGGCTGGCCACGGTCAGCGCGATGATCACCACCTATCGGGCGGGTGGCCGCTACACCGCGGACTACCAGCTCGCCAGGATGACGGTGGCGCTACGTGACCTGCGGGTCCGGGACGATGCATGGGCCCGGATGGATCCCGCGCACCGGGACGCGCACCGTCGGCTGTGGATCGATGTGGCCCGTCACGCGCAGCCTGGCTACGTGGCCGCGCCCGCGGCTCTGCTGGCCTTCGTGGCCTGGCAGTGCGGCGACGGGGCGCTGGCGAACGTCGCACTCGACCGGTCCCTGGCCGACGATCCGCGGTACTCGATGGCCCAGCTGCTCCGGCAGGTGATCACGGCGGGCGCGCCGCCGTCGCTGGCCAGGCTGCCGATGACCCCGGAGGAAGTGGCCGCCAGCTACGACGACGCCGAAGGCAGCTACGATGGCGCCGAAGGCGAGGACGGGGCCGACCATGACCACGAAATGGACTCCGGTGTCCACGACCTGGACTCAGATGACGAACTATGAGGTCAAGCGGAGGCGCGAGCCGGCGATCTTGAGGAAGAGCTGACGTTCCGAGATACACTGCCTGAGGTGTTCGTCCAGCTCAGTATGTATCTTGCCCATTTGCCCGTCTATGGCCGTTTCCGTCAGGGACGGCAGCCGGCTACCGGAAGGATGTCCGCATGACTGCCGACGCGCATGAGGCCGCGGTGGCCCGGCTGCGTGACGCTTATGCGGCCTGGCCGCCCGGAGCACCAGTGCGGCTGGCCAAGCGCACGTCCAACCTGTTCAGGTTCCGCGATTCGAACCCCGCCAAGGCCGCCACGGCGGGAGCCGTGGCCGGCTTGGACGTTTCCGCGTTCGGCCATGTGCTGGGCGTCGATCCCGCCGCCAGGACCGCGAAGGTCGGCGGCATGACCACCTACGAGGACCTGTGCGACGCGACGCTCAGGCATCGGCTGATGCCGCTGGTGGTGCCCCAGCTCAAGACGATTACCCTCGGCGGTGCCGTCACCGGGCTCGGCATCGAGTCCAGTTCGCTGCGCAGCGGTATGCCACACGAGTCGGTGACCGAGATGGAGATCCTGACCGGTGACGGCCGCGTGGTCCGGGCGACCGAGGACAACGAGCACGCCGACCTGTTCCGCGGGTTCCCGAACTCCTACGGGACCCTGGGCTACAGCCTCTCGCTCACGATCGAACTCGAGCCGGTCCAGCCTTTCGTGCATCTCCGCCACTTCCCGTTCGACACAGCGGAAGATTGCCTGGACGCGGTCGGCCAGATCGCCGCGGAGGGGAGTTATCGCGGCCACCGGGCGGACTTCGTCGACGGCACCGCGTTCGGGCCCGGCGAGCTTTACCTCACGGTCGGGGCGTTCAGCGACGTCGCGCCCTGGCGCAGCGATTACACCGGCCAGCAGGTCTACTACGAATCGATCCGGCGCGACAAGGAGGACTTCCTCACCATCCGGGACTACCTGTGGCGCTGGGATACCGACTGGTTCTGGTGCTCACGGCCCTTCGGCGTGCAGAAGCCGATGATCAGACGGCTGTGGCCGCGGCGCTACCGGCGCAGCGACGTGTACCGCAAGCTGGTCGCCTTCGACCGGCGTCATGGCCTCAGCGACATCCTGACCGCGCGGCGGCAACTCCCGCCCCGCGAGGCTGTGATCCAGGACGTGGAGATCCCGGTGCAGCGCGGCGCCGAGTTCCTACGATTCTTTGCGGCAAATGTGGGGATGAGTCCGGTATGGATGTGCCCGCTGCGGCTTCGTGGTGCGCGTGTCTGGCCCTTGTATCCCCTGCAGCCTGGCGAGGTGTACGTGAATTTCGGGTTCTGGGGAACCGTGCCGCTGCCGGCCGGCCAGACAGTTGGTTACTACAACCGGCTCGTGGAAGACGAAGTCGCGAGGCTGGAGGGGCACAAGTCGCTGTACTCGACGTCGTTCTACGCCGAGGACGAGTTCTACCGGCTCTACAACGGCGACGCCTACCGCACGCTCAAGCACGCCTACGACGCTGAGGGGCGATTGCTCGGCCTGTACGAGAAGTGCGTCACGGGACGCTGAGTTACCGAAATGCGGAAAGGAACGCTGAGGATGGCACTGGCGGAAGTCTTCGAGTCATTCGTGGGGCCCGATGCCCCGCTGGAGTTCGCGGCCTATGACGGCAGCCGCGCTGGCGCGGCCGGATCTCCGGTGAAGATCACGGTCCGCTCCCCGGTGGCCGTGGCCTACCTTGCCCAGGCGCCGAGCGAGCTCGGCCTGGCCCGGGCCTACGTGGCCGGACACCTGGACGTCGAAGGGGACATGTACGAGGCCCTGGCCAGGATGACCAAGGCCCAGTCCATCAGCATGACGGTGGCCGAGAAGCTGCGCCTGCTGCAGTCCCTCGGCGGTCCTAAGCTGCTGCTGAACCGGATGCCGCCGCCGCCGCAGGAAGTCACGCAGAGCCGTCGCTGGTTGACCGGCCGACTGCACTCCAAGAGCCGCGACGCCAAGGCGATCTCTCATCACTACGACGTGTCCAACCAGTTCTACGAGTGGGTGCTCGGGCCGTCGATGGCGTACACCTGCGCCTGTTATCCCCACCAGGATGCGACCCTGGAAGAGGCGCAGGCGAACAAGTTCGACCTGGTCGCCCGCAAGCTGGGGTTGCGCGAGGGCATGCGGCTGCTCGATGTCGGCTGCGGCTGGGGCGGCATGGTGATGCATGCCGCGCGAGAGTACGGCGTCAAGGCGCTTGGAGTCACGCTATCCGCCCAGCAGGCCGCGTGGGCGCAGGCCGCGATCGAGCGGGAAGGGCTGTCCGCGCTCGCCGAGGTGCGGCACCTGGACTACCGCGACGTGCCGGAGACCGGCTTTGACGCGGTCAGCTCGATCGGGCTCACCGAGCACATCGGCAAGCAGAACCTGCCGTCCTACTTCGCGTTCCTGTTCGGGAAGCTGAACGTCGGCGGACGGCTGCTGAACCACTGCATCACCCGGCCGGACAATATCGAGCCCGCCATCCGCAAGCGCGGGTTCATCAACCGGTACGTGTTCCCGGACGGCGAGCTTGAGGGGCCCGGCTACCTGATCTCGCTCATGCACGACGCCGGCTTCGAGGTGCGGCACGAGGAGAACCTGCGCGAGCACTACGCGCGGACTCTGGCGGCCTGGTGCGCCAACCTGGACGCGCACTGGACCGAGGCGGTCAACGAGGTCGGCCAGGGCACCGCCAGGGTGTGGCGGCTGTACATGGCGGGCTCCCGGCTCGGTTTCGACCGGAACCACATCGAACTGCACCAGGTGCTGTGCGTGCGGCTGGCCGCCGACGGGAAGTCCGGTATGCCGCTGCGGCCCGACTGGGAGGCCGCCCCGGTGCTAGCCCGCTAATCTGTTCTGTCCCGAACGCCAGCTAATCTGTCCCGAACGCCAGCTAATCTGTCCCGAACGCTAGTTAATCCGTCCCGAACGGACCGTGCTTCTCCGCTCCATGTCACCGTTTTCCGCGTGCCCGCCGAGACCCTGGGGCGAGTCTGCCGGTTCGCCCATCCGCATCCGCGGTATGGCCCGGCCGGCCAGGGTGTCAGCGGGCCGGGACGGGGCCAGGAACGGCAGCAGGTCGGTGATGGCCCCGGCGGCGAACAGGGCGGCGATCATCGTGGCCGACATGCCCGGGTCTGAGCCATAAGCCCCGGTCCGGCCGGCCTGGGCGGACGCCGGGACCGCGACGGCAGGTATGCCACAGCATTCGGCGGCCGTCGCGGCCAGGGCGGTGTCGGGCCCGGCCGTCACGATCAGGTCGGCGTCCTGAGCCGCCTTCGTCATCGCCTGGGCGAAGAGCACTGGCCGGCTCATCTGCCTGGCGAGCAGGCCGGCGATATCCTCGGCGGCGGTGAGCAGGTGGCCAGTGATGGTGGAGATGAGCCTGCGCTGCGGCGGAGCCACCCTGGTGCCCGCCACGACGCTGCGCAGCGGGGCGACGCACCTGGCCATGGCGGGGCAGTGCATGGCGCTGGTGCCGGCCAGAACCTCGACCGGGACGCCAAGCAGGCCGGCTCGCCGGGCCAGCCCGCGTATGCCTGCGGTGGACCCCGCCAGAACGTGCACGCGGGATGTCTCATAAGCGGCGATATGCAGGCGGTCCGGCAGGCACAGCGCGCGGGTCACCTCGGCATCGGCCGTGACGCGTGCCATCGCGGTCGACCTGCAGCCGCAGCCGCGCAGGACCTGCCCGCACTGGGCGACCAGGCGTGCCGCCTCGGCCGCCGGCAAGCTCCCCGCCCAGACCAGCCCGGTGACCTCGCCCAGGCCGTAGCCCACCCCGGTGACTGGTTTGACGCCGAGCAGATCAAGCGTGCCGAGTGCCTCGAGCGAGACGGCGAGCCTGGCCGGCTGGGCCGCCGCCGATTCGGCGCGTCCGGGGAAAAGCACGACGACCGTGCCCGTCGCTCCGGCTGATACGTACGTACCCGGCTCCGTCGTGGCCGAGGTCATCCCGCCCGTCCTGAGCAGCCAGGCGGCGTACCGGGCCTGGCCGGCCAGCCGGGAGGGCGTGGCGGCGGTCAGCGCGACCCGCAGCGGCGTCGTCTGGCTCCCGGCGCCTAGCGCGCCGACCGCCAGCTGGCGGGCGAGCTCACGCAGTTCGGCGTCCGAGAACGTGGCGGCGCTCATCGCGATGTCGTCGAGCCGCTCCGCCGCGGCGCCGGGATCCCCGCCGCACAGCGCGAAGATGCTGGGCGGCTGTCCGGCCCGGACCGATCCGGTGGCCCGGGCCGGTGTCATGTGCCTGTCCGGGGCCTCGAAGCCCGGTGGGGCCGCAGGGGCGGTCACCGGGACGGCTGTAGCCGGTGACCTGGCCGAGACAGCGCCGAGCGCCGGGCAGACCTTCTTGCCGCGCCTGAGTTGCGCGCGGGCCAGTACCACGATGCCGCGGCCTTCCCCGGGGAGCAGCCCGGCGTGCTCGGCGGCGTAGCCGCGCATCTCGTCGGTACCGAACGTGCCCGCGCGGGCCTGCAGGGCGAGGCAGACCGGATCGATGCCGAGTTCGGCTCCGGCGGCGGTCGCGAGATCAAGGTCGCTCGCCCGCAGGTACAGTCGGCCGGCGGCCGGGCCGAACTCGGCGCGGAGGAGATCGCCCACGCTCGGTGTCACGCTCGCGATGATCAGTCCGGTCCGGGTGGTTGCGACCGCTCCCCGTCGGCCCGCGTCGATGAGGGCCAGCGCGGTCATCTCAGTCGCCGGGTCCTGCGCGGGACCTAGATCATGCGGGCCGAGCTCCGGGTCGCCGAACGGGACCGGCGGCACCGTCCAGTCATCAAGCAGGGCCGCGTGCAGCAGGCGGCCTGGCAGGCCATCCGCCGGTTGGATCACATCGCGCCCGGCGACGGCGAGATCGTGGAATTCTGCGGGATCGCGCGTACCAGGGAACCGGCAGGCTATGCCGATGATCGCAACCGGTCCGACCCGATAGCCCCGATCGCCCCGATAAACCCGATCATCCTGATCCCCCCGAGTGTCCATTGCGCCCCTGCACCAGGAATGATTAGCTCTGTTACTCAGTCATGAGTAAGTGCTGGCAGGCCGCCCGTCAAGGGGAATGACGAGACGCGCTGATTTCGCGCGCGGATGTATTTCTGGCCGGTGATAGAGGCCTTTGACCGCTATGCGCGGGCGGGAATGAACTCTCGCCGGAGGCCGGCAATCGCCGAGCAGCAGCGGGCAGCGCCCGGCACCACGCAGGCACCGACCCGCCCGGCAGTGGGGAGCGGCCGGGCATACGGCGGGTGCGCTATCCTGTGCGCATGCGTGCCGTCCGGCTGCTTCTTACCTAGCCGCGCCCGACCTACCTGTCGTTGGCGCGGCTGCCCCTCGTCTCGAGGGGCGTTTTCATTGCAGGTGACCATCACCCGAAGGGTTGATGGGTTTTAGGGGTCCGGACCGATTTCAATGGTGAGGAAACGATGACTGCGGCCGAGAGCGCCGAGCTGGCGCAGCGCTATGACCCCCGTGATGTCCAGGAGAAATGGCAGGCGCGCTGGGCGGAGCTAGACCCGTTCCGCGCCAGCGAGGATCAGGCGGATCCCCGGGAGCGCTTCTACCTGGTGGACATGTTCCCGTATCCGTCGGGCGACCTGCACATGGGTCACGCCGAGGCGTACGCCATCGGCGATGCCCTCGCTCGTTATCACTTCCTGCGAGGCCGCAACGTGCTGCACCCGATCGGCTGGGATGCCTTCGGCCTGCCCGCCGAGAACGCTGCGATCAGGAACAACACCCACCCGGCCGACTGGACGTACGCCAATATCGAGACGCAGGCCGCCTCGTTCCGGCGGTACGCGACCTCCTTTGACTGGAGTCGCAGGCTGCAGACCTGCGACCCGACCTTCTACCGCTGGAATCAGTGGCTGTTCCTGCGCTTCTATGAGCGAGGGCTGGCGTACCGCCGGGACGGGTACGTGAACTGGTGCCCGGTGGACCAGACCGTGCTGGCCAACGAGCAGGTCATCGCCGGGAAGTGCGAACGCTGTGGCGCCGACGTGATCCGGCGGATGCTAAACCAGTGGTACTTCAAGATCACCGAGTACGCTGACCGGCTGCTCGCGGACGCGGAACAGCTCGAGGGCTGCTGGCCCGACCGGGTCCTGCTCATGCAGCGGAACTGGATCGGCCGCTCGGAGGGCGCCGAGGTGCACTTCGCGGTAGAGGGCCGGGACGAGCCGGTGACGGTCTTCACCACCAGGCCCGACACGCTGTACGGCGCGACGTTCTTTGTGGTGGCGGCGGACTCGCCGCTCGCCGAGGAACTGTGCGCGCCCGATCGCCTGCCCGAGCTGCGCGCCTATATTGAGCAGGTCAGGAAGCTGACCGACATCGAACGCCAGTCCACCGACCGGGAAAAGACCGGGGTCTTCCTGGGACGGCACGCCATCAACCCGGTGAACGGCGAGCAGATCCCGGTGTGGGCCGCGGATTACGTGCTGCCCGACTACGGCACCGGCGCCATCATGGCCGTGCCCGCTCACGACCAGCGGGACCTGGATTTCGCCCGCGCCTACGGGCTCGATGTCCAGGTGGTGGTCGACACCGGGCAGCCGGACCCGGCGCAGACCGGGATCGCGACTGCGGGCGATGGGACGCTGGTGAATTCGGGTCCGATCAACGGGCTGGCGAAGGCTGAGGCCATCGCGACGATCACCGCGATCCTGGCGGAGAAGGGCCTGGGGCGGGCGGCGGTCAACTACCGCCTGCGGGACTGGCTGGTGTCACGGCAGCGCTTCTGGGGAACCCCGATCCCGATCGTGCACTGCCCGTCCTGCGGCGAAGTGCCGGTGCCCGACGATCAGCTGCCCGTGGAGCTGCCCGACCTGCGCGGCCAGGACCTGGTACCCAGAGGCGTGTCGCCGCTGGCCGCCGCCGAGGACTGGGTGAACGTGCCCTGTCCCGCCTGCGACGGCCCGGCCAAGCGCGACACGGACACCATGGACACGTTCGTGGACTCCTCCTGGTACATGTTCCGGTACTGCTCGCCCGAGTACACTGACGGGCCCTTCGATCCGGCCGAGGTCCGCCGCTGGGCGCCGGTGGACATGTACGTGGGCGGTGTCGAGCACGCCATCTTGCACCTGCTGTACAGCAGGTTCTTCACCAAGATCCTGTATGACATGGGACTCGCGGACTTCACCGAGCCGTTCACCCGGCTGATCAACCAGGGGCAGGTGATCAACAACGGC
>Ga0302325_10031413_pt1 | contig 10927 bp, 11 predicted proteins | sample Palsa_T0_2_FD_201948 | JGI IMG/M metagenome (GOLD analysis project Ga0302325, IMG submission 201948) | Peat permafrost microbial communities from Stordalen Mire near Abisko, Sweden - Palsa_T0_2 | ecosystem: Environmental > Terrestrial > Soil > Palsa > Peat permafrost | place: Sweden: Abisko... | reverse complement strand
GTTTGGATCCCCATGGTTGATGGCCGCTGGTTGATGTTGCCGCGTCACACACAACCGGAAAAGGATGTGCAAGCTATGCTCAACCAGCTGCAAATCACTCTGCCATCGCAACCGCCGCCTCGCATCAAATCCTCTCAATCCGCTCTCTGAAAAGCCCCCGGCCCATCTGTTTTGTGGTGGAGACCTTTCGCTAGCCTCCACTGAATCTAAAGCACTTAGCTGTTGTGAAACCCTCGAACTGCGAAAGTTAGGCTAGCTGCGGAAGGCTGTCAACCAAAACAAACACGTCGGCCTTTCCGAACGCATAGTAGAGGCCCTCCAGCTTCCCACCCACACCGGCAACAAGGGCGTCAACGGCACTCTTTCGCCCTGAAGCTTTGTCCTTCATCAGCCCGCGCAAACCTTCTACTGAGTAACTGCCTTCAATCAAATACTTCGGCATTTTAGATGCCCTCCTTGGCGGGAGAGTATATCAGATCAGGCTGCGAGCTATTCGCCCGAATCGGTGCCCACTTTAAGCACAGCTAAGAATGCCTCTTGCGGTATCTCGACGCGACCGACGCGCTTCATGCGCCGTTTGCCCTCTTTTTGCTTTTCGAGCAGCTTGCGTTTGCGCGAGATGTCGCCGCCGTAACATTTTGCCAGGACGTTTTTGCGCATGGCTGAGATGGTTTCGCGAGCGATAATCTTATTACCGATGGCGGCCTGCAGCGCTACCTCGAACATCTGGCGCGGAATCAGTTTCCGCAGCCGCTCGATGAGCAGTTTGCCGCGCTCATACGCGAAGTCGCGATGCACGATCATGCCGAGCGCGTCCACCGGTTCGCCGGCGACCAGCACGTCGAGCTTCACCATAGGAGAAGCTCGATAGCCGGACAAGTGGTAATCGAGCGACGCATAACCCCGGCTGGCCGACTTCAACCGGTCGTAGAAATCGAGCACGATCTCATTCAAAGGCATTTCGTAAAGAAGCAGCACGCGGCCGCCGCCGATATATTCGAACTTCTTCTGAATGCCGCGCTTCTCTTCGAGCAGCTTTAGGATCTCGCCGATGTATTCTTCGCGCGTGATCACGGTGGCGTCGATGATTGGCTCTTCAATCTTTTCGGTGTTCGTCGGGTCGGGGAACTTTTGGGGGTTATCGACTTCGATCAGATCGCCGGAGGTCGTGGTGACGCGATAGCGGACGCCGGGAGCGGTGGTAATGAGATCGATCTCAAATTCGCGCTCCAGACGCTCCTGCACGATTTCTAAATGCAGAAGTCCAAGAAAACCGCAGCGGAAACCGAAACCCAGCGCGACGGAATTTTCGGGCTCAAAGTTGAAAGCGCTGTCGTTGAGCCTGAGTTTTCCCAAGGCGTCGCGCAGCAAGCCGTGCTCGTGCGATTCGATGGGATAGAGGCCGGCGAAGACCATGGGCTTGATTTCTTGAAAACCGGGCAGCGGTTCGTGTGCCGGATTGGCGTCGTCGGTAATGGTATCGCCGATCATGGCGTCCGAAACGGTCTTAATGTTCGCGAACATAAAACCCGCTTCGCCGGCTGTTAGTTCGTCGCAGGGGACAGGCTTGGGAGATTGAAAGCCGAGCCCGTCCACTTCATGCACTTTTCCGTTCGACCAGAGCCTGATGCGTTGCCCCTTGCGCAGAGTGCCGTCCACAATGCGTGTAAGAATGATGACGCCGCGGTAGGGATCGAACCAGGAATCGAAGATGAGCGCGCGCAAGGGCGCTGCGGGGTCGCCCCTCGGAGGAGGCACTCGCTTGACCACTGCCTCCAAGATTTCTTTGATGCCCACGCCATTTTTGGCGCTGGCTAGAACCGCATCACTGGCATCCAGGCCAATCACTTGCTCGATCTGTTCCCGAATACGCTCCGGCTCGGCGGAGGGTAGATCGATCTTGTTAATGACCGGAATGATTTCGAGATTGTGATTGAGGGCAAGATAGGTATTGGCGAGCGTTTGCGCCTCAACTCCTTGCGAGGCATCGACCACCAGGAGAGCTCCTTCACAGGCTTGCAAACTGCGCGAGACTTCGTAGGTGAAATCGACATGGCCAGGAGTGTCGATCAGGTTGAGTTCGTAGAGATTGCCATCGTCGGCCTTATAGTTCAGCCGCACGGCGTGGGCTTTGATGGTGATGCCGCGCTCACGTTCGAGATCCATGCTGTCAAGGACCTGCTCCATCATTTCGCGCTGCGCCAAAGCGCCGGTAAACTCCAGCAAGCGGTCGGCGAGCGTGGATTTACCGTGGTCGATATGCGCAATGATAGAGAAATTGCGTATGAAGCGGGGGTCCATGTTGCGGTAGACTGAGGGGTAAACCCCAAGTATCCCATAGCGAGTGCCGACGCACGCCGCCCATCGGTAGCACTCAATTCATGTCATATCAGACCTTTCAAGGCTCGCTCGATGCCAGCAAACTGCGAATCGCGGTGATTGTGAGCCGTTTCAACGAGTTCATTACGGAGCAACTGGCCAAAGGGGCGTTAGCGGTTTTGGAAAAGCACGGATGCCTGCCGGAGAACGTGCTGTTTGTGAAAGTCCCGGGAGCGTGGGAGCTCGCGGTAGCTGCTAAACACATTGCGCCCTCTTGCGATGCGATCATTGCGCTGGGGGCCGTGGTGCGCGGCGATACCCCGCATTTCGAATATGTGGCGGGTGGCGCGGCCGAAGGGTTAAACCGAGTCAGCCTCGATAGTGGAGTGCCCATCGCTTTTGGCGTTTTGACAACCGACGATATGCAGCAAGCCATGGACCGGGCCGGCGGCAAGAGTGGTAACAAGGGTGCGGAGGCGGCCGAAGTGGCCATCGAACTGGCGAGCCTGGTGCGGCAATTGAAGGAACTCCGCTAAGCCATGGCGGCACGGCACCGGTCACGTAAAAGGGCGCTGCAAGTGCTGTTCGAGTGGGACATGCGGGGCGAGCCGATTGATGGTGCCATCGCGCACTACTACGACACGCTGCATTCGGAAGAGACACAGACGGACATTCAACTCAAGCCCGATAAGTTTATGGAAGAACTGGCGCGCGGCACGGTGGCGAATGCGGAGGATATCGATAAGAAAATCGAAGCGAAGTCGGCCCACTGGCGTTTGGAGCGCATGGCGGTGGTGGACCGCAACATATTGCGTCTCGCGATTTATGAACTGGGGCGGAAAGAGTTGCCTGGGCCGGTGGTGATCGACGAAGCGCTGGAACTGGCACGGCAATTTTCGGGGGATGAATCGCTTTCGTTTATTAATGGCGTGCTGGATGCGGTGCACCGGCAGGCGGAGTGAGACCCATTGTCGCGGATTGATAATCTGGCCGATATGCCGGAATTCATCAAGTTGCCCAGTGGATTGATTTTGAATCTCAGGCTGGTCAGCCGGGTCAGCCGGGTGGTGCCGACCGTTGAACACGGAACGACGAGTTTGACGGTGCATTTCTCTGGAGGCGACGTTGCGGTTTTGACTTCTGACGATGCGACGGCGCTACGCAAACGGCTGGGATCGAGCACGACGTTATCATCGAACATAAAAGCCCTAATATTCTGGCTTGTGATTGTGTCGGCGGTCCTGTTGGTTTACTTTTCGGTGCGACGTTGAAGAAGCGCGGCGGGCGCTCTATCGACCAGCCGAAAACTACTTCCAGATCGGTCAGCGGATGGGCGGTAGAGAAGTTTGAAAGCCACTGGACAATCTGTTTGCGAGCCTCGTCGGCTGGAATGGAGTCGCCTGGCTCGGCAACGCGCGCGTCCAGGAGTTGAAGCGTTTCTTCATCGAGTTCCACTTCGGGCTCGGTCGAGACAAACGGATCGCTGTTCAGTTCAGCCGCCATACCTTCAGATTACCCTGCCAGCTTCGGCAGACTCGTCCGGTGCCCGATTAACTCTGGCGGCCTGATCGGAATCAGCCGGACGTGATCGCAGGCTAGCTGGCCGCCGCCTCAGGTGTGCCGTAGCGAGAAGGGCGGCCGGCTCGGGCCAAGTGCGCATGCGAAATAGCGCTGAATGCTGCGGCCAACACGTAAAACAAAGCCGTCAAGAGCAACAGCGCTTTCATTCCAACAACAAAAGAGAAATTTTGCGCCAGTCCGCCGATAACCGCACCGATAATGTTGCTCCCAAAACAGGAGGATTTGTCAGGGCATTCGCGGAACGTTTCCGAGAAAATAACGCCCGCGAAAAAAACCGGCAAACAATACGCCCCTGCAAACAGGATGCCTACATTAATCGTTCCGTACGGCAGTGATTCCCAGTGGATGCGGTAAATCCCGAGTAATGAGCTTATTAAGCCGGCATACCAGAGCCATAGTGGAAAAGGCACGCCGTGGTCAACGCAAAAGTTAGCAATCATCAGCACGATCAGAATTAAGGTCAGGGCGATACAGTTGACCAGCCATGTCGAACCGAAATACAAGGCTAGGCGGCTGACGATTTGCGTTTCCAAAAGCAGAAATCCAGCCCCCAGAAAAAAGAAATTCCAGGTTGATGGCTTGCTTGGTTCTAGCGCCCCGCGTGCCAACACAAACGCGATGGCCATTAGGATGAGAGAAATCGTCAAATAGGTGCGCGGAACCGAGTGGCTGCGGTTATAAAGATAGGGCCAATCATCCGTGGTAAACGTCGGAGCGTGTCGCAAATCCAAGGAAAATCGCGGCGGGTTTTGGCGAACCATAGCGGCGAACTCCGGTTCTGCCGCCCGTTCCCAGGCGCCCGAATCGTTTGACGCAACAAACTCAGTGGCGGACATCAATGGTCCGACCGCGGGGACGTAAAACACCACGGGCGGCCTGTCAAAAACACGATCGAACATGGCATAAAACCGCTGTCCCATCCATGTCGCCGGCGCGCGCACTTCGAACCTAACGATAAGAACGCCCCCAGGTTTGAGCAAGCGTTTGGCTTCTATCAGCGACTCTTGTGTATAGACGTAGCTGTCTACGCGCATGTTGCTGTAGCCCGAGAACTCGGTGTGTGAGTCTAATAATCCAAAGATCACGACGTCGTATTTGTCTTTTGCTCGCCGAAAAAATGCCCGTGCGTCGTTAATCGCCACGTGCACCCGCGGCGAATCGTAGGGATGGTCGGGATGAAGGCGCTTGCCAAGGGCATAGATGACCGGGTCGATTTCAACGGCGTCCACGCGGGCAGCGCCGTTACGCAGCGCGGCGTCCACATCGTTCCCAGCGCCCGCGCCCACGATCAAAACCCGCTCGCGCTTTCCAGCGAGTCGAAACGGAATGTCGTACGAACTGTTCCGATAATTCCGGGCAAGGAGCGGAGCCGCCGCCAAGTGATCCGGCGAGAGATTGGCGATGATCATGTAGCCGGTGTTGTTGACCAGAACATTAAACTCTTTATCCGGCAAGGCCTGCACCTCGAGTTTTTGGTATGGCGACCAGTACACTTGGCCGTTTCGTAAAGCAGTATGAGCCAGCAACGCGATACCGCAGCCGAGTAGAACGCTACCCGGGCGAACTAAACTTTGCCGCCGGGGGCGGATCAGAACCAACAGGAGCAGGGCGAAGGCAAACCAAAATATAGGGACGAGACCAAGAAACGAGAGTCCGGCGAAAAACCATATGCCTGCCAGGCTTCCTAGCAGATTGACCGAGTAGGCGGTAACGGGATTCCGAGCTGAGCGCAAATATGTTCCGACCCACTGGCCAAGCGGAATCATCGTCAGGATGACGAGCAGCAAAATAAGCGAGATCAGCGCGGCCGCAACTAAGAAAGGCCATAACAAGGGCTGATTGCCGGCTGGCACTACGGCCCACATCTGCGCGTCGGGCGAAAACGATAGGAGAGAAGAAATAGCGGCAAGCAGATGCTTCCAGGAAGCGAACGGCAGCCCAACCAGAATGACAAGACCCCCCAGGGCCGCGCTATCGAAAAGAGTTTTTTTTTCCCTCGTGAGCGGTAGCAGCCAACGCCAAAACCAACGAAACAGGCGATCAGCGCCAGATTTTGAAAGTAGGCAAAGACGCGAACTTCGGTGCCGATCCAGCGAATCAATAACATCTCGATATACAGCGAGGCGAAGCTGACGAAAAACAGCGGCCAAAGGGTTCCTTCTTCCGGTTCGTTCTGGAGTGTGAAGGAAGCTGAGACTTTCATTCTTGTCTTGTGAGTGCTAGCGCGTCGAACTTCTTCTCAGAATGACGAGTTCGAGAGCCTCATAAAACCTGCTTGGACGAAAACCCTCCCGTTAACGAACAACCGCCTCGTTACCGCTCCTTCGCAGTCGCGGCTCGGCTAAGGGGTTGCGGTTCCAAATACGTGAGTGAACTTCCGAACTCCTGTACTATTGACAGGTTTCGCGTTTGATGCTATTTTTACAGCATTGTGCTAAAGGAGCAGCAGAAGCTAAGCCGCCGCGAACGCCAGATTATGGACGTTCTTTACCGGCTGGGCCGCGCCACGGCTGCCGAAATTCTCGAAAACATTCCAGATCCTCCCGGTTACTCCGCGGTGCGCGCCATGCTGCGGGTCCTGGAAGAAAAGAAGCATATCCGCCACGAGGAAAAGGATCTCCGCTACGTCTTCCTGCCGGTTATTCCGCGCGACAAAGCGCGGCGCTCGGCCGTTCGGCATATGCTTGACACGTTCTGCGAAGGTTCGCCCGAGCAGGCCGTGGCTACACTGCTCGATGTCTCCGGCCGCTCGCTTTCTCCCGATGACTTCGACCGTTTGGCCGCGTTGATCGAGAAGGCGCGCCAGGAGGGTCGCTGATGCTGGGGCTATTCGCGAATCTGTTTCTCCGTTCGGCGCTGATCCTGGGTGCAGGCGATTTGTTGTGCGGCCTGCTGGTTCGGCTGCGTCCGGCGCAACGGCATCGCATCCTGCTTGCTGCGTTCGTTCTTCTGTTGGTTTGGCCATTACTCGCGGCGGTGCTGCCTGAGATTGTCCTGCCTATTTGGTACGGTTCGCTGGACAAAGGCACGGTCACCATTCAGCAATTCGTGGTCAGGCGCCAGGCCGTCTCATCGACTCACGCCACGATCATTTCGCCCTTTTGGCTTTGGCTCGCCGCCGCAGTCGCGGCGCTGGTGCCGCTACTCGCCGCTCATCTCCGTGTCAAGGCGCTCGTACGATGGGCAAAACCGAATCGGGACGCCGGGTGGAGCGCTCTTCTCAACGAACTCTCCGCTCAGATCGGCCTTTCGCGAGTTCCAATCTTGCTCATTCATCCCGAATCCCTCATGCCCATGGCGGTTGGCATACGCCGGCCCGTCATTCTGCTGCCCTGCGACTGCCGGGAATGGACGCCATCGCGCCGCCGCATGGTCCTTCTGCATGAGTTAGCTCACATTGCGCGGCGCGATCTCGCCACGCAACTGGTTGCCCGACTGACGGCCGCGTGCTGGTGGTTCCAGCCGCTTTCCTGGATCGTCCTTCGGCTTCTTCGCCGCGAAAGCGAACGGGCGTGCGACGAACTGGTGATTCGTTGCGGAGTTCGGCCATCCGACTACGCGGTGGAATTGCTCGCGATTGCCCAGACCTTCACAGCCTGTCCGCAGCTTTCTGCCGCCTGCATCGCGTTCGCGCGCGCGGACGCTCTCGAAAGCCGCTTACGTTCCATTCTGAAACCACTCGGCAAACCCTCCCGCCGTGCCGGCTTTGCCGCTATCTCCTCCTTAACTGTTCTGGCGATTGCCGCCTCGGCCGTTACTCTGTTACCCGAATCTCAACCACGAGGTCATTTTATGAAACGCACTCTCTTCGCCGGCCTACTTGCTTCCGCCGGCCTTTCTGCCGCCACCATCGGTGGCTCGCTCTACGATCCCAGCGGCGCGGCCGTTCCTGACGCCAAAGCGCTACTCTACGATCCCGATACTAACGTCAAATTTGAGACCACTACTTCGGCAGATGGCAAGTTCGCGTTTGAAACGCTCCCGGCTGGTCAATACATTCTGCGTGTTCAAAAGCCTGGCTTTGCCACGTTATTCCGCGAGTTCAATGTGAAGGAGGATGCGAAGGTTGATCGCGGCTTGACGCTGGCCATCGGCGCGGTCCAAGAGCAAGTGAGCGTGGCGGCGCAAGGCACGCCCACCGCAGCGTCGTCAACCAACCCCTCGAAGCCGATCCGCGTGGGCGGCGCAGTCGAACAAGCCAACCTGGTTCAAAAAGTCCAGCCGATTTACCCTACGGCCGCCAAGGTGGCGGGTATTCAGGGTAAAGTCTTGTTCGAGATGGTGATTTCCAAAGAGGGCGTACCGATCGATATCCGCGTGCTCGAATCTCCGAACGACGATCTTACGCAATCCGCGCTCGACGCCGTTCGCCAGTGGCATTACAAGCCGACGCTGTTGAACGGGAATCCTGCCGAAATCGTTACGGATGTCGTTGTGAACTATACTTTGTCGAAATAACCGGGTGCCGCTAGAGATTCTACGTGCTTACGCCGATAGGTTCTGTGGTAATATTTTCCTACGTTGCGCACATCTTTATCTATAATCCGCCCGATGGCCCTGGTAGGCTGTCTCGCAACCGGTCTATCGGCCCAGACACCCATTGCGGCTTACACTCCGCTCACTTCAAGCGAGCGCTGGAACCACTATCTGCATCAGACGGTGCTGTCGCCGGGGATTTACTTGGCTTCTTTTGCCGCGGCTGGCGGTTCGCAACTGGCGAAAGACCCGCCCGAATGGGGGCAGGGAGTGGAAGGGTACAGCAAGCGGGCGGGTTCTCTTTTGGCCACTTTTTCGATACAGGCTACGGTACAAGAAGGCGCGGCGGCCGCTTTGCGTTACGATCCGCGCCGCCTCCGTTGCGAATGCCAGGGAACGGGCCGGCGTTTGGCGCATGCCTTCGCCTGGTCGTTCCTGACGAAGAATGACGAAGGTCAAACGCGTTTCAATGCTCCGGTCGTAGCTGGCGCTTATGCTGCCGGCATGATCCCGTTGCTTTGGTATCCGGATCGTTACAGTCCACTAAAAGACGGGTTCCGGCGAGGAAGCCAGCAACTTGGCTTTGCGGTGGGCGCAAACTTGATCGCGGAATTCAGTCCTGAATTGAAGCGTTTCTTCCGCCGCAAATCGACGCCGTAGACCCGCGGTTTTGGGGGCGCTTACGCTTCCATCTCCGTTTGTGGCTGCTTCACTTTAAGAGATTGGGCGCGGCATCACTCGCCCTTCTTTTTCGATACTCGGCGAACATATCGTTCGCTTCGTTTTCGCGATGCAGTTTGCGGTAGAGCATGGCCAGCGAATAGCAGGCATCGGCCGATGCCGGATCGCCCGCTACCGCGATCTTAAACTCCTGAACGGCTTCGCTGTCGCGGCCTTCTTTCTCCAGCACTCGAGCCAAATAATAGTGGGTGCGCGCCAGTTTCGCGTCGTAGCGCAGCGATTCCCGCAAGGCATTTTCCGCAGCCGCTGTTTCGCCCAGCCGCAGCAGCAAATATCCAAAATTGTGCGGCGGCCATGCGGAGGGCTGCGGCTGCGCGCGATTCAGGCTTACGGCGGTCTCAAACGCTTTGCGCGCTTCGTCCGTCTGTCCTTGCATATCCCAAGCCAGACCTAGACTGTCCCAAACGCGCGCCGAATTTGGGTCGCGGCTTAGCGCTTTTTCGAGATTCTCGATGGCCTCGCCGTAGCGCCGGAGATCGTAATCCACGCGGCCAAGCCAATACCAATAAATGGCGCTGCCCGGGTGTTCGTTGGCCAGGTTTGTCAGTACGGTGCGTGCTTCGCCATCGTCACCCAACTTCACTAGCGCCATGGCGAGCGTGAAACGGTCCCCTTCCTTAGCTGGGCGAAGCTTCTCCGCTTCACTAAACGCCGACACCGCTTCCGCCATTTTTCCGTCCAGGAACTCGACCGCGCCGCGCAGACCCAGCAATTCCGCGCGCTGCTCGTCATTCGCCGGCTTCAGATTCGTCAGGCCTTCCTCTACGCTCGTAAAATGCTGCGCCCGGAGCTCCCCGACCAGCGCTTCACTTTGTCCGGAATCCGCGAGGGCGCGCGCCAGCCGCTGATATATGTCTTCACCCTGCGCCGCCCAGAGTGCGCCTGCGGTTAAACACAGTGCCAGGAACCGAAGCCGTTGCACGCCTACGGCCTCATCTCGATCGTTCGCAGCATCAAGTCGGCCCGTTTTGAACGGTCCTCGTCCAGTTTCTTGAGCACTTCCGCTTGTGCCGCTGCCCGAGCGTCACCTGTTCGTTTATAGAGAACCAGCAATTGCTCATTGGCCTGGAAGCTCTCGGGCTTGAGCTGCAACGCCCGATCCAACTGGACATGCGCCTCCGGCAGGTTTCCCTTCAGCATGGCGATTCGCGCCAATTCCGTGTGCGCTTCGGAAAATTTCGGCATGAGTGTTACTGCCTGATTCAAGCGCGACTCAGCCTGGTCGAGATCGCCTTCCAGGCGCGCGATGCGCCCCAAGTAATATTGAGCCGCCGGAGCGATGGCAGGGCTGTTGGCGGCGATGCGCATTTCCTGTTTGGCGTTGGCGTAATCGCCCGAGGTGAATTCCGCCACGCCCAGCGCGAAATGGCCTCTGGCCTCCGCCGGCTTCGCTTTGACGAATTTCTGAAAGTAACTGGCGGCCGTAGCTGCGTCGCGCGTTTGTAGAATCACCGATCCCATGGCATAGTTGTAATCCGGGTTGTCCGGTTCAATCGCCAGCGCCTTGTCGAGCGATTGCCGCGCTTCAATCGGCAGATTCATCTCGCCGGCAATTAAGCCGAAAAGAAAGTGAATGCGCGCCATGTCCGGAGATAAGTCGCGCGCATGGGCCAGATAGCCGAGCGCGCCCTCATGATCTTTGGCGACTTCCGCCAAACGCGCCAGTTCCAGTAAATGCGCCGGGTTCTGAGGATCCAGTTGCGCCACCCGTTCCAAGGTTTTGCGCGCTTCGGCTGGGCGTTGTAACTGTTCGTACGCCACGGCGAGACGTTGCAAAGTGGAGAAACCTGCCGCACCCCGCGCATCCAAT
>Ga0302325_10031410_pt1 | contig 10928 bp, 7 predicted proteins | sample Palsa_T0_2_FD_201948 | JGI IMG/M metagenome (GOLD analysis project Ga0302325, IMG submission 201948) | Peat permafrost microbial communities from Stordalen Mire near Abisko, Sweden - Palsa_T0_2 | ecosystem: Environmental > Terrestrial > Soil > Palsa > Peat permafrost | place: Sweden: Abisko... | reverse complement strand
GGCCAGGTTCCGGCGGCATCTGACCAACCTGTACGTTTTCGCCCGGCTGACTGATGACCTCGGCGACGAAGCGCGCTCCGGCGCCGGCGATGAGCCGGGGACCTCCGTCGGCGAGCTGCGGCTCGGTTTGCTCGATGAACTGGCCGCCGATGTCGGCCGCATCTACGCGGGCGGCACGCCGTCGTCGCCGGTCATGCGCGCGATGGCAGACACGGTCAAAGAATGCGACGTCCCCGCCCAGCCACTGCTCGACCTGATCCAGGCGAACCGGCAGGACCAGCTGGTCACGCGCTACCGCACGTTCGCCGAACTCGAGCAGTACTGCGAGCTGTCCGCTAATCCCGTTGGCCAGATCGTGCTCTATATTTTCGGCGTCGCCACGCCGAAACGTGTCATGCTGTCCGATAACATCTGCACTGCCTTGCAACTTGCTGAACACTGGCAGGACGTGGCCGAGGACCTGGCCCACGGGCGGATTTACCTGCCCGTCGAGGACCTGGAGCGGTACGGCTGCACGGAGGCAGACCTGGCCGCACCCACGGCGGGCGCAAAGGTGCGCCAACTCATTACGTTCGAGGTCAACCGGGCCGCGAGCCTGCTGGACGAGGGCGCGCCGCTGGTGGGCACGCTGCGCGGCGCGGCCCGGCTGGCGGTCGCGGGTTACCTGGCGGGCGGGCGGGCGGCGCTGGCCGCGATCCGGGCGCAACGGTATGACGTGCTGAGCGGAACCCCGCGGCCGCGCAAGCCGCGGCTGGCAGGCGAGCTGGTCAAGGCGTACGTGAGAGGGAGGTGAGCAGGGACTAGTGGACCTCGATGAGGCCTACCGCGAATGCGAGCGGATCACCTGGACACAGGCGAGGAACTTCGCGTACGGCATCAGGCTGCTGCCCGCTCACAAGCGGCGTGGCCTGGCCGTCATTTACGCGTTCGCCCGCCGGATCGACGACATCGGTGACGGCACGCTGCCGCCCGCGGACAAGATCGCCGCCCTGGAAGACGCGCGTCTGGTCCTCGGTGACCTGACCGCGGCCGGCGCCGACGACCCGGTCCTGCTCGCGCTCGCGGACGTAGAACGGAGCTTTCCCGTTCCCATCGCGGCCTTCGGTGAACTCATCGACGGCTGCGTCGCGGACGTGCGCGGGACGAGCTATCAGACGTTCGAGGATCTGCTGTACTACTGCCGCTGCGTGGCCGGCTCGATCGGCCGGCTGTCCCTGGGCATCTACGGCACCAGCCAGGACCCGGAGCAGGCCGCCCAGCTGGCGGACTCACTCGGCGTCGCGCTGCAGCTGACGAACATCCTGCGCGATATCCGCGAGGACTACCAGAACGGGCGTGTCTACCTGCCATCGGAAGATCTCGCCAAATTCGACGTTGCTCTCGACGTGCCCAGCGAGGGCCAGTTCAGTCGCCTGGTCGAGTTCGAGGTCGAGCGGGCCAGGGACTGGTACGCCACCGGGATGGGCCTGCTGCCGATGCTCGACTGGCGCAGCGCGGCCTGCACCGGCGCGATGGCGGGCATTTACCGCCGGCTGCTCGAACGCATCGCGGCGCAGCCCGCCGCGGTACTGCGCGGCCGGATGTCGCTCTCGACCGGGCAAAAGGCCGTGGTCGCGGTGAAGGCACTGGCCGGGAGGCTCGGATGAGGCCCCAAGACCCCCGGGTGGTGGTGATCGGCGGCGGGCTGGCCGGGATCACCGCCGCGATCGCGCTCGCCGAATCGGGCGCCCAGGTCACCCTGCTCGAGGCCAGGCCCAGGCTCGGCGGCGCGACCTGCTCGTTCACCCGCGACGGGCTGACCGTCGACACCGGCCAGCACATCTTCCTCGGCTGCTGCTCGGCCTACCGCGGCCTGCTCGGCAAGCTCGGCATGACCGCCCACGCCCCGCTGCAGGACCGGTTCGACGTCACGGTGCTCGCCCCGGGCCCGGCCGGCCAGCCGCGCCAGGCCAGGCTCCGCCGGACCGCGCTGCCCGGCCCCCTGCATATGCTGCCGGCGCTGGGCCGGTATCCCTTTCTTACTAAGGCAGAACGGGCCCGCGTTTCACTCCCCGCCCTAGCGATGCGCCGCGTGGACCCGGCAGATCCGGGGGTTGACGCCCAGCGCTTCGGTGACTGGCTGGCCGCGCGGGGTCAGAGCGAGCGGGCCCGGCGTGCCCTGTGGGACCTGTTCACGGTCTCCGCGCTGAACATCGCCGGCGATGACGCATCGCTCGCGCTGGCCGCGACCGTGGTGAAGACCGGCCTGCTCGGCAAGAACAACGCGGCCGATATCGGCGTCCCCGCCTTGCCGCTGGGCGAGTTGCACGGCGACGCGGCCGCCGCCCTGCTGGCCCGCCTGGGCGCCCAGGTCGCCCTGAGCACCAAGGTGGCGTCGATCGAGGTCATCGGGTCCGGGACGGCTGAGGTCACCGGGTCCAGGACGGCTGAGGTCACCGGGTCCGGGGCGACCGGCGGTCGCGAAGACTCCGGCGCCCGTTTCCGGGTCCGGCTCGCTCGCCCCGAGGGCGACGCCGGCCTCGGCGCCGAGATCGCCGCGGACGCCGTCGTGCTGGCCGTCCCGCACGAGAAGGCCGCCCCGCTGGTCCCGCCGGACGCGCTGCCGTCCGGCACGGTCGCGGCCTGGTCCGGCCTGGGCGCCTCGCCCATCGTCAACGTGCACGTGATCTACGACCGCCCGGTCACCAGCCTCCCGTTCGCCGCGGCCATCGACTCCCCGGTCCAGTGGGTCTTCGACCGCACGAGCATCTCCGGCCTCGGTGACGGGCGCAGCGGCGGCCCGCAGTACCTGGCCATCTCGCTGTCGGCCGCGGACTCCTACGCGGAGGTGCCCGCGGCGAGCCTGCGGGACCAGTTCGTGCCCGCGCTGGCCGAGCTGTTTCCGGCCGCGCGCGACGCCCAGGTCACCGAGTTCTTCGTCACGCGCGAGCGGCGGGCCACCTTCCGTCAGGGGCCAGGCACCGGGGCGCTGCGGCCGAAGGCCGGGACCCGGCTGCCCGGCCTCGTGCTCGCGGGCGCGTGGACCGACACCGGCTGGCCGGACACGATGGAGGGCGCGGTGCGCAGCGGCTTGTCCGCGGCGATCGAACTACGGCAGACTCTGCTTGCCTGCCGGCCAGCCGCGCTTGGCTCCGGGCCCGCCCGTCCAGCTGAGCCAGCCCCGGGAACGGCCGAACCAGCCGACCCTTTCGAACCGAACACTTCTACCTCAACGATAGGGGTACGTCAGTGACTGCTGTGATGCCTGAGGGTGTGACCTTGGCGCGTGACCTGGTAGGACCGGCGATGGAATCCGCGATCGCCCGGCTGACGCCGGACGTCCGGATCGTCGCGGCCTATCACCTCGGTTTTGCGGACGCCGCGGGTAACCCGACGAGAAACGGTAGCGGCAAGGCGCTGCGACCTGCGCTTGCCTTGTTGTCGGCGCGTGCCGCGGGGGCGTCCCCCGAGCGCGGTGTGCCCGCCGCGGTGGCGGTTGAGCTCGTCCATAACTTTTCCCTGCTGCACGACGACATCATGGACAACGACACCGAACGCAGGCACCGGCCGACGGCCTGGACCGTATTCGGTATCGGCGCGGCGATCCTGGCCGGCGACGCTCTGCTCGCCCTAGCCCAGGACCTGCTGCTTGAAGACGGCACTCCGCAGGGCGCGTGGGCGGCCCGGTGCCTGTCCGCCGCGGTCCAGCGGCTGATCGGCGGGCAGGGCTCGGACCTCGCCTTCGAAAAGCGCGACGACGTGACCCTGGCCGAATGCCTGGACATGGCCGGCGACAAGACCGCCGCGCTGATGGCGTGCGCCTGCAGCATCGGCGCGGTGCACCTCGGCGCGCCGCCTACGCTGGCCATGGCGCTGGCCGGGTTCGGCGCGCACGTCGGGCTGGCGTTCCAGCTCACCGACGACCTGCTCGGCATCTGGGGCGCGCCCGAGGTCACCGGCAAGCCCGTCCGCGCCGACCTGCGCGCCCGCAAGAAGTCACTGCCCGTCGTCGCCGCGCTCAACAGCGGCACGCCTGAGGCGGCCGAGCTGCGCACCCTGCTCACCGACCCGCAGCCGCTGGGCGAGGACGACCTGGTCCGCGCCGCCGCCCTGGTGGTCGAGGCGGGCGGCAAGGACTGGGCCGAGAACGAGGCCGACACCCAGCTCGCCGCGGCGAACGCGAGCCTGGCCGACATCGATCTCTCCGCCGACGTCCGAGCCGAGCTGACCGCGATCGCCGAGTTCATCACGGCCCGCCAATGGTAAAAGACGCCACTGTCCAGGGCGGCACCGTCACCGATATCGCCCGCGACACGCTGCACCGAGCCCGTGATCACGTGCTCGGGCTGCAGCATGCCCAGGGCTGGTGGCAGGGCGAGCTCGAGACCAACGTGACCATGGACGCCGAGGACCTGCTGCTACGTGAGTTCCTCGGCCTGCACGACGATAAGCAGATCGACTCGGCGGCCCGCTGGATACGCTCGCAGCAACGAGCCGACGGCACCTGGGCCAACTTTTTCGGCGGCCCCGGCGATCTGTCCACCACCGTCGAGGCCTACGTGGCGCTGCGACTGGCCGGCGACCAGCCCGACGCGCCGCACATGCGCACCGCCCGCGACTGGATCCTGGCGCGCGGCGGCGTCGAGGCGACCCGCGTGTTCACCCGGATCTGGCTGGCCCTGTCCGGCCAGTGGTCCTGGGACGAGCTGCCCGTCATCCCGCCGGAGCTGATCTACCTGCCGTCCTGGTTCCCGCTCAACATCTACGACTGGGGCTGCTGGGCCCGTCAGACCATCGTCGCGCTCGCGGTGGTCCAGTCGTTCCGCCCGTCCCGCCCCCTGCAGTTCACCATTGACGAGCTCCGCACTGGTATAACCCCCGACCAGGCGGCAACTGACACCTGGGCGCGCGCGTTCGGCGCCCTCGACAGGGTGCTGCATCGGTACCGGCCGGTGAAGTCGGTGCGGCGGGCCGCGCTGCGGCGCTGTGCGGACTGGATCATCGCTCGGCAGGAGCGCGATGGCTGCTGGGGCGGTATCCAGCCGCCGTGGGTGTACTCGATCATGGCGCTGAACCTGCTCGGCTACGACCTGGACCATCCGGTCCTGGCCCGCGCGCTGGCCGGCCTCGACCGGTTCACGATCACCGAGGACTCTCCCGAAGGCCCGGTACGCCGCCTGGAGGCGTGTCAGTCGCCGGTCTGGGACACCGTGCTGGTCATGATCGCGCTGGCCGACGCGGGCCTGCCGCCGGATCACCCGGCCCTGAGCAGCGCCGCGCGCTGGGTGCTTGACGAGGAGATCCGCGGACCGGGCGACTGGCAGGTGCGTCGACCGGATCTGGCGCCCGGCGGGTGGGCGTTCGAGTTCGACAACGACGTCTACCCCGACACCGACGACACCGCCGAGGTGGTGCTGGCGCTGCGCCGGGTGCAGCCGACCGGCCGGGCCGCGATCGAGCGCGGGCTGCGCTGGCTAGCCGGGATGCAGTCCAAGGACGGCGGCTGGGGCGCGTTCGACGCCGACAACACCCGCGAGCTGGTTAACAAGCTGCCGTTCTGCGATTTCGGCGCGGTCATCGACCCGCCGTCGGCGGACGTGACCGCCCACATCGTCGAGGCGTTCGCCGCCGAGGGGCAGACCGATTCCCCCGCGGTCCGCCGGGGCGCCCTCTGGCTGCTGCGCGCGCAGGAAAGCGACGGATCCTGGTTCGGCCGGTGGGGCGCCAATTACATCTACGGCACCGGCGCCGTGGTGCCCGCGCTGATCGCGGCTGGGGTGCAGCCGTCCAAGCCCGCGATCCGCCGCGCCGTCGCCTGGCTGGAATCCCGCCAGAACCCGGACGGCGGCTGGGGCGAGGACCTGCGTTCCTACGACGACCCGGCGCTGGCCGGACACGGTACCTCCACCGCGTCGCAGACCGCCTGGGCGTTGCTGGCCCTGCTCGCGGCGGGTGAGCAGGACAGCTCCGCGACCGAGCGGGGCATCGGATGGCTGGCGCGGACGCAGCGGGCCGACGGGTCCTGGGACGAGCCGCAGTACACCGGCACCGGGTTCCCCGGCGACTTTTACATCAACTATCACCTGTACCGGCTGGCCTTTCCCCTGAGCGCGCTCGGCCGTTATGTGAAGGCCACATCAACCGGAGGTAGCGCATGACAGACCCGCTGCTCATCTGCGCGCCGATGCGGATCGAGGTCCGCGCGATCCGCCGTGGCCTACGGTCAAGCGCCAGTTCTGCTGAGACCCTGCGCACCGGCTCTGTACCTGAGGTGCTGCGCACCGGGTGGGGCACCACCCGGGCGGCGCATGCGGCCAAGAACATGAGCCACCGTCCGTTTGGCCCCGTGGTCGTTATGGGTGTCGGGGCCGGCCTGGCCGATGACCTCAGGCCGGGTGACCTGGTCGTCGGGACCGACGTCGGCGCGGTGAACTGCGGTTCCGCGCCGCTGCTGGCCGCCGAGCTGCGCCGAGCCGGGCTGCCCGCACGGGCCGGCCCGATCACCACGGTGGACCACCTGGTCCGGCGGCACGAACGGGCGTCCCTGGCCGCCGCCGGTTACCTGCTGGCCGACATGGAGTCGGGACCGCTGGCCGCGGCGGCGGGAGAACGCCCGGTAGCCGTGATCCGGGCCGTATCCGATACCCCGGACCGGCCGTTGGCGGGCATCGTCTCCGGCGGGCTGGCCGCGCTGCGGTCGCTGCGCGCCGCCGCGCCGGTGGTGCAGCGGTGGGCCGCCGCCTGCGAACCGCGCCAAGTGCTGCTGGCCGGCCCGCGGTCGTTCTGCGCCGGGGTGGAGCGGGCGATCGAGATCGTCGAGCGGGCGCTTGAGCGCCAGGGCGAGCCGATCTACGTGCGTAAGCAGATCGTGCACAACACCCGGGTCGTGGGTGACCTGGAAAGCCGCGGCGCCGTGTTCGTCGACGAGCTCGACCAGGTGCCCGACGGCGCCACCGTCGTGTTCTCCGCGCACGGCGTGTCGCCCGCGGTGCGGCAGGACGCGTCCCGGCGCGGGCTCGCCGTCATCGACGCGACCTGCCCGCTGGTGTCCAAGGTGCACGCCGAGGCCCGGCGGTTCGCCGCGGACGGGTACACGGTCGCGCTGATCGGCCACGCCGGCCACGAGGAGGTGGAGGGCACGCTCGGCGAGGCGCCGTCCTCGACCGTGCTGGTGCAGACGCCGGAAGACGTGGCCGCGCTGCGGCCACGCGACGGCGAGCGCGTCGCCTACCTGATGCAGACCACACTGTCCCTGGACGAGGCGGCGCAGGTGTCGGGCGCGCTGCGGGAGCGGTTCCCCGCGGTCCGCGGGCCCGGTAGCGACGACATCTGCTACGCCACCACCAACCGCCAGGTCGCGGTCCGGGCGGTCGCCGCCGAATCGGATCTGGTGCTGGTGGCGGGGTCGGCGAACTCGTCCAACTCGGTCCGGCTGGTCGAGGCCTGCGAGCGCAACGGTACGCCGGCCCACCTGATCGACAGCGCGGCGGACATCGAGCTCGGCTGGCTCACCGGGGTTTCGACGGTCGGCCTGACCGCCGGCGCCTCGGCCCCGCCCGCCGTGGTGGAGGAGATCATTTCGGCGCTGGCCGGGCTTGGCCCCCTGTCGGTTTCCGAGCGCGTGACGACCACGGAATCAATCCGGTTCGGCCTGCCCAAGGAGGTACGGCAATAATGCCCATGCCACTACGTCAGTCCCTGCGTGTCGGGTCCTACCTGATGCGTCAGAAGCTGGCTGGAAATAAGAAGTTCCCGCTGCTCGTCGAGCTGGAACCGCTGTTCGCCTGCAACCTGAAGTGCGCGGGCTGCGGCAAGATCCAGCAGCCGCACCAGATCCTGAAGCAGCGGATGCCGGTGGAGCAGGCGCTCGGCGCGATCGAGGAATGCGGCGCGCCGATGGTGTCCATCGCCGGCGGCGAGCCGCTGATGCACCCGCAGATCGACGTGATCGTCGCCGAACTCATCAAGCGCAAGAAGTTCGTGTTCCTGTGCACGAACGCGCTGCTGCTGCCGAAGAAGCTGGACAAGTTCAAGCCGTCCCCGTACTTCTCCTGGGTGGTCCACATCGACGGGCTGCGCGAGCGGCACGACGAGTCGGTCTGCAAGGAAGGCGTGTTCGACGACGCGGTGGCCGCGATCAAGCTGGCCAAGTCGCGCGGGTTCAAGGTGAACACGAACACCACGTTCTTCAACACCGACACCCCGCAGACGATCATCGACGTGCTGACCTACCTGAACGATGACCTCGGCATCGACGAGATGCAGATTTCCCCCGCGTACGCGTATGAGAAGGCGCCGGACCAGGAGCATTTCCTCGGCGTGACCGAAACGCGGGAACTGTTCCGCAAGGCGTTCGCGGACGGGCGGCGCAAGAAGTGGCGGCTGAACCACACGCCGCTGTTCCTTGACTTCCTCGAGGGCAAGACGGATTTCGGCTGCACCGCGTGGGGGATTCCCTCCTACTCGCTGCTCGGCTGGCAGAAGCCCTGCTACCTGATGAGCGACGGCTACGTGAAGACCTACAAGGAGCTCATCGAGACCACGGACTGGGACGCTTACGGGCGCGGCAAGGATCCCAGGTGCGCTAACTGCATGGCGCACTGCGGGTACGAGCCGTCGGCCGTCCTGGCCACCATGGGCTCGCTGCGCGAGACGATCAGGGCGGCCCGCGGCTAGGCCGGCGCTAGCTGGCCTAGCGGCGGCCAGAGCTCACGACGAGGGCCCCGGACGGCGAAAGCCGCCCGGGGCCCTCGTGTGTCATGGCCGGGTCGCTCTCCAGGTTGCGGGAACTCCGTAGCTTACGTTCAGCACTCACTCAGGAAACGCGGCCATGCTCTCAGTTGGCGCGGCGTTCGCTCCCGGGGCGGCCACCGCGCCGCCAGCTGTTCCCTGCCACATATGCCCGGGCAAATGTTGGCCCCACCAAATATTGGCTCTACTAAATATTGCAGAGACAAAATCCCATTCGGAACACGTCGCGCCATCCTCGGCTGGCGCGGGGCCGCGAGGAGTGCGGAATGTTCTTTACCTATCTGCGGCGCGAACTGCGCCGCCGCATGCGCCAGGCCGTGTTCATCGCGCTGGGCATCGCGCTCGGGATCGGCCTGGTGATCACGGTGACGGCGGCCGCCTCGGGCGTCAAGAACGCCCAGGGTACCGTGCTGCACGCGTTGTACGGCGTGGGCACGGACGTCACGGTGACCAAGACGCCGACCGCCGGATCGGAGACGCCGGGCTCGTTCGGCTTCGGATTCCGCACCGGGACCACCAAGCGGCCCGCGGCCGGCACCAAGATCGACACCAGCACGCTGGCTGCGGGCGCCACGCTCGGCTCGATCAGCTCTTCCTCGGTCACCACGGTCGCCGACCTGCACGACGTGTCGGCGGCGGCCGGCGGGCTGACCCTGAACGACCGGACCCTCAGCGGCACCATCCCGGCCATCAATACCTCCGGCGGAGGCTCGGGCGGCTTCGGCGGCGGAGGCGGCGGATCGGGAGGCGGCGGCGGAAGCTTCCGGGCCAACTTCACCACGAACACCTTCGGCGTCGACGGCGTGGACATCGGCAGCGGTGAACTCGGCCCCCTCAGCTCGGGCACGATCAGCTCCGGGCGCACGCTCACGACCGCGGACGCCAGTTCCGACGTCGCGCTCGTGGACTCCTCCTACGCCACCCAGAACAAGCTGTCGGTCGGATCCACCATCGCCATCGGCAACAGCAAGGGCACCACGACCAACTTCAAGGTCGTCGGGATCGTCAGCGAGCCCGCGGGCGACAACCCCTCGGACGTCTACATCCCGATCGGCGTCGCGCAGAGCCTGGCCAACATGAAGAACGACGTGAACACGGTTTACGTCGCGGCCAACAGCTCCTCCGCCATCGGCACCGTCACGTCCGAGATCAAGCAGGCGCTGCCCTCGGACACCGTGACCAACTCCAGTGACCTGGCCAGCGAGGTCACCGGGTCGCTGTCCAGCGCCTCCAGCCTGGCCAACAACCTCGGCAAGTGGCTCGCCATCGCGGTCCTGATCGCGGCGTTCGGCCTGGCCATCCTCCTGACGATGGCGGCCGTCTCGCGCCGGGTCCGTGAGTTCGGCACGCTGAAGGCGCTCGGCTGGAAGAGCCGCCGCATCATCGGCCAGGTAATGGGCGAGTCGGTCGCCATCGGCATCATCGGCGGCGTGATCGGTGTCGGGCTCGGCATCGCCGGCGCAGAGCTGGTGTCCAAGCTGTCGCACAAGCTGACCGCCGTCGTCGGCCAGACGACCGGCTCGGCCACGCCCGGAGGAGCCCGGCAGTTCGGCTTCGGCGGTGCGGGCGGTACCGGTGCCGGTGCCGGGGGCACCGGCGGAGGCGGAGGCGGAGGCGGAGGCGGTGGTGGTGGCGGAGGCGGAGGAGGCGGTTTCCGCCCCGCGACCTCGGCCAGCCACACCGTGGCCGTTCACCTGTCCGCTTCGGTGAGCATCAACGTCATTCTGCTCGCGGTCCTGCTGGGCGTGGCCGGCGGCCTCCTCGCCGGCATATTCGGCGGCTGGCGAGCCGCGCGGCTCCGCCCGGCGGACGCCCTGTCCAAAGTGGCCTGACGCAAACTGACCGACCCGGTTCGGCGAGAGGAAAGCCAGATGTACAAGCTCTCCGGAGTGACCAAGAATTACCAGAAGGGCCGCGACACCGTCGCCGCCCTGCGCGGGGTCGACCTAGTGGTGGAAGATGGCGAATGGCTCTCCATCCAGGGGCCGACCGGGCACGGTAAGTCGACGCTGCTGCAGATTCTTGGCGGCCTGGACCGGCCGTCCAGCGGTGTCGTCGACTTCGACGGGCGTGATCTCGCGCAGCTGCGCGAGTCCGAGGTGACCAAGGTGCGGGCCGAGTCCATGGGTTTTGTGTTCCAGACCTTCAACCTGATCCCCACCCTGTCCGCGCTGGAGAACGTGGAAACTGCGCTGGTG
>Ga0302325_10031404_pt1 | contig 10930 bp, 4 predicted proteins | sample Palsa_T0_2_FD_201948 | JGI IMG/M metagenome (GOLD analysis project Ga0302325, IMG submission 201948) | Peat permafrost microbial communities from Stordalen Mire near Abisko, Sweden - Palsa_T0_2 | ecosystem: Environmental > Terrestrial > Soil > Palsa > Peat permafrost | place: Sweden: Abisko... | reverse complement strand
CCCCCCCCTATACTATCCACTCCACCAGGATCTCCTTTAAGAAGAGGAGATAGATCCATGGTTCCCCTCCTTGCTTTCCTCTCTCTCTCTCTCTCTCTCTCTCACACACACACACACACTCTCTCTCTCTCTCTCTCCCTCCCTCTCTCTCTCTCCCTCCCTCCCTCCCTCCCTCTCTCCCTCCCTCTCTCCCTCCCTCCAGCCTGTTCACTCTCTCCCTCCCTCTCTCCCTCCCTCCAGCCTGTTCACTCTCTCATCTACTTCTCATTTGATCCATCCAATATCGAGTCGCTATAATTACTCTTGATTATTCCAATACTTTTTAGACAAGCTTTTCCCATCCTCTTAGTCTTACTTACCCAACATGGACTCCAAGCAAGATCTCGAGTCTTCTGAGCAGCAGGCCACCATTGAAACCGTCGAGGATCCTTCCAAGTACAATGCAGAACACATTTCTTCTGGCAAGGACCGTGCCGCCGAGCTCCTCGGAAATTCAACTGAGCGTATTATCGTGTCGGAGGCAGACAACAAACGAATCCTCAGGAAGATCGATCTCACCATCCTCCCTATTATGCTTGGTGTCTACTTCCTCCAGCAACTCGACAAGTCGACATTGTCCTACGCAAGTGTCTTTGGCCTGATTAAGGATGCGCATCTCGGTGGTCAGGATTACTCCTGGCTTGGATCGATCGTCTATATCGCACAGCTTGTTATGCAACCGGTCATCGCATACTTCCTGGTCAAACTCCCCACTGGAAAATTCGCTGCGGTTATGGTATTGTGCTGGGGAATAGTCTTGAGCTGCATGGCTACTGCAAAGAACTTTAAGGGATTGCTCGCAACAAGATTCTTCCTAGGCTGCTTCGAAGCTTCTGTCGGTATGTATTTCGAGATTTTCCACAATGTACAGTACCACTCTGACATACTAGACAGCTCCAACCTTTGTTGCAATTACCACCATGTGGTGGTGTCGTAGAGAGCAGACATACAGGAATGCTTCATGGTACGCCATGAACGGTGTCACCAACATGGTTGGAAGTCTTCTCGCCTGGGGTCTTGGTCACATCCACTCGCCTGCATTGCATTCTTATCAGGTACGACACCAATGAAGTCCTTCTGCACCTAATCTCACACCCGCTAGATCATTTTCCTGGCTTGTGGTCTCCTCACCGTCGTCTTCTCGGTTGTCGTATTGTAAGTTCCATCTCTCCAGAGCGTTCGCACTGATACTGACTCTCGTAGCCTTTTCATGGCAGACTCTCCTGTCGATGCCAAATTCTTCAATGACCACGACAAGGTTCTAGCAGTAGAACGTCTCAGAGCAAACCAGATGGGCGTTGTCTCAACCGAATGGAAATGGGAGCATGTTATTGAAAGTCTGCTCGACTTCAAGACTTGGTGTTGGTTTGCGTTAATCTTCTCCATTTCGTAGGTGATCCACGCCCGATTGATCTGCATGGATTGTAAGATTACTAACTGAACTAGAATTCCTAGTGGTGGCATTACAACTTTCGGGCCCTTGATCGTGAACTCGTTCGGCTTCAGCCCGTTCAATACCATTCTGCTCAACATCCCCTTCGGCGCCGTTCAAATTTGTGCAACGATGGGGGGAGCTGCTTTTGCCACTTGGACCAAACGCAAAGGCCCAGCACTTGCCATGCTCTGTGTACCACCCATCGCTGGATGTGTTATGCTGCTATGTATTGCACATACCAAGGCCAATCGTGGTCCCCTTTTGGTTGGATACTACTTGGTACGATATTCCACCGAATTGTCTGCCTAAGTGCCGGACTAATCTCTCCGTCTAGATTTCGTTCTATCCAGGAATCTGTAAGATATCCCTTTCTCTCGCTGCCACTCGGCATGCAGATGCTGATTTTAACCACCAGCACCCCTCATCTACTCTTGGTCATCCCAGAATACGGCAGGTGAGACCAAGAAGAAGACAACCACCGCAGTGCTTTTCATCGGCCAGAGTGCAGGCAATGTTAGTTCCCAACCTCTCCCCTCCTTAATCTTTCTAACAAATTCAGATCATCGGCCCACATCTATATACCACAGCCGAAGCACCCCGTTACAAGCGCGGATTGACATCTAGTCTTGTCCTCTTCATCGCTCTCATAATAATCATAGCGTAACTCTCCTTTCTCCCCCACCTCACCGTATCCAGCTAATTTCCAAAGACTTACAACGACCTACCTCATGTTCCTCAACAATCGACACGCTTCTCGCAGACAGGCACTCGGAAAATCTGCAGTCATCGTAGATAGGTCGATGATGAATTCTCAGGAACGGGCAATCAGTGATGAAGTCGATGAGGCGAATGGCGGTCCTATTTATGAGAAGGCTTTCAACGATATCACGGACTTGAAGAATGAGGACTTCATCTTTGTTTACTGATGTACAGTACTTGGTTAGGAACTTTGAGCAGATTTGGATGTATCTAGGCATTGTGCTAATTCTTTACTTTGATTTAGTCCCACTTGCGACTAAATACGATTAAGCTCTATTAATGATCCTTCGCGTGTTGATCCCATTTTTAGCTTCCAGACCCAAGCAACACTCTGGACAACCAAGCGGAGGTTGAGAAAACTCGAGCAGACCCCAAGTACAGCTTGCCAGCGAGCATCTTAAGTACTCTTTGCATCTGCCTGCTTGCTATAATGAACGAATCTCATTTTCGACCCCTTAGATGCGCCCGTGCTACACAACGACCACTTCACAGGTGTCTGCTGCCGCTCTAGCCCAACCCCCATGCTTCTTAACCACATTTGGTTTCTCCCAAGCCATTCCAATCCTCATACACTTCAGTTGCAGCATTTGACATGTTTCTCAGTACTAGCCAGGCTTTGTGCTATTGATTGGTAGCGTCATAGCGTTACACAAGCAGTGCACTTTCTCTCGGTCGGGAACAGAAAATTGCCTCTCCTCGTCGAGTTGATAATCGACGTAGATCCCATGAATTGCTTCCATTCCCCCAATCTCAATTCCAAAGCGCCTCTCGCCTCAGGTAGGTTTTTCTCCAACCTGATTTTATTTGATAAACAAGAAACCCTTTTTGATATGGGCCAGTTCCAAACGTAAAATCAAGCCAACCGTCTTTTTAAAAAGCCTTACGCTTAATGGGCCAGCATATACGCGCAGAAGCGTTAGTATGAGTCTAAATATATCTTACAGTAGATCATTACCATAGCCACGCTTATAAGCCTTAATGGTTGTTCTTATAGCGATATTATAAGATAGCTTAGTATCTACTTTATTAAGTAAAAGCTTAGAAATAAGGAGAGAATAGTTAACCAATCTATAATGTGTGTTGAGACTAACAAGCTAGACCCTATATCGTTCTGTAATTTAACTGACACCTCTCGCACTAGGCTTCGAACCCATTGAGTATCAAACTTGCGCTTTCCATATTGCTTCTCGGCGGCTATATTATTTCTATTAGTTCGAGGCGAGTAATACAGTGGATTTGCGGGTCATTATTTGCGTCTAAATACTCGAAACATTCTTCGTCGGCAGCGCATTCTGTCAGTTGGTTGAGCAGAGGTCCTGATTCATCGGGTGAAGTGTGGATTGGGTATAAAAGATTGATATTGAAGTTGTCTCTAGTTCTACGTGTTGAGGAAGTTAAGGGCCCTTATATGCACCCAAATCAAAGGCTAATCCCCATATAGAAATGGTACGATACACGTGCCTTCAGAATTTAGATATTCGTCTCATTGGAATATTTTCTATTAATAATCCAATTAATGACTGAAATGCCCATAATATTTACCCTCGTAAAGAGATTGATCCAGCGGGTGATATAAAAGACTGCGTATAGGTACAGTAAAATCAGATATTGGATTATCTCAAACTGACATAGAACTACCTTTAGAGCCGATGTGTGCCAAGTAGACTAATCCGTATATTGTGTATTATTCTTTGCATTTGAGTTCGTAACTCACCATGCTGTTTTCTCAACCCCGTCTTCTGAAAATCCAAGTGGGAATGTGCCGGTCGATTCTCACGGACATCACAAGAGATTCAAAATCCAGGGTACGGACCGAATAGCCGAATTTTTACGTTAATAGCCGAACATCTAAAAGGAGTTAGGACGCACAACAGAGATATTGAGCCAACTATATGACATTTACTACTATAGGACTTCCCACTATCTTTAATTCATTTTAAACTATTCTTTGGCACCTTCGTAATGAGTCTGTCCTTCACTTGTTGGAAACAAAATTCCTTATAATTTAAAATACTCCCCTTCTTCTACTATTAGATAGAATAACTTGCCTCAAGGTGATTTTTCCAAAAGAACGTAAAGATTCTAAGAGTTCTATAAGGGATAGAGATGGCCGAACTACTATGCCTACTTCACATTCCTTGCGTCATGCAATATATATTTGAAAAGATGGTTTGTTCAGTTAATCTATCAATCTAGTTCAAACAAAATCCCTCGAAACTAGCCCGTCACAAGCTAAGAGTTCAACCACGGATCATCTAGAAGATCAACTGCCGACATTCGCTCTTCAGGAACCCATCGTAGCATCTTGCGCATAAATTGAAGAAAGAGAACTTTCTCATTCCCCTTCAGGTTCTCTTCAAATTCCTCAAGCGAGTTAGATGGTATTTTCATATCCCCAATCCAGTGCCCTAGGTTATGTAAGTTATAGCTAGTACGTTAAAACTTTTTGCAAGTATGGAAGCCTACCACTCTTGTCGAAATAATCACCGACAATCGGACTTCCCTCTAGGAATGACGTTGGTGGGCTCCCAAGCAGAGCAATCATTTTGGTGAAGTGCGCTGTGTTCGTAGTTTCATTGTTGGCATCTCGAGCATTGAAGAGGTGTTTGCTCTGAGAAAGATCCTAGATCTAATAGGAATTAAATGGCTTTCTCAAAAGGGTAGTGAAAATGGATGTCGAAGTAAGAGACGTTAAATGATACTTACCAATACTCCTAGATTACAGATATCCACCTTTTTATCCCATGGCTTTCGCAATATGACCTCTGGTGTGCGGTACAGAAATGGCTGGATATCCTCGGTGAACTTTCCATCGCCAATTCGAGCCTCACCAAAGTCGCAAGTACTGGACGACCAGCACTTCCCCTTACGCGCATTTGGCGAGAAGTATAGATAACGCGATCTCCATCGACCTTGCATGGACTTGGATCACGGACTTCCGCCTCTTCAAACTCTGTGAGTACGTTCTCATCATCGATGCCCATGAGAATGTTCTTAGCTTGGATATCTGGAGAATGGTCCGAGACTTCAACCCTTAGAGAAAGATATAAACCAATTCTCGACAGAAAGAGCGAATAATAACAGGCCAACTTACCAGTGTGCGCTAAATGGCATTCTGAATGAAGAAACTCGAGAGCAAGAAGCACATGTTTCAGTGTGAGCTTCAAAATATTTTGCGGGAGCTTCCCTCCCGGGATGAGTGCTTGGAAGTCGGATATTCGTAAACCGAGAGGTTTATGTACCATGCATATATGATTACCCGTAGCTGCGGTAATATCAAACGAATCTAATAACATTCGCACGCATTTAGATCCTGCATGTGATGTGGTGATTGAATCTATATGCCTGTAAACTTCTCGTTCCCTTGCTGCTTGACGTGAGTTCGCCTCTGACACCTTGACACAGACATAATTCTGTTTGCCGTATGAATATCAGCATTGGGAGTTTTATTTATTAAGCAGCACTTACTCTAAATCCCGGCACAACCAGACGGTGGAATAAGCGCCATACCCGAGTTTTCCAACCACCTGATATCTTGTTGGATCAAAAAGATGATATTGGAGAAGACTGAAGTTCCATTCATTTAATGAGGGTATTTCCTCAGTTATATACTAAAGGAGAGAAGTAAATGGAACCTAATCTAGGTAATAAAAACCGATTGAAGCCAAAGGAAGCCTATTCTACCTAGAATGTGATCCTATTACCTGGTAGGCAACTGCTATAATGAGTCATTTTAATGAAAATAATGAAACTAGTAATAGGCAACTCAAATAACCTATGTAGATCTGAAGTCTGTACTCTGAAGCTTGTTCTGAACTAACATATCTTTTGTTGAAAACTTCTTATATACGCACCGGATAGAATTTCTCTGGGGTGTACTACTTTAGCTTCTCCTCCTCGTATTTCAATAAACTATTGAGTACATGAGGCCCGGCAAGTCGCTCCAGATTTTGTCTGGGTGGAGATGGCGCCCGGCGCAGAAGTTTCTGTGCAAATCTCAAAGCGGAAGACATAATACAGAAGAATAGTCTGTGGACAAGTGAAGTTGAATTGAGAAACAGGTGAGAAGCGGGTAGCACTTTCGATCAGGGTGCATCACCTTCCCTTATACGCAAGTTTGTTGGTTTGTTGTTAGTTCCAGGGTTGGGGATGGAGTCCGTGCGAGCATGCAGTTTTTGATGGCCGCTTGCAAGCGCTTGTCTTCGCAAAGCAGCTACAGGAAGCAGCGACCAAGTCCGAAAACAGTAGCTAGTTTGCCGTCTGCTCGTTAAATAGAGTGATTTGTCCATTCGGCGCCCATAGTGACGTCATGCAGCTCTTCATACGGTCTTCAAGTTTCCTTAAGCCCCATCAAGCGTTTTGCTAGTTGCGTTTCCTTGATATCGCATGCACAGAGACTATAACCGAGATCCCGTATCAAAACACGCGAAATCGCAACCAAAACCCGTCTAAACGCCTCGATTTCAATAATTAATATCTTAACTTATAACGCTTTAATTAATAAATAATCTTTTAATAATAACTAGAATTTATTTAAATATTATATAAGTATTAAAACGTACAATAAAAATTTATATTATATAGTATAAATCTTTTTTTAAAAAATAAAATAATATTTTTTGAGATTTTTAAATGTTATTTTTTAAACTATTTAAATAAATATTAGTAGAAATTTAAAGTTTAAGTTATATTATATAAACGGCATATAAGAGCTCTTATATAATTTAATATCTTATAGTTTTTATAATTATATTATATAATGAAAGTATAAATAATATAAAAGTATATTTAATAAGCTTATTAAATATTAAATTAATATATGTAAGTTTAAAATACTTTTATATAAGTTTATATATATATAAAAGTATTATATATTAAAGAAAAATTTATAAAAATACTTTTTCTTATTTTTAAAAAATATTTTGTAAGGGTTTAGACCCTAGGTTAGTGTTACGGTTCTGCGCTAGCACGTGCAGCGCTATTCCCGATTAGGCTAGGTTGGCGAACCTAGGATATTTAAGCATGCTAGAGCTTTATGCTTCCTGCTTCCTTAGCTTTAAATAGTGTAGGGGGGCGAACCTCAGCTAGAAGAAAAGGCCCTACAAGAACGTCTCTCGGATACCAAGCAAGCAAGAAATAAGTAAACGCATATGTAGGTATAAAGCAATAACAAAAGAAACAACTAAAGCATGCAAGAACCAATTGTAATCATAAAGCAAAAGCAGAACGCATAAACAAGCAACGAATAAACGATTATTAAGTGATGTGTGTGCATATGTATGGATGATTAGGAGTGATGCATGTCTAGCTACAAAAACCCAGCAATTATACCTCCATTCCAGACACGTGTAGCACTAGTAGAGAACCTCTGAAAACCTCCAAAATCGACAGAATTCAGCAGTCTCCTTGGCGCCCCGCCACAATAGTCGAATAAGAGACCCTTCTACCTTTGTGTGGGGTTGTTGGCTGTAATCAAGGATGATTCTTATTGTATCTATCAAGAAGCTACTTTTAAGTATCGCTTATGCTGCATGTGCCGTGCCACGTGCCTTCCCGTTGCTACAACAATTGCCACCCCTGAGAACATTGCATGCCCTTGTGCAATTATAAAACTTATTGAAAACAAGGAAAACTTGTATTAAAAAAATGCAAAGGATCTTTTGCAGAAACAAGGAAAATGTGCATAAAACTGCTAGGGAAATTGTAAATTGCTATAATGCCTATTGTGCCGGGGTCACGTGGCACTGCACGTGATCTACGCGAAGGAACATATATATCGCGATTTAGGACACTTGTACACTTAGTTCTTCAGTCAACAAATGCATCACCATTTGCACTCCCTCTATTCATTTGGTTGTACGCCTTGCTAACCCTACTACACTAAGCTCACGCAATTGTCACGAACGCTAGCTTCTAGGCTTGGAAAGCATAGGTAGAAGGGTTTCTTATTCGACTATTCAAAGCTAAGGAAGGAAGCAGGAGTATAAGGGTACTCGCATACTTAAATATCTTAAGGCTCGCCAACCCCACTAGGTTAGCCTAATCGGGAATAGCGCTGCACGTGCCAGCGCAGAACTGTAACAGTAATCAAGGGCGCTTTGCGCCTTATAGTATAAGAACTTTCCTCCTTTCTCTTCTAGTTCCTAATTAGACAAAAATCTTTGATCCTTTATTTGTTTAATCACCTTGTTTTACGTGCGACAAAAGTATTATAAAAATTATTATAAGTATGAAATCTTTAATCTAATATGCTTTTATATCTTATTTTATAGTCTTAATTTAGTATATATTTAAATAAAGTAAGCTAAGCAAATGCTTAAACGTTTTAATAATAAAGTCCTTTAAAGCTTGTTTTCTACTATCTCGATTATTTATATTATTCTATTTTTACTTCTTTGCTTTTAACTATACTTATAGCTACTTCTCCCTTTTTTTCTTCTTAATTGCTATATCTTTTTAAAAAATTATAACACCCTTTATAATCGCTTCCTCTTATAGCTTTATAATTGTCTTATATTTATATATTCCTATTTTTCTATGTTTTTAATTCCTAATATTCTTGTATTTATACTTTACTTATTTTTAATTTTTTTCTTATATCTTATATACTTTTGTATAGTTTTTATTGTATAAAGACTCTTAGCTAATATTCTTCTAGTCTAGACTTTAAATTAAAGTCAATGGTCTTTTACTATTAATAGTAAAATAGTTAAAAAAAACACAAATCGATAATTTAAGATTATTTAAAAGTATTAAAACTCTTTTTTAATATAGCTTTGTCTTATAGTTCCTTTGTTCTATTCTAGCCACCTCCTTTTATTAGACTTCTTTCCCCTTTAAATTACACTTAACTAAAGCTATCTTAATTAAGCTAATAGCCGCTTTATAGCTATTTTAGCTTTATGTTAATAGGAATCGTTTGGAAATTAGACTATATAAGCGAACTAACTAGCTAAAACAAGCTAATTAGCTACTTAATAAACAAGAGTGCCTTAGTCTATAACTTATTATATTAAATTCCGAGCTTTGCTTATAAAACTCCCGAGTATATATCATAAAAGCCTTATTTAACTATGTTTAATCTCTTTAAATAGCTTATCAAAAACATATAAAGAGGTGAACTTTAATTAAAAGAAAACCTTATAAGGATGTCTCTTTTAAAAACCTAATAAATAAAACAATAAACAAATATATATATAAATATAAAGCAGTAATAAAAGAAAACAATTAAAGTATATAAGGACTAAAGCGTGTATATATAATTATAAAGCAAAAGCAAGGCTATAAAACTAGCAACAACTTATATATATTTATTATACATAATATAAAAAGAGAGTAATCTATATTTAAATGCAAAAACCTAGCAATTATACCTCTATTGCAATCATGTGTAATATTAGCTAAAAAGGGCGTTTTTAAATCTAATTTAAAAATTACCAAATTTAATCCAAAATCTAATTTAAAACATGTTTATATAATAAAACGCGCACTTACTTATAACACTTGCTTTGCGCAAGCTATTAAAAAAGATAGTAGGGTTTTAAATGGCTAGCGTAGCTAACTAGGGAACACAAGTGGCTATAGACTCCTCCCGGAGCTTGCGTAAGGGCAAGATAGCCTCCGGAGTGGACGCTCACTATTAAATCGAGGTTCTTGCAAATGTAAGCAAAGGCAATGCCCCTAGACTTAAGTGTGGCGTTCTGGTTAGTTAGAAGTGCTTTGGATTAGATTTTGGATTAGATTTAAAAGACCCTGCTAAAAAACTCCAAAATCGATAGAATTTAGTAGTCTCTTTAGCGCTCCGCTGTCACGAGCGCCAGATTCATAGCACGAAGTGCGCTGGCCAAATGGTCCCAATTACAACTATTCAAAGCTAAGGAAAGAAGAGGTTATTTACAAAGGATTAGTTTATACAAATACTCGAGTTCTGCCGCTTCACACTGCTTATGCTAGCCGCGCTAGTGCACGTGACCACGTGACATAGAATGCTAGAACTGTAACATCCGCCACAATATTCTTCTTAATAATTGTTGGTATAATTAAGGATGCCACCCCTTTAGTCACGTGTAAGCTAGTCCAAATTAGGTAGCCGAGGAAGTATATTAACACTATAATATTAATACCCTTCTTGTCGCATGTAAAACAAGGTGATTAAATGAATAAGTGATCAATGAATTGTCTAATTAAAAACTAGAAAAGAAGGGAGGAAAGCTCTTATAATATAAGGAGTAGAGTGCCCCCGATTACGTGAGCTTAGGCCTTAAGCTACTAAGAGCCCTTATAGTTGCAATATACCCCTTAGCTAATCAAGTAATAACATTAAACAAATAAAGCCTATATTCTAGGCGTATATGCGTTCTTAAACATACGATTCGATAGCTAATAACACAATCGGATAATCCGCACATTAGAGGCTTTGTGGTAGCTCTTGCACTAGCGCGTGTCGCGGCTCTTAATTACTACCCCTAGTCTATTCCTACTTAAAGCAAGTTCCTTTACCTGTTTTTAGCTCCCTTTCCACAATATAAACAACAATAACACTAAGCTCTTGCTCTGGTCCCTCCTATACGCCAATGCGAGCCATTCATCAATGGGAGCTCCCATTGATCAATATACCTCCCATTAGCTAATGGGAGTTACAAATACGAACGGGAGGTCCCATTAACCAATGTCCATTAGTATACGGGAGGTTCGGGA
>Ga0302325_10031403_pt1 | contig 10930 bp, 5 predicted proteins | sample Palsa_T0_2_FD_201948 | JGI IMG/M metagenome (GOLD analysis project Ga0302325, IMG submission 201948) | Peat permafrost microbial communities from Stordalen Mire near Abisko, Sweden - Palsa_T0_2 | ecosystem: Environmental > Terrestrial > Soil > Palsa > Peat permafrost | place: Sweden: Abisko... | reverse complement strand
CAAGGATCCCACCAAAAATGAAACAGATCTAACCTTAGTAGTGAATGCACAATTTTGCTATTTCCCTAGCCCAATTGGATCAGCGATTAGAGTATAGAGGGCGTCTTCCGAGATCCTGGCGACTACTCGCTCCTGGAGGCCCTCAATTGGAAGCAAAGCATGAGGCCCCGAGTTGTGTGAGGAAGGAAATGGTTTGATACTCTAGAGGAGAATTTTTATACGGAACTTGCGTCGAGGACAAGAAGTGATAGCTTGTGGAGGGTCGTCGTTTTGCTCGACTGGCATAATGCCATGAAGGGCCGTCGTGTCGTCGCTGACACCAGTTTTGACGGCCAGAAAATATGCATCTGGGCAATAAGCGGAAATTCCAATACATTCACAAGTTCATATCTCCGCTCTCAGTAGTTGCCGGAAAAATATGAGGATGTGCAGTCTAATCAATTTTTGCTTTACTATACATGAAGTGAACCCTCGTAAAAATGTACTTCCGCTAATTGTCAAGTTTCAATCTTGGATAAATCTTGAAGGCATATTGGAGATTTATTCAAGTTAATTTGATATAAACTATCAAGATCAACCTTGCTGTATATGACTAGGGAGCTTGGGGGTTGAAGTCCGGCCGGATTTCCAGCTTTTAGCGAGAATCTCGCTTATTTCCTTGACCCCTTTTCACCTCTGACCGACGTACGAAGCACAGGAAGCATCTTGTAAGCTGCTTACGTCTCACAAAATTCACTCAGAAATACTCTTTTGGAACATACTCCATTTTGCTTCATTCCCGATGCATTTACTTCTAGTACGTATCTAGCTACCTTGAAAAGAGGGTTCGATGAGAGGCATGAAATTATTAGGGCCATATAAAGCGGGTATTGAATAATCTCTCATTATCTGCCTGGGCTTGATTGACTGGAAGTATGTTCTACAGCATTTTAAACTTTAAAGGAAACGGGAACACTGGAGTTCTTTGCAGAAAGTGGATTGGAGCCTATAACGGAAATGATTGAGTTGGCAGAGACCAGTGAGTCGATCTAGAAACTGAATTAGCCCAACGTACGATTTTGCTTGTGAATGAAATAAATGCTTAATGACTGGTCTCCAAATCGAAGGTGGAGACGCACAATACGGTCCTTGATGCACACGCACCATCGAATTGATTTCATTTGATTCACATCAAACGCGAGAAATACCCTAAAATCCTGAGTTGAAGGTTCAGCTGCATTATTCCCCAAATCTCATGCCCGGAAAAACTCACGACTCAATACTACAACAACAACCCACATGAAAATCTAACAAGGGACTCAACTTCAAATCACTTATAAAATCTAAGCAATGTCGCACCAAGACTCCTCAAGAAGTCTCAACGAGAAATATTCAGATCCTTTCAACACAAGTGGCTGGTATTGCTGCCAGGCAAGTTATATTCATTCCTTCCCACTCCAACTGCTTACGCAAACAGGATATCAGACTAATATTAAATAGCGCACCTCATTCAATACCTCCATATCCTCGTCCTGCGAGGAGTATATCGACTTCGACAGATCGGGCGTTAGCAAACTTTGCTCCCATGACATTTGCAAGGGCTGCAAAATTGCAGGAGAACAACCTGTCACGGCTAAGGTGTATCGGTCTGCTGGAGAGAAGAGGGCGATAGCTGATCGCCGTATCGAGGACAAAAAAGATCAAACTGCAGCTTCGGTACGTCAATATGAAGGTTACGGAACTAGATATTCTAGGACGTAGATTCCTCTTGTATGACTGGAAGAGATAAATACGCAGCGCATATGCGATGAGCTAGCAAAAATGAATCAAACATTTCATTTCTCAAGCGACATTCAATACCTCCAATTCAATCTATCACTCAAGATCCATGGGAATCCAGATTAAGGAAAAGGGGCGGAAAAGGTGAGGGTGCCGGAAACGGCAAAGGCTAACTCACGGAGATGCAAGTCGGAAACGTGCTCGGCTATTGAACACCGAGCCTCGACATCAAAACCAGGTCGGATCTACTCACAGTAGTGTTGCCCTCATTTTGGCGTCAATTGCCAGTGTGCCACACTCAGCAAGGTGATGCGCCAGGGGTACTCAAGAATAGCCCCAGGAATTTGATGGTTCCCGACCCCAAAATCTCGTCTGTTTACCTTTTCCGCTAGCCCACGGATGGCCAATCCAACACCATACCCAAACTAAGGCAATAGTTTTGTACTTCAGGCGATGGGCTCGAGTTGAGCATAAATTCGTAATTTGTATTTTCCACCTGAAGTTTTAAGTGAGCACTCTCAAGAACAATTTCTGTCATTGTGATTAGAATAGTTTCTATTGTTGTATTTGAAGGACATGCGGAACATGTAATATTGTGGTCCTGGGAGGATAACTGCAAACAAGGCTTCCTCGAGTATAAATTCTTATTGGAGGAATCGATGAAGGGACATGCCGACAAATCTAGCCTTGGTCTAGCTATCAAAAATGCCGTGTGATCTCAACCTTTGGGGTTCAGACCCGACTTTCTTCTGTTATAGAATTGCAACAGAGTTTGGCGGGCTTGCAACGCCGCCGAGGACCTTCAATGGTACACTACTGAAGAAAAAGCTCCACTTATTCAACCTCCTACACTCTGTCGCCAATTTTTCCAGGTCAAATAGCTCCCCAATCGGCATTCCCCACCCAGCAAGCAACCATTCATGCAACCAATGCGTCGTACTCTGAAATGGAAGTGCTTCAAAAGCCAACATATCGCCCGCAACAGCTGCAAACTGCTTCTCCCAGATCCATTTTACCATTTCCTCCCCGCTTTTTACACCAATAGCAGTTGGTGGTGGATTTGCAGCATAGTTCTTGGCGTCTTCGCCTTGTAGAGATTCGAGTGCTTTTAAAAAACCGGAATGAACGAAAAGAATGTCCCCAGGCTGGAAATTAACGCCTTGAGCTTCGGCAATGGCGTTCAATTGTTCGACTGTGATTTCAGTCGTTTCGAGGAGCGCAGGTTTGAGACCTTGGGATTCGGCCCAGCCTTTGTAGTCGAGGATGACCCCGCGTCCGACGACACCACCGTTTTCTACCCAGACTACAAGTTGTTTAAGTAATGAGTTGGTACAAGAATTTCACAACTTACCATGAGTTCCAATTCTGTTTGAATTTTGAATATGATCCTGCGTGCACCCGTTAAAATATACTTTGTGATCTTGGTACCCTGTCCCGTGTCAGCCAAGCCCCTCCTTTTCCCGTGATCCTCCATCATCGCACTCACCAAAATGCCTAAATCCATCCCACTGCGTGCTGCTTTGCGTATTGAATTTCACTTCATCGTCATTGACCGTCCGGGGATGCTTATGCTTGATCGTATGCTCGAACTTGGCTCTTCCGAAGCCAGGAACTTTTGGCTGGTCTAATGCCCAGTCAGTGCAGACTCTGACGCCGTGCACTATTTCCTTGCTTGCGGCGAGAGTTGTTTCGGGCGTTAGGCGATTCAGCATTCCAAGCTCATCTGTGGGACCAAACAGGCCCCAGGCATTGCCTCGAGGCCCGTCCTTTTTGAGCGGGAGGGAGGAGAAGGGGGGTGTTTGATGGGACATTGTGAGGCAACTCTAAGATCAATATAGAGGAAGTTCTTTTTGGGAGTTTTGGACTCAGGTATTAACTTTCCTGGAGAAGGTGAAGACGAAGGCAGGATGGCGATAGGTAGTGGGGTCTCACTCACGTGACATCGCGGGGTAGAGTCAGTAGCCGGGTGGACAGCTCCGGAAAGGGTAAAATGCCATTTCCGTCGAAGGTGGGATGATATTCGGGAGAGAAAAATAAATTGTGGATCCCAAGGTTGACGCATGATGGAAATCTTGTTCGGAATAAATTATCATCTCCAAAATCACATATCCGAAACGCCTCCCGAGCCATATCCGAGATAAAATCCCCCAGATTTACTTCTCTGACCTCCACATTTTTGTACACGGATGGCTGGGGACTCAACAAACACTAGTGGCTTGGATGGCTGAACCAATTCGTGATTTCTCGAAAGCTGACAAAGTGGCGTCGATACTTCCGATATCTGGGCTTCGGGGCGGTTGTCACCGATTGCGTAGTAACTTGGAGGCATGGTTTTTAATCCGCTGGACCCTTCCCGTTCCAGCCCTGGAAGAGCCCAGTCTCCCACTCTGATATCTTCGCCTTTATGGCTGCATGTAGTGTTGAGACCGTGACGGGTTGCGCTCGTATCGGCGAATTCGAAAAAGGGGAAGAAGCACGCTTTGCGAGACATAGGGCAAGATAATGAGACGTAAGAGGAGCAGTGCGCTATAAAGTTTTGGTAATTGGGGAGTTTGGCAAATGCGTTCTTTGATTTCTCGTACAAGGGAGAGGGGAAATATTTATATGCCAGTGAGTGATCATTTGGGACCGGGAAAACTTTGAACTAAGTGATGCTTGCTGATCCCCTTATACTTTCTGAAAATATTCACATTGGCCTCTTTTCTTGCTTGTCAGTCCTATTCTTAATAAGACGCTATAAATTATGCTAGCACTGTTTTCACGTCGTATATATGACAAGGCTGCCCAGAACTTTCACCACGAGTCAAATCCCTAACTTCCCCACCCAACTCATTGAACGCTCTTGAATTACAGGGTTGCAAGAGAAATGTCACAACTCGACACATATACAAGTAAGAGCTTTACCATTTTTCATCGATTTGGCATAAGTTACTTCTCGCAGCCGCCATAAAGATCGCATTTACATCAAGAACGCTGCGCCCTCCGCAATCGCGGGTTCGAGACAAGGAAAGATCTCAAACGTCATAACAACGATGTACGCGAGACTACGAAGAGATACTAGTGTTCTGTTGTGGATTGTAAGTACGCGAGATAAGGGTCTGGGAAACGGTTTCCGAAGAAGGATGGATCCGACATGTGAACCGACGTGGCCTGAACGGTGTGGATATAAGTGGTACTGAAAGTGCCTAAAGACAACTTAATTATGGATAGTAGTTAGGCTTTATCAATTCCTCTGTAAAAGTGTTTGATAACAGGGAAGGATGATTGGTTGAGATCATGAAGTGGTATTATTGTTCGCCTTTCTGCTTTTCGATTAGCTATTTCCTAGTGTATTGCGGTGCTTCTTCAATGTACTCTTCTCTTGGCTAGAAATTGACTCCAAAGTTATTCGGCATCTCTAACCTTCATAGTAAGTAAATCCGGCAGTGAAGTTAACCATTTGTCCCGCTTCTTTAGTCAACTATAAAAGAGATCCTTGGACAATCTTCTTTCCCGGACTCTCTCAACTGAAGTCCAGCTTCATGGTATGAGATATACATGATTTTACCCCGTTTTCATTGATGGCCAAGCTAGCCGAGTCGCTTTAGTCAGTTATGGGCCTAACTGCCTATGCTCTGGGAAGCAGTTGTGGCTATAGAATTTATTCACTCTACTTGATAGATGAAAGTCCATGGAGTTGATGGGGGCCGGAGTCCCCTATTCGCGGTGCAAGCGGACCAATAGGTCCAATACAACAATGCATGGATTTAGCCGCCTAATGCCAGGGCTGAACGACTTCAATTCAGCATCTTCTTGATCTGACAATCAAACTCCTTCAATGCCCATTTGCACTTTGTGGTGAGCTCAATCCGCCGGTTTTGTTCGAGATCGATCATAAGACTCCTCTGCTGGATCGCTGATCAATAATACCGATTCGAGGACTAGAAGTCTCTCGCACACTGGTACTGTGACTTCCCAGCCTTGCGGCCCTTGCCTACCCCCTCTAACATATTGTTAAGCAGTAGTAACATAAAATACCCACAAGTTTGTTCTCGCGCTATGCCACACACCTACCAATATGAGGAGCTTTCTCCTGAGGGAAGGCCGATACGACTTTTGAAGCTTCTCCGCGGCACGAACGATGACAAGATTTGTCTTGAGCTTTTCACAGCCGAACTGGAAAGCGCTTCTTCTTACGAGGCAATATCTTATTGCTGGGGAGACTCGAGAAATCTGAAAGAAATTATCTGCTGCGGACACACCATGGACATCACATACAGCCTCTACTCTGCGTTGAAACGCTTTCGGTATCCTGAGAAAGACCGTATACTATGGGCTGACGCCATATGTATCAATCAGTCAGACAACAAGGAAAAAGGTATCCAAGTCAACAAGATGGGTGATATCTACGATCGCGCGACGGCAGTCCTAGTATGGCTTGGGGAAGTCCCGGGCCTTGAAGCAGAGAAGGCATTTCGACTACTCCGAGCCATCAACCATTATATCGACTCTCAGATTACAGACAGTGAGCTTGCGGCTGATCCTTCGAGAGGATTGGTAGATGTCCCAGCTTTAGTACACCGGGATCAGCTATTCCATGACCCTTCTGAATCAGAGGCCCTACGCCGCTTCTGGCTTGAGCCCTGGTTTCGTCGCGTCTGGGTGCTGCAGGAAGTAGCACTTGCCTCCACTGCATGGGTTTTCTACGGGGAGCATTTCATCAGTCTCAGTGAGGTCATTGAAGCTGCATACATCATGGGTTACCGACATGATCTCAATGATGGCTGTCACATTGCACGATGGAGTGACGCTTTTAGTACTTCCTTAATCACGTACACCACAAAAGATACTTGGATCCAGGAATCACGACTTCTTCGAGCACTTCAAGAATCCGAGAGCCGGCGAATGAAGCCACACTTCAACGGCATCCTCCAAATTTCAGACCGATTTGAAGCCACCAATCCACTCGACCATATCTATGCTTTTCTTGGACACCCGACTGCTAAGACACCAGAAGCAGGTTGCATACTGGAAGCAGACTACACTATTAGTATCGAAGACGCTTGTCTAGAGCTTGCTCAGAGCATGTATAAACAAGATAAACGACTCGATTTTCTCTGTACGCTTTCCCACTCTACTCTTGCCGACATCGAAGAATCTCCTTCCTGGATACCCATGATCCATAAAACGAGAAACCATCAGTCGATTGATCATTCTAGCTGGAATGCCGATCATTCTGAAAGTAAAGGCTTCCCTAAGGCTGTGTTTCGAGATCGCATGCTTCATGGAAATGCAGTTATTTTTGATTCAATCACAATCTGTTCTGACATATTTGGTGAGGATGCCTTCGAATGTACGAACCCTAGCGTTGTGGAGATATGCTGGAATATGCAGACTGCTTCCATTCAACCTTCTGAACCTGAGGGACGGCTGTATGCTTTCATGGTGACTCTAGTGGGAGGAACTTACATGGGGGGTTCTGCGCCATTGCAGCGGGACTTCAACGGATTTTGCCGGGAGAAGACTTCACCAGAGTTCTGCGCTAGTATCGGGGTGAAGAATATTGAAACCGAGCATAGTTCGCCAGTCGAAGGTAATTGGAGGGAGTTTGAGGCGGCGGCGGCTAGGAAAATGACAGCAAGGCGGTTCTTTATTACAAAATCCGGACGTATTGGTCTCGGGCCTACGCTTCTTCAAGAAGGCGATCTGTGCTGTGTTCTCATCGGCTGTAGAATACCCCTGGTAATACGTCCGACATCTACAAGCAACCACTTCAGGGTTCTTGGACCAGCCTACATCGCTGATGTAATGCACGGGGGGATAATTGACGCTCATATGGGAGACAACTCAGAAATGCGCGAGATTACCTTGGTGTAAGAATCAGTGCATCTGGGGTATTGGTGCTGAGAGACTGGGATTTACCACGTCTATGAGATGAGTAGCTCAACTTTTGCAGAATCAAGACGGAAGGGAGGCTGGGATCTTGGCGAATGGTTCGAGTTCAGTACCGAAATAAATACCAATGAAAGTTTTTTGAAACGTGTACTACCACTTATCTAGCAAGAGTATTCTGGCTTGCCTCGCGAATTACTTCAATTCCAAGTCTAAAGTCCTTCGAAGCTAAGTTAAAACTTCAAGTAAAAGAAGGGCAAGGATTTGAAGACAATGAGATGTCTGTTCTCAAAGCTGTATGCCCCCAAGAAATAAATTATACTCCTCCACTTGAATCAGAGGGACCTTGTTACTCTTTACAGATACTCTTCTTCGACGAGTAAAGTACAAGCTTGCCTCGATACAAGAATCGAACAGACTCATTGGCACTACCTAGCTAGACTTTATCGTGCTTGGTGACAAATTCTCTCGTATTTGGTCCGATAAAAGAAACTCTACAAAGACAAGGGTATAAAGTGACGGGATTACAGAACCTTTGCGCACTCAGCACCCTCAGCATAACCCGCAACCCACAACAAGGCGAACTATAGGAAGAAGGAAGTAGCCAAGGGGAGCACACAGGTCACGTGACAAACTCGAAAGCAAAGTACCCATAGGTCTTGCTTCTTCGGAGCATCCGGCAACACATAACCATCATCCATTTCTTCCCCCGCACATCTTGTATCGTTCTCATTGACAATCCTTCGTTGTGTGCCTGTCTACCGGATTTGTCAGGTTTGTGTGGTTATGTTGAGCTAAAGCACTAGCTGACATAAGATCTTGATCCTTTGGTACGCATCCGCAAGTTCCGATCGGAGCCGCAATGCCGAGAATAAGCCTTTGCTACTTCATGGACGACTTGCACCCGACTCATTTTCACTGAATATTAGGAATGAAGTTTTATTTTGGGTAGTTATAAAAACGGAAAGTGTTGGAGGTAGCGTACTCCGTATTTCCTGCAAATGAGGAGCATTTGTTTTTGATGGGAAGAGGCTGTGTTAATATTGGCGGCCGGTGAGGCTGCTGCATGAAACGATAAGAAAGCCTATCGGACCCCTCATCACCCGCCGCAAAATCCGACTGCTGACCAACGAGTCTGCGCCAGGAACTGAAACACTCTGCAACAAGACAACACACGGGGGGTTTAACATGGACTCTAGGGTCATGGATTTGTTGAAAGGACTTGTGCAAGATTAGAAGATATAAGTATTAAAAGGAATCATGAGCGTAGACCTTGATTCACTATCGCCGATATGCCGATATATCTACGACCGCTTACGGTAGAGGCGTTGCTGACCAGTGCAAAGCTTGCTTCTCGCACGTTTCCCTTTGCAGCGATGACGAGAGGGGCACGACTCCAGTATTTCCGGCACATGCGCAGGGTCTTTCGCCCTATCAAGACACACGATGGAAACATTATTGGTGGATGACCACTGACCGCTTACCCTGCTGCTCCACGTAGGCCTGGATCATGCTGCTGGCGGTCCCTGCGATGAGCAGGCCATGCCTGTCTCGGACGCTTTCGACACACCGTCGTCGTACCGTCGCATCCTGCGTTGGACCCTCCGGTAAGCGCGGGACTGCAAGTGGCATTCCTACTCAGCAAGATCCGACGCCGACTGTCATTTATCAGCATCATCGACCGCCCTTGGTCACCAGCGCAGCAACAGGAGCATGATTGCTATTTGTATACGGGATACCCTAACTTTCACCTTCGCTTCTTTCGAACTTGACTCCGATTGCGTCGATCCCCGTTCGTTCCGCTCTTTGATAGACGACCGCTTTCTCTCCGCCAGCCATCGATGAGCTCGATGATTTCCATTGTACCCGCAGAACGATAGAACAAAGCGTAGAGAGGGGAAGAGGCTCGAGATGGTGTACCATCTGCGGCGGACAGTGATCGCCGTGCTCTTCTTTGTGCTCAGCTACATTTTACTGTCCGCTTTATACTCGCATCTCGACCCGAGTACCTCGAAGTCCGAGGAGGAGAGGGAGGATAATGTGTGGATTGCTACATCGAAGTACTGGGTGGACCGGCAGGCGTGTCGATGGTTGGGTCTCTGTGGACTGGCACACTACCGCCCTGATCCGGCGACGAAGCCATGGATACGGAGGACTGTAGGCCAGGACACCACAGACCAGATATTTCTTGGAGGAGGTGGTACTCATGCTGAATACGTGGATTGGGAGGATGTAATAGATGGTGGGAGGAAGTCTCCAGATGAGTGGGAAGGGGACACGACGGTGTTAAAAGACGTCCCGCAGTTTGTGCTCGACCATGCCCCAATGGTACATCTCTATTCCGGCGAGCAGTTTTGGCCCTCAGATATCAACGAACATCTTATGTACACCACACCCTATATCAACCATACAAACATGAGCATGACCAACGACCAACACACGCTCTACAACCTACAAAGGCTCAACCAGAAAGTCAAGGGGAAATATTCCTTCATGGCCAGCAAGGTCAACGTGGAAGACCGCCCAGAATGGTTGGGTAGTCCTTACAACAAGCCTGTGCCATACGATGATGATGATGGCGAAGTAGAAGAGGTAGAAGAATACGAATTTTCCGAGGCTTCCGAGCCAAAAGACGAAGATGTAGAATGGTGGGATCCATACCGGTACGCCGAGGAGAACAAGATTGCACTTCCCCTCTCCCCCTCAGCTCCCCAATCCAGGCCCGAGCTGCGCCGGAGACGCGAGACAGGACCCTCATCTCGCAAAGCAAAGGCAAGCAATCTCGGTCCCACTACGCCCAAACCAGGCGGTTACTCTCCAGCTCCAGCGATACTGGTCATGGTCGACAAAGGAAATGGCATTCTAGATGCTTTCTGGTTCTATTTCTACTCCTACAATCTAGGCACTACAGTCCTGAATATCCGCTTCGGCAACCACGTTGGCGATTGGGAACACAGTCTCGTCCGATTCCATCACGGGGTTCCAAAAGCGGTGTTCTTTTCCGCTCATTCTGGCGGACTAGCATATTCCTACAACGCCGTTGAAAAAGGAAAGGGGAAAGGAAGAGAAGGTCGACCAATCCTATACAGTGCACTAGGCAGCCACGCCATGTATGCATCTCCAGGAAGCCACCCATACGTCCTACCATTCGGCCTCCTCGCCGACGTAACAGACAAAGGACCTCTCTGGGACCCCGCCCTCAACTACATGGCCTTCCACTTCAACACCTCTATAACGCACAACGCCGACGCACAATCCATTTCCGCCTCCGGCTCCTCTCCCGCTACCCCACCCTCTCCCA
>Ga0302325_10031401_pt1 | contig 10930 bp, 7 predicted proteins | sample Palsa_T0_2_FD_201948 | JGI IMG/M metagenome (GOLD analysis project Ga0302325, IMG submission 201948) | Peat permafrost microbial communities from Stordalen Mire near Abisko, Sweden - Palsa_T0_2 | ecosystem: Environmental > Terrestrial > Soil > Palsa > Peat permafrost | place: Sweden: Abisko... | reverse complement strand
CAAAGATGGAGCACCGAAGCCGCCGAATTGTTCCTTTCCGGCGAACCCCTGAAATCGATTTATCGCGTAATCTCCCGCGATCACAGGGTGGTGTGGTTTCAATGCGAAGCCAAATTGATGCGCCTACAGGATGGACGGCCTTATGCCATTCATGGCGTCGGATTTGATATCACCGGCCTGAAAGAAGGCGAACATACCTTAAACCAGAGAAATAAGCAGCTCGAGCTATTGAAAGACGTTGCCACAGCCGCGAATCAGGCCACGACCATTGCCGGGGCTATGCAGTGCGCAGTCGAACGGGTTTGCCAGTTTACCGGGTGGCCGTTGGGGCACGCTTGTTTGGCCGCACTCGATTCAAAGCATCACCCTTCTCATCCGGTTTGGAACTCCAACCAGGAACCCCGTTTCGATGCCTTTCGCGCCGCCTCGGAGACAACCGAATTGTCCGCCGGCACCGACTTCCTCGCCGAAGTCATCGCCCATGCTCAGCCAATCTGGATCAAAGAGGTGGCAAACCACCCAAAATTTATCCGCCAGGCAGTAGCACAACAAGCCGAAATCAAATCCGCCTTCGCCTTTCCTGTGCTGAGTGGAAGCGAGGTCATCGCGGTCCTCGAGTTCTTTGCGCTGGAACCGAAAGATCGGGATGATGCCCTGCTGGAAATCATGGCAATGGTCGGAACGCAGCTCGGACAGGTCGTGGAGCGCACCAGGCGGCTTGCCACCGAGGGAACGTTCCGCGAGCTGTTGGAAGCAGCACCCGACGCCATGCTGGTGGTGGATCACCAGGGAAAGATCGTCTTGGTCAATGCGCAAATGAAGACCCTCTTTGGATACGCGCGCGAAGAATTACTGGGCCAGACGATGGAATTGTTGATGCCGCAACGCTTCCGGAACGCGCATCCAGCGCTCCGGACGGGTTTCTTCGCTCATCCACGGGTGCGGCTCATGGGGGCTGGTGCAGAACTCTACGGCCTGCGCAAAGACGGTAGAGAATTTCCCATTGAGATAAGCCTCAGCCCGCTGGAAACCGAAGAGGGCACACTGGTCGTCTCCGCCGTGCGCGACGTCACCGAACAGAAAGAGTACGACCGGCGGCTTGAAGTCGCAGCCCAGAAGGCTGAGGACGCCAATCGCGCCAAAAGCGCGTTTCTTTCGACCATGTCCCACGAGATACGCACCCCGATGAATGCCATCCTCGGGTACGCCCAACTGATGTCGCGCGATGCGGATTTAGGAACCACCTCAAAAGCAAATCTTCATATCATCCGCCAAAGCGGTGAGCATCTGTTAGGCCTCATCACAGACATCCTGGACATGTCCAAGATCGAGGCGGGTCGCACTGAACTTCACCTGTCGACCTTCAGCTTCTCCCGGTTGGTGGAGAGTCTCGCCTCGATGTTCCGCTTGTCAGCCCAGGCGAAGGCTCTACGTTTCGAAGTGTTGGTCGATGGCGAATCTGTTGTCTACGCTGTGGCGGACGAAGGCAAGATACGCCAGGTGCTGATCAACCTGCTTGGTAATGCCATCAAATTTACTGCCCGCGGCGAGATCAAGTTGCACATCACCTTGCAGCGAAGGGTGGGGAATCAACTATGGCTGTCAGCCCAGGTTGGCGACACCGGTCCCGGGCTTACCGCCGAGGAACAGGAGAGGTTATTCCAGCCGTTTAATCAATTCAAGCGCGGTCTCAAGCTCAAGGAGGGAACGGGTTTGGGCTTGGCCATTGGCCGCAGTTACGCCCGTTTGATGGGTGGTGATATTAGCCTCACCAGCCAACCTGGGGAGGGCTCCGTTTTCTGCTTTGAAATCCCGATCGAGTCCGGGGACTTCGACGCGGCCCTTGGGATGCATGCGGCGCCCGACGCCGATGCGTTCGAAGACACGGCTCGACACCCGCATCCCGTCCCCTCCCTCCCCTCCACCGTGAGCCCGGATCAGCTCGCCGCACTGCCCCAGGAACTGATTCATCAATTGCTGGACGCGGTCAGGGAAGGCGAGAAGGACCAGCTGGACCAGCTCATCGAAAAGGTCGAGCAATCCGATAAACAAGCTGCGGCCGCGTTACGAGACTTTGCGGAAAACTACGAGTACGATGCTCTGATTCTTTTGCTGGAAACGACACAACTGAAAATTACTGCCACGAAGCGCAACCAATGATGCCTACCGAAAATGCCAACATCATGGTGGTCGATGACCAACCCGCCAACCTGAAGCTATTGGAAGACATGCTCAAAGTGCATGGTTACAAGATCCGTTCCTTCCCCAGGGGAAGGCTGGCGCTCGCGGCCGCTGCCCAGAATCCTCCGGATCTGATTCTGCTGGATATCAACATGCCGGAAATGAATGGCTACGAGGTCTGCGAGCACTTGAAGGCGAATCCCGAGCTTGCGGCCGCACCCGTAATCTTCCTCAGCGCGCTCAATGCTACAGAAGACAAGGTAAAGGCCTTTCAGACGGGCGGTGCGGATTACATCACTAAACCGTTCCAGTTGGAAGAGGTGCAAGCCCGTGTTCAAACCCATCTCAAACTACACCAGCTCCAGCAGGAGTTGCAGCTGCAGAATGATCACCTGGAAGAAATAGTGAGCCAGAGAACCACGCAACTCCAGTCTGCCGTAAAACGGATTAAGACCTCGTATGACCAAACCTTGCAGGCCTTAGGCGGCGCATTGGATTTGCGGGACAATGAAACCGCTGGCCATTCCCAGCGTGTGACCCGCTATTCGCTGGAAATAGGCCAGGCTATAGGTTGCAGCGAGGAAGAGCTGGGGGAACTGGCCCTCGGCGCTTCTCTCCATGACATCGGCAAAATAGGCATTCCGGATGCGATCCTGCTGAAAGCGGGGAAACTGACTCCCGAAGAAACCCTGATCATGCAGAGGCACGTGAACATCAGCTATGACCTCGTCAGCCGGCATTTCTTCCTGTCGCGCGCTGCTCAAATTGTGCTCACGCACCACGAGTTCTACGATGGCAGAGGCTACCCCCAGGGGTTGATTGGCAAAGAAATCCCCCTTGGTGCAAGGATCTTCACCGTCGCGGATTCGTTCGACGCCATGACATCGGATCGACCTTATCGTGCCGCCCTCCCCTATCAAACTGCCCGAGACGAGATCATCCGCTGTTCTGGAGCACAGTTTGATCCCGATGTGGTCCAGGCCTTTCTTGAAATTCCACCGGAAGCCTGGGAACGAATTCGCGCTGAAACTGATCTGGACGCCTATTCGAATCGCATCCGATCCTGTTTCACTACACCACCCTAGCCAGGGGCTGAAAAGCCTGCGAATACCCTGCCTTGGATCAGGGCACGACTCCAGTCGGGCCATAAACGTTGAAAAAACGCCGGGCTTTAGCCCCTGATCTCCCTCGAAAACTAGTGCAGCCGCCTCTCCCGCCTGGCGCAGCCGGAAAACAGCACGAAGGCGCGCATCGCCGATTCTACAAATTGCGTGGGAACCATCAGAGGGCGGAACACGTACGCTTTGGTGGGCAGTGAGGGACTCGAACCCCCGACATCCTGCTTGTAAGGCAGGCGCTCTAACCAACTGAGCTAACCGCCCAACCGAACATGATGGTAACACGCTGCCCGGTGCGCGACCGACTCTTTGGAACCCCAGCCGCCGCCCTCGCGGCCTTCCTGGAGTAGCCTGCACCGCGTCGGCTTGTTAACGTTATGAAATAGTATTCCATGCGATACCGGGCAACGATGACCGGAACCCGGATAGGCTTAGGGTTCGACCAACGGGCCTTATGCGGAGTTCCAAACAGCAAGCTGCGCTGCATGGCGCTCTGTGCGGGATGTCTCGGGCAGCAGGCCGGCACGAAGGGGCGGTAAGTTTTGATCAGGGAAGAATCTGGAGTTCCAGCAAGCCCGCTCTCCGGGCCTTTGTCAGCAAAACGCCGCGTGACGGTCGGCATCGACCTGGGAGGGACAAATCTGCGGATTGCCGCCTTCGATCCGCATTGGCAGCGCCTGGCGTATGTCAATCTGCCCACCCGCGTGAGCGAAGGCCCCCACGCCGTTGTGCAAGACATCACCCGCGCGATCGGTCGCGTGCTCGAGCAGTGTGGACCAGATCAGGAGTTGTTTGGCATCGGCATCGGGGCTCCTGGCCCGCTCGAGCTCCCTTCCGGCAAATTTCATCGCCCGCCCAACCTGCCGGGTTTCGATGGGTTTCTTCTGAAAGACGCCATGGAATCAAGCTTGCACACCCCGGTGATTGTGGAATGCGACGCCAACGCGGCTGGCCTGGCCGAATGGAAGAGCGGCGTCGGCAAGGAAATGCCGGGCGATTCGATGTGCATGCTGACTCTGGGCACAGGCGTGGGCGCGGGCATCATCCTGGAACGAAAAATCTGGCATGGCATGAACGGCATGGGCGGCGAGGGAGGACACGTTCCGGTGGTGGAGAACGGCATCCCCTGCGGTTGCGGCGGCCGTGGGTGCATCGAACAATATGCCTCGGCCACGGCGATCTGCCGTGCCGCAAAACACGCGGCCGCACGCGGGAACGCCCCGGGCATCGCGAAACTGATCGCCCGCCGCATCCAGGACAAAAGTGAATTCACAGCACGCGATCTCGCGGGCCTCGCCCGCGAGGGAGACGAAACGGCTCGCCGCATTTTCGCCGACGCAGGCAAGTACCTGGGCATGACCCTGGCTATGCTGGTGAACGTTTTGAACCTGCCGCTCTATGTCATCGGGGGAGGTGTGGTCAGCGGGTGGGATCTGTTTGCGCCGCGAATGTTCGAGGAATTGCGTAGCCTTAGCTACATCTACGGCCTCACGGAACCGCAGCCCGATCAGCCCTTCACCCCAGGTAAAACCTACGTCGTGCCCGCAGCCACTGGCCCCGACGCCGGCCTGCTGGGAGCTGCCATGCTTCCCTACCTCGCGGCCGGCTTGCTGTAGTTAGGCCACGGAACGCTCGCTTGAGTGGACCGACCCCTTAAACCCGTAATAAGCGATGTATATGTAGCACAGAGCCGGCAGTATGAACGCGTGGTGAATGCCGATGCGGTCAGCCAGCGCGCCCTCCGCTACCGGAATAATGGCTCCGCCCACGATCGCCTGCACCAGCAGTCCAGAACCCTTGGCTGTGAGCGGTCCCAGCCCCTCAACACCCAAAGTAAAGATGCTGGGAAACATCACCGAATTGAAAAGTCCCACGAGAATGATCGTGCCCATCGCAACCCAACCGGTGCTCAGCATGGAAATCACCACCAGTACGCAGGCGACCACCGCGACGGTGCCGAGGACCCCACGCGTGGGTAACTTCTGCAATCCCGCAGCGCCGATAAATCGGCCAATCATGGCCCCAAGCCAGTAGAGAGAGACCAGTCCGGCGGCGGCCTTAACGTTCATGTTGCCAATTTCGGGCTGGGTAAAATAGTTGATTAGAAAACTGCCGATCGAAACCTCCGCGCCGACATACAGGAAGATCGCCAGCGCACCCAACACGAGCTGCCGCTGCTTCCACAAATCCCTGGCCGCCGTATCGATCTCACCCATGGGCCGGAACTCCCGGGTCGTCTCGATCCTGGGCAAGTTGAACATCGCGATCGCCAGCGCCAGGGCGGTGAGCGCGACCGCGATCCCGATATACGGGATCTTGACGGTAGAGGCTTCCTGCTGCCGGTACGCCAACTGCGCTGCGACGGAAAGCTTGTGCAGATCCACAGACGACATCGGCGCCGCGGCCAGAATCAGCATGCCACCCACATAGGGGGCAATCGTCGTTCCCAGCGAATTAAAGGCCTGGGTCAGATTCAGGCGGCTGGAGGCGGTACGCGACGGGCCGAGCACGGTAACGTAGGGGTTGGCCGCTACCTGAAGCGCCGTAACCCCTGCGGCCAGCACGATGAGTGCAGCCAGAAAAAGCTCAAACGAAGGCACATTGGCCGCCGGTACAAAGAGCAAAGCGCCAACCGCCATGATGATCAGGCCAAACACCATCGTTCGCTTATAACCGATCTTCTCGATCAACAAACCGGCCGGGATGGCGAACACAAAGTAGGACCCGAAGAAGGCCGAGTTGATCAGCATCACCCGGGTATAGTTCAGGTCGAAAATCGATTTCAGGTGGGGTACGAGAATATCGTTGAGTGAGGTGAGAAAACCCCACATGAAGAACAGGGTGGTCACCATCGCCATCGCGCGGTAATTGCTTGGGTGGTCGCTGCTAATGGAGGTCTTGGTTACGGCCGCTTGAACCATGAAGAATCCGCCGGTTTCTGTGGTCCGTCTCGAACCGGGCGGATCAGCACGCCCAAAGTTACCACAGGGAACCCGGGGCAGAACAACGTGGTCGTGACCGCGATGGTTCCCTATCCCCCGCCGCGGGTACGGGCTTCAGAGGGTATGTGGGGACCAGCTTTTGGGAATTCACCCGACAACGACCCGCGCCATGGCCAGTTCCAAAATCTTCGGAGTGAAAACAAGGTCAGCCGTCTGCTTGCTGCGCTTGCGGTAAAGCGCAGTTGTCTCACAGAGGGCCACGATATCTTCAACCTCCGCCGGGTTGATCACATTTTCAAGAATGCGCTCGCAAAAAGCCTGCTCGTCGAGACCTTGCAAAACAAAACCGCGGCGTTTGGCTTCGCCCAGGTAATAGGCGGCCACTTCAGCCAGCATGCGCTGGGCGTCCTCAGGTATCTCTACGCGATGCGTCTTGCCGACCTTTGCTCCCGGAAGCACGAGCTTGATGCCGAAGATGTTGTCCAGATCGCTGTTGGCCTCGAACGATACCGTGGTGGCGGCGACCAGAACATTCTGCCGTTCGGATGTGGTTTCAATCAGCGCATCGAGTTCGGTAAGCACCTCCGGATTACCCTCCTGGTAAGCAAGGTCGATCCGCGGCAGCAACAGCATCACCTTTTGCCGTTTGTAGCTGCGCACCAGGCTCTTCGCCTTGGCCAGCGCGTCACTATCCCGGGGGTTAAAAACCGTAACCACCCGGTCCATTCCGGCCAGTTGCGCGATCCTTTGCGCCAGGCTCTTTTTGCCCGTCTGGTGAGGACCGATAATCAGCACCTCGTTGCCGATCTTCAGGTCCTGGTAAGCGGCCGGATTGCGCGCACGGTCGATCAGGTCTGCGATGCTGGCAAGCAGGTCGTCCATGCCCGCGAACCTCGGCCGAATCGTGCTCACCATCTCGTCTTCCAGGCTGAGATCGATGCGCTCCTTGCGCTTGCGCAACTCGGTGACAAATTCGATGAATGCCGGCAACGCGGCGACCGAACCGACGAACACGGCGAACACCAGAACCTGCTCGGTGTACAGCAGCGCCGCGTTGTTCCCTGCCGCCGGGTCGAACATATGGGCAGCATAGCAGGCGGTACGTCGCCAACGGGCAAAGCGGCGCCGGGAATTCGCTCTAAGACTTGCCCCCCGGCCTCGGCATCCAAGATACTTAGGACAGCACGCGAGTCCTTGGGAAAGAGCCGGAAATGAAACCAGGCGAGACCGCCTACTCACCTGAATTTGATCTTGTGTTAGCGTGCTTACGCTGGCCGCAGGAACCCGCCGACGGCGAGCGCATTCGTTTGCTGGCTCGACAGCCGATCCGCTGGTCGCAATTGCTCCAGATCGTCGACCACCACAAAGTGGCCCCGCTGTTCCTCCGCAACCTGGAAACCTTCGCTGACGGCTACATACCGGACGAGCCGGCCGCCGCGCTGCGGGCCAGCACCGCGGCAAACGCGAACACCTGCATCCGGCGCAGCGGACATCTCGGGACACTCAATCGCCTCTTCCGCGCGCAGCAGATCGATTTCCGTATCTTCAAGGGCATTCCTTTAGCAGTGACGGCCTTTCAGGATTCCACGTTGCGCGATGCCGGGGACATCGATTTGCTCGTCGCCGAAAAAGACCTGTTCTCAGCCGGCGAGATCCTTCGTGCCGAGGGGTATGTGCGCTTCGAACCACAAGCCCGTTTGACCCCGCGCCGGCTGCGCTCCTATATCGCCCATCAGAAAGATTTTTCCTATGGGCATCCAGCGGGCGTGGTCATCGATCTGCATTGGCGTTTTTTTCGCAACCCATGGCTCCCCGCCAATGCCATGCTGGAGGAGGTTGGCGTGGACTGGCTGGATCTTGGCTCCGAGCCAATCCCGACGTTGCCTGCCTCTCGACTTTTGCTCTATCTTTGTGTACACGGAGCGCTCGATGGCTGGCTGCGCCTCAAATGGCTGGCTGATATCGGCGCTCTTCTGCACCGCCTCACCGCGGAGCAACTCGCTTCGACAACAGCCGCCGCGTCCGAGCAACAGGCTTTACCGCAACTCAGCGCGGCGATCCTTCTTTGTCAGGACCTGCTCGGTCCCCAGCCGATGCCGGCCGGGTGTCTTGACCGCAGCGACCCCGGAGTTGCGCGCATTATGCGCTTCAGCAAACGGTGCATGACCTCCAACCAATACCGCCCCGTACGCGAACGGATTCCCTCCACGCAATGGTTTCTGAATGAATTCCGTCTACACACCGCCCCGCGCTATCGGATGGACCTGTTGGAGCGCTCGTTGTTCCGGCCCCGGGTATGGCAAAAGTTCAACCTGCCCGATACGCTTTTCCCCCTCTACGCGCTGCTCAGTCCCTTCGAGTGGTTGAGCTTCCACTTCCGTCATCGCCTGACAATCCTCAAGCAGGCTGCGCGGTCCAGGCGAACCCGCCGCAAGCCGTGGACGCCCATCCCTCTCCGCCGCCTGCGGCAACGAGGGCCTCGCGACATTGCCCTGGCGATTGAAGCGGGATGCATGCTCAGCTTCTTCCGCATTGCGCTCAATTTTCTCCCGGTGCAAAAGCTCACCGCATGGATGGGCAGCCCGAACAAGAAGCCATCGTCGATCTCTCATGAGAGGTCGGCACAGACGCTGCGACGGATCGAGTGGTCCATCGATGCAGTGATCCGTCACGTTCCTTTAACGTTCGTCTGTTTTCCTCAGTCCCTCGCCGCGTACTTTATGTTGCGCCGCCGTCACATCGCGAGCAGGCTCTACTACGGCGTCATGCGGGAGGCTGACCAACTCAAAGCGCACACCTGGGTCAAGGTGGGCGAGCGCACCGTGGTGGGCGGTGAGGTCGAGCCGGACTTTACCGTCCTGGCTACTTTCCCATGAACCCCCAGGCAGCCTGGTCTACGCATCAAGCAAAAATCTCTGCAGCGCGTTTACCGTCGACTCGAGGTGCGCCAAGCCCCACGGACGCTTCAACCGATAGGCCCTGGCCTGCGACGACACTTTGCCGCAGCGTAGAAAACTCTCCTGGCGCTGCCCCGTCGCCTGCAGCAGGTAAGCTGAGTGCGTGAGATTCATTAACAATGGAACGGCCTCGACGGCTGACACTTCTTCGAAGTTGATTGCCGGCGAGGACATCTCGCCGTCTTCCAGAAACATCAGGGTGCGAATTGGTTCCGGCGTCAACCCGGATGGGAGCGGCAAACGATACTTGTCGTCCTCGCTGAAAACGCGCTCCAGTCCATCCGCTGGCCGTCCCAGGTTCTCCAGACTGTTGCGCCACAGCTTCAACCAGGGCGCGGTAGGAATCACCATGGTTTCGCCCGGCGGCGCAGGATCTACCAGACAAACGTCGTCGGCGACTACCGCAAAACCTCGTTGAGCCAGATGTGCAGCTAACGATGACTTGCCTTGGCCTGAGCGCCCCAGAAAGGCCACGACGCCATGCCGGCTGCTGACCGCGCTCGCATGCAGCGGCAGCAATCCGCGCTGCTGGCACAGCACAACAAAGATGGTGCCCAGCAGGTAAGCACGCACGTCCAGCGGTAATGCATCGGCGTATGGGCTTACGACAATCTCCCGGCCGTTGCTCACCAGATACCGTGCGATTCCGCGGATGCGCAGGAAGTATTGCGAAGGGGTGGCGAAGCAGTCCGGATCTACCTCGACGGCGTCCGGCCAATGTTCCTGCATGTCACCCAGCCGAATGTTGACCGGATGCGGCGTGGCGCGCTCGTGTTGTATGCGGGGCAATTCCGGAAGCGCAATTTCAGATACAAGAGTAATCCCGCCAAGCAGATACACTCCAGTCACCTGTTTCATCCAACTATCCCCTAAAAGTGTCAGCCGCGACCATTCCAAGTTAACCTTAAGGCAGTAGAAAACTGGCAATACAAGGTTTAGTATCTATTTTAGTAACGATCTGGTTGAGGAACGCATTGACGCTGCATACCTCCTGGGTTACGCTCTAGCTGTACCGGGTGGCTGGGCGTAATTTATTCCACGGGACCCTAAGGAGCTTTCAATGAAAAGCCACGACGTCAAAGATCACGGCGCATCTGACCAGGTTACGGGACAGGCGAAAAAGCCGTGGGTCACTCCGTCGCTGCAAGTAATTCCCCTCAAGAATGCTGAGGGTGGCACTCATCTTTCTACGAGTGACGGGGTTGGCAGTTCGACCCAACGCCCTCGATCCTAGATAGCACTCTCCTACCCCATGTGAGATTCGTTCTTCCAAAGCCTCCTCCTTGGAGAGGCAGATAAAAATAAATTCTTCAGCCGGGTAACTATCTTGCTTCCCCTGCTCACTGCATGGTTGGCGCATCAACATCCTTTCTCTTTCCTCCACTCCACCAAACCAACTGAAAATGCTTTAAGTTCGTCGTATGACTGCAATCGCGGGCATCTGGTCGTTTGATGGAGAAGTGGACATCTCCGCAGCCTGCCGCGCTATGCTGCACGCCCTCAGCGTGTATGGGATGGATGACCGTGCGCAGTATACCGGTCAGCCGCTTGCCATGGGCCGCTGCCTTCTCCGTGTACTACCCGAGGATAGTTTCGATCACCAGCCGCTCACGGCTCCTGGCGTTACCTCGCTGGTGGCGGATGTCCGTCTCGATAATCGAGGACCGCTTGCGGCTGAATTAGGTCTCCCCAACGACCAGGCTGCCGCCATGGCCGATAGCGATATGCTGCT
>Ga0302325_10031397_pt1 | contig 10931 bp, 9 predicted proteins | sample Palsa_T0_2_FD_201948 | JGI IMG/M metagenome (GOLD analysis project Ga0302325, IMG submission 201948) | Peat permafrost microbial communities from Stordalen Mire near Abisko, Sweden - Palsa_T0_2 | ecosystem: Environmental > Terrestrial > Soil > Palsa > Peat permafrost | place: Sweden: Abisko... | reverse complement strand
CGAGCGGACCGGCCATAGCGGACGTGGGTGTGGCCGCGCATCTCGGTCATGGCGTCCTTCGCCTCTATCCGTTTACTTTTCTCACGGTGGGTTTCGTAGTTTTGTTCCTTCGCCTGGAGGATCCAACCGCCTGGCTGCTCGCTTTGATGTTTGGCGGCTTTATCGCCATACCGAATTTCGACAATTCGTTTCTGGGTGTGCCTTCGTCGGTAAGATCGTTCGCGATCGTATACCGGGCAATTTTTGACAACATGCTCGCCCCCTTGTTTTATTTCTTTTTCGGGGTGTTCCCAACGCGATCCCCGCTCGAGCGGCGCGTGCCGTGGCTCAAGTGGTTTGCTCTGGTGCTGGGACTGTTTTTGTCGGTCCCGCTCGGATTAGCTTTGCTTCTTCCGGCATCAGGCGGAATCGATCCCAGCCTGGTCGCAGGCTTCGGATGGACGAAGCTCAGATACGCGCACCTCTCCATCCTGGTCTTCAACTACGGATTGGTCGCATTGGGCTTTGTCTCCCTGACATGGAACGCCGCCACAGTCCGCTCCTCCGAGGCGCAGCGAAAGATTCGTGTGATTCTTTTTGGAACGCTGGTCGGCGTCGTGCCAGCCACGCTGGCGCTGGCCGCGAGTGACTTCCTCGGATTTCGTATGGGTCTGTGGCTGGGCGCGACCGTGACCTTAGTGCTGTGGCTTTTTCCCGTGTCCTTTGCCTATGCCGTCGTCAAACATCGAGTGCTCGAGATTCCCGTTCTTCTCAAGCGGAGCGCCCGTTTTCTTATGGTGCAGTGGGGAGTTTATATTCTGGGCATGATCGCAACCATCACTCTCGTTCTAATCCTGGGAGGCGCGTTGTCGAGGGAAATTTCGGTGCACCCGCAGGCCGCTGTGCTTCCAGCCTTTGGTCTGGGCGCGGTTGCGATGTGGCTGGGAGTCGCGATCGGGGAGCGCTTCAACAAGCGGATTGACCGGGCATTTTTTCGAAGCGCCTACGATGCCCGCTTGATCCTCGAAAACCTGGCGGAAAAAACGCGCACCGCCACCACGAGGCATGAACTGGCAACGCTGCTGCAGGAGGAGATCAAGCAGGCGCTGCATCCTCAAATGATGGTGATGTATCAAAGCGGGGGCAACGGCAAGTTGTGCGCCTTGGCGAATGATGTGCTGCAAGAGCCGCAAGCGATTCCCGCCGATTTGCCGCTCCTGGTTGATTTGGCGGGCCGCGGGCAGCCCTGGGAAGTTCCGCCGCCTGATGCGATTGTGGCTCCCGAACTGGCAGCATCTCTCCGAGCATTTGCCCCGCTACGGCCGGAATGTATCGTGCCCATGCCGGGCCGTGAGAGTAAGCTCGCGGGTTTGTTGGTATTGGGCGCTCGGCTGTCGGAAGAACCTTATTCTAGCGAAGACCGCCGGCTGTTGGCGTCGGTTGCGAGCCAAGCCGGCGTCGCGCTGGAAGGCATCTCCTTGACGGAGCGCATGGCGGAGCGGATGGAGGCTGAACGCCGGTCCCTTCACGAACTCGAAATGGCGAGGCAGGTGCAATCCCGGCTGTTCCCGCAGAAGTTGCCGTCGCTCGGCAAGTTGGAATACGCGGGACGCTGCATCCAGGCACGCCAGGTAGGTGGAGATTATTACGACTTTCTGCAACTGGCTCCTGGGCGCATTGGCTTGGTGCTCGCAGATATCGCAGGAAAGGGCTTTTCCGGGGCGCTGCTGATGGCCAATCTGCAAGCCAACTTGCGCAGTCAATACGCAATGGCGGTGGATGACCTCCCACGGCTGCTCGCCTCCGTGAACCGGCTGTTCTACGAGAGCACCGGAGATGCCAGTTACGCGACGTTATTCTTTGCGGATTACGACGACTCGACGAATCACCTTCGCTACGCCAATTGTGGACATCTTCCCGCACTCCTGCTGCGCGCCAGCCAAAGTTCCTGTCAAAGCTCGCAGCAGCAGGCTTCAGCATCGAAGGTCGAGCGACTGTCGTCCACTTGCACCGTGATGGGACTGTTTGAAGATTGGCAATGCGAAATCGCTCAAGTTGAGCTTGCCGCCGGTGACACGCTGGTCCTCTACACCGACGGAGTCACGGAAGCGACGAACGGTGATGGCGAAGAGTTTGGTGAATCCCGTTTGGTGGAGGCGTTGGCGAACCATTCCCACCTTCCCCTGGAAGCGCTTCTTGAAGGGGTCGTGGGTGCGGTCCACCAATTCAGCAGCGGTAGCGAACAGCAAGATGACATCACTCTGGTGATTGCGCGGTCTCGCGCATGATTCGCGTACCCTTGGCAACCTACTGGCCGATCGAATGCAGTTCCAATTGCCGCTCACCTGGGCCGTCTGAACGCCGTCTGGGCTATGTTTCCTTCTTGTGGCCCCGGAGGTGCGCGACCGGCACACGCATTCCGCGCGCATCGTCACTCCCGCAAACGCTCTCCGTTTGCAACCAATCCCAGAAAATATTGATGGATACGCCGGTCGTCGCTCAACTCCGGATGGAACGTGGCTGCCAGCGTTTGGCCTTTGCGCACGAGTACGGCATCCTTACCTTTGCCTTCCGTCGCGATCACCTCTACGCCGGGCCCGACGCGCTCTATCTTCGGAGCACGGATGAATACCATTTCGATGGGCTCGTTGAGAAACCTTCCTTCGCGGATGGAGCTGTCAATCTGCCGTCCATAAGCATTGCGGCGCACCGTGATGTCGAGTGCGCCGAGCCCAGCCTGCTTCGGATTCTCAACCTCTGTCGCGAGCAGAATGCATCCCGCGCAGGTACCGAACGTGGGCTTCACGCGCACGAAATCCTGCAGCTTCGCGAATCCATGTTCGCCAAGCAGCTTAAGAAATGTTCCCGACTCGCCTCCCGGGATAATGAGACCGTCGATCTCATTCAGCTGCTCCGGCTTTTTCACCAGGACAACTTCCGCGCCGAGTTCCTCTAAACGGCGGCGATGCGCGTCGAAATCGCCCTGGAGGGCTAGGACTCCGATTTTCATCTGGTTTTCAATCGGCCTTAGCGGTAAACGAGTACCTCAAGAATTGAGAATAACATCTGACGAGTCCGCGGAACACGACAGCCGCTCGCCCGTTTTTTCTTGTCATCACAACCTCTCTCACCATAGTCTTCTTGTTCCTGACAGGAGGGGAAAAGAAATCATGTTCAGGCTGCAACGGGCATTGCTCACGGTTGTATTTTTATTTTGTAGCTTGACGGGGCTCCACGCCCAGCAGGAAAATCCCGCTCCAACTCTCGCCGTCCACGCCGGACGATTGATTGATGTGCGTTCGGGCAAAGTCTCTAGCAACCCATACATCCTGGTGGCGAAAGATCGCATTGTTCGCATCGTCGATTCGGCTCCCGCAGGAGTGCACGTGATTGATCTTTCGAAATACACGGTCATGCCCGGCCTCATCGATTCTCACGCGCATGTTCTAGGCAATCCCAAAGATCAATCATCGACCGGCGGACTGCGCATGTCTTCGCCGCAGAGAGCGGTTTGGGGTGTGCACAATCTGCAGGTGTGGCTCGATCACGGCTTCACGGCAATGCGCGATGCTTGCGAAGGCGACGCCTTCTACGGACAGTTCGCTCTCCGCGACAGCGTTAACCAGGGATTGATTCGCGGCCCGCGCATGGTATCGGCCGGCGGTTGCATTTCGCTCAATGGCGGACATGGTGATGGCGACGTGCTCGCTCCCGATGCCGGGTTGCCACGCGGACCGAACATCGCCGACACCCCGGATGAAATTGCCGTCGTGGTGCGGCGTGACATTAAATATGGAGCGGACTGGATCAAACTGATGGCCACGGGTGGAGTGATGGACCCGATCAGCGATTACCGTGTGCAGGAACTCAGCGAGGAGCAAATGGCCAAAGCGGTCGAGGTTGCGCACCGCGCCGGCAAAAAAGTCATGGCCCATGCTGAAGGCACCGAGGGCATCAAAGCCGCCGTGCGCGCGGGCGTGGACTCGATTGAACACGGCACCATGCTCGATGAAGAAGGCGCGAGTTTGATGGAACAACACGGCACCTGGCTGGTTCCGACATTATTTTGCTTTCAGCACGACATGGTAACCGGACTCTCCGAGGGACGCGATCCCGTGAGCTTTGCCAAAGGCGTAGCTATTTTGAAAGAGCAAGGCCCAGCCTTTCAACGTGCCCTAGCGCATCACCTCAAAATTGCCTATGGCGTCGATGACGACCCCGACGTGGTTTCAAAAGAGTTTGGAGCGCTGGTAAAGGGGGGCATGAGTCCGCTCGATGCCCTACGCGCCGCCACCATGAATGGTGCCGAACTAACCGGCCGCTCGAACGATATCGGCACCCTGGAACCCGGAAAGTTCGCCGATATCGTGGCGGTCGATGGCGATCCGTTGTCCGATATCACCGTGATGGAAAAAGTAGCATTCGTGATGAAAGGCGGAGAAGTGTACGTCGATCGCACAAAATGACGGTTGTCCATTTTTGCGGATGCATATATTTTGCGTGTATCGCTGTCCACAAATGGCGCATACACAAATCTGGATAAACAGATGCGAGGCAAGCAAACGCTAGATAAGCAAATCCTTCTTACTGACGTACATCACTCGGCCTGGGCCGACGAGAACATCCTTGCGGGTTGCGCTGTGCTCGACGGCGAAGAACTTGAGCACGATTTCCACATCTCGCACAACAGCATTCTGGGCACACTCCGGCATACTTACGATGGCGAAAGAGTCTGGCTCCAGTGTTTGCAGACGACCGCAGATGGGGGAACCTGGCGATTGCCACAGGGGCCGGCGCCCCAACTCTCGCTGGACGCTCTCCGGCAGAACTGGCCTGGAATCTGGAGCGGCTTCGACCGCTGGCTCGGAGAATTGCCAGAGGCCAGCCTTGGAATCGAACTAATGCTGCAGCTGCCGGGAGGAGTGGAGCGACGCTTTCCTCGCTGGAAAATCCTGCGGCACGTTCTCGTACACTCCACGTTGCATCGTGGCCAGATTGTTGGCATGATTCGCATGCTCGGCCATCAGCCACCCGCCAACAGTTCAATGGATTACTACCTTGCGGGCGAACCCGTCATAAGCAGCTGATCGCCGCGGCGAGACCGGATGGGAGTCGTAGTCGAGGTGGGAGATCGCGGACATTCCGACAATCCAGGTCATTCCCCCGACTACCAACCGCGCGTCTGCAGCATCTGGGCCCCGTCGAGGCTGGACACAGCCAGCCCCTTCATGGCCCCCGCCAGATCCGCGCTGACCTCAAGTAAGACTTTAGGGTCCTTGAAGTGCGTTGCCGCCTGCACGATCGCCTTGGCGCGCTTCTCGGCCTCGGCGGGGTCGGCGAACTCAGTGGAGTTCTTCATGAAAATGCCCGAGCCTACAAATACGGCTTCGGCTCCCAGTTGCATCACCAGCGAGGCGTCGGCTGGAGTGGCGATTCCTCCGGCGGAGAAATTGGGGACCGGCAGCTTGCCGTCTCTCGCTACCATCTTCACCAGTTCGTAGGGAGCTCCGTGCTCTTTGGCTTTGGCGTAGAGTTCTTCTTCGCCTAGCACGGTCAGAATCCGCATCTCCTGCACGATCTGGCGAATGTGCCGGACGGCGTGGACTACGTCTCCGGTGCCGGCTTCGCCTTTGGTGCGGATCATGGCTGCGCCTTCGGCTATGCGGCGCAGAGCCTCGCCTAAGTTGCGCGCTCCGCAGACGAAGGGGACGGTGAAGGCCTGCTTATCGACGTGGTGCACCTCGTCGGCTGGAGTTAGAACTTCGGACTCGTCGATGTAGTCGACGCCCAGTTCTTGAAGTATTTGGGCTTCCGCAAAGTGCCCGATGCGGCACTTGGCCATCACGGGGATATCGACAACCGCCATGATCTCGCGAATCTTTTTGGGCGAGGCCATGCGCGCTACTCCACCTTCGGCGCGGATTTGCGCGGGGACGCGCTCGAGGGCCATCACGGCTACGGCTCCGGCTCGCTCGGCGATCTCGGCTTGCTTGGCGTCGGTTACGTCCATGATTACGCCGCCTTTTAGCATCTCGGCTAGGCCGGTCTTCAGGCGGAGGCTGGTGGTGTTGTGTCCGTTGGACTTCTTTCCGTTGTTCTGGGACATAGGGTTGATACCTTTCGCGATCGCGAAGGATAGGCGCATTGCGCCTGCTTTCCATTTTACAGGAGTTGGAGCTCGACGGCTAAAACCTGGCATAGTCGGGGTGGCGAACCGCAGCACTTCAAGCGCTGCGCCACCCAAAATCACGAGGCGGAAAATCAGTTCGCTCAGGACGGGGCGGCCCGTCACCCCGCGAGCTCTAGCGCTCCACAAACTTGGCGAACATACGATGCGGATCGATGGCGATAAACAAGCCCTGGCTGCGCGCCAGCACTTCGCCCTTTTCGTTCAAAATCTCGGCCTTATTAATGTGCTTACGGCCCTTCACTTTGACCTCGCGTGATTCCACGCGCAATGGCTGTCGCAGCGGCACGGGCTTGAGGTAGTTGACGGTCATCTCAGAAGTCACCGCGATCACGTTGCGCCGCTTATTCACCTTGCCCATGGCTTCATCGAGGATGGTTGCGATGATTCCGCCGTGGCAGTGTCCGGGAGGGCCGGTGTAGCGCTTGCCGAGACGGAAGCGGCAGACGAAACAGTCGCGCTCCTCGTCGTAGCTGAAGCGCAGACGCATGCTGTCAGGGTTATCCTTGCCGCAGACGAAGCAGTAATTCTTCTGCAGTTTCATGTAGCGTGTATCGTGGCCAACATCGGACTTTTTACCGGCCATCCCTAACTGCCTCGATTCTTTAGCTACCCCGAACAACGCGGGCGAGGGCGCCACTCAAACTAGTCGTAGTATTCCAGCCCGAGATGCGTAATCAGCTCTTCGCCCTTCAGGTGCCGCAAAGTGTTTTTCAACTTCATGAGTTGAATGAAAAGGTCGTGCTCGGGATACAGCCCCGGCGCCGTCATTGGCGACTTGAAGTAGAAGCTCAGCCACTCCTGAATTCCCAGGCGGCGCAGCTCAGGCGTACGCTGGGCCAGATCGAGGAAGAGCACCAGATCGAGCACAAGCGGAGCCGCCAGAATCGAATCGCGGCACAGGAAGTCCACCTTGATCTGCATCGGATAGCCTAACCATCCGAAAATATCGATGTTGTCCCAACCTTCTTTGTTGTCGCCACGCGGCGGGTAATAGTTGATGCGAACTTTGTGGTAGATATTGCCGTAGAGTTCGGGATACAAAGCCGGCTGTAGAATGTGCTCCAGCGCTCCGAGCTTTGATTCCTCCTTGGTCTTGAACGACCCGGGATCGTCGAGCACTTCGCCGTCGCGGTTGCCGAGAATGTTGGTCGAATACCAACCGCTCAGTCCGATCAGGCGCGCCTTGAAAGCCGGGGCGAGCACCGTCTTCATCAACGTTTGGCCAGTTTTGAAGTCTTTGCCGCAGATGGGAACTTCGCGCTCGCGTGACAACTCGAGCATGGCCGGTATGTCCACCGTCAGGTTCGGCGCGCCGTTGGCGAAAGGGACGCCCTCCATGAGCGAGGCGTAGGCGTACACCATCGAGGGTGCGATGTTCTCATCGTTTTCGAGCATCCCTTTTTCGAGCGCCTTCACGCTCTGGTGAGCGGCGCTCGGCTCGATGAAGGTCTCGGTCGAAGCGCACCAGATGGTGATCAGGCGGCTCGCGCCGCTCGACTTGCGGAAGTCACGAATGTCTTGTCGCAACTGCTCGGCCAGATCCAGCTTGTTCTTTCCCTTCTTGACATTGGGCCCGTCGATCCGCTTCACATAGTTATGATCGAAGACAGCCTTCATCGGCGTGATGGCGCTCAGCCGGCCCTTCACTTTGTCGAGCAGGTCGCGCTCGAGCACTCCGGCGTTGCGCGCGGCAGCGTACATGTTGTCTTCAAAAATGTCCCAGCCGGTAAAGACCAGATCGTTAAGCCCGGCGAGCGGAACGAACTCCTTGATTTTGGGGGACCGGCCATCGGTGCGTTTGCCGAGACGAATGGTTCCCATTTGCGTGAGCGAGCCAACGGGATGAGCGATTCCCTTCCGCACCGCTTCCACGCCGGCGACAAATGTCGTGGCGACCGCGCCCATGCCTGGAATGAGCACGCCCAGTTTGCCCTTGGCGGGCTCAATCGCGTGCCGCCCGCCATTCGCTTTGTCGGAGTACTTCACTTCCGCCATCGATTTGCTCTTTGTTATTGTTTTTGTTCTCGCTATTGCTGGTTTCACTTCCCGCCGGGAGGACCGCTTCACCTTCGCCATATTTTGGCTGCTTCCTTCTGAGAACCGCTGGATGTTTGCAAACTCAACATGGTCTCGTACCGTATGAGCTTTTTGCAAACCCGCTCGCCTGAAGCCGCAGGAAAGGCACTTTAATGGCGTCTACAAAGCATTGGGTGGTGTTCGCGAACGCCCCCGGTAGGTTCAAAAGGAATCTCGGCCGCCGGGGTGACCTTAATGGAATGACATTCCGCAGCGAATCCGTCGAGGAGGAGGAGGTTGTGGTGCGCAAGGATCCGCGGGGCGGATAGAACCCCGGTATCGCGGATGAGATGCCCGTCATCCAGCAGCCCTTTCCGCAGATTCAGGGGATCGATTTTTTTCGTTGGACGTGGAGCGCGAATTCCTCCATAGTGTCAACAGTTCGAGTCCCGCCGAGCGGCGGGTTTCTTCGAACCTGAAGTTTGCATTCAGCCTAGTTCGCTCGGTTGCAAATCTGCTGACCTTGTTGTTCTCCCACTCAATCTAAGGCTCGCGCCCTTCAGCTCCACGCCGGTCGTGTGCCTTCCAGACGAAGAAAAGGAGACTGTATGAGATCGATTCGCAAATTCGCATATGTCGCCGCTCTGATCGCGACTATGTTTTGCGTGCAGCCGACGCTGGTTGCCGCCGAAGACGCACGCGGTAAGTTCACCCTCACTCACGAAGTACGTTGGCAGAAGTATGTCCTTCCTGCCGGAGACTACAGCTTCGCCGTCAAAAGCGTAGGTGGGTCGGAGTATCTCATGTTACGAGGACGCAACGGGACTGGGAGGGACGCGACGCTGATGGCAAATGATGTTGAAACCCCTAACTTCGATGACGTCAGCCGGCTCGTTCTCGTGTCAAGAAATGGGCAGAGTTTCATTAGCGCCATGGAACTTCCCGGGTCCGACCTGACTCTGCACTTCGCGGTGCCCCCCGAAGGAGCACAGAAGTAAAGACGCCCAGATCCTGGGCTCAACCCAGTGGCTGTTTCCCGGGAGCAGATCTTGCTATATCTGCTCCCGGCTTTCTGTTTCAAGGATTCAAATCTGGACAACCGCGTGGCCGCGGCGAAGGCGGCAACCTGCGCGCCAAAACGCAGATCCCTCGCTTCGCCTCGGGATGACAAAATGTGCCAAAGTGGTGGTCCTGAAAAGCGGACGAGCGGCAAGCCGCGTCTCTACTGATGATCGTCACAAGTGATGCCAGTTACGAGTGATGACCGTTACGAGATCCTGGGCACGCGGGTATTGTCTTTCACGTCGGCGCTGAGAATGATGGCCTCGGCAATTTCTTTCATAGCCTTGCGCTTCTGCCGGCTCTGCTGCTGCAGGGCGAGATACGCTTGCTCTTCGCTCAATCCCAGCTCACGTTGCAAAATTCCTTTGGCACGTTCCACCACCTTGCGTGTCTGTAACTGGTCCGTGAGGTTGGAGTTTACGTCCTCCATGCGCGCCAATTCAATTTCCGCGCCCACCAGAAATCCGATCGCCGAAATCAATCGAATTTCTCTGGGCCTATAAGCATGAGAATGGCGGTGCTGCAGGTTGATGGCTCCCACGACTCGCCCGCGGGACATCAGGGGCACGGAGAGAAACGCTTCGTAACTATCCTCCGGCAGCTCATGGAAGAACTGGAAGCGCGGATCGAGGGCCGCCCTCTCAGAAATTGCCACCGGTTCATGATGTTCCGCGACCCAACCCGTTATTCCCTGCCCCACGCGCAGTTTGAGTCGACCCACCGCGTCAGGATGGGCGTTCTTCGAAGCGCGCAAGACTAATTCCTCACCCTCGAGCACATAGATCAGGCAGGAATCGCATTTCACCAGGGCCGAGGCAAACTCCACTACCCGCGACAAGACTTCCTGAAATCCGCCGGCCTTCGCCAGGCGGCCTCCGATTTCATGCAGCACATCAACCGGCGAGTCTGCGACCAAGATTACGTTGTCCATGAATCTAACTTAGCGACATAACCAGGCTATGTCGAATTGCAAATTTCGATGATCGTTAGAAAGAATTTGTTCTGGCGATTTACTGTCGCTTAACATCTTTTCGGTAACCCCGCGCATCGCTGCAAAGTTTCGCCCATGCCGGCCTCTTGCAACCCGCCTTATTCGTGTCCCCCACAGGACTATTGTTGTCGTCCCCGTCGGCGCTCGACGGGAAGCGCTCAAGGCGAAGTTTACCGCTTCGTCAGTCTGCGCGAATGCTAGAATTGACCGTGCCCGCCGATTCGCTCTGCCTCATTGCCATCGATATTGACGGCACGCTGCTCAACCCCGAATTTCGCATTTCAGCCACCGATCTTGCGACCCTCCGGCGCGCCCATTCTGAGGGGATCGAGGTCATCCTCGTCACCGGACGCCGCCACGCCTTTGCCCTCCCCATCGCCCAGCAACTGGGATTCGATCTCTGGCTGATCAGCTCGAATGGCGCCATTACGCGGTCCCTTGCCGAAGAAACTTTCCACCGCGACTTGCTCCCCGCATCGACCTGCCGCGAACTCGTCCGCGTGATGCGAGAGTTCCGCGGCCAGACCGTTCTTACTTTCGATGGCGACGATTTTCAGGGCGGCGGTGATGTTTCAGGCACCCTCGTGATCGAGCGCCTCGACGAGCTCGAGACCAGCATCCAGCGCTGGCTGGAGAAGAATAGGCAGTACATCCGGTTCGTGGTTCCAATCGAGAAGGCGCTCACCACCGACC
>Ga0302325_10031396_pt1 | contig 10931 bp, 14 predicted proteins | sample Palsa_T0_2_FD_201948 | JGI IMG/M metagenome (GOLD analysis project Ga0302325, IMG submission 201948) | Peat permafrost microbial communities from Stordalen Mire near Abisko, Sweden - Palsa_T0_2 | ecosystem: Environmental > Terrestrial > Soil > Palsa > Peat permafrost | place: Sweden: Abisko... | reverse complement strand
GCCAACCAAGTCCAGAATTTCGCCGATCTCGCCCATTACCGGCGAAATGTCGCCAGCGGAAACGTGCCGCGCCGCCGAGCGCATCGCCAGCAAATCTGTCAATTCCGACAGCAGAATGAATACGAAGACGGCGGTAAACAGAATCAGAACCCGGTTGCGCAGAAACCCGGCCAACGTGACGCGCGCAATCGTCCAGATCCTCACGCCTGCTCCTTGCGGCGATCCACCAATCTCAAGAACACTTCTTCGAGCGAACTCTCCACGGGGTTGATGCTGACCACACTGCACCCGTTCGACCACAGCGCTTCCGCCATCTCGCGCACGGACGCCGGATCCACCAGGATGCGCACGCCGTTCGGCCCATGCTCCACCGCGGCGCCGCGCTCGCGTGCCGTCTGTTCCAGTTCCGGAGTAATCCCGTTGGCCACAATGCGGATGCGATCGCTCGCGATCATCTCCCGAAGCCGACCGGAGCGCACCAGACGGCCGTGATCGCGGATCACGACGCGATCGCAGATCTGTTCCACCTCCGGCAGAATGTGGGAGCTCAGAAAAACGGTTTTGCCTTCGGCCTTCAGTGCCGCGAGCAAATCCAGAATATCCTTGCGGCCGGCCGGGTCCAGCCCCGATGTAGGCTCGTCGAGGATGAGCAACTGCGGATCGCTCAGCAGTGCCTGCGCTATTCCAAGCCGCTGCACCATGCCCCGCGAATATTTTCCGATTCTCAGATGCTCGTAGCCTTGCAGCCGGACCTTGGCAAGCAATTCGGGAATCAGGTCCGGGGATGCAGTTGAGCGGCCGCCGGCCAGCGCCAGGTTCATCCGGAGCAACTTCGGCCCGGTCAGGAATTTGTAGAAGGCAAAGTTCTCGGGCAGGAATCCGATTTGCGCTTTGGCGCGTACGTCTCCGGGCGCGCAGCCGAGCACGCGGATCTGACCCGAATCGGCGAAATGAAATCCCATCAGCAGGCCGATGCTCGTGGTTTTCCCTGCCCCGTTCGGTCCCAGAAACGCGCAGACCTCGCCCGCCCCGGCCTCGAATGACACGCAGGAGAGTGCCGCGACGGTCTCGCGCCGGAACCGGCGGCCGTAAGTCTTGGTGACGTTCTGGAATTCAATGGCTGCGGGCATTCGCCGCTCCCGGAAGGACAGAGTAGCTGGTCCCAAGATACTTCGCCAGGGTAGCTCCCACAGCCATATCCTCGCGCGCCTGCACGTAATATACGCTGCCCACCTTGTTGATGAGAAACAACGCGGGAATACCGTCTACGCCGTACTTGCGCGATGTGCTGCTGTCGCGGTCGAGCAGCACCGGGAAAGGCAGCTTCATATCGGCGGCGGCTTTGCGGGCGGCCGTGGCGTCCTCGTCGACACTGATGGCGACGATTTCGTAATCGGAATCGGGCTTGTGAGTCTGATCGTAAAAGGCGGCCAATTGCGGTAGCTCCTGCCTGCAGGGTCCGCACCAGCTCGCCCAGAAGGTGACGACGAGGTTTTTCCCGCTGCGAAGGTCGGCCGACGAGACGTTGTGGCCGGCCAACGATTGAAGGTGGAAATCGGGCGCCGGCTTACCGTTAAGGCCGGTTGCTTCCTGGTCTAACCGGTTCAACTGGATGTCAATCGCTTTGGCGTGCCAGGTGACCCAGATAGTGAAACCCACGAAAACGGCAAGGACCCCTGCGGCGCGGGAAGGCAGCATGGCGGTCATTATATCGTAATCCGTCATACCGGATTCCGGCATAGCCAATTCGCAAGGCCGTTACTGCCCCGCTTCGTCCAACTGGTAACTCTCGCGATAGCGCAGCGTCACGCCTGGCCGCGTGGTGCGCAAAAGGATGCGATGCAACCCCGGGACGGCGCCCACGGGCACGGTAAATCCCAACGTGTAACTTATCCTGGTGTCTTCGAGCGCCAGCCGCATTCCCTCATCGAGATCGTTGCGATCGATGAATGCGGTCCCGCCAGTGCGCTCGGAGAACTCCTGCAGAGTGCCCACGTCGCCATACCGGCCATCGGCCACCAGGCCGCGCGCATCCACCGAGTACACCGCAATGTCAGCCCGATTGAGCTTCGCGACCGTCTCCTGCATATTCTCGGGATATTCGATTTCCGCCGGCGTAGCGCCCGCCACCGCGTGGCCATCTACCACCAGGGGAAACCCATTGCTGATCCAGATGAGATCCTTCCGTCCGGGGACACGAGCCAACCCGTCGGCCAGCTTGTTCAAGGTTTCGAACGTGTCGAGGATCTTCACATTGAAGCGGAAGATCTTTTCCTCTGTCGTTAGCGTGGCCCACATCTTGTAGCGGGGCTCGGCGAGGGTGGGCGGCATGGGATCGTAAACATCTTCCGGGTCGATTGCCGTGTCGGCCAGGGTCTGCAGCAGTTCGGCGGTATCGGAGGTGAAACCGTGCAGCAGACGGGAGGGTTTCCCCAGCACGTACATGGCGATTTGCTGGCGGGGGCGAGCATTCCGCAGGAACTTGTACACCAACTCGCGATCGGTGACACGGTCGCGATAGCTGGGATTGAGCCAATCGATCAGGATGACAGCGTACTCAGCACCGGTCGGCCCCGCCGAACGATTCGCTCCATTGGACGCGCCCGCCGGGGACGCGCTGCCCTCAAAAGTGAGGAACGCGATGGGTTGCGGCTTGCGATTGTCCTGCAACTGCAACTCTTCCTTGCGGAGATCGCTGACCGGATTGCCGCTGGAATCCTGCGCCATCACACGGATCTGCACCAAACGGGTGGTGGTGCGAATCACCGTGTCGGGCCGGTCCTGCGCGGTAGCCGTCCCGATAAGCAGCGCCAGCGCCCAGGCGAGTCTCATGTATGCATCAGGCGTCACCGCCCGACTGCCGGTTACCGCGCTACTTCTTATACGTCCTCTCGAACTTGTTGCGCTTATTGGCTACCGTGAACGCGCCGTCCTTGTCTGCGGTCACCTTAATCCACTCTCCGGTACAGATTTCATCGATATTGGCGATGAAGGGGTCGGGCGAATTGTGGTCCTTGCCGGCATCCAGCGCGTAGTGCAATTGCCAGAAATCCTCCAGGCCTGGAGTATCGTGCACCGTTTGCCAGACATTGGCCGCGCCGCCTTTGCGGGCCCCGTTGTTCATGATGGCCACGCGCGGATGGAGCGCGTGCACGAACGCCGCCGAGTTGGAATCCGTGCCGTGGTGGGAAACCATGAAAAGCTGCGCCGTTCCCAGCTTGTTCGCGGGACACACCAGGTTGTATTCGCGATCTTCGGAGAGGTCGCCCAGGTCGATAGCCCGGAAGCTGCCGTAAGTCACCACCATGCCGATGGAGCGCCCGTTTTCGGTCTGGTTGGACGCAGGCTGCCGGTAGCCGGCGCAGTCGGGATTGGGCTGTCCCGCGCCTGCCAAAGGACCCGCGATCACATTGCCGTCAGCCGATACAATCTGCACGTCGAGCCCTTTGATGGGCAGCGTGTCCCCGGGCTTCACCACGATATGCGTGCCTTTCTCGCGAACACGGGCATATTCGCCGAACAGCACTTCGGCATCCTGTCCCGTTTCGACGCTGGCCCCGTGGTCCACGAAATTGCGAATCGGAATCTTCTCGGCGAACTGCGGAACGCCACCCGCGTGGTCGCTGTGGTAATGCGTAATCACCAGGTAATCGATCTTCCTCACGCCGGCCGACTTGGCCGCCGCCGCGATGCGTTCGGCGTCGCGATGATTGAATCCGGGGTAGCCGGTATCCACCAGCATGGATTCTCCCGAGGGCGAAACCCACAGAGTCGCCTTGCCGCCCTCCACATCGATGCAATAGATTTCCAGCCTGCCGGCCGCCGGCAGAACCGGCGCCACGCCCAGCAGGAGAACGGCCGCCAATACCTTCCACATGGCCAGAATGTTAGCATGGCCCAAGGGCGCTGCCGGAGCTTGCCGGAACAGATTGCGCTCTGTGAACGTAAATACAATACAGAATGCCTTTTTGCAGCCAGTGCGGAAACCAGGTAGGGCCGACCCAGACATTTTGCGCCCGCTGCGGAGCCCGCCAGCCGCAGGAGCCTGCCGCCGCCAATCCGCTGGCGCACGATCCGATGTCCGGAGTCACGCCGCGGACGGCTTCCATCCTTTGCTATATCCCGGTGGTGGGCTGGGTGGCAGCCATCGTCGTGCTGGCCTCGCAGCGATATCGCCACATGCCAAGAGCTCGCTTCCATGCGTTCCAGGGGCTGTATTTGTTTGTGGCCTGGCTGATGAACGATCAGACTTCGAAATGGTTTTTCCTGCCCACGTCGCATTTTCACCTGCATGGATTGATCAACCTGGTGTTGCTGGCGATGTCGGTCTTCATGATGGTGAAGGCCTCCCGCGACGAGGCTTATTCGCTCCCCATATTCGGAGAACTGGCGCAGCGATCCGTGTCGGAACACTAAGCCGGCGCGCCCCTATCGCGGCCTGAATTCGAGTACAGTAGGAGGAGCTTTTCTCAGCCAATTCCTATTGTGAGGCCGAAATTCTTGCGTCTTGCCACTACTGCGATTATCCTTTTGGGCTGCTCCGCGGCCGCGTTACACGCCCAGGGCAACTATGAAGTGCAAGTATACGGCTCCGATCTGGTGCAACCCAATGTCACCATGTTCGAGCTCCACTCCAACTTTACTGCCAGCGGCTCGAAGTACATCGTCGATGGAGTTTTACCGACCAACCACGCCGAACACGAGACGCTGGAGATCACCCATGGCTTCAACGAGTGGTTTGAGACAGGATTTTACATCTTCACCAGCATCCAGCCCAACGGCACCTGGTATTACGTGGGGTCGCACATCCGGCCGCGTTTTTCCGTCCCGGAGAAATACCATCTGCCGGTGGGGATCAGCCTGTCCAACGAAATCGGGTACCAGCGGCCTATATTTTCGGGCGACACCTGGACCTGGGAGATCCGCCCGATTGTCGATAAGAAAATCGACAAGTGGTACCTGGCGTTCAATCCCGCAATCGATAAATCGTTCCATGGTCCCGAGGAGCACCGCGGCTATGAATTCTCGCCCAATTTCAAGTGGAGCTACGACGTTACGAAGAAAATCGCGGCCGGCATCGAGTACTACGCGGCGATGGGCCCGATCACCGGGTTCGACCCCCTGCATGACCAGGAGCAGCAGATTGTACCCGCGGTGGACATCGATTTCGGCGACAAGTGGGAGTTCAATTTCGGCGTCGGGGTGGGTGTGACGGCCGGCACAGACCACCTGCTGATCAAGGCGATCCTGGGGTATCGGTTCAACTATAAGAAGCAGTGATCGTCGGCCCGGTCTTCGGCGGTGCCGCCTGCCATGATACGATAGAAGTTTCCAATCCTTTCAGAGGTTTCCGTGGCTAGAATCACCCGTAAAGAGTTAAAGACCGACAAGTTCGCCGAGGAAGTCGGCCTTACCGTCACTTTCTTTGAAGAGCACCAGAAAGATATGGTGCGTTATGGCGGCATCGCCGCAGCCGTCATTGTGCTGATCGCCGGCTTCGTGGTCTACCAGAAGCATGAGCACTCGGCGCGCCAGGAGGAGTTGTCCCAGGCGATCAAGATCCAGGAAACTCCCGTGGCCAATATGTCGGCCAACGGTCTGCCGGTTTACCAGACCCAGGATGCCAAGGATCAGGCCGCCCTGAAGGCGTTCACCGATCTCGAAATCAAGCATAGCGGCAGCGACGAAGCGCAGATTGCCGCGTATTACATCGGTTCCATCCGCGCGGATGAAGGCAAGATGGCCGATGCCGAAAAGAGTTTCCTCGAAGCCGCCAATCATGGCGACAAGAATTATGCGTCGCTAGCCAAAAGCGCGCTTGCCGACGTGTATTTCGCGGAGGGCCAGGACAAGAAGGGCGAGGATGCCTTGCGGGACCTGATCGGTCATCCCACGCTCTTTGTTTCCGCCGATCAGGCGTCGATCGCCCTCGCCCGCCATTTGATGGGAAAGAACAACGCCGAAGCGCGCAAGTTGCTGTCCGACATCCGTAATAGCAAGTCCAGCGCCGCGCCGGTGGCCCAGCAGTTGTACAGCCAGATTCCGCCGCAGTAAGCGGGTCAGGCTCGTCATGCTGGCGCGGCTGCGGTTTCCGGTAGAGCGAAGCAGGGGCCGCACTTACCCCGAGCCTTCGCACCCGTATCGCAACGCCTTCCAGCGCGATCGTGACCGCGTGATCCACTCGCGGGCCTTCCGCCGCCTGGAAGCCAAGACTCAGGTTTTCGCCCCAGGCCTTTCCGACCATTTTCGAAACCGCCTGACCCACACCATCGAAGTGGCCCAGATTTCCCGCACGCTGGCCCATGTCCTGCAACTGGATGAGGATCTGACCGAGGCGCTGGCTCTGGTCCACGACGTCGGTCATCCCCCCTTTGCCCACGCCGGCGAAGAGGAGCTGAACCGCCAGATGCAGCGCTTTGGCGAACGCTTCGACCACAATCTGCACGGCCTGCACATCGTGGAGAGTTTCGAACAGCGTTACGCCCGGTTTCCCGGTTTGAATCTGACTTTCGAGGTGCGTGAGGGCATGGTCAAGCACTCGCGCGATCTGCAACCGGGCGAAAACCCAGACCTGGACGAGTATCTTCCCAGCCTCCGGCCAACTCTCGAAGCGCAGTTAATCGACCTCGCCGACGAGGTGGCTTACAATACGGCCGACCTGGATGACGGCTACTATGCCGGAATGTTTGCCAGCGAAGATGTGGCCGCCGCCGTTCCGGAATATGCCGCCATCCACGAGGCCATGGAAACGCAGTTTCCCGCCGCCACGGCGCGCGAGCGTTTTCACGAGGGGCTACGCCAGTTGGTCGATTTACTGGTAAGCGGACTGATCGAAGGCACTGTCGAGGCCGCGCAGCAGGCTGGCGCGGGCGACTTCGAGGAGGTCCGCCACTTGCCGCGCCGTCTGGCCGCGTTCAATCCGGAGGCTGCCCAAACCAGTAAGGCCCTCAAACAATTCCTGTACCGGGCGGTGTATGTTTCGCCGCCATTGGTCGTAGATCGCGGCCATTCCATGGCCATGGTGGGGGAGCTCTTCCAGTTCTTTTACGAGCACCCCGACCGGCTTCCCGAGCCGCATAACCAGCAGGCACAGATCGAACCGGCCCATCGCGTGATTTGCGATTACATCGCGGGTATGACCGACGGTTTCTTCGGGCGGACCTTCGAAGCTATGATCGGCACGCCGGTTACGCTTCGGCGGCAGTGACACTGGAAAGTTCCACGTCGCGAACGCCATAGAGTTTTTTCAAGTGGCGTCGAATCTCATCGCCGATCCGTTCCGGATTTTCGTCGGCATCGTGCTCTATTTCGACCTTGAAAAATAGATTCGTGCGGCTCATCGGTAGCTGGCTCCCATTAACATTTATACTAGGACAATGGCTTGTGCCATTTGCCACACCCGTCGTCCGCGGCGATTCTGCCTGGGAGTGCAAGGCGAGATTTGTTCCCTCTGCTGCGGCGCCGAGCGCGAGATCACCGTCGATTGCCCCTTGGCTTGCGAGTACCTCAGGGAGGCGCATAAGCACGAAAAGCCTATCCCCATCGATCCCGAAACTCTGCCCAATCGGGACATAAAGGTATCGGAACAGTTTCTCGCGGACAACGAGGAGTTTCTGATCGCCGTGGCCAGTTCCCTGGTGCGCGCCGCGCTACGTAGACCCGAGGTGATCGACTACGACATCCGCGAGGCGCTGGATGCGGCCATCCGCACGCACCGGACTTTGCAAAGCGGACTTTACTATGAGAGTTTGCCCGCTAACCCCTTAGCTGCCGGCCTGTCCCGCGCCCTGCGAGATGCTATCGCGGAATTCCGCAAGGACGAGTTCGAACGTCTTGGAATCCACAAGACCCGCGAGAGCGTGACACTGGGCCTGTTGGTCTTTCTGCAACATTTCGAGCTGTCCCTTAACAATGGCCGCCGCCGCGGACGCGCCTTCCTGGATGCCCTGGCGGATTTTTACGGGGTGGAATCCGAAGACGAACCGCCGGCAACTTCCTCGCTGCTCTTACCTTGAGCGGAGATGGCCGCTGCGGAGGGCCGAACCGTTTCTACCACGCAACCCCGCTTTCTGCCCTTTCCCACCATCTGGGCGGTGTATTTGTGCGTGCCATTCACCAGCAACTCCACCGGACGGTCCACCGGATAATCGAAGGTTAGCAGATGGCCTTCGGTCAATCCGAGGAGGTCTTCCACCCTGAGTGTGGGGCCTTCCAGACGGGCCTCCAGGGTTAGTGTCCCTTCCCGCAACATGCGCAGCACCCGCACCTGTTCGCCGGCATTGGCGTGAGTCTTGCGAACCGACCATTGCTGATCGAACTTCTGCCGCATCATCTTGATGACGATGGACGGCATAGCGATATTCATCATGCCCACGGTCTCGCCGATCCGGATTTCCACGCCGATCGAAACCACCGCTTCATTGGGCGCTAGCAGGTGGAGCAATTGGGGCTCGGTCTCCATCGACTCGATGGTGAAATCCACCGCCGTCACACCCTTCCAGGCCTCACGCAAGTCGTGCAGAATGATGCGAAACAGGCCGTCCAAGAGTTTCTGCTCGATTTCCGTGATGTCTCTCTGGATGGTCGACGACCCTTTACCGGTTCCCCCCAGAAGCATTTCCAGAATGGGAAAGACCAGCGATGGATTCAACTCCAGTATCCCGTTGCCATCGTAGGGGCTCAGACCGAGCGATACGATACACGTCGGGGAAGGCAGCCCATCCAGGAATTCGGCGTAGGAGAGTTGCTCCACACTCACCAGGTTCACCGTCAGATAAGACCGGAGATACGCCGAGAGACTGGATACCAGGTTGCGGACAAAGGTGTCGTGCAGCAGGTGGATGGCCCGCACCTGCGATTTGGGAATGCGGTCGGGCCGCCGGAAGTCGAACTTGACGGCCGGGGTCTCCCGCTTCTTGTCCGTCATGTTCTGAAAGACTGCGTCGATTTCCTGTTGTGATAGTTCTCGGCTCAACCCCGTGCTCCTGGTCCTTAGATCGGCCCTCTTTTCGCAAACTGTAGCCCTGCGCCAGGAATATCTTTTCGCAATTTTTCACGCTCCGGCTAATGAAAGCGCCGGCTTGCTCCGATAAATACAAGTGTAAGGAGTCGAATGGAGTCTGACGTCTTAGTAGTGGATGATTCGGCGGCGATCCGAAAGATTCTGCAGCGTGTATTGCGGCAAACTGGCATGGCGATCCGCACCATCCATGAGGCCGGAGATGGCCAGGAGGCACTCGCGGTGCTGGGCGCGCAAAAAGTCGATCTTGTCTTGAGCGACATTAATATGCCAAAAATGGACGGGCTTCAGTTGCTGGCCTCCATCAAGGCATCCCCGGAATGGCGGCTAATCCCGGTGGTGATGATTACCACTGAGGGCGGCGAAACCAAAGTGGCCGAAGCGGTTAAACTGGGCGCCGCCGGCTATGTCCGCAAGCCCTTTACCGCCGATCAAATCAAGGAGAAGCTGGCAGGAATTCTGTAGCCAGCGTTGCCGTTATGGATCTCAATTCAATCATCGTGAAATCCCTGACCCAGTCGACGGAGCAAGTGTTTTCCACAATGCTCGGCGTCGAAATTGGGGCGGGCGAGGTCGCCGTTGAAAACGGTGTCCCTGAAGCAAACGAGGGCGTTGTATCTTTCATCGGCGTGGCCGGATCGTGGGCCGGCACCGGCAGCGTATGTTGCTCCCCGTTAATGGCGTGCAAGATCTGCGCCGCCATGTTGATGTGCGAAGCGCCCGCCGTCAACGAGGAGGTTTTGGATACCGTAGCCGAACTCACCAACATGATTATCGGCAGCGTCAAAACCGACCTGGAACAACACCTGGGCCCTCTCGGTTTAAGCATCCCGACTGTCGTCTACGGGCGGAATTTCAAGACCAAAAGCGCCGGCACTACGGAATGGACCGTCGTCCGTTTTTTCTGGGATGGCGAGGCACTGCTGGTAAAACTTTGTCTGGAACCCAAAGAACAGGCAGCCCATGTTTTGTTCCACACCTCGGCGACGCAGTCCTGTGCCTTGGATGTCTAAAGACAGAATCGGAGAAAAAATTATGCCACCCAGCATGTTAACAGCGCATGAACCTGCCTCGGCCGCGCAGACAGACAGTCGCGCCGGGAAGTACCTCACTTTTCAACTGGCGAACGAAGAGTTCGGCATCCGCGTTCTGAAAGTACGCGAAATTATGGGATTGCAGGAGATTACTGCCGTGCCGCAGACGCCCATTCACATCAAGGGCGTGATTAATCTCCGGGGAAAAGTAGTCCCGGTCATCGACTTGCGGCTGAAATTTGGGCTGGAAGCTGCCGAGTATACACAGCGCACATGCATCATCGTGACCCAGGTTCAAGGTGAATCCGGGCCCGTGATGATGGGAATCGTGGTCGATGGTGTTTCCGAAGTCCTCAACCTGACCGGCCAGGAAATCGAAGACACTCCGGACTTTGGGGAAGCCTTGACTGGCCAATACCTGCTGGGGATGGCCAAGGTAAAAGGCAAAGTCAAAATTCTTTTGGATATCGACCGGGTCCTATCCACTCAGGATATACACGGTCTGAACGCCATGCTCCATTAGGAACTGAAGATGAGACAAAACAAGCTGACGGTAGGCGCCAAAATCGGCATCACCACGGGGCTACTAGCCCTATTTCTGGCATTGATGGCAGGGTATGGGCTTCACGCCTTGAGCGGTATCGACGATTCCTTCGAAAGCGTTGCCAATACGACCACCCGCAGGGCTGTTCTCGTTGGCCAACTGGGACAGGCGGCCGCGGACATGTCGTCCGCGGAGAGCGGATTGTTGGCCTTCACCTATGCCAAGAAGCCGCAGTTGCAGGCCGAGTCCATGCAACAATTCCAGGCTGCCGCCGCTCGTCTTCAGTCCGCCATAACGGATGTCCAGCCGGTCCTGGTTAGGGAAGAGGGAAGGC
>Ga0302325_10031394_pt1 | contig 10931 bp, 11 predicted proteins | sample Palsa_T0_2_FD_201948 | JGI IMG/M metagenome (GOLD analysis project Ga0302325, IMG submission 201948) | Peat permafrost microbial communities from Stordalen Mire near Abisko, Sweden - Palsa_T0_2 | ecosystem: Environmental > Terrestrial > Soil > Palsa > Peat permafrost | place: Sweden: Abisko... | reverse complement strand
TCGGCCCCGGCGGTGACGTGGGGCCGGCCGATCAGATGCAAACTCTCGGCTTCTTCCGCACCGAAGTTCTGCCGTTCTTCAAGGATCGGCGGATTGGAGCTTGACCAATGAGCCTGCAGGTTGATTTGTTCTGGTCCTTCCGCAGTCCCTACTCATACCTCGCAACGCCGCGTGCGGTCGCTCTCGAGGCCGAGTACGATCTCGAATTCCGCGTGCGGCCGGTCTACCCGCTGGCGGTGCGCGACGGCACTTTCTTCCAGCGCGTCGATCCTCTGTTCGGTCCATACCTGTTCCGCGACACCGCCAGGATTGCCCAATATCTGAGCCTGCCCTACGGATGGCCGCGTCCCGATCCCGTCGTGGTGGACATGCGCAACCAGAAAGCGGCTGCGCATCAGCCCTACATCCATCGGCTCACGCGCCTCGGCGTCAATGCCAGCGAGAAAGGACGCGGCCTGCCGTTCATCAGTGAAGTTTCGAAAATAATCTGGGACGGAACCATCGAGGGATGGGATCAAGGCGATCATCTGGCGCGGGCCGCCGATCGTGCGGGTCTCGACCTCGCGACAATGGATCGCGAAATCACCGCCGACCCCGAATCGTATGAACGTGTGATCGAAAAAAACCAGCTCGACCACCGCGCTGCCGGCCATTGGGGCGTGCCGACCTTCGTCTTCGACGGCGAGCCCTTCTTTGGACAGGACCGTATCGATCTCCTCGTCTGGCGACTCAAGCAGCGAGGACTAACCGCCAGACCGAAAATTTCCTGAAATTGAAAGGAGACCCTCCGATGGCAACCGAATACCACATCCACGGCATCGAGCTTTCACCCTACTCGGTAAAGGTCCGCTCGTACTTCCGCTACAAGGGGATCCCTCACCGATGGATTCCGCGCAGCCTCGACACCGAAGGCGAGTATCAGAAATTCGCCAAGCTCCCGCTCGTGCCGCTGGTCGTGACCCCCGATGGCAAAGGCATCCAGGATTCCACCCCAATTATCGAGTATGTCGAAGCGCTCAACCCCCAGCCCTCGATTCACCCGGCCGACCCTGTCGCGAACTTTATTTCGGTGCTGCTCGAGGAGTTCGGCGACGAATGGGGCAACAAGTGGATGTTCCACTATCGATGGGCCCGCGAAGCCGACATTCTCTCGGCCGCCGGCCGCATCGCGCGCTCGATGATGCCGACAGTCGACGAAGCGCAGCTCGCCAACGGCATCGCAATGGTTCGCGGCCGGATGGTCCCTCGCGTATCTTTCGTCGGCTCGAGTCCGCAGACCGCTCCGCAAATCGAGGACTCCTTCCTCGACGCGCTCGCCATTCTCGAACCGCATCTCGCGACTCGTACGTACCTGTTCGGCAATCGTCCAGCTTTCGCCGACTTCGCAATGTGGGGACAGCTCTACAATGCCTGGACCGACCCGACGCCCGGCGCGATCATCAACGCGACCGCGCCTAACACGCTGGCATGGATCCATCGCATGCTCTGGCCTCGGGCTGAAGGGGCCTTCGAGCCGTGGTCAAGTCTTGCTCCAACCTTGACGCCGTTGCTGGACCGTCAGGTCGGGCGCCTCTTCATGCCGTGGACTGTAGCCAATGCCGCTGCGATTGCAGGCGGCAGCGATGACTTCACCGTAGAGTTGGCCGGCAAAGCCTGGACCCAGAAGCCGCAAAAATACCACGCCAAGTCGCTCGCGACGCTGCGCGAAAAATACAAGGCCGTCGCGGACAAGCGCGCACTCGATCCGGTCCTCGAGGCTTCCGGCTCTCTCGCCGGACTACGCACCTGAACAGCCTGCAATTCTGAGGCTAGCCGGTTTGGTTGTGGGATGGCGGACGGCTAATATCCGCCACCCCCAGGATCCGCTCTGTCCGTTACAGTTTGGTGTCTACGGTGCTCAGCAGCGAAGTGATAGTCGTGCCCATCGTCTGGTAGCCGACGAACACCACGACCGCGACCGCGGCCAGAATCAGTGCGTATTCCGCCATCGTCTGGCCCTTCTGATACTCGCGCACCTTTACGAACATCCTCGTAAGCTTGTCCATTGTCCCGTATCCTCCTGCAGTCATTTTATTTTGGCCTTAATTGGCCGTTGTCCCCGATTAATAAAGTGGTTCTGTCCCAGTACGCTTTCTATCAGTCTGAATCTCATCTCGTCGCTTCAATTAACTGACGACAACACTATTAGCACTTATCGTAAGTCTCTGTAAAGAGGTCAAACGCAAAGAAATTGATGGGTAAGCAATGATTGCCTACTTAATGTTAAGATACTTCACTTAGGTGGGTAAGCAGCGGCTGCGGACCAGTGTACAGGGCAACCCGGACCAAATCTGGTCGCTACAGGCAAGGTAGCCAGAGATCGAAAGGTTGCCGCTCGCTGCCAAAGCCAGGATTTTGAATGGTCGGGGTGGCCGGATTTGAACCGGCGACCACACGCACCCCAAGCGTGTGCGCTACCAGTCTGCGCCACACCCCGACGCGAATAACCTAGCAGAAATTCCAAAGGGTTCTAGGCTGAACCGCACGCTTGCCGGGTTTGGCGCAACGCAACCTTGCTATAGCCGCTCACTTGGTCTATTTCGCCGGTGGTGTAGCGAGCCGAAATCCGGCTGCTGAACGCCGTGAAATGAAGTCTTCCCAATGCGAACCAGGAGCGGCAACAAAGATGGCGAACGAGGACACTGCGGCGCGCCCGGGCGCGAATCCAATTTCTATTTTGCAGGGAGCGATGGGCGCGGCCGCGATGAAGGCGGCGCTCGACCTCGAAATCTTCACGCACATCGCCAACGGCGCCGACACCGCGGACAAGATTGCTGCCGCCAAGCATCTGCCGGTGCGCTCGACCCGAATCTTGTGCGACGCACTGGTCGCCCTCGACGTGCTCGGGAAATCGAGCGGACGTTACTCGCTGCCGCCATTGTCGCGCGCGCTGCTGGTCAAGGGTTCTCCGACGTACGCCGGCGGCATGGCTGGAATCGTCGGCAGCCGGGCCTTGTGGAACGAAGCGGGCCGGCTCACCGAGGTCGTCAAGGCCGGACACACGCTGCTCGATCAATCTGCGGAGACCGACGACAATCCGTTCTGGCAGGATTTCGCGCGCGGCACGCGCCAGATGGCACAGACCGTCGGACCGGTGGTCGCGGAGATTGCGGCGGAGTCGTTCGGGGGCAGTGACGGGCCCAGCAAAATCCTCGACATCGCGTGCGGCTCGGGATTCTACGGAATCAGCGCGCTCAAGCGGTTTCCCGGCGCGCGCCTGGTGCAGGTCGACTGGCCCGGCGTGATCAACCATGCGGAGGTGAACGCGCGCAACGCCGGCGTGGCGGACCGGGTCGAATTCCGTCCCGGCGACATTTTCGCCGACGATCTCGGCAGCGGCTACGACCTCGTGCTCGCGGTCAACATCTACCATCACTTCAGCATCGCAAAGAATATCGAGCTGTCGCGCAGGCTCGCGGCGGCCGCGGCCCCCGACGGCGTGCTGGTGATCATCGACCTGGTGCCCGACGAGGCGCGTGCGCATGAACGATTCGCGCTGATGTTCGCCCTCACCATGCTGATCTGGACACACGAGGGCGACGCCTTCACGCTCTCTGAGTATAGGCAGATCCTGGAACCGGCCGGCTTTCGCGATATCGTACTCAAAGTGGCTCCCGGGCCGGTGCCGACGCAGGCAGTCGTCGCGCGCAAATGATGCGAGAAACTAACCTCTAACCACTTGACGCGCGGGCGGCTCTCCCCGCCAAAACTTCTAACAGGGACGAAGTCCCGCATCTTTTCTTCTTTCACCGGGTGCAGGGGTCACCCCTGCCGAAGGAAGCGTGAAACCCACCGCGGGTTTCACATCAAAACAAGTGAATTGCCTTAGACTTTCTTCTTCGGCGCGACCCGCGGACGCCACTGCACGAACGCGCGCATGTCCACCTGGAACGTCCACGCGCTCTTCGACTGATTGACGAGATGCACGATCTCGTCGCATATCGCCGCCGGCGGCACGAAATGCGCCGGATCCACCTCGGGCATCTGCTCGCGCACGCGTGCGCTGTCCACCGCGCCGTCCACGTCGAGCGCTGCCGCATGCACTCCCAGATGCATGAACTCGTACGCGACTGATTCCGCGATCGCGCGCTGCGCCAGCTTCGACGCGTTGTAAGCCGAATATTGCGCGGGTCCGCCGCGCGACTCCGATCCCAGCACGAAGATCACCGTACCCGCCTTCCGTTCCGCCATCTTGCCGATAACGGCCTGCGTGCAGAAGAACGGTCCGTACGCGTTTACCTTGAGCTGGAAGTCGAAATCCTCTTCCGTGATTTCCGTGAACCGCTTGCGCAGATACGCGCCGGCGTTGTTGATCAGCACCGAGATCGGCCCAAGCTCGCGCTCTACCGTCTCGACTGCCGCCACCACCTGGTCGCGGCGCGCGACGTCGGTCGGCGTTACTGCTGCCTTGCCGCCCTGCGCGCGAATCAACTCCGCGGTCTCGTCGAGCTGCGACTTGGTGCGGGCGATGAGCCCGACCGCGTAGCCTTCCTTTGCCATCCGAAGCGCGATGTCGCGGCCGATGCCGCGGCCTGCGCCCGTTACCAATGCGACTTTTGCTTCCGACATAGCGCGGAATCTTAGCCGCTCGCGGCCCGCGTGCAAACCTCTGCGCAAACCAAATCCGATTTCAACTTGGCCCACCCTGGATCGGGTGGTAACCTTTTATTCATGAAGAGCACGCGGTTGATCGTCGCAATATTTGCAGCGCTCGCGATTACCGCCCTGGTCGACACCCGCGGCGTGCGCGCGCAGGACGCGCCCGCCGACTCCGTCATCACCGACGCGCCAGCCGACTCCGTCGTCCCCGACGCGCCTGCCGACCCCGCCACCAGCGCCGATTCGAGCTCCGACGCCGACGCGAGCTGGCAGCGCACCGGCTCCGCCCCTGATCCCACAATCGACGATGACGCCGAGACTGCCGAGAAGGTCCTCGAGATTCCCCAGGCTGTATGCGCCACTGACAATCCCCCCGCGAGCTGCGATAGCAACGACGCCGATGCTGACGCCGACGATGACAGCCAGGCAATCAATGCCCCGTCGCCGGGCTCGCCGCCTCCAACCGTGGATGACAACACCGCCAATTCGAATCTGCCGTCTGATAATTTCGGCGACGCCGACGACTACCAGAACCAGGAAGTCAATGGGATCCCGTACACGGTGCCGTACGCAGTGTATCCTTACCCGACAACTGCCGCGGCCGGGACGAATCTCACGTCTGGTCCCGCGGCCCCTTATGTTCCCGCCGGCCTCCCCAGTATGCCGATGAGCAGTCCTCTCACCCAGGCCGCGCGCCCGCCGCTGAATCCGGGCCCATGGATGACGCACCCGTCGATGTCCATGTACAGCCATCCCGCGGGCAGTCCGATGGTGGCGTTTGGCTTTCATCATTAACCGCACCAGCCGTTTCGTTTAAGTCGAGTTCGCGCGCTATTATCTTGGCCCGATCGCCTCAGGGGCGACGATGGTCGGACGGAGTCTTGTCATGCTGATAGCGGTTGATGTCGGCAACAGCCATACCGTGATTGGAATTTACGAAGGCGAGCGCCTGCGCAATCACTGGCGCATCTCGACCGTTCGCGATCGCACCACTGACGAGCACGGCGCGCTCCTCAATACTCTGCTCGCGGGCGCCGGCCTCGAAGGCGGTCTCAAGCCTGAAGGGGTCGCGATCGCCTGCGTGGTCCCGCCGCTCAATCAGGTCATGGAACAACTTGCCGAGCGCTACTTCCATTGCGCGCCGCTGATGGTCGGTCCGGGAATTAAAACCGGCATGCCCATCCTCTACGAGAATCCCAAGGAAGTCGGCGCCGATCGAATCGTCAACGCAGTCGCCGCGTACGAGCGCTACGGATGCGCCTCCATAGTCGTCGATTTCGGCACCGCCACCACCTTCGACTATGTAACCGGCAAGGGTGAGTATGCCGGCGGCGCCATCGCCCCCGGCCTCGGCGTCTCGATGAACGCGTTGATCGAGCATGCCGCCAAGCTCTATCGCGTCGAGCTCGTTCGCCCGCGCGAAGCGGTCGGCCGCACCACGGTCGGCTCGATCCAGTCCGGGCTAATCTTCGGCTACACTGCGCTGGTCGACGGCCTCGTCGGACGCATTCTGAAAGAGCGCGGCGAAAAAGCGCGCGTCATCGCGACCGGCGGCCTCGCCGATCTGATCGCGCCCGAGAGTGAGACGATTGAAGAGGTCGACGAGTTTTTGACATTGAAGGGTCTCAGGCTGATATTTGAGCGCAACCGGCGCTGAGCTTCGAGGGGGCCGGGTTTGAGGGACATCCTATGAGCAAGCAGGAGCGCGTCGTGACCGATTCGATGATCGGTCTGAAAATGCCGGACTACTCGCGCATCACGCCGCGCGTCGCCACCGTGCTCGGCCAGAATCCAAGCCCGTTCACGGGACCCGGCACCAACACTTATATCGTCGGCACTTCCAGGCGGCCGCTACTGCTGGACACGGGCCAGGGCGTCGCTATCTACATCGACCTGCTCGAGGCGGCGATGAAGCAACTTGCCGACAGCACCGAGCTCGAGCGAATCGTCCTGACTCACGCGCACGTCGATCATCTTGGCGGCGTCCGCCAGGTCACCGAGCGTTTCGGCGAGATGGAAGTGCTCAAGATGCCGTGGCCCGGCCACGACGCTCCCGCCGGCGAGATTTCCGCCATCGCCCACGACGCCGTCGTTCACACCGAAGGCGCCACGCTGCGCGCTGTATTTACACCTGGCCACGCGCCCGATCATCTGTGCTACTATCTCGAGGAAGAGCGCGCATTGTTCACGGGGGACGTCGTGCTGGGGGCAGGTACTACAGTCATTCCGGATGATACCGGCGACCTGGGCGAATACATGGATTCGCTCCGGCGCCTGCTCGCGCTCGACCTCGACACGATCTATCCGGCGCACGGCCCCGTCATCCGCAATCCCAAAGAAAAGATCGGCGAGTATATCGCCCATCGCGAGTTGCGCGAGCGCCAGGTGCTCGAGGCGCTGTCCGACGGCGCAGGACCGCTCGATGCGATGGCGATCGTGAAGAAGATTTACGTCGGCTACCCGGAGTATCTGCACGCTGCGGCCGCGAGCTCGGTTCGCTCTCATCTGAAGAAGCTCGAGCGCGAGGGCCGCGTGGTGGAGCATGAAAAACGCTGGAGTGTTAATTAGCAACGAGCGCCGCGCCCTCGGCGCGTCCACCGCGGTGCTGCTCGCCGCGATGCTGCTCGTTGCGTTCGCGAGCACCCATGCTTGCGCGCAGTCCAGCGCCGAGACGGTAGCGTCCGAAACCTGGAAGACTGCAGCCGCATCCGTTTCCGCCCCGAGTCCCGCAGCCGCGGCCAGTCCCGCCGCCGCCGCCAGTCCCGCAGCTATGGCCGCCGGTGCTGGTGCGCCAATCGCAGAAGCTGCCGTGCCTGCGCCTCTGCCAATGGCTGTCGTACCTGCCCCTGCTCCGGCGTCTGCTTCATCTCCTGCCAACATGGTTGCCTCGCCGCCCGAAGCCGATAACAAACTGCCCGGCAGCAGCACCGCCGAGATTACGGCTCCGAACCCTGAGGACCTGATACAACAGCAGGCGCCTCAGGACACCCAACCTGATCCGCAGGCCAACGAAGTAGCGCGCTACCAGGAGGAGCAGAGCGGGATGCCGCCGGAGCAGCTCCGCGCCTTGCAGGAAGGGTTCGACAGCGACGGCGAGCTTTCGACTCCGTTCGGAATGCAGCTGCGCGAAGCGAAACGCACGCTCAAATCCGGCGAGGATGCGGACGGCTTGCTCATCACCGCCGTCGCCAAGGGCAGCCCGGCCGCCGCCGCCGGCCTGCATCCCTACAGCCACGCCGTGCACGACGCACTTACTGCCGCCGCGATGGTTGGTGCCGTGTTCTCCGGCGGATTGGCGGTGGTGGTAATCCCCGCGCTCGACTACATGCAGGTCGGCGAGAGCTACGACCTGATCATCGGCGTCGACGGCTCGCGGGTGACAAACTTCCTCGACTTCCAGGATCGCATGCGCGATCTTCAACCCGGCGAGCTCGTCTACCTGAGCGTCGTGCGCAACGGCCGACGCCTGCAGGTAACGCTGTCAGTGCCGAACAACCTCCAGCAAGCCACCAACTGACCCACTCCAATCCCGTGCCGCGCTAGCGCCTGCAGCTAATTGGATCGGATACTCACATCGAAGGTGCTCTTGTACATCGCGCTCGGCCTCGCGATCGTATACCTGTGGAATAACTACTGGTGGCTCAGCAACGCGGTCAGAGTCTTCGTCTCCGACTGGTGGCACTGAGGCCAGAATTCTCTGGCGCCCGCATTTCTCCTCGTTTTCTGCTTTACGCGAACGCCCGCTTTCTCTATATAGTTGAAACAGTCCGTCGAGGATCTTCCCGGCGAGACTGATTGGTGCCTCCCCGCGGAGGCGATGACATTTTTTGCGCCTGCTCGCGCCTGGATCCGATGTCTGGACCGGGACTCCGAGTGATTCGAGCGCTCGATAGTTCGAGCTTGCTCTGATGCGGGGTTGCCGGTGCGCGGCAGCCCCGATGTTTTTTTGGATCAGGCTAAAACGAAGTAGCGAATCGCTTGAGAGAGAATATGACGCAAGAAAAAGTTCGCGTGCCTGATCTCGCGCGCATGAAGGCCGCGCGCCAGCCGATCACGATGCTGACTGCGTACGACTTTCCGTTCGCCCGGATCTTCGACAGCTGCGGCGTCGATCTGCTGCTCGTGGGCGACAGCCTTGCGATGGCGGTGCGCGGCGAGGACAACACGCTCGCCGTCACCATCGACGAGGTCATCTACCACACCCGCGCGGTTGCGCGTGCGCGTCGCCGCGCGCTGCTCGTCGCCGACATGCCGTTTCTCTCCTACCAGGTGAGCCCCGAGGACGCGCTGCGTAACGCCGGCCGCCTCGTCAAGGAAGGCGGCGCCGAGGCGGTGAAGCTCGAAGGCGGCGTCGCGATCGCGGACGCGGTCGCGAGAATCGCGGCGGTCGACATTCCCGTGATGGGCCATGTCGGCCTGACGCCGCAGTCGATCCATCGGATGGGTGGTCATCGCGTGCAGGGCCGCAAGTCCGGCCGCGAGCCTGGATGCCGCGAGCGGCTGCTCGAGGATGCCCTTGCGCTCGAAGCAGCCGGTGCATTCGCGATCGTTATCGAAGGCGTGCCGCCGTCGCTTGCGCGCGAGATCACCGGGCGCGTCTCGGTTCCGACCATCGGTATCGGCGCTGGTCCCGATTGCGACGGCCAGGTGCTGGTCATGCATGACCTGCTCGGCCTTGGCGAGTCGTGTCCGCCGCGCTTTGCCAAGCCATTCGCGCATCTGTGGACCGAAGCGGCGGCCGCCGCCAGCGCCTACGTGCGCGAGGTGAAGGAGCACGCGTTTCCCGCGCCGGAACATTGCTACGCAGAGTCGAGGAGGGCGCTGCGATGATCGTCATCAGCTCGCCCGACGAGATGACGCGCTATGCCGAAAGCATGCGCCAGAGCCGCGAGCGAATCGCGCTGGTGCCGACGATGGGCTATCTGCATGACGGCCATCTGACCCTGATGCGCGAGGGGCGGCGCAATTCGTCGGTGCTGGTCGCGTCGATCTTCGTCAATCCGACGCAGTTCGGCCCCGGCGAGGACTTCGCGCGCTATCCGCGCAGCTTCGAGCGGGACTGCGCGATGCTCCAGACGGTGCCGGTCGACGTCGTCTTCGCGCCCGAGCCCGCCGCGATGTACTCGCCGGACGCGCAGAGCTGGGTCGACGCCGGCGAGATCACCAGTGGCTTGTGCGGGGCGCATCGGCCCGGCCATTTCCGCGGCGTGACGACCGTGGTTGCCAAGCTTTTCAACATCGTGAAGCCGCATGTGGCGGTTTTCGGCGAGAAAGATTTTCAGCAGCTGCGCGCGATTCAGAAAATGGTGAGCGATCTGAACTTCGATGTCGAAATCGTGCCGGTGCCGATTGTGCGCGAGAAGGACGGACTCGCGATGAGCTCGCGCAACGCATACCTCTCAAGCACCGAGCGTGAAGACGCGCTCGCACTGAGCTGCGCGCTGCGCGCAGCCCGCGAAAAACATCGCACGGGCGCACGCTGTGCCGACGAAATAGTGTTCGCGGCAACCCGCGTGCTCAAGCGGACGAAAGGCGTCGAGATCCAGTACGTCGAAGCAGTGGACGCCGAGACGCTCACGCGTCATCCCTCGCTCGACCGTCCAATCCTGCTGGCAATCGCAGCCCGCGTCGGCAAAACCCGCCTCATCGACAACGTCGTGCTACACCCGTAGCAGGAGCGCCGCGATGGCAACGCCCGTCACTTACCAACTCAAGGACTCCGTCGGCACAATCACGATGGATGACGGCAAGGTCAACGCGATGTCGCTCGCGATGCTGGCGGGATTGAACGTCGCGCTGGACCGGGCGGTCGCCGATCGAGCGGTCGTGGTAATAACCGGAAGGCCGGGCGTCTTTTCCGCGGGATTCGATCTGAACGTGCTGAGGGCAGGGGGCCCCGACGCGCAGAAGATGCTGACGACGGGATTCGAGCTGGCGTATCGGATGCTTTCGTTTCCGACGCCGCTCGTGCTGGCATGCAGCGGTCACGCGATTGCGATGGGCGTCTTCCTGGTGCTGGCGGCGGACTACAGGATCGGCGCGGATGGACCTTTCAGGATTGGCGCGAATGAAGTCGCAATCGGGCTCACGATGCCGCATTTTGGCGTCGAGATATGCCGTCAGCGGTTGACGCCCGCGCATTTCAATCGCGCAGTGATCTTTTCGGAAATGTATTCGCCAACTGATGCGGTGCCGGCCGGCTTCCTCGACCGGGTAGTTCCCGCCGCAGAGCTGCAAAGCGAAGCGCAGAGGTTCGCGGCGACGCTCACCAGGCTGGACATGACCGCGCACGC
>Ga0302325_10031393_pt1 | contig 10931 bp, 16 predicted proteins | sample Palsa_T0_2_FD_201948 | JGI IMG/M metagenome (GOLD analysis project Ga0302325, IMG submission 201948) | Peat permafrost microbial communities from Stordalen Mire near Abisko, Sweden - Palsa_T0_2 | ecosystem: Environmental > Terrestrial > Soil > Palsa > Peat permafrost | place: Sweden: Abisko... | reverse complement strand
CCTGTTTCGATTTTTGCCGTGCGCCTGCATGCGCAGTTCTGAATGGTATCCGCAACCATGTCCTCGACCCCTCGCAGCGCGCCCCGATCCACGTTCCCGTGCCGCCGCCCACCTTTGAATGACATGCATGAGCCGTGCCTTGGGCGTGGCTATAGCGGGAAATTTTCATCCCGATGCAACGAAGTGTCTTGCGGGGCATTTACTTGCAACGCTATCGACACAGCAAGCCCGGTCGATCCAAGTCGCCTAAGATCAGTATGAAATGCCAGTGATACCCAGTCGTCTTCTGCGCCCCCTCGGTGCTCTGGCACTCGTACTCCTCGGCCTCGGCGCTCGCGGCGCATGGGCCCAGACACCCTCGCCGCTTCAGGACTGGCAGTACTCGGGTGGCATCATTCTCGCGCGGCTCTTTCAGCCCGACCTGCCCACTTGGCGAACGATCCTCGGCGCAGCGGCGGAAACGGAGCCGATCTACGAGGGAGCACGGGCGTACCGAACGAGCGGCGGGCCCGTTTTCGATATCCGTCTGCGGGATGAAGCGTATTTTTCGACCGGCGAGGGTCTCGGTTACAACTTTCTTCGGGGCGACCATTACCAGTTCGGGGTCGCTCTTGCGTACGATCTCGGGCGCAGGGAACGCGAAGATCTGACCAACCTCCACGGTATGGGCAACATTTCGCCAGCGCCGGTTGGCAAGGTATACGGCTCGGTCGTGCTGTCCCGAAAATTTCCGCTCATCTTGCGGGCTACAGCCAGACAGTTCGTCGGTGGCGCGAACGGTGCGGTCGCCGATCTTGGGGTTTACATGCCCTTGCCCGGCAGCTCAAAGAGCTTTGTCATGTTCGCTGGCCCCTCCATCACACTCGCAACACGCCATTACCTGCAGACCGTTTTTGGCGTGACTCCGGACCAGTCGCTGGCGTCAGGACATCCAGCCTACGATATTCACGATTCCGGGACGGACAAGGCCGGTGTCGGCTTCAGCGCGACCAAGTTCGTCACGAAGAATTTTTTGGTCAATCTCGACATGGCCATAAGCGAACTTCGCGGCGATCCCACTCGCAGTCCCATCACAGAAGAAAGAACCCAGCGAGTTGTAGCGCTGTCATTCGAATATATGTGGGAAAAAAAATAGGCAGGCCCGACCCCGTTGCCATCCATACAAAACCGCCGCACCTGAAAGCGGGCTCCTGCATTATCGGCACCACTTCGGAACATGCCTACGATCCCTCACCGGAATTGTACGACTATGCGCAGACCAAAGCCGCAACGATGAACTACGTGAAATCGTTGGCCAAGCGGCTCGCCTCCCGGGGCATCCGGGTGAACGGCGTAGCACCTGGGCCCATCTGGACGCCGCTTCAGATCAGTGGCGGTAGCTCGGAGCACAAATATATATGAGCTTCGGCATCGCAACCGTTTTCGGTCGGCCGGGACAGCCGGCCGAGCTCGCCTCGATCTATGTTCAGCTCGCATCTGCAGACGCCAGTTTCATTACGGGAAATATTTATGGCGCTGGCGGAGGGCAAGGTCAGCCTTAGTCCAGTCCATCGGTGATACAGGTTGGCTCGGTCAAGAAACGAAATTAAAATCGTCTGCTTGGGATTCAAATACGCTTCCGTGAGTGGGTTCAATTCAGATGGTGGACAATACGACAATGCTTGAGCATGCCGCGGACTCAATCGCTGGCGACCTGGCGGAGTTGATACGTATAATACGAGACATTCGAATTGCACTACTGACCACGGTCGGTCGCGAAGGCCAATTTCATACCCGACCGGTTCAAACGTTGAAAGTTGAAGCTGATGCGACGCTTTGGTTTTTCACCGATTGGACGAGTCCCAAAGTGGCCGAGCTAGATCATGACGCCCGGGTGGGCCTCGGATATTCAGACATAGCCAAGCACGTGTATGTGGCTCTCAGCGGTGAGGCTCGCCTAGTTCGGGATCCGCAAAAGGCACAGGAGCTGTGGAGCATCGAACAGCGTGCCTACTACCCCAAAGGGCCCGATGATGAGCGGCTGGCCCTCTTGCGGGTCGCTATTCTGCACGCAGAATACTGGATCGCTCCAGGGCGAACGTCCTATATCATCGCCGCTGTTCGGGCGGGCGTCACGGGCATACCGGCGGGAATTGTTGGTGAGGATCACAAGGTCAAGTGAACTTGCATCGGCCTCTTGGTGGCAATCGTCGACACCCAAATCAAGCTTGTGCAGCAAAACTGGCGCGCGACACGCTACCTTCTGCGGATTAGGACGCGCAGCGACGAGTTACGAGGCGTACCGCATTGCGGCCTAATCATTAATCAATCACCACTGATAAGGCCATGGTGAGCTCCCACAACCGAGGCGGGCGCTTAGCCCATTTCGTGCAGATCATCCGATGCACGGGCGGGCGCCCGAGTAAACGCGATGTGGCGTGTCACAGCCGAAAATAGCTAGTAGTGCTCGGGCCACGAGGCTATCGTAAGCGCCGTGGAAGCAGTTTCTGGTCTGACGCGGGACGTTCTCGATAGGGCGCGTCGCAGCCGCGACGCGCGTTTTGACGGTCGATTCTTCATTGCCGTCCGGTCTACGCGCATTTACTGCCGCCCGATTTGCCCATCGCGTTTCTCTGATGACTCAAACGTCCGGTACTACGCGACAGCGGAGGAAGCCGCCGAAGCTGGCTACCGGCCGTGCCTGCGCTGCCGACCCGAGGCCGCGCCAGGATCTCCCGCATGGAGCGGGACTTCGGCGGTTGTACAACGTGCGCTTAGGCTCATTCAGGATGGCGCGCTGGATCAAGCCTCAGTGGGTGACCTCGCCAATCGTCTTGGCATCGGAGTTCGTCACTTGACCCGACTGTTCGCACAGCATGTCGGGGCGTCCCCGGCGACGGTCGCACAGACGCGCCGTCTGCACTTTGCGAAACGTCTATTGGATGATACCCATCTGCGGATTACGGACATTGCACACGCTTCGGGATTCGGAAGCATTCGGCGGTTCAACGATGCCTTTCGCCTGACTTACCGAAGATCGCCCAGAGAACTTCGCAGCGGCAAGCGCATCGGTAGCAGCGCACGTGAGAACGACGCCGAGATTACATTGCGACTAGCCTATCGGCCTCCCTACGATTGGGGTCACATTCACGCCTTTCTCTTCAAGGGCGCGATTCAAGGGGTAGAAGTCGTGACGGCCGGCGGCTACGCGCGCGCGGCCCAGACGGCAAGCGGTCACGCCATGCTGCTGATCCGACCCGTGGCGCACGCACATGCCTTGGAGGTGCGGATCCAGGGCGCGATGCCCGCGGAACTACCGCCGTTACTCTCATCAGTTCGGCGAATGTTCGACCTCGCCGCCGATCCAGCCCGCATCGCGGCAGCTCTGCGCAGTGACACACTACTGCGGCCCCTCATCGCCTGTCGACCCGGGCTACGAATTCCAGGTGCCTGGGACCCGTTCGAGTGTTGTGTGCGCGCAATTGTTGGACAGCAGATCAGCGTCGCCGCGCAGATCGCGGTGCTTAGGCGCCTGGTTGAGCGATTTGGCCAGCCGATCGAGCCGCAACGGACCGGCATCACTCACCTCTTTCCCACTGTAGCGATGCTGGCTGAGGCAAATCTGGAGGAGCTGGGGCTTACTGGCACGCACCGTGAGGCGTTGCGTCATTTGGCGCGAGGCGTTTGCGATAAAATCATTCGATTCGACGCCCCCAGTGAAGAGGTCAGCCGGATGCTGTGTGCATTGCCCGGGGTTGGCCGGTGGACGGCCGGATATGTCGAGTTACGGGGGCTCGGCGAACCCGATGCAATTCCCTTCGGTGACATGATGCTGCGTCGCCTGGCATCCACGGGCATGAAAACTCTCACGCCAATGGCACTCGAAGCCCGGGCGGAATGTTGGCGCCCGTTTCGAGGTTACGCGGCCTTCCACCTATGGGCGGCTGAGGAACCTAGGAACAGCGCGTGACGTCGTGCGACGTCCCAAAACAGCCGGTTCTTAGGATTCTTCCTCTGTAAGGTCTTCCCAATCGCGCATGGTGGTGAACGCTGGGTTTCAAGCGTTGCGCAACCAGCGTCGCGATGGAGAGCCTCGAAATAAACAATTCAGCACGGAAGTGGTGCTGCGGCAAAGCCCTAAATCCGAGCCGCAGCCTCCGCGCCGCAAGAGGAGAATCGTATGCGTCCGATTTCGCACTTCATGTTAGCGGCAGCCAGCTGCGTTGCTATCGCGCAGCCGTGCGCCGCAGAGCCCCCTGCGCCTCCGCTGTACCGCGTGACGATACTGACCGATCCGAATACCTCGGCGACTGCCAACGCCGTTGGCAACAGCATTGATGATCTCGGCATAGTTGCAGGCAGCTACACCCTGACTAACTCTGCCATTCACGCAAGCCTGTGGGTGTTTGGTCAACTGGTTGACCTTAAGACACTCGGAACTGGGGCGGCGCTGAGCAGTCGGGTGCAGTGGCCCGTCAAGAACGTCCTCGGTCTAGTTTCTGGCATCTCGCTCACTGATGCATTGGATCCCAATAAGGAGGGGTGGAGTTGTGGAGCGTTCCTGCCGAATCCTAATTTCAATGTCTGCCTGGGATTTGTGTGGGATCCGTTAGCTCAAAAAATGCGCCCACTGCCTACGCTGGGCGGAACCAATGGCTTTGCGACCGGCACGAATAATCTCGCTGAAACCGTGGGTTGGGCGGAGAATACGGTGCACGACTCAACCTGTGTCTTGCCTCAAGTGCTTCAGTTCAAACCCGTTGTCTGGGGTCCGCGCCGAGACGATATCCGCGAGCTTCCGCTGATTGGAACGGATGGGTCTGGGGCTGCTACGGCTCTTAACGACCGCGGACAAATCGTCGGTATCTCCGGCGATTGCGAGTACGCGGTAGGATTTGATTCAGCTCGGCATGCGGTGTTCTGGGAGAACGGCATCGCGACCGAGATGGTCAACCCCTACGGAGCCGCGGCCCCGTGGTGGAACACTCCGATGATGATTAACGAGCGCGGCGACGCGGTCGGGTTCGCCGGAGTTCCGAACGATCCAAACGGCAATTTCACGCCGCCTTTCCGCTGGAGCAAGAAACAGGGCTGGCATTGGATACCGCTATTGCAGGGGGACATCGCAGGCGTCGCGACCAGCATAAACAATCGCGGTGTTATCGTGGGTTACTCCAACGACGCCCATGGCAACCTCCATCCGTGGGTGCGGGTGAACGGCGTAACGAGGAACCTCAACGACCTGATAGAACCAGGTTCTGGTCTGACCGCACCGATAGCTTTGGCCTTTGACATCAATGACCACGGAGAGATCACGGGGAGCACGGCGACTAATCAGGCCATTATTGCAAGCCCGGTATGGAGACGCTGACCGATTAGCGTGTCAGGCCCAATGAAAGACTCGCATTTGAACGCTGAAGTTCCGGCGCAATCCTGGGCCATGATGACACGTTGTGTGTGCGGGATCAGTGAGCGGCAGAGCGACTAGCCGCCTCCTTGATCCCGGAGTCGAACGGAAGTAGGTATGGCACGGACAATACTGGTGTCCGCATCGGCTTTCTGGTTCACGTACGCCATCCCATCTTGGGGCACAGACCATGCGACGGCGGCGAATGTCCAGAGCGCCATGCCTTGCGCGGACAGCGCCTACCGCCAGTTTGATTTTTGGATTGGGGATTGGGATGTCTTCGATGCTGAACGCCCGGCCGTGGTTGTCGCACATGCACGCGTCGAATTGATACTCAATGGCTGCGTGCTGCATGAGATATATCAAAGCTTAGACGGCCACAAAGGCGAAAGCTTTAGCATCTACGATGTCACGCGCGATACTTGGCATCAAAGCTGGGTCAACGACCACGGCTACTTATTGACGATCGAGGGGCGCTTACGGGGCAGTTCCATGATTTTGGAGGGCACGGACCACTTGCCGAACGGCAAACCGCGGCAGGTACGCGGAGAATGGCGCTCCGAGGAGCACGGCGTTCGCGAGGCGGCGGTGCGATCTACTGACGGCGGAGTCACCTGGATTCCCTGGTTTGATCTCTTGTTTCTGCCGCACAACCCGACCCCCTAGAACTGGACGAGCGCATCTGATCACGGGGCGCTCACCCCCGATGCTACGTTTCCCCTAGATCCAGCAATCAAGGCTCGCTCGCCCGTCTCGACCGTGGAACCGGTCGCTGCAACGATGGGTCGTCGCTCGGCGCATTGTTGCCTGACACGATCAACCTCTGCTTCATTGCGGTCATCGAGCCGTGTACATCCGCCGCTTCAATAGCAACCTTGCGCCGGCGGCGGCGTCGGAGCGCAGCGCGCTTGTTGGTGATTCTGGCAGCATGACCTCACGACCATCAGCAGCGCATCGGCGATCAATGGTCAAGCTTTCTCGCGCGCCCAATACGTAGGCATCGCGTACCCGCTCTTTGGATCCATCCAAGTTGGACGAACTGTTGCGTTCTCCACCGAATAGACCTCCGAATTCGATCCTCTGCATGCCTCGGGTCTTTATTCCCCGATTGGCTACTCCGGCACCATCGCCTGACCCCAGGCGGGGTCGAATGCCTTCGCCGTGACGAGGCCGGCGATTGGCGGCCGATACGAGTGTTATGGGTGGGCGCCGGTTATCGCGTAACGGACGCCTTCACGGTAAGCGCGGGCTATTACAACGTGGACAACGAAGCCAACAGCCACAATGACCAGTACACCATCCAGCAGTTTGGAATCATACCTTACCTATGCACTCAATGAGCGCTTTGACGTCTATGGGGGGCTCCTGGTTACGCACTACTCGGGTGCTTACCTGACCCAGTCCAGCCCGATCGCGCTGGCGAGTGGGAATGTGCTCTACGGCATTGGCGTGCGGGCAAAGATCTCGAAGGCGTTTACTTGGTAATTTCCCAAAGAGTCTCCACGGCCCAGATTGGCCTCTGCAGACGGCTGTAAAAGGCCGGCCCGGGATTCAAATCGCCTCGCCACTGATGCGCCCAACCGAGCCCATATCTCAGGCAAATATAATTATTCGCTGGCGTAGTTCCGAAACGAACGAACGGAACTCATGCGCGGGACCTACCGAATGACCAAAGTAAACAGGGTGACCGCAACGGCGACATCAGCTGCTCTCCGCACAACATGCCAAGCAGGCCCAAGAGCGCGATCGTGGGCGGCGCCGGAGACTTGACTCCGGCGGCGCCATAAAACATACCAACCAACACACCCATTAGCAGGGAGACAAAGTAAAGTTTCATGATTCAGCCCGTCATTGAAATACAATGTGCTTGGTCATTTTTGCGCACAGTTAGATGTTGACGACGACTCGGCCTTGCGCACCCGAATCCACGGCCCGATATGCTTGCTTGGCAGCCTCGAGAGGAAATCGCTCCGCAATCAACGGCGGCTGGTACAACCCCTTGTCGAATCTAGGCTCCAGCGATTCCATGATTCGCGCTGACTCAACCACGCCAAGCTTTGCGCTGTCGACACCGAAGAGCTGCGTTTCGTTGTGATAGAAGTCGATCAGGTCAAACTCGACTCGCCGCTTTCCGACGGCACTGATCTCAATTACACGGCCGCGATGTTTTGCCATGCGAAGCGCCTGCTCGAAGACGATACCGCCCACCGTGTCATAAACTAGCTCCGAACCGCCCTGCGTGAGTTCCCTGACCCGCTCGACCATCGTTTCGTCGGAACTCAACCACTCGTCAATGAGTCGCGCCGCGGGCGATGCTGCGGGAGGGGGTTCGCGATCCACACCGATGACCCGGCAGCCGCACGCCTTTGCAATCTGCACAACCGCGCCGCCCACCCCGCCGCCGACGCCGATGACGACGACGGTCTCGCCCTCGAGCAACTTGGCGTAGTTCATCGTTCCCAACCATGCGACGACGAAATTCACGCCGACCGCTGACGCCTGTTCATGGCTCAAAGAGTTGGGCTTACGCGTCAGTGCGGCCGCTGGAATACTAAGAAACTCCGCCTGGCTACCGTCACGCGTGAATCCGATATCCCCCCCGGTCCCCCACACATCGACACCCAGCCAGCTCGATGGACCCTCCACCACCACCCCGCTGAAGTCACGGCCTGGAATGCGCGGCAGAGTGGTCTTTGCGAATGATCCGGCTACATTCTTCACGTCGCTAGGGTTGACGGCTGCGCTGCGCACCTGGACGATGGCGCTTCCTTCGACGCATGTCGGCTTGGGTAGCTCGACTAGCTCCAAAACGTCGGGGGGGCCAAAGGATTTGAACTGGATCGCTTTCATGCGCCTCTCCTTAGATGGTGTCGGTACGCGAACTTTCGGTCAAGCAGATTGGGGCTATTCGCAGGCGAACATTGTTGGCGCGTTCGTCCTCGAGTAGCTTTGTATGCCACAGGCACGCGACCTCTGCTTTAGTATTCGTCGTGACGGCGCCACCATGTAAGGGCCGGTGTCTGTGATCGGCCTTTCGGCGAGTCTTCCCAATCCTCCTGGCGGCCGAGCGGTGTCAGATCGAGGAAAGTCCACGCAGTTCCAAGAGTTTCCACGCCGCGACCCGCGGTGAAATAGGTGCGAAAGGCGCGAGCGCCCTTTCGCACGAAGACGCTGAGGCCGAACGATTCGCCCTTGTCCGTGCTGAGGCCAAAGTCCGCATTAAAGTCATTCTTGGAAGAGGAGTACCAGGGGAGCGTCCAGCCCATACGTTCCTTGTACCGCCGGATGTTCTCGATCGGTGCCCGCCATACCAGCACAAAAGAGGTATCGCGGAAGTGCAGATGCACCAGTGCAAAGTGACCCACATTGTCAGTGAACATCGAACAGCCGGGGCACCCTGCAGAGGGCCAGCCATGAACACCGGGCGCGAACATGAAGTGATACAGAATGAGCTGACCGCGGCCCTCGAAGAGATCAAGCAGACTCGCCGGGCCGGCCTCACCGTCAAACACGTAGTCTTTATCAATGCGGACCATGGGCAAGCGCCGACGCTCCGCCGCCAGCGCGTCGCGCGCGTGAGTCGCCGCTTTTTCCTTGCGCAACAGTTTGTCATGCGCAGCTTGCCATACGCGCGCGGATACGATTTTCGGATATTGTGCATTGCTCTTGCTTGCTTCTTTCTTGCTCATCGCATTCCTGGCCATTATGAGTTCTCCTCGTCCCCGGACTTTCGCGCAGGTAGGCTCGGGTTCCCCGGTCCAATACTGGTGTGGCATGGTTGCACGGGCTCGGCGCACCCGCCGTCATTCCCGCAAACAGCTCTAGGTTACGGGCTATCCTAAGAGTCCTTTTTTGCCGTCAAGGCTCCACTTTGTGGCCCGCCCGAAGCTTGGGCACAAACTTTGCTGGTAACCCGCGCTGTTACGCGCCCCCGGACTTAGATCCGTTGCATCCGCATGGCAGACGAAGACAAAAAATCCGCTGATGGAGAGGCGGCGCCCGAGAAAAGACCGAAGCGCAAACCGCTCAACCGCAAGACAGCGCTCATCCTCGGCGCGGTGGTTGCCTGCGTACTGGCGGTCGTTGCGATGGCGCCCGTGATCTGCACGCGTGTGACATCCATCTGTGCCGCGGCGCTACGCACCTGCTCTTCGGCCGCCTCGCGCTGTGCTTTAGCGCTGTCGGCGCGCTTGAAGACCTTGCAGGCGCAGGTTGAAGAGGCGCAGTCAGAGCGCGGGTCTTGCCAACGAGGTCGACGTGAATCAGGAGCGCACGCAGCTCGCTCGCAATCAAGCGCAGCTTCCATAGCTTGATGCGCAGGCGGGCGCCATGAGGAATGCGCTCGCGGTGCTTGTGGCTGAACCGCCCGGGGCGATGCAGAATGAACTGGCATCGATGGCCGCGACCACTGACGCCACGCCTGAGATCGGCGCGGAGCTTCCCGCGGGGCTTCCGTCCGATCTCTTGCGGCGCCGGCCTGATGTGCGGGCGGCCGAACGCCGTCTCGCGGCCGCCACCGACCAGGTCGGCGTCGCCGTCGCGCAGCTCTATCCCAGCTTTGATCTAATCGGTGCAGCGTCGCTTGCGAGCACCTCGCCGCCGAATCTTCTCTCGGTGCGCAACTTTGCGGCCCTTGGAATCGGCGATGTCATGTGGCCAGTGTTCGCTGGCGGCCGATTGCAGGCAAACGTGCGTGCCACAGAAGAAGAGCGCACACAAGCCTATTTGGCCTACCAGAGTTCCGTTCTCGCAGCCTTGCAGGATGCGGAGACCGCGATCATTCGGTGTACGACCGAACAGCACCGCCTTGAGTTGCTGCAGAGTTACGTCAGCGCCGCAAGCTCCTCCTCACACATCGCCGCGGATGAGTATGAGCACGGCATTGTCGACTTCACGACCGTGCTTAGCGCCGCGGACGCGGAGCTGGCTGCACGCGATGAGCTGGTCTAGAGCCGCGAAGCGTTGGCGCAAGCGCGCATTGCGATCTACAAGGCTCGGCGGAGGCTGGAGCGAGTCGGATTCGGCACTCGCTGCAGGCGAGAACTGAATGCTCGCTTAACCCACGGTCGAAGCAAGCTCACCGTTTGCGAGCGCGCGGTGCACACCAGCGATCCAGCCGCGCCATCAGACACGCTAACTTCCGCGCTGCCTTCTCCCAGGTTGCCGCGAGTGGCCGTCATCAATCTCCGGTGATCCCGTCTGCGTAACCTGACCCGCACTGGTTTGCTGACGGCTGCCGGAAGATGTCGGCCGGCCCCGGGCATCCGGAGAAGAAGTCGGCACCCCGGAGTTTGGTTCTTCGGCCGCATCCCCATGCTTGCCCTCATTCGCAGGCCTATCCTGATATTTCTTGGGTTTTTCATTCTGCGGCGGTGCGCCCGAAGTTGTCTTTCCCTGGTTGTTAGTCATCGGCAGCGCCTCGCATATAAAACCGTGGATTCATCTATAAACGTTCTGGCGAAAGCATAAGTTCCTGATTGGTGCGGAAGCATCCGTGAGAAGTGTCTCGATTCCACAAAGAAGCGAATCACTATCGGAGGGTCCC
>Ga0302325_10031392_pt1 | contig 10932 bp, 10 predicted proteins | sample Palsa_T0_2_FD_201948 | JGI IMG/M metagenome (GOLD analysis project Ga0302325, IMG submission 201948) | Peat permafrost microbial communities from Stordalen Mire near Abisko, Sweden - Palsa_T0_2 | ecosystem: Environmental > Terrestrial > Soil > Palsa > Peat permafrost | place: Sweden: Abisko... | reverse complement strand
AAACGACGCTATATTTGGATAAGAAAAAGTGGACTATAAAGCGGGGAGGCGCGGAAGGGCCGCAACTCGAATATTGCATGGCCGCGGGCCTCGGCGTCCGCCCCGGAACCGCCGTGGTAGACTCGGAGTTGCATGGCGACGACAACCATCGTGCCGGTCGAAGAATATTTGCGCACCAGCTACGACCCCGATATGGAGTACGTGGACGGGCAATTGGTGGAGCGTCACGTGGGTGAGTGGCGGCACAGCCGTTTGCAGCACCTGATTTCAGTTGCGTTCTCGCCCAGGGAGCGGGAACGGTTTCTTACGTTCACCGAGCAGCGCGTACAGGTTTCGCCCAGACCGCCGCGCTACCGGATCCCGGACGTTTGCGTGGTGGAGTTGCCCTACGCTCCGGAGCCGGTTCTTACGCGGCCACCGCACTTGGTGGTCGAAATCGTCTCACCGGACGACAGTGTACCGGCGATGCTGGAAAAAGTGGCCGACCATCTAAAGGGCGGAATACCGCACGTCTGGATTCCCGACCCATACAAGCGCACCCTTCAGGAAGCCGATCGCGAGGGCCTCCGCCCGTGCCCCAATCTGGTGGCCGAGACGTATTTGGTTGGGCGCGTGGACTTCGCCGAGATGTATGGGAAGCTGGACCGGTTAGCCAGATAGTTAAACGTAGTGGTAGACTCGAAGTTGCATGGCGACCATAACCATCGTGCCGGTAGAAGAGTACCTGAGCACCTACTACGACCCCGACAGGGAGTATGTAGGCGGGGCGTTACTGGAGCGGAACGTGGGCGAGCGTAGGCACAGCCGTCTCCAACTGCTGTTGGCGGCACTCTTGAGTTCCCGCGAGCAGGGGCGATTCCACGCCTATACCGAACAGCGCGTGCGCGTCTCGTCGCAGCCCAAGTATCGTATTCCCGATCTATGCGCGATGGCTCTGCCGTATCAACCTGAGCCCGTTTTCACGCACCCGCCCCACCTGATCGTCGAGATTCTGTCCCCGGACGACGAGCCGGCCGACATGCTGGAGAAGATCGCCGACTATTTGAAGTTCGGCGTCCCGCACGTTTGGATCCCCGACCCATATCTCCGTCGGCTTCAAGTCGCGGACCGCGACGGCCTCCACGACCGGCCAGATCTCATCGTTGAAACCGAATTAGCGGGCCGCGTCAATTTCGGCGAGCTGTTCGCGAAACTGGACGAGCCCAGCGCTTGATCTACTTCGCGTCCCGCCAGTTGTCGCCGATTCCCACATCCACCAGCAACGGCACTTCCAGCGGATAGACCTGCTCCATCTCGCGCTTGGCCAGCGCCGCGACCGCGGCCGCCTCTTCCGCCGGAGCTTCGAAGACCAACTCGTCGTGTACCTGCAGCAGCATGGCCGCCTGCCCGCCGCGCCGCTCCATCTCCCGATCGATGCGCACCATCGCCAGCTTGATCAAATCCGCCGCCGTCCCTTGCAGCGGCGAGTTCACCGCCGTGCGCTCCGCAAATCCGCGCGCGTTCGGATTGCGGCTGTTGATATCCGGAATGGGCCGTTCGCGACCCAACAGCGTACGCGCCACGCCCGTGCGGCGCACTTCCGCCTTGGTCGCTTCGATGAACTTCCGCACGCCCGCGTAGCGCGCAAAGTAGCTTTCGATATACGCCTGCGCCTCGCGCTGCGTGATGCCCAACTGCGCCGCCAGTCCAAACGGACTGATCCCGTACACGATGCCGAAGTTCACCGCCTTGGCGTTGCGCCGCGCCTCCGGCGTGACCATCAGCGGGGGCACACCCATCACCTCGGCGGCCGTGCGCGTGTGGATGTCTTCGCCGTTGCGGAAGGCCTCCACCAGCACCGGGTCGCGCGACATGTGCGCCAGCAGCCGCAGCTCGATTTGCGAATAATCCGCCACCACCAGCGTCCATCCCGCGCGCGGCACGAACGCGGCCCGGATCTCGCGCCCCAACTCCGTGCGAATCGGAATATTCTGCAGGTTGGGGTTCGAGGACGATAGTCTGCCGGTGGCCGCGCCCGTCTGGTTGAAGCTGGTGTGCAGCCGCCCGGTCTGCGGGTCGATCAGCGCCGGCAGCGCATCCACATAGGTGCCCTTCAGCTTGGTGAGCTGGCGGTATTCGAGAACTTTACGGACGATTTCGTGCTCGCCCGCCAGATCTTCCAGCACATCCGCGGCCGTCGAAATGGTCTTGCCTTTGCCGTACTTGAACGGCGCGGGCAGGCGCAAGTCTTCAAACAGAATCCGCCCTAATTGTTGCGGCGAGCTGATATTGAACGGCTTGCCCGCCAGCGCGTGGACCTCCGCCGTCAGCCGCGAGATGTCGCGCTCCATCAGCTCCGAGAGCCGCCCCAATTCCGCGCGGTCGATCCGTATGCCCACGCGCTCCATGCGCGCCAGCACGCGCGCCAGCGGCAGCTCGATTTCCGCATACAGCTTCTCGAAGCCACGCTCGACCACCGACGGCCGCAGCACTTTGTAAATCTCCAGCGCGATATCGGCATGCTGCTCCGGCGCGGCGCCAACCATAAGGTCGAGCCGCCGCCGCGCTTGCTCCTCCAGCGCGCAGCCCGATGGATCCGCGTCCAGCAGGAAGGCGTACAGCATGATGTCGTGATCGAAGCCGCCGCCCTGCACGCCCAGCTTATCGAGCGCCAGCAGCGCGGACTTCACGTCGCACGCGATTTTGGGATGCGCGGCGTCTTCGAGCCAAGGCTTCAGCGCGACCAACTGTTCGGGCGGCACGAGCGGCGTGGAGCGTCCTTCGCCGGATCTCCACGCCACGCCGAGGGTGCTGGGGGTAATATCGAAATCCAATTCGCCCGCGCGGGATTCCGCGATGGCCACCGCTACGGGCGCATCCGCCGGAACCGCCCGCAGCCATTCGGCCAGCGCCGCAGCCGATTCCAGCGGCTGATAATCGCGCGTGCGGGTGTCTTCGCTGGGACCCAGTTCCTTCAGCAGGCTGTGAAATTCCAGGTCTTTATAGACCAGCTTCAGCGCGTCCGGGTCCGCCTCCCGCGCGCGCACCGATTCCAGATCGAACTCGATGGGCACCGCCGTATCGATGGTGGCCAGGCGCTTGCTCATCAGGATGCGCTCGACGTTGTTCTGCAGGCTCTCGCGATACATCTTGCGCTCGACTTCGGCGGCGCGCTCGATGGCCGCCTCCACCGAACCGAAGCGCTCGATCAGGTCGCGCGCGCCCTTATCGCCGATGCCCGGCGCGCCCGGAATGTTGTCGATGGCGTCGCCCTTGAGCGCGAACAGGTCCGCCACCTGCGCCGGCGCCACGCCCAGAAACTCCTTGACCTTGGCGGGGTCGTACCATTCATCGTCCTTGGCGGGATTCAGCATGGAGACCCGCTCGCTGACGATCTGCATCATATCCTTGTCGCTGGAGACGATAACCACCGCGGTGCCGGCCTGTTCCGCGCGGCGCGCGATGGCGCCGATGACATCGTCGGCCTCGAACCCCGCGTATTCGAGGATAGGAATCCGCATCGCTTCCAGGATGCGGCGGATGTGCGGGATCTGCTCGCCCAAATCCGGCGGCATCTCGGTGCGGTTGGCCTTGTACTCGGCGAACTCGGCCATGCGCGCGACCGGCGCGCCGCTCTCGAAAACGGCGGCGATGTACTCGGGGGCGTAGCTCTTGGCCAGCTTGCGCAGCATGTTATTGAAGATGTACACGGCTTCGGTGGAGAGTCCCGCGCTGGTGCGCATGGGAGGCGCGGCGGTGCGGGCGCGTGCGTGGTAGGCGCGGAAGATGAAGCCGAAGGAGTCGATAAGGAAGAGCCGGGGCGGGTGCGGCACAAGGTTATGGTAGCTTACGTGGGTGGTCGGCGAATTCGATATACTGGGGTCATGGCAAAGGTCGTCGATCCCCATAACCTTCCCGATCCGAAGGTCTGTATTCCGGGACTGAAGCCGCCGGTCCTTGAATTCACGCCGTGCGATGATAGTGACCCCGCTGAAGCCGATTCGTTCAATCGGATGATCAGAGACCTTCGTAATCGGAATCCCGCTTCCGCAAGAACGTGACATGAAAGTCCTTCTGCTCGATACGAACGTGGTTTCAATCCTGTTCAAGACGAACCACTCGCTCCGGGAGACCTGCCTCCGGGCGGTCGCGGGGCGGCAATTGATGATCTCGTTCACGACCCGCGCGGAGTTGATGCTTTGGCCAGTCGTGAACAATTGGGGAGATCCTCGGCGGGCCGCTCTCAGGCAGCACGTGGCCTTGTATACCACACTCTACCCAGACGAACATACTTAGCCAACCGGAAGAAAGCCCCGTCCTTCATCTTCGGCGGCTTCATACATCGCCTCCCCTCATGAACTTGAGAGCCCGCTCCTCGCCCATCTCGAAGTAGCGAAGCTTCTCCACATCGGCATTTTGCCGAATCAGGCCCTCCGCTACCGCTGTCTTGTAATTGCAATTCTCAAGCCGGACGACCTTTGGCGGAGCCCCGCGCGCCTCCGAGAGATCGAGAAAGTCCGAATCGGTCGTCACGATGACAAAGCCATTGCTCCGCGCGTATTCCCAAATCTGGTCGTCCGGCGTGAACCGGGCGAGACCGGTGTCGAATACATGAGTCGAACCAGGGAAGAGTTCTCCAAGGCGGGCGACCAGTTTCGGCGAGAGGTTCGCGTCAAAGAGAAGCTTCAACGCGAAATTCGCTCCCGACCCACCTGCACAGCGTAGGCATAGACCGCCGGGAAGTCTGCTTTCTCCAGGTACGGGTAGTCATCCAGAATCTCCTCCTCTGTCATACCGCCCGCAAGCCAATCCAGCACGTCCCAGACGGTCACCCGCAATCCGCGAATGCACGGCTGGCCAGAGCGCTGGCCGGGTATCGTACCGATCCGGGAAAGGTCGGCTTTGTCCGTAGTTGCCATCGACAACATTATCGCCTATCTCTAGGCCTCAAGAAAGCTGAGGTGTCGAAGGGAAACGGAATCGGCTGGCTTTCGACGCCAGTTCCCGGATGCCGCCGCATTCCGCACCGGGCAGATGATCCAATTCACGGCCAGCAGACATCTGCAGCCGTTATAACATAAGTCGTGGACCTCCCCGTGAACCCGCCCATCGCCCCCATGCTCGCCAAGCGCGTCGCCGAACTGCCCACCGCCGGCACCTGGATCTTCGAACCGAAATGGGATGGTTTTCGCACCCTCATCTTCCGCGACGCCGACGAAATCCTGATCCAGAGCCGCGATGAAAAATCCCTGAACCGCTACTTTCCGGAACTGCTCGATCCCCTGCGCTCGATGCTACCCGCGCAGTGCGTGCTGGATGGCGAAATCGTCGTCGCCACCAGCAGTGGCCTCGATTTCGAGGCGTTGCAGCTCCGCATTCATCCGGCCGCTTCGCGCGTGAATCTTCTGTCCCAACAGATTCCGGCATCCATCGTGTTCTTCGACCTGCTTTGCGAAGGCAGCCGCGATCTGCGCGACGAACCGTTCCAGATCCGCCGCTGGGAACTGGAATCGCTGCTGTCGCGCGCGGCGCCGCCCGTCCATCTGACCCCCGCAACCCGCGAATCGAGCGTCGCCGCCGATTGGTTTCGCCGCTTCGAAGGCGCGGGTCTCGATGGCGTCATGGCCAAGCCGGTTTCGGGGACCTACGAGCCTGACAAGCGCGTGATGCTGAAGGTCAAGCACGAGCGCGATTGCGACTGCGTGGTCGCCGGTTTCCGCTGGCACAAGAATGGCGAGCGCACGGCTGTGGGATCGCTGCTGCTCGGCCTGTTCGACGAATCCGGCGCGCTGCAGCATGTCGGCGTCTGCGCCAGCTTCACGGAGCAGAAGCGCCGCGAGCTTGCGGAATATCTCGCGCCCTACCGCCAGGACGCGCTCGCCGCGCATCCCTGGAAGCATTGGGCGGTGCCTGACTCCGCCGGTGGTGAGGCCCCGCAGCGCATGCCCGGGGGACAGAGCCGCTGGAGCCAGGGCAAGGACCTCTCTTGGGAGCCGCTGCGTCCCGAACTGGTCGCGGAAGTTGCTTACGAGCACATGCAGGGTTCCCGTTTCCGCCACATGGCGCATTTTCGAAGATGGCGTACCGACAAGGCGCCGGCCGACTGCACCTATGCGCAGCTCGAAGTTGTACCGCCGCAGGAGCTCATGGCGATTTTCGCGGGCGGCCACTGACGCTTGCGCGCCACGCGGGCGTCGGATCGTCATCCGGATCGGGCGTTTCCTGCGCCGGACGCAACGCCTCGGGCACATGCCGCAAGTTCACCCGAATGCGCGTCCAGGTGGATGACCGGCCTCGCATGGCGTCGACCAAAACATCGTCAACGGCGAGAAATCCGGCCGCTTCGGAATGCTTGTTCTTCCATTTTTCAAGACCCGCCAGCGCGGCTTGCTTGTCGGGAGAATTCGCCACCACCACCAGCGGCATCTTGTCGCGCGGCTTCTTCGCGGCGGACCTGGCGCGCGAAGGCGCCACGCGCGGCGCCTCGCCCTCCATTTTGCGGAAGTGCGGCGGCCAGGGCGCGTCACCCAGGCCGGCGGCTTCGTCCCGCGCGGCCAGTTCCAGCAGATCTTCGAGCGAACCTGACGCGGCGTCGATACCCGCGTGCGGATCGCCGAGCTCCGCGAATCGCCTGGGAACCGAGAGCACCGTAAAATCGGCTGGCTCGCAGTCTGGGACTTCATTCCAATCGAGAGGCGTGGATACGCGCGCATCGGGAAGCGGGCGCACGGAATACGCGGAGCACGTCGTGCGATCCTTGGCGTTCTGGTTGTAATCGAGGAACACGCCATGGCGCTCCTCCTTCCACCATTTCGAACTGGCCAGCGCGGGTGCGCGCCGCTCCACTTCGCGAGACAAAGCGATGGCCGCGCGCCGCACTTCGCTAAACGTCCAGCGCGGCTCGATCCTTACATTCACATGCATCCCGCGGGAACCGCTGGTTTTGGGCCAGCCGCGCAGGCCCATCTCCTCAAGCAGCGCTTTCACCTCCAGCGCGACCGTGCGCACGTCCGCCCAGCCGACGCCCGGGCCGGGGTCGAGATCCACCCGCAATTCGTCCGGGTGTTCGAGATCGCCGGAGCGCACCGGATGCGGGTGCAGCTCGATGCAGCCCAGGTTGACGATCCAGGCCAAGCCCGCCGCATCGTCGACCACGATTTCTTCCGCGGTGCGGCCGGAAGGGAACGATAGCGTTACCGTTCGCAGCCAGGCGGGCCGCTCAGTGGGCGCACGCTTCTGATAGAACGCCTCACCCTCGGCGCCGTTCACGAACCGCTTCAGAACCAGCGGCCGATCCACGATGCCGGCGAGAGCGCCAGACGCGACCGACAGGTAGTAGCGGACGATATCGAGTTTCGAGAGCTTCGTTTGTTTCGAAAAGTACGGCTTGTCGGGGTGCGTTACGCGTACTTCGCGCCCCTCAATGGAAAGGACCTCGTTCGACTCTTCTTTGCTCACAAAAAACAGGCTACACCCATTAGCGCAAACTTGCATCTACGTTATGCAGCCCCGGTAGCCGCAAATCCGCCACATCCGCTCCCCAAACTGTCCTAAATCCGCCACACTCCAAAATTTCGATCCAATTGATACCAAACAACTTCCCTCCATGGTGTTACATTTGCTATCTTAGGTCACGCCTTACGTCTGTGATGCACATCCCGGAGATCCCATTTGCGCTTTGAGACGACCGTCCAACGCCCCGTCCAGGCTTCCGGTGTCGGCCTGCATTCGGGTGTCGCAGTTTCCATCCGCATCCTTCCCGCTCCCGTTTCCACCGGCATCGTTTTCCTGCGCACCGATTTGGACAATTTCCCCATCGCCGCAAGCTGGCGTCACGTCGCGCGCGTCAGCTACGCCACCAGCCTGATGCGCCAGGGCGTACTCATCTCCACCACCGAACACTTGCTCAGCGTGTTCTACAGCATGGGGATCGACAACGCCTTCGTCGAGATCGACAACCTGGAAGTGCCTATCCTCGATGGCAGCGGCCAGCCCTTCGTGGAACTGATCCGCGAAGCTGGCATCCGCCAGTACCGCCGCAAGCGCAGGTATCTGCGCATCCGCCGTCCCATCTTCGTCGAGGAGCGCGGCAAACGAATCTCGATCCTGCCTGCCGAAGGCTTCTGTCTCACCTGCGAGACCGACTACGGCCATCCCCTTGCCGGGCGCCGGTCGCTCGAAATGGAAGTCACGCCGGAGCGCTACGCCGCCGAGATCGCGCCCGCGCGCACGTTCGGCTTCGCGCACGAGCTGGACCAGATGCGGAATATGGGCCTCATCCGCGGCGCGTCTCTTGAGAACGCCGTCTGCTTCACGCGCGACAGCGTCCTGAATCCGGACGGGCTGCGCTTCCCCGACGAGTGCTGCCGCCACAAGGCGCTGGACCTGATCGGAGACCTGGCGCTGCTGGGCAAACCGCTGCTGGGCCACGTGATCGCCGAGCGCGCCGGGCACGCCATGCACACGGCGCTGGTGGCGCGCATCATGTCCGACCCGTCCGTTTACGAGATTCTCACGTTCGACCAGTTGGCCAGCCGAGTGGCCGAGGCCCTGGTGTCGTAGCGCCGGCCGCTTACTTCTCGAATATGATGCTGGATTCGCCCGAATACTTGTGATAGTTGCGGAAGTCGATGGCGTTGCGGCTGCAAGTGTTCGTATCGCGCTGGCAGCCAAGCGTCTCGGCATGCACCGGCACCAGGAATTGGTGGTCGCCGAAGCGGACGAACTCGTAATCCGTGGCCATCTCTACCCTGTCGCTTGGAAAAGCGTCGGGCATGTGGGTCGCCTGCATCTCGATGCGCAATACGCGGTGGGTTTCTTTGTCGATCCACACGGAGCCTTGGTAAGGGGGCTGGATCAGTTGCGAGGCCACCATGATGCGCCAGTGGGAATGCTCGCGCTCCACCGAAAAATCGTAGACCAGAGATGCTCGGCCGGCCGAGCGGGACTCCTTGCGATACTCGAAATCCGCCGCGGTGGCGGGCGAGAAAACGTCCGCCAGCACGCTGCCGAACTCTCCGGTGGACCATGATCCGGACAAATCCTCTATGCTCTTCTTGGTGGGTTTGCCGCCGATGGCCAGGTTGCGATAACTCTCCTGCCGGTTCTCATAGACCAGCGCCATCGAAATGATGTCGAGCGGCCGCCAGTTCTTAGAACCCGGTTCGGTCTGATAGCGGGTCATGATCTCCTGGCAGAAGTAGTTGGGCAAGGTTTCTAGGAAATTGCCGGCCGCGTCGCGAGCTTTTTCGATGATGACTTCCTCGGGCCGCTGCGGTCCGCGGACGGGCGGCTCGGATTCGGCGGCGGGCGGCTCGTTCCTGGCCGACAATTCGGGTGGTGCGGCGGCGGATGGCGCGGCGGAAGGCGGCGCCGGTGCGGCATCCTTGCGGGCGGCTTGGCCGCCGCGCTTCAGCACCGGCGGACCTTGATCGTCCGGATCGATCTGCACGGATTTCACTTCGTCTTTCGAGGGTGCGTTGAGATCCGCGGGATTCGGGTCGTCGGCGTGGGATGGGGCGGAGGCGAGGGCGGGATCCGCCGGCTGCCGCGCGGGCGTTGCGGGTGGCGCGGCTGGCGCGGGATCTGGCGCAGCGCTGTCTTTTTCGTTGGCCCGGTCCCTTTCATGCGCGCTCTTGGCGAGCGACGTCTCCACCGGCTCGATGGCGTGGGCGCGATCCTTGGCGGTCCCATCCTGCTGCCACATGACGTTTACCGCTGTCAGAAATCCCTCTTCATCCTCGGTCGACTCGACTTCCACGAAGTCGCCGGGCGCCAATTCCGCCGGCTTCATGGGGTTGCCCATTTTCAGGAAGTGGGTGGTATCGGTGCGCTTATAATTCAGTATGCGGTGATCGTCCGCCTCCAGGACGACCTCGTCTTTCCGGAGGCGGCGCAGCATTCCCGAGGTGCTGGTCAGTTGCGCGGCCTGCTCTTCCTTTTTGTGCCGGCGCGGAAGGGGAATGCCTACGCCGCCGTTGCCGGGATACTGGCCCAGTGCGGGCATGGGGGCCAGCATAAGGAGCAGCGGGAAACCAAGAAAAAAGGGACGGGATGCAGACATACTAATACCAGAATACCTGGACGACTCTACGGGCGCTTAGGTTTCCCAATCCGGTTTCCAGATTTGGTTTGGCGGTGGCCGCGCATGGCGCGGCCCCACTGGCGGCGCATGGCCGTGGTCATGCGGCGAACGCCGCGATCCCAATCGGGAAACATATCGATGTACTGCGTCTCACGCTCCACGCGCAAGGGCACCGTGCAAGGGTCCAGGCGTGCCGGAATCAGGAAAGTCTCGTCCAACGGAATGCGCTGCGCGCAATCCAGCGCGTACCGGATTTCCGCCTGGAAGCCGCCCTTCTTCTTCACCGACCGGCGCGAAAAGCAGGCCAGGAAGAAATCCGACGTGCTGATAGCCTCTTCAATGGAACGCGGCCAGTTCTGGCCGGGCAGCAGCTTGCGGCGGTCCAGCCAGGGGTCGAAACCGCCAGCTTCCAAGTCCTCGAAGAGCCGCTCGGCGGCGGCGGCGTCCTCCTGCACATATGCCACGAAGACCTTGGGCCGGCTGCGGGGCTGAAACCGGAAGCCGCCTTGGGCGTTCGGAAGAAAGGTGCCCAACCCGTCGATTTCCACTCTGGCGCCTTCGGCCAGGCATTGCCGGACCAAACGGGCGACTTGCGCGCTTGATCGGAGGTTATTCTCGCTCATGGCCAGCCGGCTTCTGCTTCTTAACACGAGGGGATGCCTTGGGTTTAAACCGATAGGATCCTTTGGGCCCGGGGGTGAACTGGCCCAGCCCGGGGAACGGCGCAGCTTTGCCTTTGCGCAGCTTGGCCAGGATCTCGTTTACCACGCGGTCCAACTGGTCTGCGGCTTCCGCATTGGAGAGTCCGGCCTGCCGCGCCAGCCGTTTGGCTATTTCTGCTTTCCTCATGCTCGACCCCATACTACCAA
>Ga0302325_10031391_pt1 | contig 10932 bp, 11 predicted proteins | sample Palsa_T0_2_FD_201948 | JGI IMG/M metagenome (GOLD analysis project Ga0302325, IMG submission 201948) | Peat permafrost microbial communities from Stordalen Mire near Abisko, Sweden - Palsa_T0_2 | ecosystem: Environmental > Terrestrial > Soil > Palsa > Peat permafrost | place: Sweden: Abisko... | reverse complement strand
AAGGCACTCGTCAATATCGGCGACAACGTCGGCGATACGCCGCTCCACATTGCCGCCAACGAAAACGCCCTCGCGGTCGTTCGCGTGCTGGTCGCGGGCGGCGAAAGTCCGACGGCGTACAACAACGCGCACCTCACGCCGCTCGATATCGCTCGCGCAAAGCACCTCCGCGACGTCGTGCTCGCACTCGCCGAAGCGCCCTTCCCCGCGGACAACAATCTCGACGAACCTCCGCACTAGGCGGGAACGGGGCAGGCGCAATGCAAAGGCTCGCTCATGATCGAAACGCGAGCCGCTGCGGCCGAGAAGCGGGCCGAGACAATCCACGAGATTCTGCGCGGTAACGAGGTTACGATCGTCGCGCACGTTCCGGACGGCGGTCACGCGGCGCTGATCGCGCGCTGCGAACACGATCCTGCGATGCAGACGGTCGTCCTCACGACCGAAGAAGAGGGCGTCGCTCTCGCTGCCGGCGCGTGGCTTGGCGGTCTGCGAGCCGTGTTGCTCATCCAGAGCAGCGGCGTCGGGAACATCATCAACGCGCTCTCGCTGACGGACTCGGGGAAGTTTCCCCTGCTCATGATCGTTACGATGCGCGGTGAGTGGGGCGAGCAGATGGCCTGGCAGGTCCCGATGGGACGCGCCACACGCAGCGTCCTCGAAGCCATGGGCGTGATGGTGTACGAAGCCGAGCGCGATGAAGATGTGGCCGAGATCATGGAAGCGGGCGCGTCGCTCGCCTTCGGCAGCGGCCTTGCGGTGGCAGTTTTGATCTCGCAGCGTATCCTCGGAACGAAGAAGTTCGACTGATGCCGCACGCAACCAATGGCCGCACGGCCACGCTGCACCGTCGCGAGCTCGTTGCGAGGATGCTTGCCGAGCGCGGCGACATGCTGGTGATTTCAGGCCTCGGGAACCCGTCGTGGGATCTTGCCGCCGCGGGCGACAACGATTTGAACTTCTATGACCTCGGCGCCATGGGAAGCGCGGCCGCGCTCGGACTCGGACTGGCACTCGCGCAGCCCTCGCGCCGCGTTCTCGTGATCACGGGTGACGGCGAGCTGCTGATGGGGATCGGAACGCTGGCGACGATAACCGGTCCGCGGCCGAAGAATCTCGCCATCGCGGTCCTCGACAACGAGGCCTACGGCGAGACGGGATTGCAACCGACGCACACGGCGCACGGCGTCGACCTCGCCGCCATCGCGCTGGCCTCGGGATTTCCTATTGCGCAAACCGCTCGCGACGAAGCGGAATTCACGGCCGCACTGCCGCTGCTGCGAAACGCTCCGGGTCCGGTGCTCGTGGTCCTGAAGATCGTCGCGGAGAAACTGAAGATCGTCTCACCGCCGCGCGATGCAGCCTACGTGAAATCGCGCTTTCGGAAAGCGCTGCTGGGCATGCCGTAGCAACGCCTCTGGTTCGCGCTCTACGGCAACGAGCGGACGAGGACCACGACGCTCGGCGCGAGTAGGACCAGCGTAATGACGATGACGAGCGAAAACGCCGTCGAGCGCCAAGGGAGCATCCGGCGGTCCGCGATCTCCATGACGATCAGGCGTATCCCGTTTATGCCGTGATAGAGCACCGCGGCGACGAGTGCGATCTCCATTGGAACAAGGTAGGGATCGGCGTAGCTCGCCACCGTCGCGTCGTACACGCGCGGCGCGAAAGGAGCAAGCGCAATATCGATGAGGTGAATCGCGAGGAAGGCGAGGATTCCTAGCCCCGTCGCGCGATGCAGTGCGAAGGCCCACTGCCCCGAAAAACTCCACCAGCCGATCGGTTTCCGCCGGAAAAGCTGAAGTCCGAGCGCAACTGCGAGGACGAGGAGTGCAGCATACGTTATCGTCGCGATCACGACGAGCCCAGAATGAAGGGCGGCGGCGATCCAGATCGCGCCGTCGAGCGGACCGTCGACAAACGAGGCGTGCGTCACCGCAGCGAGCGTCGTGGCGCCGAGTGCGATCGCCGCGAGCGAGAGGAGCACGAAAACCACGTCGGCGACAGCGCGTGCGCGGCTCGTGTGCAACGCGTCGCGCACGATCGTCTCGAGGCCCGCTAGTCCGTGGGTGACCGCGAGAAGAAGCAAAAACGCGTCAAACGTGCGCCAGCCGGCAGATGACCAGCGGCGCGCGACGAACGCGCTGTCCGTGTTGGCCGGCGCGGTCGCGTAGTGCATCGCATACAGGTGCAACCCCGCTAGCACGACGAGCGCGAGGCCGCTGAGCCGCAGGAACCACCAGACGATCTCCGCGCGCGACGTCGCGCGAGGATCAGGGGCGGAGTGCACGTTTACGCAACAGTTGAATCGCGACGAGTGGGGTGACGCCGGCGGGGCAGACCGCAACGCAGTTGCCGACGCTGCGGCACGCGTGTATTCCATCCTCGCCTGCGACGGCGGCGCGGCGAGCGGTTGGGCCGGTCGCGTCTCGGATGTCAGCCGCGAGGGCGTACGCACGATTGAGCGCGGCGGGTCCGAGATAGTTGCTGTTGGCTGCGACGACCGGGCACGCCGAGTAGCAGGCGCCGCAGGAGATGCAATCGATCTCGGTGTTCACGACGTCGCGGAGATGCTCGCCGGGCGGAACGACCGCGGGTTCATCCACCTTTGCCACCATCGACGGATCCGCGCCGGTGAAGGCCGGCTCGGCGGCGGTGTACTTTGCGAAAAAAGGCGTCATGTCGACGAGCAGATCGCGAATGACGGGCAGCGAACGCAGCGGCTCGATCGTGATCGTCGGGCCATGGCGTTCGAGCCGTTCGCGACAGGCGAGCGACTCGCGTCCGTCGATGCGCATCGCGCACGAGCCGCACATTCCCGCGCGGCACGAATAACGGAAAGCCAGCGATGCGTCCTGTTCTTCGACGACGGCAAGGAGCGCGTCGAGGACGCTCATCTTCGGGCGCGCTTCGATCGAGTAGTCCCGGGTGCTGCGCGGCGAAGACCCGCCGTCCGAGCGCGCGATGCGTAAGGTCACGCTGCGCTCTATCAAGCGCGCGCGGCCTCGACGGCGCGGGGTAATGGCGGATCGCCCGGCTTGCGCCGTGTGAGCCTCACCGGCAGCGTCGTGACGTCCTTGCCACGCTGCTGCACCGTGTGCGCGAGCCAGCCTTCGTCGTCGCGCTCGGGATAATCGCGGCGCGCGTGCGAGCCGCGGCTTTCGGTCCGAGCGAGTGCGGCACGCGTCGTGAGCCAGGCGGCGAGACGCAGGTTCCGAACGTCGAGCGCTTGTTGCCACGCGAGGTTCCAACGGGCGTCACCCGTCGTTCCGCACGTCGCAAGCTGTTCTTCGACGTCTTCGAGAACGTCGAGGGTCCGCCGCAAGCCGGCCGCATCGCGTACGAGTCCGGCGCCTTCCCACATCGCGCGCTGGATCCGGTCGCGAACGACGAAGGGACTCGCTCCACCTTCACGGCGCAGCGGCGCGAGCGCTTTGTCTCGAGCGCGCTCTACGGTGCCCGCATCCGGTTCGGCCCATGCCTGTGCGGCACACATCTGCGCCGCTGCGATGCCGGCTCGCGCACCGAAGACGCACGACTCGGCGACGCCGTTTCCTCCTAGTCGATTCGCGCCATGCACCCCGCCTGCGTCTTCGCCGGCAACGAGCAGCCCGTCGAATCCTTGTACCCGCGTGTCCGCATCGATCCGCGCGCCGCCCATGTGGAAGTGCGCGGTCGGTACGACCTCAACCGGCTCGCGGGTGAGATCGTAGCCGACCTCGGCGCAACGCCGCACCATGCCAGGGAAGGTTTTCGCAACGAAATCCGCGCCGAGATGCGAAGCGTCGAGGAAGACGCCGCCCTGCGGACTGCCGCGTCCCGCCATGATCTCGAGGTAGCCGGCGCGCGAGACGACGTCGCGCGTCGCGCGCTCTTTGCGAACGGGATCGTAGCGCTCCATGAAGCGTTCGCCCGCGCCGTTGAGCAAGAACGCGCCGGCGCCTCGCAGACCTTCCTCGAGCACCATCCCGGAAAGGCGCGAAGCCCCCGCGAGAATCCCGGTCGGATGAAACTGCATCATCTCCATGTCGATGAGTTCGCAACCCGCGCGATACGCCATCGCGTACCCGTCGCCGACCTTTTCCAGCGACGGTGCGGAATAGGTGTACATGCGCGGACCGCCGCCCGTTGCAAGGAGCGTCACCCGCGCGCGAGCGAGCACGAAGTCACCCGTGCGTTGATCGAGCAGCAGCGCGCCCGCGATCCGCGTCCCGCTCGAGTCGGGCATGAGGTCGATCGCGCGCGTCTCGTCCATCCGGCCGATCTTGCGCACCAAGAGCTGATCGTGTAAGCGGCTCATGATTTCGATGCCGGTCTGGTCGCCGCGATGGACCGTGCGATCGAAGGATTGACCAGCGAAAGCTTTCTGATGGATCGTCCCGTCCGGCGAGCGATCGAAGAAAACCCCGGCCTTCGTCTCGAGCTTGCGGATGATCTCGGGTGCGTCGGAGACCAGCGCCCAGGCAAGTTCCTGATCGTTGAGGTACGCGCCGCCTTCGAGCGTATCGACGAAGTGGCGTTCGATCGAATCGCCGGCCTCGAGCACCGCGTTGAACCCGCCCTGCACCAGACGCGTGCAACCGCTCTTCCCGATCAGGCCCTTCGCGACCACGACGATGTTGAGATCCGGATTCGCATCGTATGCGTGCAAGGCGGCCATGAGGCCCGCTCCGCCGCTTCCGATGATCAGCACGTCGCACGAGAACGTCTCGACGGCCTCGTGCGCTTGCCTCATCCCCGCGGCACCCCGAGCTTTTCGTAGATGGCGTCCAGACGCGAACGCGCGGTCGCGCCGACGTCGCGGTAGGTGCTCGCCCCGCTTGCATCCATCGCGACGATGAGCGGTCCGAAACCCTTGACGCGAAATTGCCACAGGCACTCCGGCATCAAATCTTCCCAGTAGACGTTTTCGATCGCTTCGACCTGCTCCGTCTCGACCGACGCGGCTCCGCCCACGATCGCGAGATACACGCCGCCGTAGCTCGCGAAGGCTGCGCTGCTCGCGTCGGACAGACCGCCCTTGCCGATGATCGCGCGCACGCCGTAGTCGCGCAGCAGGCCTTCGGTAAAGCGGTCCATGCGCATGCTCGTCGTCGTGCCGATGACCAGCGGCTCGTAGCCGGTTTCGGTTTTCCGAACGTTCGGCGCGACGTGTAAGAGCGCGGCGCCGTGCAAGTCCACAGGCGCCGCGATTCCGCGATCGAACATCCGGATTTGCGTCGCGTCGCGGATACCCCAGATCGTGCCGTCGAGGATGACCGTGTCGCCGGCGCGCAGCCCGCGTACGTCGGCCTCGGTAAGCGGCGGGGTGAAGCGGTACTCCATCGCTAGTAGCCGATGACGTAGCTGCCGTCGCGCGCGATCTTCGCGCGCCGGCGTTCGCCGCGCCAACACTGCATGTTGACGGCGACCGGATTGAGCGTAATGTGCGTCCAGGCCGTTTCGACATGAACGTCGAGCGCGGTCGTGTCGCCGCCGAGCCCCATCGGTCCAATACCGGTCGCGTTGATGGCTTCGAGCAACTCGAGTTCGAGCGCCGCAATTTTCGGATCCGCGTGCCGCTCGCCGACCGGACGGAGCGTCGCTTTCTTGGCGAGCGTCGTGCAGAGGTCGGACGAACCGCCGATACCCACGCCGACGATCGTCGGCGGGCAGGGTTTGCCTTGCGCGCCGACCGCGATGTCGAGCACGAATTTCTTGACACCGGCCAGACCATCGGCGGGCGTCAGCATCGCGAGGAACGACATGCTCTCGGAGCCCGAGCCTTTCGGCATCATCAAAAGATCGAGATGCTCGATGTCCTTTGAGAACTCGACGTGGATGATCGGGATCCCCTCGCCGGTGCTCGTCTGGCGGTTCTCGCGGGTGATGGGATCCACGATGCTCGAGCGCAGCGGATGATCGCGGGTGACGCGTTCGATGCCGCGCGTCAGCGCTGCGACGAGTTGCACGCCGTCGATCTCGAAGCCGTTGCCGACCGTCACCCAGAAAATCGGGATCCCCGTGTCTTGACAGACGAGGGCATGTTTTCGATCGGAGATGTCGATGGCGCGGAGCATCGTGTTGACGATCCCGCGCGCAACCTGGCTGCTCTCGCGTTCCATCGCAGCCTTCAAACCGGCACGGACATCGGGGGGAATGTCGATCTGTGACTCCACGTAGAGCTGCCCGCCGAGCTCTTCCAGCAGGCCGTAGAGATCGGTGTCGACATTACTTGGCACGCGTCATTCCCCATTTCACGATCGTCGCTCGCTCGAGCAATCCGAACAGCGCGTCGAGCGCGATCCCCAGCAGCGAGATGACGACGAGCCCGGCAAAGATGTCCGCTGTATTGAGATAGTAGCGGGCGTTGCTGATGTACCAGCCGAGGCCGCCGCTCGAACCGGCCGCGCCGAAAACGAGCTCCGCCGCCACGACCGTCCGCCAGCCGAAGGCCCAGGCCGTTTTCAATCCGGTGATCGTGTACGGCATCGCCGCGGGCAGCAACACGCCCCAAACGAAGCGTGCCCCGCGCAGCCCAAGATTTCGCGCGACCATTTGCAGGGTCGCACTGACCGTCCGAAAGCCGATGTCGATGTTAATGGCGACCGGCCAAATCGTCGCGAGCGCGACGACGAAAACGATGGAGCGCGCATTGAGTCCGAACCAAATCATCGCAAGCGGCAAAATCGCGATTGCCGGCAACGGATTGAGAATCGAGGTCAAGACGGCCAGCACGTCGCGTCCGACCACCGAAAACACGGCGAACGAGGCGAGAATAAAACCGATGGCCGCTCCGATAGCGACGCCGATCAAGAGCGAGCGGAGCGTGTTCCACGTCGCGGTGGGAAGTTGGCCGTTCAGCACGTCTTTCCAGAGTGCGGCGGCAACGGCGAAGGGCGATGCGACGAGCAGCGGCGAGACGTGCGCGAGGCTGATGTACGCCTGCCAGAGCGCCAACAAGGCGGCGACGACGATCGTGTAACGGATCCAGGTCGGCAGGGCCGACCAACGCGGCGCGCGCTCGGCGGAGTCGGTCCGGACGGCCGCCGCTCCTGCGCTCGTCACGTTGCGACCAATTCGCCGCTCGGCTGCGGCGCGACGAGCAGGGAACGCAGGTGCCGCGAGAATTCGCCGAAGGCGGGGCTTCCGACATCGTCGACGTCGCTCGTGTCGACGGTTTCCAAAATGCTTGCCGGCACCGACGTCATCACCGCGACGTTGTGCCCGAGGTAGATCGCTTCTTGAATCGAGTGCGTTACCATGACGATCGTTACGCCGGTCTTGCGCCAGATGTCGTTCAGTTCGAGCTGAAGCTGGCTGCGCGTGATCGCGTCGAGCGCACCGAACGGCTCGTCCATTAGAAGGATGGCCGGTTCGAGGGCTAGCGCACGCGCAATTGCCGCTCGCTGTTTCATGCCACCCGAGAGTTGATGCGGATATTTGTCCGCGGCCGGTTCGATCCCAACCAGCGAGAGCATCGCCCGTGCCCGCTCGAGCGCTTCGGCCTTTGGCGTTTTTCGCGCGACGCGCAAAGCGTACACGACGTTGTCGCGCACCGTTCGCCACGGAAAGAGCTGCTCAAAATCCTGAAAGACGATCGCTCGATCGGGACCGGGTTCGCCGACGGACGCGCCGGCGATCGTAATCCGCCCGCTGGTTACTTTCTGGAAACCGCCGATCGCTTTGAGAAGCGTCGTCTTTCCACATCCGGAAGGTCCGATCAAAATAAACTTCTCGCCGCGCCGCACGGTGAAGTTCGCATTCCGGACGGCGTTAAAGCCGCCGTACGAAATGTGGACGTCGGTTCCGACGACCAGCGGATCCACTTAGTTGCCTTTGCCGCTTATCGTCGGAAACTCGATATCGTTGATGGAAGCGGGCGACTTCGAGAGCATCCCGATCTTCTGCATGAACTTGGCGTAGGCTAGGAAGCCGTGTGGAACGACGGTATAGGTGACGCCTTCATGTTTCAGCCAGGCCGCGAATTGCGCCGCTGTTTCTTTCCCGCCCGCGTCGTGCGCAAGCAGCTCAGCCGCGCCCTGCGGGTTCTTGTTGAGGTAGTCGGTGGCGGCGGCGACATCCTTATAAAAGGTGTTGATGAAATCCGGATACTGCTTGGCGAACGCTTCGGTCGCGTACGTGACGTTGAACGTGCTCTGGCCGAAGACGTCGTAGCTCCGCAGGATGACGTGCGCGCCGGCTTGCACTTCCTCGAATTCAAACGGCGGTGAGCTCAGATGTAACGCAAGCTGACCGTGTTCGAGTGCTTGTAAACCGTCCGGATGCGAGATTGCCACGACGTTTGCATCGAGGGCCTGCGCGTTGCCGAGCTGATCGAGCGCTGCCTTGCGCAGGACGATCGCTTGAATCGAATCGGGTCCGGGCATCCCGATCTTCATCGCGGGAGTAACGTCTTTGAGCGATTTGACGCCTTTGTCCATCGTCGTGAGCCAGAGATCCATCTCGTTGAGCGCTGCAATCAGCCGCCAGTTGACGCCGCGATCCCAACCGATCAAGAACGGGCCGGTCCCCCCGGCTCCGATCTGAATCTGGTTCCCGATCATGCCGTCGCGGATGGTCGCGCCGTTCGAGAGTACTTTCCACTCGAAGGTCGTGTGCGGGAACTGCTTCTCGAGCGTTCCCTGTTCTTTGATGACGACCAAGTTTGCGTACCCGATGCCGGGTTGATACGCGATCGTCACCGAGGCGGGCGCGTCGGGGGCGGCTTGCGCGGCGCGCAGCGCCGGAAGGGCGGTCGCGAGGAGTGCGGCGCAAGCGAACGCGATGCATCGGCGGATTGGGGGCATAGGCGTGTCTCCCGGCGGCAAGGCGTTCCTTCCATGACGAGTACAAGGAAAGCCGCTTTCCGCCTTCCGCCCGACACAGTTCCGACATGTGGAAGCCCGCGGGGCGGACTATCCCGGAGGGGGCGCGTAGTCCGAAATATGAGCATTCACAGCGGCCGGCACTTCTTGCAGATTCCGGGTCCGACGAACGTTCCGGATCGCGTCTTGCGCGCCATCGATCGCCCGACGATCGATCACCGCGGACCCGAGTTTGCGGAGCTCGCCCTCGACGTCCTGGCGGGCATCAAGACAATCTTCAAGACGAGCGGGCCCGTCATCATCTTTCCGGGATCCGGGACCGGCGCATGGGAGGCGGCGCTCGTCAATGCGCTTTCGCCCGGCGACCGCGTCTTGATGTTCGAGACGGGACAATTCGCGTCGCTCTGGCGCGAGATGGCCGAGCGCATTGGTCTTCAGGTGGACTTCGTAGCGGGCGATTGGCGCCACGGCGTCGATCCGGACGAAGTCGAAAAGCGGCTCGCCGCGGATACAGCGGGGAACATCAAAGCGGTGGCCGTCGTGCACAACGAAACGTCGACGGCGATCGTGAGCCGCGTCGCCGAGATTCGCGCCGCGATCGATCGCGCCAAGCATCCCGCCTTGTTCATGGTTGATACGATTTCGTCGCTCGGCTCGATCGATTACCGGCACGATGAGTGGGGCGTCGACGTCACCGTGTGCGGCTCGCAGAAGGGCTTGATGTTGCCGCCGGGCCTCAGCTTCAATGCGCTGTCGCTCAAGGCGCGCGAGGCGGCCACGCACTCGCGCTTCGGCAAGTCGTATTGGAATTGGGAGGCCATCCTCAAAGCCAACGAGAGCGGATTCTGGCCGTATACGCCGGCGACGAACATGCTTTACGGGTTGCGCGAATCGATCGCGATGTTGCACGAGGAAGGTCTCGATGCTGTGTTCGATCGGCACGCGCGACACGGCGAGGCGACGCGCCGCGCCGTGCGCGGCTGGGGCCTCGAACTGCTGGGCCTCGAACCGCGCGAGTACTCGAATTCGCTGACGGCGGTATTGCTTCCCGAGCAACACGACGCCGACCACCTACGCGCGACGATCCTCAAATACTTCGACATGTCGCTCGGAACGGGACTGGGAAAAGTGAAGGGTCGCGTTTTCCGGATCGGACACCTCGGTCACTTCAACGACTTGATGCTCGCCGGCACGCTTTCCGGCGTGCAGATGGGTCTCGAACTGGAAGGCATCCGTCACGGCGACGGCGTCTCGCCGGCCTTGGCGTATCTGAGCAGAACGGCTGGCCGCAAGAGTTCTGAGCTAGTCGGCGCCTAGCCGCCCGAAACGTGGATCTCGAAGCACGATTGCGACGCGATCTCGCGGGCGAGGTCCACTTCGACGCGTTTACGCGAGGTCGCTACAGCACCGATGCGTCAATCTACCAGATCGAGCCGCTGGCGGTCGTCCTTCCAAAGCGAGTCGAGGACATCAGCGCGACGATTGCGGCCTGCCGCGAGGCCGGCGTTCCGCTGGTTCCGCGCGGCGGCGGAACGTCGCAATGCGGTCAGACGGTCGGCCGCGGCGTCATCGTCGACACGAGCAAATACCTCGATCGGCTTCTCGCCGTCGATACCGAGCGCAAGACCGCAAGCGTCCGGCCGGGCATCGTGCTCGATCGCCTCAACCGGCAGCTGAAGAAGCACAACCTCTTTTTCCCGGTCGATCCCTCGACCGCTAGCCGCGCGACGATCGGCGGCATGACCGCGAACAACAGCTCCGGCGCGCGTTCGATTCGCTACGGAACGATGGTCGATAACGTCCTCGCGATCGAAGCGACCCTGGCTTCGGGCGAAAGTTATCGCTTTGGCGAACTTGCTTCGAACGGCGCGGATCTCCCCGACGACGAGTATGGGAGGCTCGTGGCGGCGGTGCGCAGCATCGGCGCGCGTGAAGCGGGTGAGGTCGCCTCGCGCTTTCCGAAGTTGCTGCGACGCGTCGGCGGCTACAATCTCGATACGATCGGGCCCGGCGGGCGCAACCTCGCGAAACTCCTCGTCGGCTCGGAAGGGACGCTAGCGTTCTTTACCTCGATCGAACTCGCGCTCGCCGACATTCCGGCGCAGCGCGTGCTCGGGCTGTG
>Ga0302325_10031390_pt1 | contig 10932 bp, 16 predicted proteins | sample Palsa_T0_2_FD_201948 | JGI IMG/M metagenome (GOLD analysis project Ga0302325, IMG submission 201948) | Peat permafrost microbial communities from Stordalen Mire near Abisko, Sweden - Palsa_T0_2 | ecosystem: Environmental > Terrestrial > Soil > Palsa > Peat permafrost | place: Sweden: Abisko... | reverse complement strand
AATAGGTATTATGTTTAGATTATCATAATGCACCTCTTCCTTGGCTTTTATGTTAACTCTCCATCTAATCCATATTATCAGTCATTGACAATGTTTGATATGTATATCCCAGTGGCAGATGTTTCTAACTTGAATAATTGCAAAGATAGGATAAATATTGCACCTTGTTTAACCCCCAGCAGAAAGACATTCAAGTTCACAACCCACATCATGATTCAACTCAGTCATTCATTTCTTGGCTATCCTGGGAATTACAACAGCAGAACACTAGGCAAAACTAGAAAAGTGCAGAGGTTGGAGAAGGGGAACAACACAATGCACCAAGCAGGGTTTCTCAAGGCCAAAGAGTTTTGGATAATAGAAAGGAACTTGAAACACTGTAGGATTAGGCTGAAGAGCGGCATGTTTAGTAGAAACTAAGGAGAGTCACAACAGCCTTCCCATTATCCCCAATGGAACCATACCACCAAGAGAGTCAGGAACAAGAAAGAGGTGCAGCGTTATAGTCATACTAGTATATGCAACTTGAATATGGCCAATAGTAGGGGGACCTACTAGTACATGCTGGTCCCCCCACTTGGCAGTAACTTGAACTTGCCTTGTTGTAGGAGCTCTTTTCTCAAACTACAATAGCACTACAACAAGTTGTTCAAGTTAGTCATGGTGTTAGTACTACTAGTAGTATGCCAGTGGGTACTAGTAAAAGTAACTGACACTCATATGCCATCTTAACAATATCACTAGTAGTATGAGTAACCAATGTTTTTCAAGTGACTCCTGCATGAAAGGAATGAAGTTCAATAATTTGAACTCTCTTACACTTTCCAATCTGATCAAGGAGAAACAAGTGTCGAGAGGAGCAACTAGTAGTACTAGTTGTCCTACTAGTACTAGGAATATTCTAAAACAGTTCAACTTGACTAGCCACTGGCATGTCAAAGTTACAAACATCTGCTAATACTCTACTCTTTGAAAGCGAAAATCAGCTTCAAGTCGGTTAGGCTAACATTCACTTGTGCATTCTATATGTACTACTAGTACTTGAACTTGACCTGTCAGTGCGAGAACAGTGATCCTCAACTAAACTCAACTTACTATTAGTAGTAGTACTTACTAGTACCCGTACTAAGTAAGACTGAATTTGGAAGTTTGGAGTGATACAAGTAGTAGGTTTCTTACAGCTAGTGTAACAGAAACCATTCTTAGAATATGTCCACCAATATTGATGACTGCTCTGGACAACTTCAAGTTGAAGTACTAGTAGTACTCCTACTAGTACTCATAGCTATTACTACATCCCCTAGCCTCCAGCTTCAAGACAGTACAAGTAGAAACATACCACTTGGAATTGCAAAGTGGAATACAACTACTAGTAGTATTAAATATAAAGTGTTCTCATCCTTACTAACTTGAAGGATGTAGTAGTATATATTTGCCTTCAGGCATCTTAACAACTTGAAGACAACTTGAACTTGAAATTTCCTGAATCCTGCAGGCCTCAGGTAAGTGTCACACTGGCATTGATGTGAATGACTCTACTAGTAGTAGTAGAGTTCAACTTAAAGATAACTTGAATACTACTCGGACCATGTAGTGGCTACTGCTAGTAGTAGATAACTTTAGCCTGAACAGTGATGGTTGCAAACTTGAAGTATGCAGCCAGAGGCATATACAAATGGGTGGTGCTCAAGCAGGACTAAATAATGTGAGCATACTGAGATGAGACTCAAATATAAGACTCACTCACAGGAGAGGTCTAGTTTTGTAGGTTTGTTAGTTTGTTTGTTTGAACCAAAAGCAGGGACAGTAAGACTGATTGAGACACTTGTAGTAGTAGTCTACTAATTGCTTGTGTGCTTACTTGTGACATGAAGTTGGTTGTTTTCTACAGGGGATTTTCTGGTTAGTTATATAGACATTCCTTATCTTTGCCAAGCCTCCATGGGCCAGTTTTCCTATCTTGTGTCACTTACACAGCCTCCACAATCCAAGGTCTGGACCTGCACAGCCTCCACAAACCAAGGTTCTAGCTTGACCTTGCCTTCTTTCAAGTTTGTCTGCTTTAATTACTTGAAGTTGAACCGTGTGCACTGGCACAGCATGGTTCATATGAGCTGTGGAACTGCCACAGGTCACCCTAAAGCAATTAAATGTTGGGATGTTGTTAATGACTTGGACATAGTATGTACTAGTAGGCTGCACTCAATGTACTGAATCAATGATCCCTGTTCCTGAGAAAAATTCATGCCAGTTTTTGCTCCCTCTGCTGGCACTTCATGTTAGATGGATGGCTGAACCCTTTCTGCTTCAAGTTCATATTGGTGTGGTTCTCTCACTGGCAAGGGGTGTTAATTTCAGTGTTGTCGCTTTGGAACTTCAAGCTTATATGTAGGAAGCCACTGCTGCCAGTGTAGTACCACTAGTAGTAGTATGTATGTCTCACAGTGGCAGGGAATCTCATGTTGAAGCCCATACCAAAGTCATAGTATGGCAAACAGAATCCAATGGAGACAAAGCAATTCAAGTTTCAAATTATACTAGTATTATGTACTGATTCATTGATGTAGTCATACTTCAAAATGCCTTCAGCCTGAGCTGTAGTATACCAAACTTAAGTTCCTCCAACTTGAACACCTCAGTCATTGATAGCATGTGTCAATTCAAAAGCCTTCAAGGGAGGGTTAAACAGCAAATATCTTGCTGGCTCTGGGCAATTGGAAAGTAAGAATAGGAACTACTAGTAGTAGTATGCAACTAACAGAAACGTGCCAATATTCATATTTCTACTCTATTGGCACTCAAAATAAGCATCAAGACAGGTAATTGTGCCAGTTTTCATCAATTATGACCACTGACAGGTCCAAACCATCACTTGATCCTGTGGGCTCTTGAGTCTTTAGAATGTATGTATGTATATTTTATATAACTTGAAGGGCAGTGAGCTTGCAAGCAAAGGGTTTTGTATATACATTGGTTATAAGGTGTTAAAAAAGGGACTAATTTTGAAACTTTGTGGCCCATTTTTGTGAGTTTTTTGGAAAATCTTGGAAGAAACTGGGCCCTAGCAGCCACTTGGAGATCACTCTCAAGGTATTAGCTGGTCCACACTTGATTTCTTAATTCACTACAGCAAGCTAACCTTGTGTTATTTAACCACACTATTTACGAGATTTGTCGTTGTCTATGAGCGACAAGCGAGGGCAGCAGTAAATTAAGGCGTAGTAGGGCGAATAATCCAGTGGTGAAGTAATCAAGGGTTAGGAGAGTCCATGTTGTCTTCCTTTGCGCCAATTAGCTCACACGACTTACGTTGCCATAACACACCGCTCATCGTCATCGTCATCATCGCCAGGCACTAACCGACCACCGCCAATCATCAAGCCGGCGTTACACATCTCTCTCATCCAAGCTTCGTGCATGTATTGCTTTGCAGTGAGCCTCGGACGGTGGTTCTTGGACCTGACACGTCTTCGCCGATAAGCGCTGCGAGACCAACAACCCAGTCCGAGTCGGCCAACTCGACCAACCCCCGGTTGAGTTGATTGTACTTCAGCAGCGGCTTCGATAAACAGCAGCCGACACCACAGCGCATTCGCACATAGTTCTCTGACACTGGTATCGCATACCCCAGACAGCACTGGCAGCGCAGACACAAGTGTTTACCGCGGCGTCGGCACCTAAAACATAATACCGATTCACCACGAAACGGTGCATTTGCACCGTTGTGCACTCACAGCCCTGCCTACACGCCTGGTTCTTGCTCAAACATCTTCTCATCGCCTCGCGTACGCATAGGTACAACAACAAATCGATCGTATGAACGTTCCGTTACCACTGACTACAAAAGGCTCTTCCACGTCCAACTTGCTGTTTCACGGACTCCGCTGCACGCATGACGCATACCGGCTCTTCTCATGGCGGTGGCAATGCAGCCTCTGCCAATCACTGTTCGTATCCTTTCCGCACAAGGAATTCTGCCTTTTCGCCCAATTGAATTACTAGCCAAGCCGTGCAACGACTTCCTTCTATTCCGCAGCTATCTTTCTCTCTTTCGTTTGCTAATGGAAGGATGCCGATCACGGCATCATTGACACCGCTATTGTCATCAGAAATATCCCCCTTAACTACCCGGAATCTATATTTGAGTCAGTGTTCCTCGAACTGAGACTCGTGCTCCCCATTGCTTTCAGTTATTTCCGATATGGAACAGATAATATATTTCACGGTCTCGCGTTTGCTAATTTCATTCGGCCTGAAGAGGCTCAAACGGCACTGAGTACTATAAGTAGGCATATAATGGACGGGCAACGCTTACGGGCCGAGTACAAGAAGAAATTACCTCCGGAGGAGGAACAACGACATCGACTAGCATGAAGACGACACGTTACCGTTCCTCGGGATCAATTGATCCCGGTACAAAGAGTCCAATTGCCTCCTGCGGATGATATTCTGCAGCCTCAACTCTGTCCACGGATCGTGTACCTCGAGCCCTCTCCGGATACTACCGGTATCCTGGTTCATTATTATCTTTGCTTACAGCAGGTATCAATATGAACGACTCTGTCACACTAGGGTTTTATACCCACATGCAAGTATTTCGCAACAGTCCGAAGACAGAAGGAAATGCATTGCGTTTCCCTTCGACCCTGAGCTCCCAACAACGATCCATCGTCTGCATGCTCGCCGAAAAACTCGGCCTTCATCACACAATTGAAGGTTCGGGTACGGAGGTTTGCATCCAGGTTAGTCGTTGTAAGTTCTTGTCTCCCTCTTGCGATCTTCGTCCCCAAGTCTCGATCCCGGATATTGGACACGTCGAACTCAATTCTTCCGTTCGTCTCTGATCTGTTACCTCTCTGGGCAACCTTGGCCTCCAGAGATCTGAACGCAATATCCGACAATATGATTCGGTGACAGCCCAAGCAGAGACTTGCGCGGAGGCGATATCGTCAAGATACATTATCCCGCATCATTAACTCTTTCTCGACCCTCCCTTCCCATGCTTCGCGTTTTCGGTGTTAAAAGTTGTATCATTATGGTGGCATCGTTATGCATGAGACAAGACTCTTTGCGGGTTACTTGGTTAATAAGGGATTGAAGGCATGGCATTTTTTTATATCGTCGTTAGGGTAGTAATCGAAAAGAATTTAATTGGGTATGGCTACGAGCTCTTAGCTCCCGAGTTGCTCTTCGACGCACCGTTGCTCAAACGAAACTGAATGGCGTTCTTCCTCCCGAGTCATTACCGCTTCCGCCGCACGGGGAACAACCTCCAGCCTGCACACGACGTCTCTTGAGATGCGCGGATTATATGGGACTTCCTTCGGATTCACCATAGTATCTCGAGTGAGCAGAGATACTATCCTTTCGCTCCTGTTCCTCAACAGCTTCTGCCCGGCGGGGGATCGTTTCGGAATGTATGGATACCAGCGGATTCAAGGGAGGGTCGAAGGTCCCAAACGAAATTGAAGCCGGCAAGGTCTATCTCTTGAGGGTCAGATCTAGATCTTCGGACTAGATTGATCGCCTCTGTCAGATATCCCCAAGCATGTACCTGACAACGACATTTGATGCTGTTAATGTGTCGGGATGCTCTTCCCGCAGGTTTCTTTTCTCTGGTAAGGGGAATGCGTCGTCGAAGCAACTCGCGTCAATGGGTCCGGGGGGTTCTTTTTCCGTGTCGAGACTTTGGGTATCACCTGTTCATGAAATCTGCGACATAGCAAGTGAGGTAGATGCCGCGAGGTGGACTGCAAATGCCTTTTCCTCCGCAACGCAACATCTCGGCCCGAATCACACATTGTGCGTCGCTGCATGAAGAAGCCGTGGTCAGATGAGCTATCGCTTTTTCGATATGATCAGAGAGAATTTCCCCGGACTCAATCAATTCTCTCCGGCCTCCAAAAAGGTTGAAAGAAGCGATTGTTTTCTTTCTTTCAGACGACTTGTGGGAACTGACGTTTTATATCCTAGCGTTGATTGGGGAGAATTGCGCATAACTGGAAAGGAAATGATGCAAGTCCTTGGAAACTTCGCGGACGGCATCCAAGCTCCCGGCTGATGTTACACTTCGAACTTTCCTCCAGCGTCGAGAGGCTGGAGCAAGCACAACCCGCCTCATTGGTTTGCGTCTTCCAGTCGGATACTCGATTATCGGGTTTCGTCTGAGATGACACGAGCCCACCACCGAATATCGAATTCAAAGGATCGATGTGTCACTGGTTTAATTTAACTCGGAAGAAAGGCGATTTGTCGATTGTGTGAAGCGGCGCTAGACTTCTATGGGTCCGGAGGTTGATGGCGCAGTTGTGAAGGTGTATATGACGTTGCAAGGACGAAAGGAAGGTTTTGATATTTAGCCTCATCCCCAAGTTTAATGTTTTAGTTTAACGTTTGAGCGCCCATGGACGGACGAAACCACGGTCGTTGCTTCCGCCAGGGCGATAACGACTAGCGAATCATCGCGGCCAAGAACACCGGTGATAAAAGTCCTGTGGCAGCCAACTCTCTTCCGGAATAGAATTCAAACTAATCACAAGGCTCAAGGGTGAATGTTCGACCGACCACATTGTTACTACAAAATTTCGTTTCGAACCAACGATGCACGATGGGGTTTGATTCGGGCGGTCACCGCGAGGCTATCGACGTCCGGCTGTTGAAATAAATACACTAAATATATGTGTTGTGGCGGAAACTGATGACGCATTTAGTGAACTGGCTAACCCGAGCTGCCGCCAGATTGCGGTTCATGAATTTGTTAATTGGACCGAAGTCCGATTACGGCTCTAAATAACGGAGATGGGCGACATTCATAAACATAAAGCTTCTGCGTGTTTAGGTGGAGGCTCGTTAGATACATGGAACATGCCAGTGTCTCGTTGATATCATCCGCTCCCGATATGACCAGGATATAGTACCAGCACCCCGTCGCGATAAGGTCCCTCCGGACTCAGGAATACGTTCTCCGCTGGGTGTATAGTCTCCATCCAACGTACGCATTTGAAAAAATGAGACGACAGAGATGAAGTGAAGAAATCCCATATCAGACAACTTCATGGGGGTTCCCCGAAATAAGAACACGCGCCAGGGGATTAAAATACTACAGACGTCGAAGCTGCTCAGCGAAATGACGTTCCGCTGAGATGAAATCGTCCTTGGAAGGCCAATTTCAATCTCAACCCCATTCGACATCGTCGGTCCCGCCCGGGGACACGTCGGAGTTGTTAACCACCGTTCCCACCCAGGCTCTATTTCTTCGACGGGCGACAAGCGAATTCATTACCGGTTTATCTTCGCCTGGATCCAGGAGATGTATTTAGACACTCGGGAGCTGGTTCTAGATACTAGAGACGGTGCGTGGGGAATACAGTTCCAGTTCCCGGAAGAAACTCAAAGACCGTGCTCATCAACGGACCGCCCGAGAAATATTCCGAGACTCGGAATATCTCGCTAGAATACCGCTTATATATGTCCGAAGAGGGTGTTAGGAACATCGCAGACGGCGGATCGGCTCCTTGGGTGCCACCTTGGATGAAGGCCGGGAATAGTAATATTCGCGTAGGCGTATCCTGGAGTCGCCGGCGTCGCTTGCACGGGGACCATTTGCACGGAGGACCATCGTCTGCACGGCGGACCATCGTCTGCACCGGGGACCATGTTTAATAGCTTGTATCTTCCGGGGTGTGTGTCCCTTGCACGGAGGACCAGGACCACTTTTATCGGCACGGAGGACCAATTTGCACGGGGGACCATTTTTATCTGCACGGGGGACCATTCAGTGTACGGGGGACCATCCCTTGCACGGGGGACCATTTTTAATACTACCGGCTGTCCCTTGCACGGAGGACCATTTTTATCCATCCCTTTGCACGGGGGACCATTTATAAGTATCCGTCGCTTGCCTGCCTGCCTGCCTTCCTGCCTGCATACACTTATATTTCTCAAAACACACCGCCGCTTCACACAAAAAATCCCCTGCCTCCCTCGCCGTCAATCCGAACTCAAATCCATTCCACTCCCTCCACAATCCCCCACGGCAATGTCACCCACTCCCACTCCCAGAAACCCTTCCTCCTCCTCCTCGTCATCCACGTCCTCTGGCACCGCAAGCCAAATCCCCATCTCAATCTCCCGCATCGTACCCCCCAAAACCATCTCCCGCAGCCTTCCCGGGGGGTTCTGCCGCAGGAGTCTCCCCTCCCCCGTCCTCCGGGGCCGTCGTCTGACTCCGTGGCCTGGCAGTCGAGTTACTCCTACTACTAATGTCACTGTGCGGCGTGCACACGGAAGGACCACGACCGCCGCGATGGGCAGCAGGACTCGTACTAGTACTCCTTTGTCCAAGACGACGACGACGAAACCACGTCTCCGCCCCGAGACATGTCGCCTCCGAAGCTCTTCGACTCCCAATACCACCTCTACCGGCCCTCGAAGTCGCTTGTGTGCCTCTGACCGTTCCACTGCGTCGATGCCGATGAACAAGGTATCCACCCTCTACTCATGTGTTTGGAGTGTTGTTTGACTAATTGTAGCAGCGCGAGCAGGAGTATGAACGTCGTTTGAAATGTTTGATGGAAGTTATTAGGCAATTGACTTTGGAGGTCGATGTTTTGCAGAGGCAGAGGGATGAGTATAAGGTGTTGTGTGTTTGAGTTAGCGGGGACGGCGGCGGGGTCGGTGGTTTAATGTATTGGTGAGTAGAATTCTTGTTATGTTTCTGGTTGCGAGGATTGTGTTTCTTGGTATTGCAGTTGTCTGCTCGTCCCTTGTCAGCGAACTCCAAGTGTCTGGTGCGCGCTGAGGATAATTTATGCACGACTTACGTGTGACTTAAGTTCTGACTTAAGTGCGACTGATGTATGACGACTTACATTTGACTTAAGGATCTAAATTCTGACTTCCGTGTGACTTAAATCGTGTGACTTATGTATGACTTACATCCGCCGGACACGACCTACATATGACTTACAAGATATGAACCTAGATCCCCCATTCCCTGCTCCCCGTACATACTGACCACAACATACCGTTCCCGGGCGCAATGCTGTAGCCAAGAAGAGTACATGGCGTGTTGTTCCAAGCAGGGGGGACACATCCTGGTAATTAGTTAGTTAGTTAGTTAGTAGTGAACCCTGGTGGGTGGGTTCTTCTCCGTGAGATGAGATGGGACGGACTGAGAACAGCAGGAACACGGAGTGGTCAGTGCGTATACATGATAAGATACTAGTGATCACCGAAGCAAGAATAACTCGAATTCCAAGATACGTACCGCAACGCACCCTTGCGCATTCAAGTTCTCGTCTCTGGAAAATAAAAACGAAATACTACTGCTAATCAAACTCAACCTCAACTCGGAAATACATCTCCAAAGTCAACCCGCCCACCGACTCCTTACATGGCACCCGCAGCGGCTCCCGAGCCAGATGTCTTCACCCGAGTGGGACTACCACCGCTACCGCTACTGAGCCAAGTCTCATTTAAACATTCGTATTTCTGTTTCCTATTCCCGCGGGTCAGTAAATAAGATCCCACACGGAGGGAAAGGTGACAGGGAACGGGGACATGGGATGGGATGGGATAGGATGGGATGTGGGTACCTCCTTCTCATGCGCATGCGCGGAACCTCGGACATCTCTGGACCCGCGACGACGGCGGCGGCGGAGGCGGGGGGAGTAGAATATGCTGGTGGAGGGGTCGGGAGATGATGATTGTGGATACTCTTGGAGTCTGTTGTCGTTTTTGTAGTATCTAAGTCCAAGGGGACGTCGACGGAGGTGTCGGCGGAGGTTGTTGTGTCGCAGGATGCGTTGGGGTGGAAATCATTCCCGTCGGCAAACTAGAAGTCAGATCAGTAATAAAACAAAACAACAAACAACAAATAAGCCCAAGGGGGGATCTCATCTCGCACAAGTCGCGGGAATAGAAGGAGTAGGGGCCCGTAGTACCTTCCCAAGAACCAACACCACCATCCCAACACAGAAAACAACACCCGCCGTCCTCCCGCCTCTATTAACCCACCCCCATTCCCTAACCCACTCCAATCCCCAAACCAAAATATCCACCCCCCCAAGGAGAAGTAACACCCCCCCCGCGGCGTATAACATCACCTGTGTGAGGAGGGCGATCCATTTGCGCAGAACACGGCGCATGCGATGGTGCTGCTGATGAGGGAGGAGGAGGAGGATTAGGAGGGTTGTTTGGTGGGGGAAGAGAAGGAGGAGGAGGGAGGTTGGGAGGATGAGGTGGTTGCGCATTTTGGGTGTGTGATGTGTGTGTGGTGTGAGTGTGTGGTGTGTGGTGTGGTATAGGTGTTGATTTTGTTTTGTAGGATGGGTGTGTGAGAGGAGGGAACGATGGTCTCCGTGCAATGTTGGTCCCCCGTGCAGTGTACTGGTATCCGTGCGATGGTTATCTGGGATGGCAAAATGGTCCGCCGTGCAGGGATGGTCCGCCGTGCAGTGTGTCGTGTTGGTCCTCCGTGCAATGTTGGTCCCCCGTGGTGTGTCCGTGGCCCTCCGTGCAATGGTCCCCCGTGCAGGATGGTCCTCCGTGCTCGGACACACACACACCTGCAATAATGTCCCTTCCCTTCCCTTCCATGGTCCTCCGTGCAGAAACCACCCCGTTTCCATGGGCCGCATGCGCGGGGTGGTCCACTCCCTCGCAGTCACATCCGCCGGTGGACTATGTTGACCACACACACGGAAGAACCGTTATATAACCGTCCCCCGCCCTCTTCCCCGCCCTCCCACACACACAACAGCACTTGCTTCTATCAATCTATCAATCTACTACTTACACAGTACACAGTACACCGCTCATGTCCCAACAAACAACTTCAACCCGCTCCCTCTGGAGATACGCCTCCCTCCCCCCACCCAACCCTCGCGCGCCATCCCACCCCGCGCACCCCTCGCAAATCAACAAACACAT
>Ga0302325_10031389_pt1 | contig 10932 bp, 9 predicted proteins | sample Palsa_T0_2_FD_201948 | JGI IMG/M metagenome (GOLD analysis project Ga0302325, IMG submission 201948) | Peat permafrost microbial communities from Stordalen Mire near Abisko, Sweden - Palsa_T0_2 | ecosystem: Environmental > Terrestrial > Soil > Palsa > Peat permafrost | place: Sweden: Abisko... | reverse complement strand
CAGGCTGGCTGCGGTCGGGCACGAGCCAAGTGAAAAACAAAAACGCAATCACGACAATGACCAATCCGCGGGCAAGCCCGAACAAAAAGCCAAGCGTGCGGTCGAGCGCGCCGACCCGGCTGTCGAGCACCAAATCGGAGATTCGGACCGTCAGGATTGAGACGACGATGAGGGTGAGCAGGAAGACGCCGCCAACCACGGCGACCGTGGCCACCACGTCATTGTTAAAGTATTGCCGCGCGTAAGGTAGGAGCTTGGAATACGAATAAAGCGTCGCCACGGCGGCGAGGATCCAGGCGATGATGGAAAGCACCTCGCGCATGAAGCCGCGCACCATGGCGAGGAAGCCGGATACCAGCATGACCGCGATCAGGACGATATCGAGCAGCGTTATCGGCATTTTCGATTAAACCGCCCGCCAATCCGGCCAAGTGTGGCGATTCAGAAGTCCGCATTATTTTTGCCGCGCACTCGTCATGCGGACTTCTGAACCAAAGCCACACTAGATCAATACTTTACTAGTGTCCCTTCGATTCCGAAGTTCGCAAACCAGGGCGCCGAGTCATCATGCGAACTTCGGAATCGGGACACTAGTCCGCGGCGTATATAGCCGGGCCGGGATGCGCCGTCATCCGCCTTTTAGCCGCTGGGCCGGCGCGTTTTAGTGTTTAATCGTGGCTGTGCACGGCAAATACGGGGGCGATCAGCGCTCGCGCCCGCCGGAGCGCTGCAGGGGCAGCGAGCCCCCCTGTGCAATATCGGCAACAAGGCTCGAAACGCTTGAGATCGGGGCGATCGCGAATCCTTCGGCGGCTTCCTTGCGCGCACCCTCTGGCGCAATCGCTTTGGTAAAGCCGAGCTTCTGCGCCTCTTTGAGCCGCGCCGCGGTCTGTCCCACCGGCCGCACGGCCCCGGACAGCGACACTTCGCCGAAATAGACCGCATCCGGCGGCAACGGCGCGTGCGCCAGCGACGACAGCAGCGCGGCGGCGGCCGCCAGGTCCGCCGCCGGCTCGGTAATACGCAGGCCGCCGGCGACGTTGAGGTAGACGTCATGGCCCGACAGGCGGACGCCGCAATGGGCTTCAAGTACCGCAAGCACCATGGACAACCGGTTGGAATCCCAGCCGACGACGGCGCGCCGCGGCGTGCCGAGGGAAGTCGGGGCGACCAGCGCCTGGATTTCGACGAGCAGCGGCCGGGTTCCTTCAATGCCGGCAAAGACAGCGGTGCCGGCGCTGCCGAGATCGCGCTCGGAAAGGAATAATTCGGAAGGGTTCGGCACTTCGCGTAGTCCAGTGCCGGTCATCTCGAACACGCCGATTTCGTCGGTCGGTCCGAAACGGTTCTTCATCGCGCGCAGGATGCGGAAGTGTTGCGAGCCTTCGCCCTCGAAAGACATGACGGCGTCGACCATGTGCTCGACGACGCGAGGCCCGGCGATCTGCCCGTCCTTGGTCACGTGGCCTACGAGAATCACCACGCCGCCGGTGCGCTTGGCAAAGCGTATGAGCTCGGCCGCCGATCCGCGCACTTGGGTCACGGTTCCCGGCGCGGCTTCAACGGTTTGCGTCCACATGGTTTGAATCGAATCGATCACCGTGAGCTGCGGCGCCTTGCCGTGCGAGAGTGTGGCGACGATGTCCTCGACGGAAGTCTCGGCCGCGAGTTCGACGGCGGCTTCGCCAAGACCGAGGCGTTCGGCGCGCAGCCGGACCTGCGCGACCGCTTCCTCGCCGGAAATATAAACCGCGCGGTGGCCGTTGCGCGCATAGGCGGCAGCGACCTCGATCAAGAGCGTCGACTTGCCGATTCCCGGGTTGCCGCCAAGGAGCAGCACGGAGCCGCGCACCAGGCCGCCGCCCGTTACCCGATCGAATTCGGCAATGCCGGCGGCGAGCCGCGGCGTGTGCAGCGGTTCGCCCTTGAGCGGTTCGATGACGAACAAGCGGCCTTTGCGCGATCCTCGGCCGGCCGCGGCGACGCCTTCCTCGGCGATTGAATTCCATTCCCCGCAAGCATCGCAGCGGCCGCTCCAGCGCGCGGTCGCCGCCCCGCAGTTCTGACAAACAAACGTTTTTGCGCGCGCCGCCATCCGGTACTCCTAAATCCCGCGATAGACGAGATGACAGCGCGGCGCGAGGCGGGTGAGAATTTCGTAGCCGATTGTACCGGCTGATTCGGCGACTTCTTCCAGTGTAATTTGTTCGCCAATGAAAATTGCGAAATCGCCCCGGCGAACCTCGTCATCGGCAAGCTCGGTCACATCGATGCATGCCATGTCCATCGAAATGTTGCCGGCGACCGGACAGCGCTTCCCGGCGACGATCGCCGATGTGCCGCGCTTGGCGTCCGAACCGCTGGCAGCGCGCAACAGTCCGTCGGCATAGCCAAGCGAAGCCACCGCGATGCGCGAAGCCCGCCGGGCCGTCCAGGCGCCGCCATAGCCGACTGTCTCGCCTTGCGGCACCTGCCGCAATTGCAGGATTCGGCCGCTGAGTTCGATGGTGGAGCGCATGGGATTGGCGCGTCCCGGCGTGGGATTAATGCCGTAGAGCGCGGCGCCGGCGCGCGCCATGTCGAAATGTGCGTGCTCGCCCAGAAAAATTCCTGACGAGTTCGCAAGCGAAGCGGGAAGGCCGCGATACAGAAGGCGCAACTCGCGAAATTGCCGGATTTGACTCGCGTTCAGCGGATGGTCGGTAAGTTCAGCGCAGGCCAGATGACTCATTAGGAGTGTGAAGCCGTGGGTTTCGTCGTGCAGCCGGGACGCCAGAGCGGCGGCCTCGGCAATCGAAATACCGAGCCGGTTCATTCCGGTGTCCACATGGATGGCGGCACCGCCGCGCCAGCCGCTGGCCGCGACAAACGCATCCCACTCGGCCAAGTCCGCAACGGTATTGATGACCGGCTGGACGCTGATCTCGGCGAACGCCGCGGCTGCCTCCGTAGAAAATCCGTTCAGCACGTAGACGGCCACGTCGGACGCGCAGGTGCGAACGCGCCGCGCCTCGGCGATGTCGGCAACAAAAAAAGTCCGGCAGCCGGCGTTGGCAAGCTTGGCGGTGACCGGTTCGAGACCAAGCCCGTAAGCATTGGCTTTGACGACGGCGGCACACTCGGAGGTCAGAAGGAGCCGGGTGAGCGTGCGGAAATTCTCCTCGATGGCATTGAGGTCAATAATCAGCGTGCCGCCGGTCTCGGGGTCATCCAATAGGCGCTGCCGCGCGGGGGCGGTCTCGCTCAGGGTCATGCCGCCTTATGAACCGGCAGCGGGGCGGCGGTAAAGCGCCGAGATTATGCCGGCCTAAAAGCTCGGTCCGTGTGCGGAATCCAGATTGGCAAAGCGCGTCACCGCGGCGTCGAATTGCAGTTCAATAGTGCCTGTCGGGCCATGGCGCTGCTTACCGATAATAACTTCGGCCTTGCCGCCGACGCGCTCGCCCTCAGCCAGCCATTCGGCGAACTTTTCCCGGCTCGCTTCGGTCGGCTTGCGCATCTGGTGATAATATTCCTCGCGGAAGACGAACAGCACCACGTCCGCGTCTTGTTCGATCGAGCCCGACTCGCGCAAGTCGGAAAGCTGCGGGCGTTTATCCTCGCGAGCTTCCACTTGGCGGGACAATTGCGATAGCGCGACAATGGGGACGTTGAGCTCTTTGGCCAACGCTTTGAGCCGGGTGGTAATTTCCGTGACTTCCTGCACGCGGTTTTCGCTAGAGCGGCGGGTCGTGCCCTGGAGGAGCTGGATATAATCGATCACCAGCAGATCCAAGCCGCGCTGACGCTTGAGCCGCCGAGCGCGGGCCGCCAGTTGCCCGATTGAAAGGCCGCCGGTTTCGTCGACATAGAATGGCAGGTTTTGCAATTCGATCGAGACGTCTTTGATTTTTTCAAAATCGGCTTCGTCGATCGCGCCGCGGCGGATCTTGTTCGACGGGATGCCCGTCTGCTCGGAGATGATGCGGGTGGCGAGCTGTTCGGCCGACATTTCGAGCGAGAAGAAGCCGACAATGCCGCCGTTGACCGTTGCCATGTGTCCGTCGGTGCGAGTCTCACCTGCCCATGCCCGGGCCACGTTATAGGCGATATTCGTCGCCAGCGCGGTTTTGCCCATGCCGGGCCGGCCGGCCAGAATGATCAAGTCGGAGGACTGCAAGCCACCCATCCTCGAGTCGAGATCGGTCAGGCCGGTAGCCAATCCGGACAGGTTGCCGTCACGCTGGTAGGCGAGCGCCGCCAAATCGACGGCGGTGGTCAGCGCCTGCGCAAATCGCTGAAAGCCGCTCTCGTAACGCCCCGCTTCGGCCAGCTCGTAGAGTTTCCTCTCGGCATCTTCGATGTGGCTTTGCGGCGTGGCATCGACCGGCGCATCGTAGGCGAGATTGACCATGCCCTCGCCGATGGTGATGAGGTCGCGGCGAATGGACAGATCGTAGACGGTGCGGCCGTAATCCTCGGCGTTGATGATGGTGGTCGCTTCGGCGGCGAGCCGCGCGAGGTACTGGTTGAGCGAAAGGCCTGCGATATCGAGTTCCGCCGGCAGAAAAGTTTTCAGCGTTACCGGCGTCGCCAGTTTCCCGGCCCGGATCAGGCTTGCTGCGAGCTCAAAAACCCGCTGGTGAATGGTTTCGAGGAAGTGCTTTGGCTCGAGGAAGTCGGAAACGCGATAAAACGCCTCGTTATTGACGAGGATGGCGCCGAGCAGCGCCTGCTCCGCCTCGATATTGTGCGGCGCCGTGCGGTAAACGGGCTCCGCCGGAAGCTGCTTGCGTGCGGTCGAATCGAATACTGCCATGGTCCCGATCAGGGAATTTGCCTGTGGCCGTTTTGCGGTCACTCAACATCGCGAATACTCAACTGCCGTTAACGCCCGAACGGGGGCGACTAGCTACCCAGCGCGGAGACTGTCGATAGTCGACCGGCCGGATAATGGGAAACACTCGTTGCTGCTTTCCCCGATAACCACCGGACTCGCGGTGGCTGACCGATAAAGCTTGACCGCGGCCTTTCCAGCGCTGCGCAATCGGCACTACTCGCCGGCAAGGCGCAATGGAGCCGGTAAGGCCGACTCAGCGGCGCGCAGCCGCACCTCTTCACGCCCGATATAGTCGCGCGTCTGTGGCACCACGCTTTTGCGCTTGGCCATTTGCAGCTGGAAGACCACCAAATCGCTCTCGCGGAAGGCCATTTCCGACGACGCAAGGTAGAATTCCCACATCCGCACAAAGCGGACATCGTAAAGCCGCTCCACCTCCTCGCGGTGCGCAAGAAAACGCTCGCGCCAGGCCTTCAGCGTATACGCGTAGTGCAGTTGCAGCACTTCGACGTCGGTGACGATGAGTTCCGCGCGCTGGACCGGCGGCAGAATTTCCGAAAGAGCGGGGATGTAGCCGCCGGGGAAAATGTATTTCGCTATCCAGGGATTGGTGACGCTCGGCGGTCCGCTACGGCCAATGGTGTGCAGAACAAAGACGCCATCATCGCCGAGAATGTCTGCGCACTTGCGAAAGTACGTGTCGTAAAATCCGACGCCGACGTGCTCGAACATGCCGACCGAAACGATGCGATCAAATTTGCCGGCGACGTCGCGATAGTCCTCGAGGCGAAAGATGGCGTCGTCGGCTCGTCCTTGTTCCAGCGCCCGCTGGCTGGCGCGGGCGTGCTGCTCGCGTGAAAGGGTGATGCCGGTCGCATGTGCGCCGGCCACGCCGGCGAGATAGAGCGCCATTCCACCCCAGCCACAGCCGATGTCGAGCACATTGGCGCCGGGCTCAACGAGAAGCTTGGCGGCAAGGTGACGCTTCTTGGCGAGCTGGGCGTCGTCGAGCGACGTATCCGGCGTATCAAAGTAGGCGCAGCTATATTGCTGGTCGGCGTCGAGGAAGAGCGCATAGAGTCTGCCGTCGAGGTCATAATGATGAGCCACGTTGCGGATGGAGCGCGAACGCGGATTGAACTGCTGCAAACGCCGAAACAGGTAGCGCACCGCCCGCAACGGGAGGGCCCAGCGCGGCACCGCTACTCGCTCTTGCCGCAGCAGCAGGGCAAGAACATCGGCGATCGAGCCTTGCTCGACAATAAAATCGCCGTCCATGTAGGCTTCACCCAAGCGAAGCTCGGGATTCAGCAATACCGAGCGCTGGGCTTTTGCGCTGGTGAAGCGGACAGCAACCGGCGGACCGCTGCGGTCGCCGACCGCGTATCGCCGTCCGCTCGCCGTGATTACAGTGAAGGAACCGTGGCGGATGAACCGCCGCAGAAACACAGAGAGCAACCAATCCACACCCGTCTCCATCTCAATCAGGGCCGCCGCCGTGAAGTGTGCGGGCCGGCTGGGCCGTCGATCTATCGGCGCGAGCGTTCCCCTCACCGCTTCGCGCAATGGGTTTTTCGACTTGCCGTCATTAAAACAAAATCATCGTGGACCAGCAATGCAGGCGAGCATGTCCCATGCCGACATGTCCCCCCTCACTTTTGGTCGGCTTTTGGGGTAAAGAGGGGTGGGCTTTTGCAAGGAATCAAGGAGTTTAGCGTGACTTGGCGTCTCGCCCCCATCATTGGTTTGGTTGCGTTGCTTTGTCCCGCCTTGGCCAAGGCGCAAACCAATCTCGACCAGGGCAGAACGCCTTCGCAGATTTTTGCAAACGCTTGTGTCGAATGCCACAAAGACGCGCATGGTCTTGCCAGGGGCAGGAGCGCTTCGGCGCTCACTGACTTTCTGCGCGAGCATTACACGACAAACGGCCAGCAGGCGGCTTCGCTTGCCGCTTACGTCCTGGGTGGTCGCAGTGCCGACACCCCGCCACCCGCGGCGCAAGGACGCGGACCAAAGCCGGTCCCGGAGCGTGCGTCGGTTGAGGAATCCAAGCCGGCAAACCGGCAAGGCCGATTTTCAGGCAAGCCCGAAGAGCACTCGACGCGGGCTCCTCCGGGCGCAACAGCCCGGCCTAGCGAGCAAGCAAGCCCCAGCGAGCAGCCTTCAATTATGAGGCCCGTCGTCGGGCCGGCCGCCACCGCACATAACCGCCGCAAAGACCTGAGAGTGCCCGCGCCAACTCCAAGCGAACCCGATATGGGGATTCAGACACCGGCGGCGGCAGCGGAGCCGGCCGGCTTGGGCGAACCACCAAATCGCGAACCAGGCCGCGAGCAGGGTTCACCCACATCGGCTGTGCCGGCGGAAGCCGCACCAGCCGAATCTGCGCCCGCGGCGTCCGGCGAAAATTCAGCAGGCCCGCGCGACCATATCCCCGACTGAGACCGGTCGGTTTAATCCTTCTCGGCGGCGGGAGCAGTCTCGGATTCGGCGCTTTCGCTTTTGTCGAGCGCCTGCGCGGCCTCCGGCTCGAAAAACGCTTCGGCCGCAAGCACAGCGGCTTCTTCCGGCGCCAAGTCTTCGCGCAATTGCTTAACATCCTCGCCGCGCTCGATACGCGCCGCTTCCTCGTTGTTGCGCGCAACGACGATGGTGATCGCGGTCTCGATATCGGGATGCAACGCGATCTGCACCTTGTGCTGGCCGATGGTCTTGATCGGGGTATTGAGCGCGATCTGATTGCGGCCGACCTTGTAGCCGCCGGCCTCAAACAATCCGACAAGATCGCGCGGCGAGACGGATCCGAACAACTGGCCGGATTCGGAAGCTTGGCGCAGTACCGTAAAGCTCTTGCCGTTGAGGTTGTCGGCAACTCCGCTTGCCTCGCCTTTGAGCTTTAGTGACCGTGCCTCGAGATCGGATTTCATGCTCTCGAAGCGCGTGCGGTTGTCGGCGGTGGCGCGTAGCGCCTTGCCGTGCGGCAACAGGAAATTTCTGGCAAAGCCGTCGCGGACGCGCACGACTTCGCCCATTTGCCCCAACCGGGGCACTCTCTCAAGCAGAATGACTTCCATGGTTGTGTTCCCGTCGCTTTAACGGATCACATAGGGCAATAGACCAAGAAAACGCGCGCGTTTGATGGCTCTTGCGAGTTCGCGCTGCTTCTTGGCCGACACGGCCGTAATGCGGCTTGGAACGATCTTGCCGCGCTCGGATACGAAGCGCTGCAGCAGCTTCACGTCCTTGTAATCGATTTTCGGAGCGTTGGCGCCCGAGAACGGACAGCTCTTGCGGCGGCGGAAAAATGGCCGGCGGGCGCCGCCGGATTGCGATGAAAAGGCCATGATTATTCCCCCGTCGCCGCCGGTTCGGGTGCTTCCGCCTCGTCACGCGGACGGCGCTCCCGATCGCGTGGACGGTCGCCGCGATCTCCCCGATCAAAGCGATCTCCGCGATCGAAGCGGTCGCCGCGACGATCGTCGCGATCACGATCACGTTCGGCGCGGCGCATCATCGCCGACGGCCCTTCCTCGTGCTCCTCGACCCGGATGGTCAGATAGCGGAGCACGTCTTCGTTGAGACGTTCCAGGCGTTCGATTTCGTTGATCGCGGCCGACGGCGCATCGATATTCAGCAATGTGAAGTGCGCCTTGCGGTTCTTTCGCAGCCGATAGGAGAGCGTTTTGACGCCCCAATATTCGGTCTTGGCGATGGAACCGCCCAGCCCCTCAATCACGCTTTTAAGATGGGCGGTTAATTCCTCAACCTGCTGCGCGCTCGCATCTTGGCGCGCGAGATACACATGCTCATAGAGCGACATTAAAGTCCCTTTCCTTCGCTTCGCTCACCCCGGCGCCAAGCCCCTCGAGCCCTTCGGGAAAGGCTCGAATGCTCTGAAGGCGGGAACACGGGACGCCGGACCTCAAAGATCCTACCGCCATTTCGCGGCCGTCCGTTCAGCCCCCGGCCGGGGTAGAGCGGAAAGATAGGGCTTATACGCGTGCCATTTAGAAAGGCAAGGCATCCCCAGGAGCCCCTTCCTGCGCTTGACACCCCGGGAACGGCGGTATCTTTCACCCCCTCTCCGGAGGTTTAGCTCAAATGTCGACGGCATTGGTATTTCCGGGCCAAGGCAGCCAGGCGGTCGGCATGGGCAAGCGCTTGGCGGAAGAGTTTTCCGCCGCCCGCGCGGTCTTCGACGAAGTAGACGCCGCGCTTGGCGAAAAGCTAAGCGTGACCATGTGGGAGGGGCCGGGCGACAAGCTTACGCTTACGGAAAATGCGCAGCCTGCACTGATGGCCGTCTCGCTCGCCGCATTGCGGGTGCTCGAAGCCGAAGCCGGTTTCGATCTGGAACGTGACGCCTCTTTTGTTGCCGGCCATTCGCTCGGCGAATATTCGGCGCTCGCCGCCGCGCAGTCCCTGACCGTTGCGGACGCCGCGCGCCTCCTGCGGACTCGCGGGCGCGCCATGCAGAAGGCGGTGCCGGTCGGCGTCGGCGCAATGGCGGCCCTTGTCGGCACCACTCTCGATCAAGCCAAGGCAGTGGCGGCGGAGGCCGCCGATCTCGGCGTCTGCGCGGCGGCCAACGACAATGGCGGTGGTCAGGTCGTCTTGTCGGGTGCAAAATCGGCGGTCGAACGTGCGGTCGAAATCGCGAAGGAGCAGGGAGTCAAGCGGGCAATGATTTTGCCGGTGTCCGCGCCGTTTCATTGCCCGCTGATGCAGCCCGCTGCGGACGTCATGGCGGAGGCTTTGTCCCAAGTTGAGGTGAGGCGTCCGCGCGTGCCCCTTGTCGCCAACGTGCTCGCCGAGCCGATCAGCGATCCGGCAGCAATCGTGCGCGCGCTTACTCGACAAGTGACCGACACGGTCCGCTGGCGGGAGTCGGTTCTTTTCATGGTCGGAGCAGGCGTTACCGTATTCTATGAAGTCGGCGCGGGGAGAGTGCTCACCGGCCTGATCAAACGGATTGCCGAAGGCGCGACGGCTTCAACGGTCGGCATGCCTGATGATATTGCCGCGTTTAAGACTGCGCATAGCTAAGGCTCTGCGTTTCGGAGACGTCCATGTTTGAGCTCGACGGCAAGACTGCGTTGGTCACGGGAGCAAGCGGCGCCATCGGCGGCGGCATTGCCCGCGTTCTTCATCGCCAAGGCGCAACCGTAGCAATCTCGGGGACCCGGCGGGATGCTCTCGAACAGCTCGCCGGCGACCTCGGCAGCCGGGTGCACATATTGCCATGCGACCTGGCGGATCCGGTGCAGACCGATGCCCTGGTTGCGCAGGCCGAAACCGCGATGGCTCAGCTCGACGTGCTTGTCGCCAATGCCGGCGTGACGCGCGACAATCTTTTTGTGCAATTGCGTGACGAGGATTGGGACCGGGTGATTGCCGTCAACTTATCGGCCACGTTCCGGCTCGCGCGGAACGCCGTGCGCGGAATGATGCGCCGCCGCTTTGGGCGCATCATTGCCATTACCTCTGTCGTGGGCAGCACCGGAAATCCCGGGCAGGCTAATTACGTGGCCGCCAAAGCCGGCATTACCGGCATGATCAAGTCAATCGCCGCGGAATATGCCAAGCGGGGGGTGACCGCCAACTGCGTCGCGCCGGGTTTCATCGTCACGCCGATGACCGACAAGCTTAGTGAGAAACAGCGCGAAGGTATTCTTGCGAGGATCCCCGCGAGCCGCGCCGGCACGGTCGAGGAGGTTGCCGCCGCGGTGGCTTTTCTTGCATCGAGCGAAGCCGGCTATGTCACGGGTCAAACATTGCATCTCAATGGCGGAATGGCCATGATTTGAAGGCGATAGAGGTTGTCGTAGGCGGCACGCTGCGCTGGTCAACGGTTGGGAAGTGTGGTAACCGGACCGAGATTGGCGGGGGACTGACGGAAAGCCGGAGCGCGGGGGAATTTAACGTGCGCCTCCGGTTGCTTTCTTCGCAGCCGTCGCCGACGACGAGACCAAGCTAAAGGCGATTCGGTCGCGTTGAAAGAAGAGGTTGGAAACGATGAGCGATATTGGCGAGCGGGTAAAAAAGATTGTTGTGGAGCATCTCGGCGTTGAGCCGGACAAAGTCACCGAAAACGCCAGTTTCATCGACGATCT
>Ga0302325_10031387_pt1 | contig 10933 bp, 7 predicted proteins | sample Palsa_T0_2_FD_201948 | JGI IMG/M metagenome (GOLD analysis project Ga0302325, IMG submission 201948) | Peat permafrost microbial communities from Stordalen Mire near Abisko, Sweden - Palsa_T0_2 | ecosystem: Environmental > Terrestrial > Soil > Palsa > Peat permafrost | place: Sweden: Abisko... | reverse complement strand
CCCGAAGTAAGCCAGCGCCTCCGGTCGTCCCCCCTGGTCAGCGATGGCGGTGAGCACCACGCCGAGGGTATTGCCGGCGCTGTAGATGATCGCTCCTGCCTCGCCGTCCGCGGGCAGCGTCGCGGTAAGCGAGTGGTAGGTCGCGTAGTTTTCCACCAGCAGGAGCACAGGTCCCGTCCCTACTTCCTGACGGATGAGGGGTGGGCTGACCCGGGCGGCGGAAAGGAGCTCCAATGACAGCCTGCCCGGCGTGAACAGCCGGCCACGGCTAACCGTGTCGAGCATCTTCTCATCGCCCGTCAGCTGCAGCGACCGTTCCCGCAGCGGCACAACGACGTTCGACCCGCCGGCCCCAAGGAAACCGTTGACTGCCCGCAGCAACGACCGTTCCGCGGCCGATGGCCGGTCGGCGGCGAGGAACGCAGGCACCCAGCTCAGATCCGCGTGCCACGCCACTGCCGGCTCCAGTACACGCGCCGGCTCGGCCGCGGCGGGGCGGGCAACCCAGCGGGGCAGCGCTGGGCGTGGCGCTGCCTCCCAGCCGTTCGCGCCTCGCGGCAGGGTAATCGCACCGGCGGCTTCGAGTTCGCGGATCGCGGCGAGCAACCGTTCACGGGCGTCAGGTGAGCCGATGAAGGACAGGTCGGCGGCCAGCGCCGCCTGGCGGAGGTCTTCGAGCGGGACGCGGGCACGCTTACAGGCGCACACCGTGACGTGCAGCGTCGCGGCGAGCGTGGACAGCTCGGCTGGGATAGTCACAGCAGTTTCAGGACCGGGTCGTCACGCCAGACCCTCGTGGCATCGACGATACCGGCCGGGTCGTCTTCGGCGAGGGTGCGTTCGGCGAGTCGGACGTATTCGCGGGCGCCGTTCGCAGCGTTGCGCATCCGGATAATGTTCGGGAACCGACCGACAGCCTTCATGTCGCCGACGCCGGTGAGGAACAGCAACTGGACGCCGTTCGCGGCTGCGACTTTGCGTTGCAGGTCCAGGAACACGACGTAGTTGGCCTTGCCGAGGGGGTTGTCCAGCGGCAGCACGCCCAGCCCTGGCAGGTCGCGCCCGCGGTTCACCGCGCGGAGCTTCGCGACCATGCAGAACAGCAGCAGCGAGATGGTGACCTTCTCCCCGCCGGACCATTTGCGCATCTTCTCTACTGACACCTGGTCAAGCGCGAAGGTCGTCGACGGCTTGAGGACCCGCGTCTTCCAGTTCCCGTCGCCGACGACAGCGCTTGCCGCCTGCCACAGCAGGTCAATTCCTCGCGGCACTTCGACGCCTCGGGCGGTGAGCATGTCGACGAGCCGCGAGCAGCGGTCCCGCACAATCTCGTCGGAGGTGTTCACGCTGGCACGGGGGGCAACCTCTAGGAACCGCTGCCCGGCCCACGGGCCGAGCGAGGCGGGCAGCTGGGACAGCGACTGCGCCCGAGTCAGCGTCCTCAGCGCCTGGCGGACCATGCCGGTCATAGCGGTGACGAGGACAGCTTTGTGCTCCTCGAGTTCAGCAAGGCGCCCGCGGAGGTTTTCCGCGTACACGATCAGGTCTTCGCTGAGAGCCTCCGCGTCCGGGCCGAGTTCGTCCGCGGCGTCGGTGATCAGGAATCTGGACCGCACCTCCTGCTTGACTTCAAGGAAGCGCGCCTCGTTGGCCCACAGCGCGAGCTTGGTCGAGATTTGTCCGAGCGCCTTGCTCGTCTCGTCCTTTAGCGAGTGCGCGCCGGACAGGTCCGAACGCAGCGCATCGACGGCGATTCGAGCGTCGTCGGGAGTGCCAGCGTAGGGGACAACCGCAGGGTCAACGGTCTCGTCCCTGGTGCTGCCGAGCAGCATCGCCTGCGTCCGCATGGCCTCCGCGCGCAGCCCGGCGTCCTTGCTGGCCACGTCGGCGCCGCTAGCCCGGTCCTGCGCCGCGTTCTCCTCGGCCAGATGCGCACGCTGACGTTCATCGGCGGCCTCCGCCGCGGCGAGCGCAGCTTCACGGCTCGCTGGGATCTCGTGTTCCTGGACTTGGGCACGGCGACGGCGATCGGCCGGCGTGTGCTGCTCGATCTCCTTAGCTGCCTGGGTCACCTCATTCTCAGCGGCAGTGACCGCACGGACAAGCCACATCAATTCGGCCTCGGCGGTGCGGATCATGGCTGACGTGAGCTGCGGATCGGCACCGTCGCTGGTCGCGAACAGTTTCTCGGCACGGTGGCGGGTCGTCTCCGCTAGGGCAGCGACCTCAGCGGCCGGGGCCGCCAGGCCACGCCTGGCTTCTTCCAGCGCGGCGGCGAGCGAGGATTCCGAGGTCTCTTTACGGTATGCGGCATCGGCCGACTCCCATTCCGCGCGGGCGTCGTCGACCGGTATCGCCCTTGAGCTTTGTGCCACGACATCGGCACTGAGGCTTGTGCGTTCGGCACCCAAGGCGGCGATGAGCGTCAAGCGGGATGCAGCGTCAGCCTTGGCCGTGTCGGCGTCGGCACGCGCCGCCGACTCTGCGTTGTCCGCTTCGGTGATGGCATCGGTCAGCGCTTCGATCTGCGCCGGCAGCATCTGCACCTCATCACGCAGCGGCCGGGCCGCAGCGGACCGGGTGGCGAGGCCGGTGAGAACGCTGATCGCGGTGGCGGCCGAGCGGCGGGCCTGCTGCGCTGCGCTGTCGTCGGTGGTGAGCCGGGCGTCGTCCTCATCCAGGGCGGCCCGCTGGGCGGGGATGCCATCGAGTTCCGCCCCGACGGCAGCGAGGTCGGTCGCATACGTATTCAGCTGCGCCGAGAGGTTCTCTATCGTGCCGGGCGGGCACTCGTCGAGCAGCGCGCGAAGCGAACGGCGCAGCTCCTGGTCGACCTCACGCTGCCGGGCGAGGCTGCTGTCTTCGGCTGCGCGGTCGTCGCGGGCGAGCTCCCGCAGCCGGATCTCGTCGCCGGCCGCGGTCCTATCGGTCAGCGCTGGTGCGGTTGGTATCACGAACATGCTGGAAGCGGTACCGGCGGTGACCGCCGTGACAGCGGCCTGCAGGTCGCTGGTCGCCGCGACCGTGACCGCGGAGGTCGGACGCAGGGACGCGGTCGCCAATAGCTCGCGAGCCCGTGGCAGGTCACCGGGATTGTGGACGAGAATACCGTTGGCGAGGGCAGGTGCGGCGGTCAGAACCTGCGCGCGCAGCTGCGGTGGCACGGAGTCGGCGAGATAGGCCCAGCCGCTTGTCACGGCGATCCCGGCGTTGTCGCACTCATCTAGCGCGCGGGCGACGTCGAGGACCGGTGCTAGCAACCCGGTGGCGGCGAGCGCGGCTGCGGCACGGTCGTCCTCGGCGCCTTCGACCGCGATCTCGACGCGGCGCCGGTCGGCACGGGTGATCTGCGCTCCTAGCAGGCAGAGCAGGTCAGTGCCTTCAGTGAGGACGTCGAGGTCATCGGTCTGGGCGAGGAGGCGCAGCCGTTCATCGGAGACAAGATCGTTGATGCGTGCCGCGAGCGCGTCGCGGCGTGTCATTAGCGCGTCGAACTCCAGGGTCAGCCGGGTCCTAGCCTCGCCGAGGTGGCGTTCCCGGTCAGCGAGGGCGTCGCGGCGGCCTGTCAGTTCGCGTCGTTGCGTGGCAACCTCGTCCAGGCGGGACGCTGCGGCCGTATCGTCGGCGCGGTGCCGGTTGATCGCGGCGCTGAGGTCTTCCCCGGCATCTGCGTACCCCGCGGTCACAGTGGCCGCGACTTCACCGTCGAGCGCCTTAAGAGCTTCAGTCAAGGAGCCCAGCCGCTCCTCGGCGCGGCCGCGGGCCTCAGTGCTGGCGGTGTGGCGCCGCTTTGCGGCGGCAGCGTCGGCTACGGCGGCTTGCTCACGCTCCCCGGCTGCGCTCCGCTCGGCGGAGTGGGTGGCGATGCGCGCGTCCAGCGCGGCGGCGAACGTGGCAGCAGCAGTGTCGCGAGCCTGGCGCAGCGGTTCGGCGTCCACCATCACGGCATCCAACTGGCCCTGGAGGCTGCGGACGCGGCGCTGCACCTCGGTCAGCGCCGCGAGACGCGGCACCGCCCGCCACGCATCGAGCCCAGCTTGGGCAAGGGCTTGCTGTTTGGCGAGCTCGGTAGCCAGTTTCTCGGCGGCTGCATGCCGTATTGTGGCGGCGATGCGGCGGAACTCGACGCTGCGGCTGGTCTCGTATTCGCCGGCGCGCCGTTCGGCGAGCGCCCGCTCTCCTTCGATGCGCGAGAGCTGGGCTAGGTCGTTCTTGTCGAGGCTGGCGCGCTGCGCGGCTGCGACCAGTTTCACCCGCAGTTCGGTCGCGGCGTCCTGCGCGGCGGTGAGCATCTCGGCAGCGGCCAGGTGCTCGTTGCGGGCGGTGACGAGCTGCCGCAGCTGCGGGACGGCTTCGTCGGCGAAGGTGAGATCGGCGCTAATCGCGGGCCGTTCGGCGAGGCCGACGCGGACGCCTTCGAGGATGCCGGAGACCTTGCGGGCGTCTTCAGGGTCGACGATGAGTTCCAGCAGGTACTTCACGAACGCGTCGGCGTTGCGGAACTGGAACTGGCTCTCAATGCCGCCTTCAGTGGCGTTCATCTGCAGGATGGCGTCGAATAGTTCCGGGTCGAGGCCGTGATCGTCGAGGATGCGGCCCCACCGCTCCTGACCGTCGGTGACCACCGCACCGCAGTGCGGGATGGTGTCCCAGGCCCGGACAGCGGCGATGAACTCCTTCAAGGTCATCGGAACGCCGTCGCGGGTGAAGGGCAGCAAGTCGAGTTCTGCGCGGCCGGTGACCGGCGTGAACGCGTACCAGCGGGCCTGCAGCTTGTCATGGTCGCGGGTCGGGTCGGCAGGCTGCGTGCGGTCGGCCCACTCGTACACGGCGCCCGTGACGAGGCGCCGGCCGGCGGGACCGGACCACTCGACAGTGACATGGGAGGTATCGGCGCCGAGCACGTAATCCTCAAGGTGCTTATCGGTCGCCGACGTGGCAAGGAAGTCGCGCCTGTTCGGCTTCACCAGCGCGCACACCAGCGACAGCACGGTCGACTTCCCGCCGCCGTTGCGTAGCCACAGGATCGAATCCAGCGGGTGCCCGTCTCCGTCGGCCGTGTCGATCGTTACGCCGAGGAACCGCGCCGCTGGCGCGCCGATCCGGTCGAGGCGGATGCGGCGTATCTGCCACATGGCGCCAGTCACGGGTTGACCTGCTCGCGGCGGACGGCGCGCAGCATCTCGAATGCGACGGACCCGGCGGAGTCGCCGACGAGGAGGCGGAACCGGTCGGTGAGCTGGAAAGAGTCCGGCCCAAGGCTTCTCGCTTGCCGGGCGGCGCCCTGCTCGGCCAGCCAGCCACAGACCATCTCGATGTGCCGCAGTGTGCATCCAGCGGCGCGCCGGCCGGTCGCGGTCGTCCGCAGCGACGGCAGGTCTGCGTAGGTCGCGGCGGCGGTGCGGGCCCGTTCGCCGGCCGAGCCTTCCGCACCGTCGACCTGTGGTAGGTCACTAATCGCGGCGCGAATGAACTCATCGATCTTCACGACGTCGATGACCTTGGCCTCCGGGTCGTCGAGGTCGACGTCGTTCGGGTACGCCCACGCGGCGAGCGCCAGCAGCACCAAGCCATACACGAGCTTGTCCTCAGCGGTCATGCCGGGCTTGAGGTCGGCCAGCCTCGTTGCGAACGGGCCGGCCGGCTCCGGCGCGAGGACGAGCCCGCTCCGGGGGGTGCCGAGGACCGCGAGGCCGAGACCTTGAGCGATCGTGTCGACAGTGTCCTTAAACCGCAGGTCCGTGCGGTACTGGTCAAGCAGCGCGCGGTACTCGCTACCGTCCACGGGCCGGTGGGTCCGGGCGAGCCCGAAAGCGATGAGCTCGCTCGCGGCACGTACTGGCGTGAGGTCTAGCGCCGGTGTCCTCATCGCATGCTTCCTTCCACGGTCAGCGCCGCGTCCAGCGGCGAGGCGAACTGGTCGGCGATCTTCGCGGTCACGAGTAAGTCAGCACCGTGTACGCTGCGACAGCGCAGGCTGACGCCATCGTCGATGGCTTCGAGGCCCGAGGCGAGCAGGTCGACCTCGCCGCTGGCTTCCTCGTCGTCGACAGCGTCCGGGTCGAACGCCCACAGGCTGGACAGCAGGACAAGCTCGACGACATCGTGGGCCGCGCCGTCAACGGCGGACGGGTCGATCGCGGCGGCCGCGGCGAGCAGATCCGACAGCCGCGACGGTGCGGCACGGGTGACAGCGAGGACATCACGCGCGGCGTGCAGGACGGCATCGGAATAGCGCTGAATATCATCCACATCGACGTCGTCACCGGCGTCTTCCGGCACGCTCTCTGCTGCCTCGCGGAGCCGTGGCGGCACCCACAGCATGTCGACTGTGGCGTCGAACCGGACCAGCCGCGGGACGTTCACACCGAGCGCGGCGTCAGCAAATGCCGTCACGACCTGCTCGGCTTGCGCGGCGGGCAGCATCAGCGCCGGGATGAACAACTCGCTGCCGAGGGACAGCAGCCGCAGCCGGCGGCGGCGGGCGAGCCGCTGACGGACCTGCGCGGCGAGGAACACCTCACGGGCGCCGACGAGGCGCCGCTCCAGGTCCAGGTGCACTCCCTTCGCGCGGCGCAGCAGATCAACGATCTGCCCGGACGCGGCGCGCACGTCCGCAGACGTGTCACCGTCGAGTCCGGCCTGGACATGCTCAAGGAACCGGTCGTCATCACCGATGCGCCCTTCAACATGACGGCGAGCGCGGGTAAGACGGCCTGGTACATCGACAAGCCAGTCATGGCTGCGGACATCGCGGCTCGTCGCATCGAGCAGGTCAGTAAGCATCGCCGACATCCCGACGCTGGTCCGCTCTGACTGCGCGGCGGTGCGCACCGCGGCGTCGAAGCGGTGATCATCGAGCTGGCGCTGCAGCACGTACGCGAGCGCCGCTTCGGCGTCTTCAATGTCAATGTCCAGCCCGTCGAGGTACAGCATCACGGCCTGGTCGCTAGCGAGGACTACGGTGCCGTACTCCGTATCGCGCAGGGACAGAAGCCGGAACCGGTAGTCATCCCAGCGAGTTACCCCCGGATCCGTGAGATCGGCGAAGCGGTAGGTGAACCGGCGCTGCTCGCGGGTTTCATTGAGCAGCCCCATCAGCACATGCTGCGCGACGGCACGCCACTCACCGGCATGGTCTTCAGCGGGCTGCATCCGCATAGCAATGCCGGCGAGGGTGTCGATCACCTCATCGAGCGTCGCCTCCCGCGCAAAACCCATCGAGGCGACGACCACATCGATCGCAGCAAGCGCCAGCTGGCGCAAGTCGTAAACGTCATCATCGAACCCGGCGTGCACGGCGTTGCGGACGAGTTTCGCGACCGGGTCGGTGAGCACGAGAGCGTTCCACCGGCCGCGGGCAGTCGCGTCGGCAGCCGAGGACACGACCGCCTGATTCAGCCCGCTGTTCATGATCTGCCCTGAGTCGGTCATCACCCACGCCCCGCGTTGCCGTCCCACTGGCGGTCGAAATGTCGACCGCCTACCCAGCAGAGTAGATTCGACCTCTGACAATTCCTGGCCTCATCAAGATCTCTGAGGTTCGAGACGGGTCATTTTAAATGGTTATGATCCTTCTGGTGGTTTACTCCGAGGTAAGGGTCTCCTGCCCGTCGGGACCTATTCGTCGATGCCACGGAGGCAGCCGAGGACTGTCAGGCATTGAATGACTGACATGTTCCGAGGCCTACATATCGGCATAGATCGCTAGCTGGCCCTGGCGTTCAGTGGCCGAGCGGAGCCGTGCGTGACGCCGAGGTACCCCACCGCGCCCTGTCGCGCTGATACCTTCGGCGCCGGTGCGGTGTTGTTTGTCTGGCCAGGGAGGAATCGTTACTCGAGCAGCCTCTGGCCGCTGCGGGTGCTCTGCTTCCCTTCTCTCGCCGTCAGCTGACGCCAGGGGTGCCACCAGTTCCACAGCTCAAGCGCCTTCGGTGCCCGTCCCGGGGCGGCTGCGAAACCTGGCTGCCGCACTCTCACGAGTACACTGGAGGTACTGGGTATACCAACGGCACTTCTCGCTAGAGGGGAACGCACGACGATGACAACGGCGGAGCACGCGCCCAGACAGATCGCAGTCAAGGTTTCTCCCGATGGCGACAAGCTGATCACCAGTGGGGCGCACTACCTGCACATGAGTAAGAAGGATCTTGTCGAGGCCGCGGTCGCCTTCTACCTGGATGCGCGCCGCGAGGAGATGCAGGCGGGGATGCGCGAACTGCTGAGCGAGCTAGATGGCAGCCGGGCGTCGCGGGTCGCGATGCTGGCCGGGATGACCCGGGCGGAGCTAGAGTCGGTCGGCGGGGCCGACGAGGACGACGAGGACGACTGAGCGTGGCCAGGCAGGTTAGGCCGACGCTTCGCTGCCTGCGGGAGGATCTCGGGCTTCCCGTCCCGCGCGCTGATGTCCCGTTAGACGAGATCCCCCATCCGCTGCTGGCCAAGGCAGCCGAGCGCTTCGCTGACGGCCAGGCAGGACACGAGCGGATTCGCGCGATCGATGACCAGGTGCTGTTCAAGGTCAAGATCCAGCGCTGGCGCGGTGCTGTCTGGGTCGATGACGATCTCGCATGGCTGGTAGCGGCAGGGCAGCGCGAAGACGGCTCGCCAGAGGATTTCTACGCCGCCCTGGCCGCCCGCAGCAACGCCGCGCGGGCACGATACAATGCCGAGCGCACACCACCTCTGGCCTCCACGGCCTACAGCGGCTATCTGCTCCCTGGTCATGAGGACGATCTGCGATGGCGAGCCGAAGCCGCGGCACGGACGGAGCGCCGGTTCAGGACAACCGTCCGCAACCTAGTCCGGCAGTCCTTGCTCGACGGGCACGAGCACGCCGTCATGCTCGAAGGCGCGGCCCTGGGCATCCAGGTCCTGGCCGATCAGGGGCACGAGACCTACGTCGCGATCCGGATCATCGGATCGGTCCCGCGGCGACTCGTCGCCATCATCCTCAGCCTCATACCCGGCTGCCAGGCCGACGCCTGGATGTCGGACTACGCCATGCCGGAACGCGCAGTAGCGCCAGAGGAACAGATCTGGTCGAACATCATGGACCCAGCCGCCGCAGCGAAGCTTCTCGACGAGCAGCCGTGAGTGCCGCGTACTCGTACTATCTGGCCGCACTGATTTAGTCATCACGCCAAAGAACACGCCCCAACGAGATGACTCCGGGCGATCAGCACTCAAGATTGATCTCGGCGCTGTAGCTCATAGAGCAATGTGGGGATACGGGGTCGATCCCCCTCGGACACATCATGATCATGGCTTGACCTGCGGATATGTTATTGGGCGGGACCAGCGAGGGTCAGGTTGGGCCGGTTTCGCAGTTCAGGGCCATGGAAGTTCAAGTCGGCCTAATGTTGCGTAACGGTAAAGCAGCCTTTATGCCGCCCGTGGTCGCGCAGCGATCCGGTCGAACAGCACCTCCCCGTCCTTGCCGAACCGGTGGGTGAACCGCTTGCCGTTATCCGTCAGGACCTCGCCCGGTACCCCGAACCGCCGCAGCGCGACGGCGAACGCCAGGCACACCGCCCGTCCCATCACGCGGGCGACCACCGAGACGATCACGCAGTACCGGGAATGGTCATCGCCCCCGGTGACGATCTTGGCCTCGGTGCCGTCGGCCAGGAAAACTCCGCCCACGATGTCCAGCTGCCACAGCGCCATCGGCGGTACACGCTCATCCGCGACGCACCGGGCCTAGAGGACCATGTTGTAGGAGCGGCCGTCGGGGGCGATCCACTGGTCGGGGCCGTTCGCCGAGTGGCCGATCATCACAGCGGCGGCCTGGCTTGGAGACTCGAACAGAGCGTCGCGGGTGAGGCGCAGGTACCCGCCGGAGGGAACCAGTCCCAATGAGCCGCGCAGGTTCCGCCGGTGGCGCAGCTGCGGGGTCGTGAGGGAGGGCCAGTCGTCGAGGCCGGCCATGGAGTCGGCGCTCACCAGGAACCCGCCGTCGCACCGGCGGCCCCGCGCCTCGTGCACGCCCCTGATGGCAGCCGGAACTCCGGTGCTGAGGGCCACGGGGCCGAGGGCGCCGACCCGCCTGGCGATGCCGACCCGGCAGATGCGAGGATGCGCTCGACCTCCTTGGCCAGCCACGCGTCGTCGTGCAGGACACTGGCCACGCGCTTGAAGCCCTTCCCGGGCGCGGGCGCGCCCTTCTTCGCGAGCCTGCCCTCGACGCTGGCCGTAAGGTCCCACAGCGCCGCGTGCACGTGGCCCGGCACGTTCGCCAGCTGGCTGTCCCAGCCGGAGGCAATGCCATCGATTCCGTCGTTCCCGAGGCGCTCCAACACGATGTGCGTGATGAGCAGGTCGCCGAGGACCGCGACCTCCTTCTCCCGCTCGGTGGTGCACGTGCCGTTCTTCTGCAGCTCGGCGCGGATGATGCGCAGTGCCCGGATCCGGCGCCAGACCTCGGCCGTACTGGTGCGGGCATGGAACAGCTCTCCGTAGAGGTTGCGGGTCCCCGGCCAGATCGCCTCAATGTCGGCGGCTGCCTCGACGAGGTCAGGTGCGGTGAGCCGGGCGGATGCCATCGCGATCACCGCTTCGAGGACTGAGCACTTGTCCTGCTCTTCAGGGGCGTCCTCGTCTGCCCGGATCAGGTAAGCCCAGCCGAAGGCGAGCGCGAAATCGTCCCGCATTTGCTGCTGGACGTCATGCATGGCAAGCATGTCGCGCGCCGTGATCGGGTTCGCCCGGTTATTCGTGAACGTGATCCGCGCGCCGAACCCGGGTTCGCGGCCTTCCAGCTTGATGAACCGTACCGGCACCTCCGCCTTGGCCATGGCCGCGACCGCCGCCGGCCCCTTCTGCTCCGCCTTTTCCAGCGCGGCGGCGATGCTGCTCACGGTCTGGGCGCCGTCGACGATCCGCAGGCCGCGGAAGGTCACCGGGGCAGCCCGGGCGTCCGCCCCCGAGAACT